>JAEEGL015136830.1_pt1 | contig 45725 bp, 34 predicted proteins | sample 9134231 | NCBI WGS metagenome assembly JAEEGL01 (sample SAMN16246548, study PRJNA631951) | gut metagenome | biome: gut microbiome; feature: rumen; material: fiber-attached | host: Bos | place: Iran: Karaj | collected 2018-10 | reverse complement strand
TCACCGCTTTCGGCATAGGTATAGACGATGGTCTTTTCGTAGTCTGTGCCCGAAACAAGTTTCTTGCCGTTGGAATCGGTCAGGGTAATCGTCGTCGACATTGCGGCAGACTTGGTCGCGACAGCCTTGTCGGCTGCCGTCATCGTCAGTCCGGCCAGGTAGTGTGTCGTTACCGTGAAGCTTTCTTTGACCGTTCCGGAATAGTTGCCCTTGCCGGTGATCGTCACGGTCGCGGTCTTGCCGGCCTTGGTGTTGTTTGCATAGGTCAGTGTGAAGTCTTTGCCGGACACCAGCGTTCTTGATCCAACCGTGATCTCAGGTATCGGCTTTGCCCCGCCCTTAACATAGGTGTAGGATCCCGCAAGCTTCACATCCTCTTTGACGATCTTGGCTTTCGTGATCTTGTAGGTCTTTGAATAGGTTCCGGTGTAGGCGTTGATGCCCGTATAGGTCACAGTCGCCGTTCCGGCGTTGATGTTGTTCTTGTAGGAGACGGTGTAGTCTACTCCTTCACCCATATAGGTGTGCGTACTCTTGTCTATCAATCCGGCCGCATCCTGCCTGATCTCCTCTCCCGTATAGGTGACGGAAGATTTAAAATAATCATCCAGTTCAACCGTCTTGGAGCTCAGCGTAATGCCCTTGATCTTGAAGGTTTTATTGACTGTGCCTGTGTACGCACCCCTTCCTTCGATGACGATGGTCGCCGTTCCGATCTGGATGTTGTTCTGGTACTCGACAACTTTATAGTCGCTGTCTGAAACAAGCGTATAGGTTCCATCCGTCAGAATCGGTGCAGGAGTGATCGGCGCTCCTGTATAATCGTAGGATGCTTCAACGCCCGTGATCTTGACTTTGGATAAGGCCTTGCCGGTGATCTTGAAAGTTTTGGTAAGCGTACCGGAATAGTAAGGAGCCCGACCCACGATGGTCATTGTTGCGGTACCGACTTCATCGTTATGTTCATAGATCAGATCGTAGTCATCCCCTTCCGTCAGTTCATAGGAAGGCGCAAGATCCGTTCTGCTCTTGTCCTTGATCAGCAGACCATCCTGCAGGCACGGGAACAGAGGATCATACGGCATGGAAGTCCTGAATCCGCTGATCGTCAGAGAACTCACAGGCTTCTTCGGCGAGATCAGATACTTTTCTTCTTCTTTTCCGAATACCAGTCCGCCGTAGTTTCCTTTGCCTTCAATCGAAACATAATAATATACGTCGGTACCTTCCTGACCCTTTGAATCGGCATCATAGACGACCTTGTAGTCTGTCTTGGCATCCAGTTTCTTTCCGTTATAGACGACGGAGGTGACGGAAGGCTTCTGAAGCTTTCCGTTATAGACAAAGGCATTCCTGTCGATGGTCACGGTCGTATTCGAAGCGTTCAGACTGATCGGTTTGATTTCAAACTCCTTGACATAGGTTCCGATATAATTGCCCTTGCCGGTGACCGTCAGCTTCGCCGTACCGGCCTTGGTGTTGTTGGTGAACTTGAAGGTATAATCAATGCCTTCGCTCAGCAGGGTCATGTAGTCATAGACTCTGAATGCAGGTTCATATTTCTTGACGCCCTGTTCATACTGAACGGCTTCGATCTCCGAGATCCAGATGCCGCTTGGGCTGTATGTATCGAAATAGACCCTGTCTTCAGGGAGTATGTCTCCGTAGCTGCTCTTGTCTGTCTTTGTCCAGGTTCCTGCCATATGAAGAGGATCTTCCGTATAGCGGTATCTTAAAACGGTGTTGGCCAGATACTGGATACCGTTGGTCCAGGTTCCTGAAGGCAGTTCACTTCCGTTATCCCATCTGACCCAATCCGGACCAAGACGGACTTCTTTAAGGGATCCGCAGTTATTGAACATGTAGGTCATGCTGGTGACGTTTGCCGTACTGAAACTGCTCAGATCGAGCGTTTTGAGGGAAGCGCATCCGGAGAACATGTAATAGGTGCTGGTCAGATTCGGCGTATGGAAACCGCTGAGATCCAGGGTTTCAAGAGATTCGCATCGATAGAACATGAAATTCATATTCACGACGTTCTCGGTGTTGAAGTTGCTCAGATCGAGAGACTCCAGCTTATTGCAGTTATAGAACATGTAGTCCATGTTCGTTACGCTATCCGTATTGAAGCCGCTGACGTCGATGCTTCTGAGTCTTATGCAGTCTCCGAACATGTCATACATTTCCAGGACGCTCGACGTGTCAAAACCGCTGACGTCGGCGCTCTCCAGCTGTTCGCAGCCATAGAACAGATTGGACATATATTTGACTTTCGAGGTATCGAAGTTGCTGCCGTCAAACGACTTGAGGTTGCCGCAGTAATTGAACCAGTTCTGCATCGTTATCGGTTTGATCTTATCCAGAGCATATACCCTGACAATGTCTGAATTGTAGGTTTGCCAGGGCGTATTGCCTGAATCCTCAAAGTCCCTGAATATCCTGCCGGTGATGCTGTTGCCCTTTGTATCGATGAGGGTATCAATGACTGCGTTGTCGTAATTGTGTCTGCTTCTGGTGAAGATCAGATCACCCTCGTCCGTAAGGATGGCGTAGCCAAAGCTTCTTGTCCATTCGCCTGTCCATTTGGATGCGTTTGCCGGATATCCGCTGATCAGCTCGTCGGTCGTCTTGACCAGGTTCTTGGCTTCGTTTGTCCATTCGGCTTCTGCGAGCTCACTGTCCGCAAGCCAGTTAGTAAAGCCCTTGCCCAGTTTGAGCGAGGTGAGGTTGTCGCAGCCCCTGAACATGCAGGTCATATCCATGACTTTCGAGGTGTCGAAAGAGCTCAGATCGAGCGATTCGAGATTCTCATCCCAGTCAAACATCCAGCCAAGATCCGTCACTGACGATGTATCAAAGCTGCGCAGATCCAGCGACTTAATAGATGTCATGCCTGCAAACATGCAGGACATATCGACGACCTTGGATGTATCAAATTTGCTCAGATCAAGTTCTTCCAGCTTCGAACAATAGCCGAACATGTAGTACATGTTTGTGCATGCCGAAGTGTCGAAATTCGTCGCGTCGAACGATTCAAGCTCGTAACAGGTGAAGAACCACTGGTTCATGCTGAGCGGCCTGATCGTGTCCAACGCATATACCCGCTTGACGGATGTGCCCGTCCATCCGGGAATGGAATAGCCGGTATCTTCCACGTTTCCGTAAACCGTGCCGGTGATCGTGTTGCCCTTTAGATCGGTCAGCGTGGATACTTCACCGTTAGGATAGTAATGTTTGCTTCTGGTGAATACCAGGTCTCCGTCGTCCTTTAAGACCGCATAAGCCAGGTCTCTCGTCCATTCTCCGGACCAGGCGGCAGCGTGGCCGGGATATCCGGAATAAAGTTCATCTGCCGTTTTCATGAGGCCCTTGGATTCGTTTTTCCAGTTTGCAGCCGGAAGCATCGCGTTGCTGATCCATCTCGTAAACTTGTCGCCCAGCTTGATCGATGTCAATGCGCTGCATTCATAGAACATGTTGGTCATATTCTCGACCTTTGAGGTATCGAAACTGCTCAGATCGAGCGTATGAAGCGATACGCAGCTTTCAAACATGTCATACATGCTTTCCGTTTTTGACGTGTCGAAATGACTTAGATCCAGTTCCTTCAATGATCTGCATCTGCTGAACATGGTGGCCATTCTCTCAACGTTGGAAGTGTTGAACGAACTGATATCGAGGTCTTCCAGTTTGTTGCACATATAGAACAGCTGTTCCATGTTCCAGACGTTTTCGGTATTGAAATTGCTCAGATCGATCGATGCCAGGTTCTCACAGCTTCTGAACATGCCCGCCATCGACTTGACATTGGATGTGTCAAAATGACTCAGATCGGCATACGTGAGTTTCCAGCAGCCGCAGAACAGCTGTGTCAGATTTTCTGTCTTGGACGTGTCGAAGTTTGTCGAGTCGAAATACTCCAGATTGCTGCACTCATAGAACCAGTTGTACATGTTCTTCGGTGCGATCGTATCGACAGCCAGTACTTTCTTGATGTTGTTCTTATAGGATTCCCACGGCATGGAGTCGTAGGCTGACGGCGTTGATTCGATGCCGCAGAAAATCGTGCCGGTAAACTTGTTGCCGTTGCGGTCTGTCAGCGTCCCCGATGCGCCGTTGTTCCAGACCTCATCGCTTCTGGTAAAGTACAGGGTGCCATCGGATGTCAGCACGGCATATATGGTCAGCCTCTTCCATTCTCCATACCAGTACGGGGCATAATCGGGATACTCATTATATAATTCAAGATCCGTCTTGCTGATGTTGATTCTCGTATTGAACCAGTTGCCGGAAGGAAGTCTGGCTTTGTCGATCCACTTGGTGAACTTCGTTCCGAGTTTTACGGAAGTCAGGCTGAAACAGTTGTCAAACATGGCCTGCATGTTTTCAACTTTTGACGTATCGAAAGAACTCAGATCCAGCGATGTCAGCTTCTCGCAGCCAAAGAACATGCCCTCCATTTTTGTGACGTTGCCTGTCTTGAAATTCTCTCCCAGAACGAGCGTCTTCAGATTGCTGCAGCCGCTGAACATGTCATACATCGATATAACGTTGCTCGTATCAAAGCTGCTTAAATCAAGCTCCGTCAGATTTTTGCAGTCCCTGAACATATAGTCCAGCTTGTAATTGACTTTTGAAGTGTCAAAGGAACTCAGATCCAGCGATGTCAGGCTTTTGCACGTGTAGAACATGCCGTACATATCCGTGACATTGGAGGTGTCAAAGTGATCCAGGTCTTCGATCTGTTTAAGGCTCGAACACCCGTCAAACAGATAGAACATGTTGGTGACTTCAGACGTATCGAAATTGAGTGCACCGAAGTTTTCCATGTTGCTGGCACCTGAGAACCACTTGTGCATCGACTTCGGTCTGATCGTATCGGCGGCATAAACCGCCTTGATCGCCTTCATCTCATTCCACCATGGCGGAGTGTTTTCGTTTCCGGTATTTTCGACATTCGCATAGATAATGCCTTCATATACAAAATCGTTGCGGTCGACCAGTGTTCCGTGCGTTCCGTTTTCATATTCATAGAACGATCTGGTAAAGACAAGATGCTTGCTGCTGTCCAGCAATACGGCATAGGCAACGCCTGCATCGTCTCTCACCCATTCACCGGACCAGTCATTGGCGTTGTCCGGATAGTAATTGTAAAGTTCGTCGTGCGTCTTGGAGAGTTCCTTGGCTTCGTTGACCCATCTGCCGTTTGGCAGGTAGGCGTTGTCCAGCCATTTGGTCATCTTGTTGCCCAGCGTGACTTTTCTTATTGACCAGCTGTAGGAGAACATGGCCGTCATCGTTTTGGCATTGCCGGTATCCAGGTTGCTCAGATCGATCTCCTCCAGTGCCGAGCAGTCCTGGAACATGCTGTCAAAATCCCTGACAGCTCTGGTCGTGCTGAAAAAGACGACGTCTTTCAGGGACATACAGTTGCTGAACATTTCGCTCAGATCCAGCAAGGAAGCGGCTCCCTCAACATCCAGATTGACAGATTCAAGATTTGTACAGTTTTTGAAGAAGGCCGTGAGGTTGCCGATATATGACATATCGAAACCGCGCAGATCGGCATTCACTAATTCGTCGCAATCCTCAAACCACGCGATCGTATGATAGGGTCTGATCAGCTGTCCGTCTGCGACCCTGACTGTCTTGATGCGATTATCGCCCTTGAACAGCGTGACGTAGTCGTTGCGCTTCTCAAAGCTCGTGAATACCTCTCCGGTATATTCGTTTCCCTTAATATCGCTGACGGTCTGTCCGGGACCCGCTGTATAGGTTTCGGTGCTTCTGAAGAAGATCAGGCTTCCGTTGCCGTCGAGGACCGCATAAGCCGTGCCGGTCGATACCCGCTCGCTTTCGATCTTTTCGGCAGCAGGAAGCTGGGCATTTGGAAGATCTTCCTCTTCTTCAGCCTCTTGCGCAGGTTCTTCTTCCTGCACAGGAACTTCTGTCTCTGCGGGCTGATCGTCCTCTTCCTTCACAGGATCCTCCTGCACTTCCGGTGCGGGAAGTTCCTCTTCATCGGACGCTTCCGTTTCGATCACTTCAGAAACGGCCTCCGTCTCCTCCTCTTCAGCATATATACTGTTGTTTGTTATAAAAACGGTCGTGAAAAGAAGCAGAAATGACAAAAAGATGGTCAAAAAGCGTTTCATCATCTGTACCTCCTGATTATTGGCGTTTTTTATATCTTCTTCTATCTATATATTATCAGGTAATTGATGTTTTTTATTTATAATGTCTGTGACAATCGTTATAGATCTGTATACAAAAAGCCTTATTTAAAAGGCTTTTGAGTTTTATTGGGATATAGATCCAAGGAAGTTTCTAATCATCCTTGGAATGACGGTCGCCGATCTGGAAGTTTTCCTGATCAGCAAACATCTCTCTGACCGTGATCGGTTTGTCTCCGGTTAACTTCTCAAAATCATCTGTGCACAGATCCATCTTCCCCTCTCTGATCGCCTGAGCGAACGTCACCATGCCATCAGAGGAGAACGGAGCCTCACTTCCTTCAAGGAAGACGCCGTCTGTCGTTCTGGGGACACCCATGGCATCGAAGATCTGATAGTTCTCTTCATCGGTAACGAACTTGTAAGCGACGCTGTTTCCGGTCTCTTCGTTGCCGATTTCACAGAACCTGGCGATCGTCATCAGTTCCTGACCGTTGACGTTCAATGTCGCATGGTCGTATTGTGGTTCGAATGCGCGATGCAGCGCATAAGCGACAGCCTTGGCGCAGTCCTTGCGCGAGATATAAGCCATCAGACCGTCGCCCTGAGAATTGGTCAGAGGGCCGCCCATTCTGGCATATGTGAAGTAGTTGGTGATCATTGCTTCTGCATATTGCGAATTTCTCAGGAATATGTGGTCCAGTCCCTGTTCAACGATATATCTTTCCGTATAGATGTGGTCTTTCTTTTCGACGGAGGGGTTTGTTTCATCTCCTGCATTGACCAGAGAAGTATAGATGATCTTCTTCACACCGGCCGCTTTTGCCGCATCTACGCAGTTCTTATGAGCTCTCTGTCTCTTCACTCCGACAAAAGGCATGGAGATGAGCGCCAGTGCATCCGCCCCCGCAAAGGCATCTGACAGCCCCTCGGGATTGTTGAAGTTGGTGACGTGTGTTTCTATGCCCAGATCCGCATATTTCTTTAAAGAGTCTGGATTGTAGCCACAGTAAATGAGGTTTTCTTTCGGCTCCAGTTCCAGAAGATAATCGGCCGCCATACCGCCAAGATTGCCGTCTACGCCAGTTAAAAGAAGTTTCATATTATATTTTTCCTTTCTTATAACTCCATTATATAAGATATAAGATCAACACGTTCATTTTTAACAAAGTGTAGAAGTCTTTGACACCACAGTCTTATCCGATCTGGCGTTTCAAATACTGCCGCTGAAAAGCTTCTCTTTTGGGTTTTATATGACTTTTAATATTTTTGGGGTATTTTTCTGGGGTATAGACAACAAAAAAGCCTTATTTTAAAGGCTTATTTTGCTATATGGCGGAGACGGTGGGATTCGAACCCACGGACCGCTTTTGGCGATCAAACGATTTCGAGTCGTTCTCGTTATGACCACTTCGATACATCTCCGTATGTCTTCTATTATTATAATGGAACTTTTGCGATTGTACATAGACAGATGAATATATCTGGAGGGCATCGTATTGCCAAGGTAATTTGTACGGTGTGATATAATCACTTCAAGGATGGAAAAATATCATGGCTAAACAAATCAAGATAGAAGATCTTCTTCATTTCCGTTTTATCGAGAATCTGTCTTTCTCTCCTTCAGGCATAAATTACGCCTATCAGCTTGCGCATGTCGATCAGAAGAAAGACGATTATTTCCGCACCGTCTACATCAACAGAAAACCTTTCAAAGCTGATAGGAGCACTTCGATCCTGGGATGGCACAACGATGAACAGCTGATCATTTCTGAAGAATCCAAAAATAAAAACGCTCTGTATAATAAACTGCTTCTGCTGAACATCAAAGACGGCAGGAGAAAAGCCTTTTTAAGCACGCCGTTAAGCATCTCTTCAATTAAGGTGGTCGATGCCAATACCATCGTCTTTTCGGCAGGGATCGATGCCAATGAACCCGATCTGTACAAGGCGAAGAGAGAAAAGCTTGAAAAATATAAAGACGCTATGAAAAAGGAAGCCGCCTATGAAGTACTGGATGAGATCCCCTACTGGTTCAACGGCGCCGGTTTCCTCAACAAGAAGAGGAAGGCCGTCTTTGTCGCTTCACTCAAGCCCCTGAACATACAAAGGATCACCGCTCCCCTGTTCGATACCGACGGTTACGAGATCAGGGAACGCAAGGTCTTCTATTCCGGTAAAGCTTACGACAGAAGAGCGCCGATGTACAACCGCGTCTTTTCCTATGATATCGATACGGGGGAAACAGCAACTCTTTATGATAAAGAAGATCTGCTGATCTCGAACCTCTTCTTCCTGGATGGAAAACTTTATCTGCTCGCTACCGACGGGAAGACTTATGGTCTCAACCAGACGGCCGCATTCTATCTCCTGGAAGACGGTGAGGCAAGGAAACTGCCCTCCTATGACCGCTCTCTCTACGATGCCGTAGCCTGCGATACGACGCTCGGTTCAGGCAAGGGCTACGTCGCGAAGGAAGACGCCTACTACACGCTCGCCAGCGAGAAGGACCATGTCGAACTCTGGAAACTTGACCGGAAGCTGAAAAAACAGAAGCTTTTGTCCATGCCGCTGATCTCCTTCTTCGATGTCGGCAAGGACAACATCGTCTTCTGCGGCAGCGATGAGAAGAATCTTCCGGAACTCTATTCCTATTCCTTCAAAGACCGCAAGGTGAAGGCGATCACTTCCTTCAACAAAGCCGCACTTAAAGACAGATATGTCGCAAGACCGCAGGAGATCAATTACGTATCGGACGGCTATACGCTCAACGGCTGGGTCCTGCCGCCGAAAGACTACGACAGAAAGAAGAAGTATCCGGCGGTACTCGACATCCATGGCGGACCTAGAGCGATCTATTCGAAGGCTTTCTTCCACGAGATGCAGGTCTGGGCAAACGCGGGCTTCTTCGTCATGTTCACCAATATCAGAGGATCGGACGGCAGAGGCGATGCTTTCGCCGACATCCGCGGCAAGTACGGCTATGACGACTACCGCAACCTGATGGATTTCGTCGATGCGGTGCTTGAAAAGTATCCGGCAATCGACGCAAAGAGACTCTGTGAAACGGGCGGCTCCTACGGCGGCTTCATGACCAACTGGATCATCGGCCATACCGACCGCTTCTGCTGCACCGCCTCCCAGCGCAGCATCGCCAACTGGCCCGGCTTCACCTATCTCAGCGACATCGGCTACTTCTTCGCCGCCGATCAAAACGGCAGCAGCGATCCGATCAGAGATTACGAAAAGCTGTGGGATCACTCTCCGTTGAAATACGTCGACAACGTCAAAACACCGACTCTCTTCATCCACTCCGATCAGGACTACCGCTGTCCGATGCCGGAAGGCATGCAGATGATGCAGGCGCTCTGCGACAGGAATATCGAGACGAGGCTCGTCCTCTTCCATGGCGAGAATCACGAGCTGTCCCGGTCCGGCAAACCCAGTCACCGGATACGCCGGCTAAAGGAGATCACCGACTGGTTTGTTGCCCATACTGCAGAATAAGAGAAAGAAGAGCTTATGAATATCAGATTGGCTAATCAGGATGACCTTGCGGTCATCTATGAACTTACAAATCAGCTGGAGGAGACGATCCTGGATGAGGATGGTTTCCGCAAGGCTTTTGATGACGCCCTTAACAGCGACAGGATCTATGTCCTGGAAGAGGAAGGGAAGGCTGTCGCCTTCATACATTTCCGCGTCAGCTCACAGCTTTGCCGGGCTGATGATATTCTTGAGGTCCGGGAGCTCTGCGTGGATGAAAACTGCCGGTCCAGGGGATATGGAAAGATCCTTCTGAAAAAGGCGGAAGAATACGCAGAAGAAAGAGGTATCCGCATGATCGAGATCCTCTCCTCTTTGAGGCGCACACGCGCACACCGCTTCTATGAAGACAACGGCTATGCAATCACGGGATACAGATTTTTCAACGAGGACAAGCGAATATGAAGATAGGATATCAGGGAGTCAACGGCGCCTTCTCGCAGATGGCGTTAAGAAAGTTCTTTTCTGCCGAAACGCATGAAGAGATCGGCTACAGCAACTTTGCCGACATGTTTGCCGATGTGCAGAAAGGCGTCCTGGATTATGCCATGTTTCCAGTGGAGAACACGACGACCGGCATCATCGCCAGAACTTACGACTGTTTTCAATACTACGACGTCCATGCGGTGGGCGAAGTCATCATCCCCATACGCCAGAATCTGATCGCGCTGAAGGATGCGGATTTAAAGGATATCCATGAGGTCTACTCTCATCCGGAAGCCCTCTCGCAGTGTCAGGCATTCTTCAACGATCATCCCGAAATGAAACCGGTGGTCTATGAGGATACGGCACTTTCGGCGAAGTACATCAAAGAGACAGGCGACCCCCACAAGGCGGCCATCGCCTCCGATCTGGCAAGCGATCTCTATGATCTTAAGATCCTCGTACCGGACATACAGGACAACGAGCGCAACATGACGCGCTTTCTCGTCGTCTGCAATCAGCCAGACTATCCCCTCGATGCCGACAAGGTCTCGATACGCATCGTCTTAAAGCATATTCCAGGCGCCCTCTATCACGCTTTGGGCATCTTTGCCGCCAAAAACATCAACGTCGTGAAACTGGAAAGCCGGCCGATCGTCGGAGAGCTCTTCGAATACTGCTTCTACATCGACTTTGCCGGCAATCAGAATGACGAAGACGTGAAGGAGACGCTGCGCAGGCTGAACTACGACTGCCTCGATCTGAAAATCTTCGGTTTCTACAAAGCCGATAAAGATCACCTATAGTTTCTATCAACATATTGTTAGAAAGATTTATAATATTGTTAAAGGGAGAAAAGAAAAATAATGAATCAAATCACCGACAAGATTTTAGACCAGATCGATCAGAATCCTGCTCTTCTCGAGCAGCTTCTAAACAGCGAAGAAGCGCCGATGACCAGAGGCGGACAGAGAGTCAATCCTCTGCTCAGAAGCATCGGCAGCAAGCTTGACGATACGGCATTCGCATCCGTCAACGAAGAACTTTCCAAGAACCCGGTCATTCAGCTTTACTCCGCTGCTTCCGGATCATTGGACGCAAAGGATCTGCTGGACTACACCGGCGGTACCAGAGGAACCGCAAACCGCGGCATTCTCACCAACCTCGCACTGAGAGCTCTGTTTGACGGCAAGCTCGACATCAAGGACATCATCCTGATCATCGTCCTGCTCAAGCTGTTCAAGAGAAAGACTTCCCACACCTACAACAACTCCGCAATCGGACTTTTAGGTACGCTCTTAGGCTTCAACCAGCCTTCCGTTTCCAGTAATCCGTTTTCTCTGCTGCTGGGCGGAAACCAGAACCAGGGGCTCTTCGGCAACAGCTATTCCAACGGCCTCTTCGGCAACAGCTACTACACCAACAACTCCGGCCTTGGCAGCTTCTTAGGTCTGACCGGCAACAACGGCATCTCCAACAGCGGCCTTCAGAACCTCCTGAACTTCGTCAACGGCAACTACAACAACAATTCACAGTACCAGACGCTGTACAACATCCTCTCGCAGGCTGCGGGAAGCTGTGTTTCCAACAGCGGAACGGTCTCCTCTTCGGGACTCTTCGGCGTGCTGAATCAGCTGTTAAAAAGCTGATTGACGTCAATTTGAGCGGCGGACAGATCGTCTGCCGCTTTTTTTCTTCGCAGATCGTTATTTGTCATGAAATAATAGAATCAGGAGGCAGGTCAGCGATATGAACAACTTTCAACCCGAATGGATTCTGAGAATAGTGGCTTCTGTATTTTTTGCGGCCCTGATCGGCAACGAGCGCCATAAGAGCTACAAGGAAGCGGGCGTGCGCACGCACGTTCTGGTCGCTCTGGCATCCTGCCTGATGATGATGGTATCGAAGTACGGCTTCCCCGATGTCGACAAGGTCGATGCGTCGAGGATCGCTGCCGGCGTCGTTTCCGGCATCTCCTTCATCGGCGCCGGAATCATCTTTGAAAACCGCGGCAAGATCGAAGGCCTGACCACAGCCGCCGGAATCTGGGCGACCTGTGCTCTGGGACTGACCTTCGGTGCCGGCATGTACATCATCGGCGTCGCCTGCGGCGTTCTGATCTTCCTGGTCGTCGCCGTTTCACCCGACTACATCAGCAACCATCAGCCGCTCAACACGATGACGATCGTCGTCCATCTCGACAGATACGGCACGGCCGCCACCGTCAACGACGCACTTGAAAAGCTTCATCTGATCCACTCCGAAAACACCCTGACGTCCGACAAGGAAGGCGGCTGGTACCTGGAGACGGAGATCCACACGCACGACGACATCGATGCCCCGCTCATGATCGACGAGTTCCTGAAGACGGAACACGTCCTCGGCATCGAGATCAGATAGACATGATCGATTCCGTGATCCATACATTCACATACGAAAACAATGAAATACAGAAAGTCCAGTGCGTCAAAGCGGATTGTTTTGAACAGCTGGACTTCTTTTCGCCTGCATACGACGAAGAATCGTTTCTTCATCTGCATCGCCTTTACAGAGACTACATCCTTCCCAAATATGCCCTTCTGCTGGGAACAATCATCCTCTTTCATCTGCCTGAAGATATGGAAATCCCCTTTCCGCATGAATACGAGTCATATGGAAAGATCTATGATCCGCTGGCCATCGTCACTATCAATTTCCGAGAGAACGTCTTTCTTTCCAAAGGAGAAATCTGCTTTAAGGACCGGGTAACCGAAGATTTCTTCCGCTGTCTGCAAAAACTGGATGCCCTCGAGATCATCAGAGGAAAACGAGATTACATATCGATACTGCCGGTCTCACGCAGAGCAGGCTTTCTTTCCGCCTCCCGCAAAGACGCTTCCCTCAAAGTCAACGCCTCCTTTTTTCTCATGGATCCGCTGGACTGCGCGAGCGTCTTCGATCAGATCGGACTGCCCTTTGGACTGAAGCTGAAAAATGGCGTGATCTTGTCGCCGCCCCTGTTTGATCGGGAAACGCTGCTGGTTTCAAAAAACGGAAAGGTCCATATCGAAAGGATCTCTTTGGAGAAGATATCCGTCATCATCGATAATACGATTTACCGCCATGGCGAAAACGCCGTTTTCTGTTCCCGCCCGAAACACAGAAAGACGCCTTCGGGCGGATTCGACATCGTTATCATGGAAGATTGCGTTGTATCAGTCAAAAGAGGCGGCAATTCGATCGTTCCTGCAGGTGGATTTATCGTTCACCTTGAGCAGGAGATCGAGGTCGCTTCCCAGAAAGTCTGCTATGCGGGTCTGGAAGACTGCAGCTTCGCCATCCAGGTCGGCAACAGCGTCATCGTCGACGGCAGAAAGACGGACGGGTTCATCTCGAAGTTCTACAGGCTGGCTGACCCGTTTCACGCCCCCTATCCGCCCTCGATGTATCCGCTCAGCTACCGCAAGGACAGGGCGCCGCGCATCGTACTTGGCGCCGACAGAGACGGAAAGCCCATGTTGTTGTGGTTTGAAGGGGCGGGCAAATTCGGATACGAGAAGGGAAAGGAGAGCTGCGGCACTTCCCTGAAGGAAGCTTCCGACATTGCGGAAAAACTCGGCCTTTACAATGGAATTCATCTGGATGGGGGCGGCTCGGCGCAGATCCTGATCGATCAGGAAAGACAACTGAAACTCTCGGACCGCAATCCTGCCGATTTCACCGAGATCGAACGGGCGATCCCTTCCGCTTTATACATTCGCTGATCTCTCTTTTGTTTTAAAATAAAGATAGAGAAAACCTGTTTACTTATAATGAAAGGCAAGATATGGAAGAAAACGGAACCATGTGGGCTTTAGTCAAAGAAAAGCCGGAAGTCGGTATCTGGCCTAAGAGGGTCCCGATCCCTCAGGTCGGATACAACGACGTCAAGATCAAGATCCGCAAAACGGCCATCTGCGGAACGGACGTGCACATCTATCAGTGGAACAAGTGGGCGCAGAAGACGATACAGCCGGGTCTGACGATCGGACATGAATATGTCGGCGAAGTCGTCGAAGTCGGCCAGGGTGCCAGAGGCTTCAATGTCGGCGACATCGTCTCCGGTGAAGGTCACATCACCTGCGGCAAATGCCGCAACTGTCTGGAAGGACATCGGGAAAACTGCCGGGATGCCAAGGGCGTCGGCGTCAACCGCAACGGTGCTTTCGCGGAATATCTGGTCATACCCTACGTCAACGTCTGGAAGACCCGCAAGAGCATCGACGAAGAGCTCTATGCGATCTTTGATCCCTACGGCAACGCCACGCATACCGCCCTCACCTACGACGTGCTGGGCGAAGACGTGCTGATTACCGGTGCCGGACCGATCGGATGCATGGCGGCAGCCATCGTCAAGTTCTCCGGTGCGCGCCACGTCGTCATCACCGATTTCAACGACTACCGCCTTGATCTGGCGAAGACCCTGGGCGCGACCAGGACCGTCAATCTGGGCAGGGAAAAGCTTGAGGACGTCATGAAGCTGATCGGCATGAAGGAAGGCTTCGACGTCGGCCTGGAGATGTCGGGATCGCCGGCTGCACTCAATCAGATGATCCACAACATGAAAAACGGCGGCAACATCGCCCTGCTGGGACTCTTGCCGGATTCAACGGAAGTCGACATGGAAAAAGTCATCTTCTCCGGTCTCAACCTGAAGGGCATCTACGGACGCAAGGTCTGGGATACCTGGTACAAGATGACGACCATGCTGGAAGCGGGGCTCGATATCTCGAAAATCATCACCCATCGCTTTGACATTACGGATTATCAGAAGGGCTTCGATGCGATGATATCGGGTCATTCGGGAAAAGTTATACTGGATTGGACGAATATAGACAAGGTGGAACAGTTATGAACAGAAACGAAGTATTGAAATTCTATGCGGACGAAGTCGCAGGCATCAGAGAAGCGGGACTTTTCAAGGGAGAGCTGCCCATCGTCTCGCCGCAGGGCTCAAGAGTCGAACTCGAAGACGGACGCAAGGTGATCAACATGTGCGCCAACAACTATCTGGGACTCGGCGACAACGAGAGACTCATCAATGCCGCGATCGATACCTACAGAAACAGGGGCTTCGGCGTCGCGTCGGTCCGCTTCATCTGCGGCACGCAGGACATACACAAGCAGCTCGAGAGGCAGATCTCGGAATTCCTCGGAACCGACGATACGATCCTGTATTCCTCCTGCTTTGACGCCAACGGCGGACTGTTTGAGACGCTGTTAAAAGAAAACGACGCCGTGATCTCCGACGAACTCAACCACGCATCGATCATCGACGGCGTGCGTCTGTGCAAGGCAATGCGTTTCCGCTACAGGAACAACGACATGGCGGACCTCGAAGCGAAGCTGAAGGAAGCCGATGAAAAAGGTGCACGCATCAAGCTGATCGCCACCGACGGCGTCTTCTCGATGGACGGCATCATCGCCAACCTCAAAGGCATCTGCGACCTGGCGGACAGATACGATGCCCTGGTCATGGTGGACGATTCCCATGCCGTCGGCTTTGTCGGCAAGAAGGGACACGGCACACCGGAATACTGCGGCGTGGAAGGAAGAGTCGATGTGATCACCGGTACCCTGGGCAAGGCTTTGGGCGGTGCGTCCGGCGGCTATACCAGCGGCAGAAAAGAGATCATCGACCTGCTCAGACAGCGCAGCAGGCCCTACCTCTTCTCCAACTCCCTGGCTCCGGCGATTGCCGGTGCCAGTATCGAACTCTTCAAGATGCTCTCCGAGAGTACGAAGCTCAGAGACCGGCTGGAAGAAACGACCTCCTACTACAGAAAGCAGCTCGTCGAAAACGGCTTCGACGTCATCGAAGGCGTCCATCCCTGCGTACCGGTCATGTTCTACGACGAGAAGTATACGGCTGAATTCGCCCGCCGCATGGTCGCAAAGGGCGTCTACGTCGTCGCCTTCTCCTATCCGGTCGTCCCCAAGGGCAAGGCGAGGATCCGCACCCAGGTCTGTGCAAACCACACCAAAGAAGACATCGACTATGTCGTGAATGCCTTCAGGCAGGTGCGGGAAGAAATGAAGTAGATTTTTACTTTCATACAAAGCAAAACAGACAGGCGATCAAGCCTGTCTGTTTTTTGTTTCTGCAAATGATTCTAGAATCTGATCTCTCTCGGCGCTGCCGTGAAAGAAGAGAAGACGGCGACCGCATCCTTGAAGTAGAGGACGATCGTGTTGTCGTCGTTTTCGTCGTACATTGCCCGCAGATTCGGGTTCTTGTCCAGCATGTCCTTCTTGGCTTCGACTCTCTCATCGGGGACGAGCTCTCCTCTCAGGCGCAGCCAGGTGCCGTCCTTGAAACAGCAGATCTCCGCTTTCGGATTCTGCAGCATCTGCCTGTAGCAGTCCTTCCGCTTGCCCGTCTGAATGTAGAGTTTTCCTTCGAAGATCTCCGCCGTTCCGAAGGGTCTCACTCTCGGCTGATCGCCGTCGACCGTTGCCAGATAATATGTGCCGCAGCTCTTGATAAATTCCCAGACTTCATTCATGATGTTTTGACCTCTCTTTTCTTCAGTATATCACTTCTGTTTTTTGTACAATGAAAGTAAGAGGTAAATGACACATGATCCATACAGATATCAGAGAAGTTGCGCTCTACCGCGGCGGCGCCTATATCACCAGAACGGCCAGCGTCGACCTACATCAGGGCAAGCAGATGATCACCATCGAAGGACTGACGCCGACCCTTGATCCCTCCACAATATCGGTTTCCGTATCCGAAAGGGTCAAAGGTTCCAACGTCCAGACCAGACGTCTGAGTGGCGATGAGCAGGAGGAGCTGCGCAAGGAGCTTCGCCGCAGCCTTGAGCAGATAGAAAACCGCATTTCCATCAGAAACAGCCAGATCGAGATCTACAACCGCAATACCGATTTCACGCAGAAGGAAAACATCTCGCTGAGCGACATGGGCGACTACATCGCCGCTTTGCCGGAGAAGATCGAGAAGATCCAGGAAGAGATCCAGGAACTCGAAGAAGAAAAGAAGAAACTCAGAAAGAAACTCGACGATAAGAACCGCGAACTGCAGGCCTACCGGGTGGATGTCGATCTTGAATGCGAAGAGGACGGAAGCTATCCGATCTCTCTGCGCTACTTTGAACCGAACGCCTCCTGGTATCCCCTCTATGAGATCCACACAAAAGAGGATGACAGTCTGACGATCCGCCTGAAGGCCAGGATCGCACAGCACACGATCGAAGACTGGAATCAGGTTGCCCTGCGTCTTTTCAGCGGCAATCCCAGCATCTCCGCCGATCTGCCCGAGCTTGCGCCGCAGCACATCGACTTTTACAGACCGCGTCCTGCCTACAAGAACAGCGCGCCGCGCATGATGGCGATGGCCGACATGGCTGCCGGCTCGGCGAGAGCGATGGATGAGGACGTCGAGATGTGCGAGGAAGAGGCGACGACGGAAATCCGCTTTGACGCTGCGGAAACCGTCGAAAACGACACGATGATGGAATACAGTCTCAAGGGCTTATATGACGTCAGTCATCTCAACGAGATCAGCGTCGATCTGACCAGCAGCGACGTCACCTGCCGCTATCACGTCATCGCCGTTCCAAAGGCCGACAATTATGGCTATCTGGCCGCCGAAGTGAAGACGGCCGACATCGAAGAAATCATGAACACGAACGCCATCGTCTATCACAAGGGAACCTATCTCGGCAACATTTCCCTTTCGCCCGATCCCTCCAAAGACAGTTACGACATCTCTCTGGGCAGGGATGAAGGCGTCCGCCTCAAGAGGGAGCAGAAGAAGAAATTCCGCTCCAATGTCCTGCTCAAGGGACAGACGAAGGTCGAGTACGTCTATGAACTGGAAGTGAGCAACGCCAGATCGCAGAGCTCTGAGATCACCCTGATCGATCAGATTCCGATCTCCGACGATAAGAGCATCGTCATCGAAAGAAGCGAGATCTCCAAGGCGGAATACAACGAGGAAAACGGCGAACTGAAATGGGACTTCACGCTGGAGCCTTCCGCCAGCAGGACCTTCACGATCGCCTACTCGATCAGCTGGCCGAAAGACAAGACACTGAATATCTGATCAAAACGAAGAATTCATGATAGAATAGGTATGTAAAAAGATGAATCGGGATATAGCGCAGTTTGGTAGCGCGCTTGAGTGGGGTTCAAGAGGTCTCGGGTTCGAATCCCGATATTCCGACCATCTTTTTTTATTTCACAAAAAAGCTGCGGTCATCCGCAGCTTTTTGTTTTGACTGTTGTTTCCTATTCGACGGCGTTGACCATATCCAGGACGTAGTCCCTGATCTTCCGGTTGACTTCCAGGGATTTCTCTCTGGATTCCTGATCCGAATAGAAGTAGAACTTGATCTTGGGCTCGGTGCCGCTGGGTCTGATCGCAAACCAGCTCTCATTCTCTAAGAAGAAACGCAGAACGTTGGAAGCCGGTATGTCTTCATAGCCGTTGATGTAGTCGATGACCTTGACGACCTTGTAGCCGGCGATCTCGGTCGGCAGATTCTCTCTGACGTGGCTCATCATGCGCTTGATCCTTTCGGCGCCTTCGACGCCTTCCAGGATCAGGTTGGGTTCGTCTTCCGCATAGTAGCCGTAGGTGTCATAGAGTTCATGCAGGACCTGATAGAGGGATTTGCCCTGTTTGCGGTAATAGGCAGCCGCTTCCGCCACCAGCATGCCTGCGGAGATGCCGTCCTTGTCTCTGATGACCGGTGAAGCCGCATAGCCGACCGACTCCTCGTAGCCGAAGAGGAAGGTGTAGCCGTTCTCCTCGAGATACGGAATGCGTCCGCAGATGTTCTTGAAGCCGGTCAGGGATTCAAACATCTTGACGCCGTAGGCTTCAGCGATTTCGGTGGACATCGAAGAGGTGACGATGGACTTGACCATGGCGCCTTTTTCCGGCAATGTGCCCGCATCCTTTCTGCCTTCCAGGATGTAGTTGACCAGAAGGTAGCCGGTCTGGTTGCCGTTGAGCGGGATGTATTCGCCTTCATCGTTTAAGATCTCGATCGCAAAGCGGTCCGCATCCGGGTCGGTCGCCATCAGCAGTTCCGCGCCGACCTTCTTGCCGAGCTCTTCCGCCAGTTTGAAGGCCTTGGGATCTTCCGGGTTGGGGTAGCCGACCGTCTTGAAGTCGGGGTCGGGGTCCTTCTGTTCTTCGACGAAGCGCCAGTTGCGGAAGCCTCTCTCGTTCATCATCGCGGCAAAGGGCATCGTTCCGCAGCCGTTGAGCGGCGTGTAGATCAGCGGGATGTCCAGATCAAGCTCGTCGCCCGAGTGGATCGCCAGCGATTTGACGTGATCGATGTATTCGCGGTCATACGACTCGTCAAGAACGATGATCTTGCCGTCCGAGAGTTCCTTGTCGAAGTCGCCTTCGTTGATATCGGCGAACGGGTCGACCTTATCGATTTCTTCCAGCATGCCGTCAGCGACGCTGCTGGAGACCTGACAGCCGTCCTCCCAGTAGGCCTTATAACCGTTGTAATCCTTCGGGTTATGGGAGGCGGTGATGTTGATGCCGGCAATCGTATGTAAGCGCGGAATCATGAAAGCCAGTTCCGGCGTCGCTCTCAAGTCCTTGAAAATGTAGGTCCTGATATCGTTGGCAGCCAGAATAGCCGCCGTGTAAAGACAGAACTCCCTGGACATGTGACGGCAGTCGTGCGCGATGACGACACCCCGTTCCATCGCCTCTTTGCCGAAGCGCTTGATGTAGTTGGCAATGCCCTGCGTCGCCCTGCCGACCGTGTAGAAATTCATGCAGTTGGTACCGGCGGAGACCTTGCCCCTCAAGCCGGCTGTTCCGAACGTGATGTTCTGATAGAATTTCTCCCTGATGGCCCTCTTGTTATCGCGGATCTTCAAAAGTTCCTCATAGAGCGGCGAATCCTTGTTCACCTTTTCCAGCCACAGATTATATCTCTCCTGAGCATTCATATGATGTGTACTCCTTCTTTCACCTTCATTATAACCCACACTAAAGGCAGGCCTCGAATATCTTTTCGACGTCTTCGCTGTTCAAAGGCACAAAAGACCCTTCGAGCCTTCCGCCCCGGCAGGCGTGCTCGGCCATTTCCTTAAAATGTTCTCTTCCGATATTCAATTCGCTCAGCGTTGAAGGAATTCCGCTTTCTTTGAAGAAATCTTCCAGTGCTTCGATGCCTTTTGCTGCGAGCTCTTCATCTTCCCCTTCAAAGCCCCAGACGTTTCTGGCGAAGCGGACAAAGCGCCATGTGCATGCGGGATCCTTTTTGAGGATATAGCGCATCCAGCGCGGGGTCAGGATGGCCAGACCGACGCCGTGGGTGATGTCGTAATATGCCGACAGTTCGTGTTCCATCGCGTGGCAGGGCCAGCCGGTACCTTCCTTGCCGTATTCGGGGATACCCGAGCAGGCGATCGATTCCGCATGCATCAGGTTGGCTCTCGCCGAATAGTCATCCGGCGTCGCCAGAGCGATCGGCAGGTTTTTAATAACTATCTTTAAAATCGTTTCAGCGATGCCGTCCGAAAGTTCGCTGTCTCTCGTCTTTGAGAAATAGCCTTCGAAGATGTGGGACATGATGTCGGCTGAACCGGCCGCCGTCTGATATTTCGAAACAGTGAATGTGTAGGTCGGATCCAGGATCGAAATGCGGGGGTGGGCGTAGAGGTTGCCGATCTTCTCATTGGTTTCAAGGTTAGAGATGACAGCCGAATCGTCGAAGTCCGAACCGGTCGCAGAAATCGTCAGAATATCTACGAGGGGCAGCGACTTCTTCTGTCCTCTGACGTCTCTGGCCATCGTCCAGAGATCGTCGCCTTCGTAGTAGTAACCGGCACAGACGGCCTTGGCACAGTCGATTGTGCTGCCGCCGCCGACGGCCAGAACGACTTCAATATCGTTTTCCTTGCACAGAGCGACGCCCCTTTCCACGGATCCGATCCGGGGATTGGGCTCAACGCCGGAGAGTTCGGTGATGGTGAAATCTCCCTCATTCAGGATCTTCATGATCTCATCGTAGAGACCTGTCCTCTTGATCGAGCCGCCGCCGTAGACGAGCAGGACGTTTTTTCCATACTGCCTGAGCGACTTGTCCAGGTTTGAGATTGCGCCTTTGCCGAAATAGACCTTTGTGGGGATGTCATGTACGAAATTTAACATAGTGCCTCCTTTGGATATATGGATCGTTATTCAACGGATTTGAGTGATTCGACCATCTCGATGTTGTTCAGGCGCTTTCGCATGAACAGCGAAACCAGCAGGGTGAACAGGATCGTGATGAAGTAGGAGATCGAGAAGGAGAACAGCGAGATGTTCATGCCGAACTTCATCATCTCCATGTCGATGACGTTCATGATGAAGTGATGCTCCAGGACGCCCAGCGGCATACCCAGCAGACCACCGATCATGCTCAACAAGAGGATCTCCTTGAAGATGTAGCTGTTGACTTCGATGTCGTGGAAGCCCAGCACCTTGAGCGTCGCGATCTCGCGGATGCGTTCGGCGACGTTGACCTGGATCAGGTTCAGCAGGACGACCAGGGCCAGCGAACCGGCCGCGATGATGATGACGGCGATGATGAAGTTCAGAGCCTTCAGCATCGTGTTGAACTGGTCGATGAAACCGGAGAAGTCGGTCAGGGAGATGAAGTCTTCCATCTTCTTCGTGTCTTTCAGAAGCTCTCCCTCGTTGTCGGAAGAGACGGCGATCGTATTGGCGTGGACGTTTTCACTAAAGGTGCTCTCATAGTAGTTTTCCGAGATAAAGAGGTAGTGCTGGAAGTAGAACTCGCAGATCTTCGATACTCTCACCTCCCGTTTGAGACCGCTCTGCGACTCGATCATCAGATAGTCTCCCTCCTTGATCTTGTGCATCTTCGCAAACTTCTCGGACAGCACCACGCCGCTGTTGTCGAGTTCGATCGGTGTCCTGTGATCCGTCTTGCGTAAACCGAGGACCTGCTTGCTTTCGCGGGCATCGAAGACTTCGACGGTCAGCGTAGCGTCTTCCTTGTCACTCAAATATGCTTTAGTCGTGTAGGTCATGAAGGGGACGACTTCCTTGTTGTTGAGGTTGCTTTTGAGGAGGCTCAGATTCTCGTCAAGATGATGATCATTCTCCAGGGCGATGTGATAGTCGTAGGCGAAGATCCTTCCATACTGTATGGCGACGATGTCCTTGATCGAATCGCGGATGCCAAAGCCGACCACCAGAAGACCTGCGCAGCCCGCTACGCCGATGACGGTCATCAGGAAGCGGGATTTATAGCGAAAGATGTTGCGGGCGGTGATCTTGGATGTGAAGGACAGTTTTCGCCATATGAAAGTGATCTTCTCCAGCAGGACCCGCTTGGAACTCTTCGGCGCCTTGGGACGAAGCAGCTGCGAAGGCATCTCTTCCATCGTCTTGCGGGCGACGAGGAAGGTCACAAAGCTCATCAGCAGCGCGAACGCCGCTATGCAGATGGCGACATACTGCCAGGGATAGTAGAGTTTCATTGCCGGCAGGTCGTACATCAGCCGCCAGGTCGTATAGATGACGGTCGGGAAGATCAGCTGACCGGATATGATGCCCAATATGCTTCCGCTGAGCGATGCCAGCAGGGCATAGACGATGTATTTTCCCGTAATCTGAGCGCTTGAAAAACCGAGTGCCATGAAGATGCCGATCTGCGAGCGCTGCTCGTCGATGAGCCTGGTCATCGTGGTCATGCAGACCAGAGCGGCGACCAGATAGAAGAGGAAGGGCATCGCATAGCCGATCGCATTCATTTGGGCGATCGTGTTCTTGAACATGTAACTGGAGTAGTGGGAATTGCGGTCCAGGATGATCCAGGAGGCGTTAGGCAGTTCCTCGAGTTCTTCGCTCGCCTTGTTGAGTTCATTCTGGGCGTTCTCGATCTCGTCGTTGAAATCCATCAGTCCCTCGTTGTATTCCTTCAGGCCCTTCTCGTATTCTCTCTTGCCGGCGGCAAGCTTGTCTTCCGCTTCCTTCAGGGCATCTTCTGCACTCTTCAGCGTCTCCCTGCCGGCTTCCAGTTCCGCTCTGGCGCTCTTAAGCTTTTCTCTGGCCTCATAGAGCGTCTTGAGCTGGATGTAGGTGGTCTCCACCGAACCGCCGAACTGTTCGTCGATGGCCTTCATCATCTCTTCCTTCGACTGGTCGGCAATCTCCTGCGAGGATTCATCGTAATTCTTCAGCGTTTCGTCGATGACCTGATTGCGGATGACGAGTTCCTGCTTCTCCACTTCCAAAGCTGCCGCTTTTTCCGCATAGTCTTCCGCTTCCTTGTCGAGCTCTTCCAGTTCCCTGTCGATCTCCTCGATACGCCTGAGGTTGCTCTGCTTCTCCTCCTTGAGCTGATCAGTGATCCTGGAGGTGTAATCCGTCGTATCGAAGTTGCTTTCCCTCAGGATGATGTAGCTGGTGTAGGCTGCCGATACCTCCGAGTAGAGCGTATCAAAGTCCGTGCCGGCCGCCTCTTCCGCTTTCTTGATGCCGCTTTTGACCGTTGCTTCATTCCTGTCGAGAAGATCTTCGTTCATTTCAAATTCCTGCTTCGAAGTCTCCAGCGTGATCTTGTTGGATTGGATCAGACTCTCGTTGACGATCAGTTCGATGTTGGCATCGTCGAGCTTCTGTTTCGCCTCCTGCAGTTTCGCTTCGCCCTCCGCCTTCTTTTCCGCAAATTCCTTCTTCGCATCGTTGAGTTTGATCAGGTTTTCGTTGTAGATCCTGTCTCTTAAGTAGGACTGCTGGCTGTTCTTCGTCGATTCGACGGAACCGATCAGCGAATCGATGTAGTCCTCATATCCCGCCGTATAGGAGATATAGTTTTCCGATCCGTTGAGTTTCAGATAGATCGTCGTATAGTAGTCAAAGACGAAATTCTCGTTCTTTATGAAGAGGATCGCATCCAGATTCTGGTTCTCGCAATTGGATGAACCCATCAGCTTGGAGATGTAAGCCGGAGATTTGCAGGTACCGACGATCGTGAAGGTGTCGTTCTTCAGATAGTCGCCGATCTCTTCCTTGTTCAGAAAGGCTTTTACCTTTCTGCCGATCAGGCGCGATGCGCTTTCGACCCCTTCCCCGAGGATCAAGGCTTCTCTGGCGTTTTCCGGCATCCTGCCTTCCACCAGTTCGATCAGATCGACTTCGCGATCGAGTTCTTCAAAACGGAAGACATGGACCCCCGCGTCTTCCAGCTGGCCGTAGGCATCGACCATCTTCGAGCCGAAGACATATTCCGTATCTTCGTTGTTTCGCAACGCGCGGATATCCTCGTCGCAGAAGCCGTAGGACGAATAGATCTGAATGTCCTGCAGGCGTGCGCAGTCGTTGTAGGCGTCCACGCTTTCCCTTAAGATCGTGGCGTTGGAAAAAAGCCCCATCATGAAAGATGAGGAGACAAGCACGATCATGAAGAGCGAGAAGAAACGGTTGAAGGTGTTTCTGATCAACCGGAAGGTATCCAGATTGAACATCAGTATTCGATTTCCTCTATATCGACCGGTTCATTGAGTGTAATGTCGACGACTTTGCCCGATTTGACGCGGATGATCTTCTGGGCCATCTTTGCCAGGGCCTGATTGTGGGTGATCATGACGACGGTGATGCCGTTCTTGTAGCACATATCCTGCAGCACCTTCAGAACCTGCTTGCCCGTCACGTAGTCCAAAGCGCCCGTCGGCTCATCGCAAAGCAGCAGCTTCGGATTCTTGGCAACGGCTCTGGCAATCGCCACGCGCTGCTGTTCGCCGCCCGAAAGCTGGCTCGGGAAGTTGTTCATCCTGCTTTCCAGACCGACCATCTTCAGTACGAAGACCGGATCCAGCGGATCCCTGCAGATCTGTAAAGCAAGCTCGACGTTCTCCCTGGCCGTCAGGTTCTGCACCAGGTTATAGAACTGAAAGACGAAGCCGATGTCGTAGCGGCGGTAATCGCACAGTTCCTTCTTCCCGAAGGACGAGATGTCGTTGCCGTCGATCACGATGGAACCGGACGTTGCCGTATCCATGCCGCCGAGGATATTCAGTATGGTCGTCTTGCCGGCGCCGCTCTCACCGAGAACGACGACGAACTCGCCTTTTTCAATGTCGAAAGAGACGCCGTCCAGTGCCTTGATCTGAACTTCGCCCATCTGATAGATCTTGGAAACATCGTTGAATGAAATATAACTCATAGTCAATTAGATTATATCAAATCGGTATGTTCACAGTATGAAGAAAGACAGGTTTCCCTGTCTTCTTTTTCTATTCGACGCTGTATTCGATCACTGCCTCTTTCAGGCCTTCAGCTCTGATCGTCAGCTTTCCCCTGCCCTTCTTTCCGATCGTCCGAACATAGGTTCCGGTCATGCCGCCTTCCGCCGTCGAAACGGCGGGTCCGACGACCTCGATGGCGCCTTCCGCCGCATAGGAAACAGGGAGCTGTGCATAGGGGGCGACGTTGCCGTTGCCATCCAGGATCCTTATCCTGACGGCAGCCATGTCGTAACTGTCGCCTTCCTTCAGTACAGCTGAGGAATTCTTCACTTCCAGGGAAAGATCGGCGTTCGGACAGAGTTTTTTCGACCTGACGACCTTGCCGTCTCTGATGGCATCCAGACGCCATACTGTAGCTTCTCCGCCCCAGTTGCCGACATACTTGCCATAGAGATAGGCGGCATCCTCGTCGGTCAGTTTATATTTTTTCATGACCCTGGCGATCTTCAGCATGTATCTGATCGGAATATTCTCGGTTCCGTACTTCTTCAACACCCGCAGGCACTTTCTGACATCCTTCGCCTTCTGTTCGTCGAAGCCCTCATTGGCGATCAGCAGGTCGCCGATCGTATCGTCGATGCGCAGAGGCCCGTGTTCCATGTGCCTGTAGCGGCTGTATTTATACTCCTTTACGAAGACGTCGTTCTTGTAGAGCTTCACGCTGTCCGCGTTGGTGAAGACGTAGATGTCGTTGATCGTGCCGCCGGGGTAGTCGCCGATGTCCATCAGGGACGAGACCTCCAGGACATCTGTCTGTTCGCCCTGTGAGGCGTAAACGTAGGCCGCGATCTTGGGGTTGCGGAAGCTGTCCATGACGCCATGGTAGCAGATGCGATCGCCGCTGCCGAAGTCCTTGTGGGTCGCGTAGTCGAACATGCACCACTCAAAGACGCCGGCGTGTTCGCCGCTGCCCATCGCCGCATCCATGACCTTCGCATGGCGCAGGGCGTGTTCCTGACGCAGAGACCACTTGTCGAAGGCCTTGGTCGGAAACATGTGACCATTGGCTTCCGAGATCAGCAGCGCCTTGTTCATATCGGGCGTCACGTCCTTCTTTCTTCGGGCACCCGCGTTGTTACCGGAGTGCGAGAAGTCGTTGAAGGCGTAGACGTCTTCCAGCAGCGACGACTTCTTCAGATAGCGCACACCGGAGGTCGGACGGCTCGGATCGAGTCTATGGGCGATCGCGTTTGTGCGCGTGTAGAACTCATCGTCGTCCTGCGACTCGTTGATGCGCACGCCCCAAAGAACGATGGAAGGATGGTTGCGATACTGCAGGACCATCTCTTCGACGTGCTTACAGGCGACGTCCTTCCAGGCCGCATCTCCGATATGCTGCCAGCCGGGGATCTCGGTGAAGACCAGAAGCCCCAGCTCGTCGCAGGCGTCGATGAAGGCCTGTGACTGGGGATAGTGGGAGGTCCTGACGGCGTTGCAGGAGAGCTCCTCCTTTAAGATCCTGGCGTCTTCGACCTGCAGCGAATCGCTCACGGCATAGCCCACGTAGGGATAGCACTGATGGCGGTCCAGACCCCGCATGACGACGCGGCGTCCGTTGAGATAGAAGCCGTCCGCTTCAAAGCGGATCGTGCGCAAGCCAAAACGCACTTCCTTCTTTGAACCGTTGTCAAGCGAGACTTCACACAGATACAGATGCGGTGCCTCAATATCCCAGGCTTCAAGACCATCGACCTTCAGTTCGACTTCATTCTCCTTCGTCTGTTTTTCATACAGGATGTTTCCTTCCATGTCCTTGATCCGGATCGTTCTGTTTTGACTCTGACCGCCGTCGATCGTTACAGCCACTTTGACGGTATGCGGATCCATCGTCTGTACAAATACGTCAGAGATGTATTCCTTTTCCTCGATCTCCAGCCATACCGGACGGTAGATGCCGCCGTAGGTCAGATAGTCGATCACATAGCCAAAGGGCGGGATCGATCCGTTTTCCGTCGAATCCAGACGCACGGCGATCTCGCATTCCTCTTCCGCCTTCACAAGACCGCTGATCTCGTAGCGGAAGGCCGTGTAGCCGCCCTTGTGCGTGCCGACTTCTTTTCGATTGACATATACGGTCGCGATGTGCGCAGCGCCGTCAAAGCGCAGGAAGACTCGCTTGTCCTTCGCTTCCGGCGGGATCACGATCTTGCGGCGATAGCCGCTGATCATCTGATATGCGTTGTGATCGATATAGTGCAGGGGAAGTTCCTTCACCGTATGGGGAATACGCACTTCCTTCGTATTGTCGTCGCAGCCATTCAGAAAATCATCGCTCCATTTTTCGCTAAACAGCCAGCTGTTGTTGATATTGATCATATGGCTTCCTCTCAATCTCTTGCTGATAGTATTTTATCATTCCGGACATGGACCCTTCTATGAGAATATGAAAGTTTCCTTATCGATCGGTAAATGATGCAAAATATTCATCGGGACAGCATAAAAATGATCCCGTTGAGCTTAAAAGCATTATGAAAAGCCATTCTTTTACTTAATTTATATCTCAATTCACAAAAAACAGATAATATCACTTGACAGTCATATGAACCTCTGATATAATCAAATTACCATATAAAGGAGGAATAAAGATGAATTTTTCAATCAACGATGTGGATCAGGTCATTGAAAGAACCAACTGCAGCTACAAGGAAGCAAAAGAAGCGCTGCTCCATTCGAATGGCGATGTCGTCGATGCGATCATTTATCTCGAAAATAAAGATCGTTCTTCCTTCGGCTCATTCTTCAGGAGCTTCAGCGAAGATTCAGAGAGAACAGCGGATTCGATCGTCGAAAAGATCAAAGAAGCGATCCAGTTCGGCAACGTCACCAGAATCGAACTGCGTGATCCGGATGGCAAGCCCATCACTTCCGTTTCCGTCAACGTCGGTGCGGCTATCGGTTCCTTTGCCCTTCTGGCAGGAGCAGCTCCGCTTGTCGCGATCTCTTCTCTGATCGCCAAGTACGGCCTGAACTATCAGTTCGTCATCATCAAGTCTGACGGATCTGAAATAATTCTTTAACGAAAAGACCGATCCAGCGCCGCATAGCAAAGCCTATGCGGTTTTTTATATAATGAGAATAAGATAACGGAGGTAGCGAAAGTGTCATATCCGAAAGTAGAACTGCACTGCCATATGGATGGAGCCATACCCAGAAGACTTTTCCTGAAATACTGCCGGGAAGACGGCCTTCTGGACGATAACGTGAGCGATGAGGAATGGATGAAGGATCACGTCATGACCGAGACCATGACCTTGAGCGAATGCATGGGCGAGTTTGCCCTTCTGACCCTTCTTCTGCAAAGCGCGGAAAGGCTCGAAGAGCTGACGTGCGAACTGCTCAAGGACATGTATGAAGCAGGCACAAAGCTCGTGGAGCTGCGCTTTTCGCCGCAGTCCCACGTCAACAACCACCTCAGCATGGAAGAAGCCGTACAGGCTGTCGTCGCCGGCAGAAAGAAGGCCCTTGAAGTCTATCCGGACCTCGTTTGCGGCATCCTCTTGTGCATGATGAATCTCGGACAGGATCTGGGAACCATTGAAAACAACACGCGGACCATTCTGCTGGCCAAGAAATACAAGAAGGAAGGCATCGTCGGCGTTGACCTCGCCGGAGACGAGATTGCGACACCGATCGAAGGCTATGCCCCGCAGTTTGAACTGGCCAAAAGGTTTGGCATCAATTATACGATCCACGCCGGCGAATCCGGAAGCGCCAGGAACGTGGCCTTCGCGATCTCGCAGAAAGGCGGCAGGATAGGACACGGCATCCATGCGATCGAAGACGACAAGGTCGTCGATGAGCTGGTCGCCAATGGCTTCCTTCTGGAGGTATCGGTCACGTCCAACTTCTTCTCCCGCTGCGTTCCTTCGATCGAGGAACACCCGATACGAAAGCTCTGGGACAGAGGTGTCATGATCAACATCAACACCGATGACCCCGCACTGATGGGCATCGATCTGAAGCACGAATACGACCTGCTTGCCGAGAAGTTCGGCTTCAAGGAGAGGGAGTTCATCCTCTCCAATCTCTATTCGGCAAGGGCTTCCTTCTGTGAAGGCAAGGAGAAGATCATCGCTGAACTCACGCAGGCTTTGAGAGATTGCGAGTAGCCATGGAAAAACAATTCACAATCTGTGCAACGCTTATCGACGCGCAGAGAAACAATCGGCCGGACATCTTCTTTGTCCTGATCGACACAATCGCCAATCGAACATACATCTATCAGCTCGCCGATGAACTGATCGATCCTTCAAAAGATGCCAAAGAGCTGATCAAAGAGCTTTTCAACAGGGATCCCGATTATCAGATCAGGATCAAGAGCGACTTTCTGATCAGGCTGGTCGACGAACTCGGCGGCATCGACTGCAGGGGTCGCCGTATTGACGGCAGGGAAGCGCTGGCGGAAGTCCACGATCATCATTTCGATGAAGTCGCCGATGCGATCGCCAAGAAGATGAAGACGAAGAATCTTCTTCTGATCGTCCCGAACCTGCTGAACATCCTAAGCAGTACTTACGAGACCGATCTCTCACTGATCGAAGCGATCAAGACCTTCATCGGCGAGATCCGCGAACTCGATGACTGGAAGATCGAGCTGATTAAGGTCGGCAAAGACAATATCGTAACCTATCAAAAGCTTCTCTAGAGAAGCTTTTTGTTTTTGCGGAAAACATGCGAAAATAATGCATATAGAGAGGTACGACTCATGTATGACACAATCATTCGAAACGGTCTGATCTGCGACGGCAGCGGCAGGGATGCCTATACGGCCGACATCGCTATTGAAGGCGATCGGATTGTAAAGATCGGCGATCTGAAAGATGAAACGGCAAGCAGAGAGATCGACGCTTCCGGAAAACAGGTGACCCCGGGCTTCATCGATCCGCATACCCACACCGATCTCTCGGTACTCTTCTGGCCGCAGATGACCAACTATCTTGAGCAGGGAGTCACGACGACCGTCGGCGGCAACTGCGGACACTCCTACGGACCGGTCGGAGATGAACTCTACCGGGCGGCGATCGTCGACACGAAGGTCGGCTTTGACGTCGCAAAAGAATACTTCAACACCGTGACGCTGCTGATGCCCAAGAAAGAAGCCGCCGAGGCGTTAAAGAAGGAATACGGCATCGAGATGAACTGGCACAGCTTCGGCGAATACATCGACCGCTGCAATGAAGCCGGCATGTCCGGCAACATCGTTCCGCTTGTCGGCTACAGCGCCATACGCGGTACGGTCATGGGACTTGACTGCTGCCGTGAGGCGAGTGAAGAAGAACTCGACAGGCTCGAAGCACTGACGCAGCAGTGCATGGAAGAAGGCGCCTTCGGTCTTTCGACCGGTACCGATCCCCAATATGTGCCGGGTCCCTTTGCCACAAAGGAAGAGACGATCCGCATGTTGAAAGTGATGAAGAAGTATGACGGCATCTTCACTTCCCACACGCGCAACTACGACATGGCCAAGGGCATCCCCGACAGGATGGGCGGCTATGTCGACATGCTGGAAGAAGCCAAGGCTGCCGGCGTGCGCGCCAACGTCTCCCACGTCCACACCCTGGGCATGGGCAGCAACGCCGAAGAAAACGCGAAGGCTGCCCGCGATACCCTGGCTTACTTTGAGAAGATGGAAGCGGAAGGGCTCGACCTCAGCTACGACGTCATCCCGTCCCCCTATTCCATGGACCTGACCGTTCCCTACTTCGCGATGTTTTTGAGACCTTTCGTCCTGCTCTGCGGCGGACGCAGGGAATTTGCCAGACAGCTTGCAGCCAATGATGTGCGAAAGCTCGTCCACACCGTCGTGGAACAGGGCCTCTATCCCGCCCTCGATGAGGGCAATCTCATGGCTTCCGTCTATCCGATCCTGATGGTCTCGAGACATAAAACACATCCGGAAACCATCGGCATGAACCTGCTTTCCTATGCGCAATCCGTCGACAAAAAACCGCTGGACGCCGTCCTCGATCTGTTCATGGAAGATCCGGACATGGGCGTCGACATGGCTTTGCCCGATGCCGTGGAATCCAACGAGATCCTCTGCCGTCATCGCCTCGCCATGCCCTGCGCCGACGGCTTCTCGGCCGACATGGACACGAACCTCGGCATCAACGAGGATCTGAGCATGCTGGCAAACCCGATGAATATCTCCTGCATGATCCGCTGGCTGCTCTTACACGGCAAAAAGCGTTTTGAGGACTCCATCCGCCAGATCACTTCCTATCCGGCTGAACGCTTTGGGATCAAAGACAGAGGCATCCTGAAAGAAGGCGCCTACGCCGACATCGTCGTTCTGGAAAAGGATAAGTTATACAGCTACGACCGCGACGAAAATCAGCTGCAGTATCCGGAAGGCATCGACTACGTCTTCGTCAACGGACAGCTCACGATCGATCACAAGAAACAGATCGAGGGCGTCAGAGCCGGACGGATGCTGAAGAAACATCTGCAGTAAACAAAAAGCCACGATGTGGCTTTTTTAGTGGTTGCTGTCGAGATAATACTGCAGAATCCTGACGGCCGCCTGCTGGTCGATGACTTTCTTCCGTTTCTTGCGGGAGACGTTGGCCATAATCAGAAACTCCTCCGAATCCTTGGTCGTGTTCCTCTCGTCCTGCAGGACGACCTTGATCCCCGATTCCTGCTCGATAATCTCGCCAACTTCCCGCGAGAGCTGGGCTCTTGGCCCCTCGTCGTCGTTCTGAAGCAACGGATAGCCCATCACAACGAGGTCAGGCTTTTCTTCTTTCAATAGCTCAAGTATCTTGTCGATCGCTTCATCGTAGTCATCGCTTTTAAAGCGGATCGTCTTTACCGGCTGGGCGATCCTGCCGGTCTCCGAACGGGAGACGCCGCAGGTCACGCTTCCCAGATCCAGTCCAATGTATTTCACGCTCTTTCTTCCTCTTCGATCAGGCCGAAATGAATGAGTGCTTTTTCGATGCCGTCGTCATCGATGTAGGCCGTGACATAGTCCGCATCCCTCTTGAGCGCATCGCAGGCATTGCCCATCGCGATGCCTAAACCCGCATATCTCAGCATCGTCATATCGTTCTCGCCGTCGCCGAACGCCATGGTCTGGGAGCGTCTGAGCTTCTCTTTGTCCAGGAACTTCTGAATGCCGGCAGCCTTGCCGCCAGTCTTGGCGATGATGTCAATGCCTGTATCGTTCCAGCTTGTGATCGTGCAGTGGTCGAGCAGGGCTTCCAGCTTCTGCCTGGTCTCGCTGTTGACGAAGGCCAGACACTGGTAGATCTTCTCTCCGCTGTATTCACCGATGTCCGGAATAGTGCCGTGCGTGCTTTCCTGGGTCTGTATGACGACATCGTCTACGTAGTTGATGTAGCGCTTCTCTTCGCCGATCAGGACAAAGGGTATCCTTCCCGCCTGGAAGATGCTGACGAGGACCTCCACTTCACCCGGGTCGATCTCGTTGCCTGCAAACATCTTTTCATCCTTGTCGAGACAGATGTTGCCGTTGAGTGTCAGATATCCGTCGAAGTCAATTTCCTCCAGCGGGAGCTTCTTCATTTCGACGAGATCTCTGCCCGTCGCCACGACGACCTTGATCCCTTTTTTCTGCAGCCTTCTGATCGCCGATATCGTCGATGGCGGGACGATGCCGGTGCGGTGCGACAGCAGTGTGCCGTCGATATCAAAGAAGATGACGCGTATATCTCTGTCGGTATAGGAATCTCCTCTTTCAACATTGAAGATTTCCGTAAATCCGGTCATGTCAAAGACATCGAGGATCTCGCGGTTGGCGTTGATGATGGAAAAGGCACCTGTATCGGAAACCTTCTTTCTGGCCTCCAGAAAGACCCGCAGGCCGGAAGAAGAGATGTATTCCGTTTCCGACAGGTCGATGATCAGGTTGGAGCTTTCATTCAACGCATCCAGAAAAGCGCTTCTGAACTCTTCAGCGCTCATCGTGTCGATGCGTCCGTGCGGACGCAGTGTCAGCAGTTCGCCATATACAAGTTTGTCAATCTTCATAGTCTCAACCGTTTTCTACGTTTTCTCTATATTAATTGTATCGAATTCACCGCATCTTTCCCATATAAAAGACGCATCTTCTGATGCGCCTTTTCTGTTTTCCGTATCTGATCAGATCAGTATCTTGATCATCGTCAGGACGTTGTATCCGTCGACTCTTTCGTAAGTACATAAATCGGTCGACTTCTTGATCATATAGATGCCGAGTCCGCCGATCTTTCTTTCTTCAACGCCGGCACTGATATCCGGATCATCCATGCTGAGAGGATCAAACGCCATACCGTTGTCCTTCAGAATGATGAGAACCCTGTCCGGTTCAAAGCGCAGGCCGATCTTGACCTTTCCCGGCCTTCCTTCGTAGGCATAGTGTGCAATATTCACAAACGCTTCTTCCAGGGCAAGGCTGAGAGCCATGACGTGCTTCATGCCGACACTGCGTTTTTCCAGTTCTTCCGTCAGAAAATCCAGCACCTCGTGGAGCTGGCTGTCATCGGCGTCAAACTCTCTTTCTAACAGTGTCCTTTCCATGTCATTCGATTGTCAGAATCTGTGTAAAGCCGGTCATCTCGAGGACTTCCATGATTTCCTCGTTGACATTCTTCAGGATCATCGTTCCCTTTTCCATCATGCCTTTCTGAGCATTCAGGAACACTCTGAGACCTGCGGAAGAAACGTATTCCAGTTCCTTGAGATTCAGAACGAGTTCGTTGACATCCTCAGGAACTTCCTTGAGCGCCTCTTCCAGCTGCGGTGAAGTCAGTGTGTCCAGACGACCCGTCAGTTCGATCGTGCACTTTTTATCATCGACGATTTTATTGATTTCCACTATCGATATCCTCCTTGTTAATTGCCTGATTCAAATTTATTATAACGTATTTAACAACGCAGATGCATAACCTTCACCGTTAAGGCAAAGGTCCCTGTCTATTCTATTATATCTGCTTTTGAGTGAGACCGCATCATTCCTCTCTTTCTTATATAATTAAAATGTATGATTACAAACGCGGAAACGCTGAGCAGAAAGATCGCTGAAAGCGTAAAGGAAGAGGGCGGCTGCGCCTACTATGTCGGAGGCTGCGTCAGAGATCGGCTTCTGGGCATAGAAAACAAGGACATCGACATTGAAGTACACGGCATCGAGCCGGATTTTTTAAAGGCGATCCTCGACCGGTTCGGCAATCTCGTCAGCTACGGAAAGAGCTTCGGCATCTATTCGATCAAAGGAAGCAGGCTCGACATCGCCATGCCCCGCCGCGAGAGAAAGACGGGTGAAGGTCACCGGGGATTCGATGTGGAAGTCGATCCCTTCATCGGCACTTTCGAGGCTGCAAGGCGTCGCGATTTCACGGTCAACGCCTTAATGGAAGACATACTCACCGGAAAGATCGTCGATCACTTCGGCGGACAGAAAGACCTGAAAGACAAAATACTGCGCTGCGTGGATGAGACGACCTTCATCGAAGATCCCTTACGCGCGCTCAGGGCCTGCCAGTTTGCCGCCCGCTTCGGATTCGAAGTGGAAGAAAAGACGCTCGATCTCTGTTCAAAGATCGATCTCTCCTCCCTGTCAAAAGAGAGGGTCGACGAGGAACTGCGCAAGGCACTCTTGCAGTCCGCAAAACCGTCGATCTTCTTTGAAACGCTTCGGAAGATGGATCAGTTTGAACCGTGGTTCAATGAACTGAAAGACCTCATCGGTCTGAAGCAGGATCCCATCTATCATCCGGAAGGCGACGTTTGGACCCACACGATGATGGTCATCGATGAAGCGGCGTCCTCTCGCGAAAAAACGGAAGATCCCTACTGTTATATGTTGCTGGGACTCTGCCACGACCTTGGCAAGACCATCACGACAACGGAATCAGACGGACGCATCCATTCCTATGAACACGAGACGAAGGGCTTGCCGCTGATCAAGTCGCTCGTTCATCGTTTTACCGACCGCAGACAGCCGCTCGTCTATCTTTCCACGATGGTTCCGTTACACATGCTGCCGTTCGCCCTGGCTAAAGATCATTCTTCGATCAAAGCCACCAACAGGATGTTTGACAGGACGCCCTGGCCGGAAGAACTGATCCTGTTTGCCATAGCCGACAAGGGAAAAGAAAAGGTTGATCCCAAACTTGTATCCTTCCTCTATGAAAGGCTCGCCGTCTATCGGGAATACATGGCAAGGCCTTTTGTGAGCGGTGAAGACCTGATCGAGGCTGGACTCAAGCCGTCACCGGTCTTCTCCAAAGCGCTGGACTACGCCCATAAGCTGCGGCTGGCCGGCGTCGAGAAGAAAAACGCCCTCAGACAGATCCTCGCCTATGCCAGAAAACCGGAAGAATGAAGTCCCGTTTTCATGCCTGTTCTTTCCTGATTCTTTACTGCTGATATGATAAGATGAAAACGGTATATTTATGGATTATATCTTGCTGATATACAATCTGATCCGGGCAGTGATCTATCCTGCGGGCATCCGCTGGTTCATCATTCCCCTGTGCGTCATCGGTCTTGGTCTCGATACCTTTGCCATGTACCGGCTTTTCACATTGACCGGAAAAGATAAAAGAAAGGCTTTTCTTCCCTTCGCCAATGTCGTGACCCTCTATCAGCTCGCCTGGCAAGAGCGCTTTGGCGTCTTCTGCTGCGTTGCAGAGGCCGTCTATGCCGTCCTTTCTCTGGTGAATCTAATCGCCTTCGACAACTCGTCTGTGGGGATACCGGCTGCCTTCTGCATCATCGCCGCTTACATCCTGCAATTCTTCATGAAAGCCAAACTCGCCCGCAGCTTTGCCAGAGACGAGGTCATGGCCTTCGGTCTCATGTTTCTTGAACCGGTCTTCCTGCTTCTCTTGACAAGAGACATGCCGTCCTATCTGGGGCCCTGCCATACGATCGTAAGAGAAAAGCCGCTTAAGTCAGACCAGAATCAGCCCAAGCGGAACTACATGATCTCCCTGTACAAGCGAAGAAGCCGGATCGCCCTCTTCACCGGCATCATCATCGTCTTCTTCTCGTTAAGAGCGGTCGCCAACGGCCTGCTGCATCAGTACATACATGTAGCTGAAGATCCGAGTTTCCACCTCTTCCATTACTTCACGATCAATTCCGGCATGTTGTCATCGATCGGCGCGGCTTTCATGATCCCCTACGCCTTTGAAGGCATCCGCAAGAAACGCTTTGTTCTGCCCAAGTGGGTGACGCTGTTTCAGCTCAGCGGCGCGATCTGCACCACGATCACGATGGTCTTCTCGATCATCTTCATCGCTCCGACGCAGGGAATCGTCTACGCCTTCAGCGGCAACCACTTCTGGCTGCACATCGTCTGTCCGATCGGTGCATTGATCCTGCTGTTCACCGTTGAAGTCGACCGGACCGTCAGCGTCAAAGACACCCTCATCTGCATGACTCCCTTCTTTGTCTATTCCCTCTTCTATCTCTTCTTCGCGATCATCCTGGGAGAAGAAAACGGCGGCTGGCGCGATTTCTACATGCTGGGCAAATTCCTGCCCCCGTCCATGACCTTCCCGATCTTCTACATATTCAGTTTCTCAATCGCCTTTGCGATGCGCCATGTCTACAACCGCATATCGGAGAGCCGCAGAAGACAGTTCATGGCCTCCTGGAGCGAGGATATCTCGCCGATCGAAGTCAACATCGAAGTCTATGGTTTAGGCAGGTTCAACGGCGAGATCATCGACCCTGCCGACATCGTCATCCCGATCGATATCTTTGTGAGTCTGGCTGAAAAATACGACATGGATCTCTCAAAGATCTGTGCCATCTACAACAAGGGCGTCATCGACGGAATGAAGGACCGCCGTGAGAGAAATGACCCATTCTTACAGAAACTATCCGACCTGATCGGAAGGCCGGCGAACATATAGGCCATATCAAAAGATCCGCATTCGTGCGGATCTTTTTTTGCAGTTCTGTTCGAGGACAATCGCTTCTTCGTCTGAGCGTGCTAAAGTTATGACTTATTTCCAGGCTGTATTCTTCAGTATTTCATCGATTGCGCTGATGATTTCCGGGTTGGGATAGCCCTTGCCTTCAGGACCTTTCATTCCATATCCGATCAGATAGGAGAAATTGTTGGCCATACATTCCTCCGGATCGATCACATAATCGGTGTTGATGCCGAATACCTCATCGAAATTTACGGCTTCTTCCGGAATATAGTATGTATCTGTGCCGTCGACCGGCACCAGTGCCGGCGTACTGCAGTCGAAGAAACTGTCCCCTGCCTTTTCAAAGTGTCTCGTCGTCACGAACGCCATAAAGCAGTCAACAGACTCGCCGTTGATCATAAAAGACGCATGGGAGTTGTGACGTTCCACATCGGGATTGGTTATAAAATATTCTTTTACTGACGGCGGCAATTCATAATCTTTATCCTGCGTCGTGAAGTGAATGACTTCATACATTTTTGAGCGGAATTCACTGCTGCAGCGCGTCATGCAGTGGAAAAGTTCGTGAGAAATCAAATGGTCAATCAGTTCCGGATTCTGATCATCCCGGCTTTTTTCTGCCAGAACATCCCCGTTGAAATATATCTGCGTGCCGTGTGTATATGCCGTTGCGCCGCATTCTTCCTTCATGGTCGTATTGATAAACACGATCTGTTCAAGTTCGGGAAGTTGATATCCTCTGTCCTTGATCGTGTTTATGATCCGCTCCATATGCTTGTTGATGACGGCCTTCTGTTCATCCGTGAAATCTCGCACCTGTTCTTTTGCGAATTCTTTGTATCTTTCCAGGGAGGCGCCTGTCTCCTGCATCCTGAAGTCGAGGTCGTTCTGCGTGAGGCCGTTAAAAATCGATTCGTTGGACATCATGAGCTGAATGCCCTCTTCCTTGTCGGCGATCCTGTAGTTTAAAATACCGCCGTCCTCCTTGCTGTCAGCCGGTTTTTCTGTGCTGCTGCATGAAGCCAGAAGCATGATTGCCGCCAGCAGCAGAATCGGAATAAGGGAAATCTTTTTCTTGTTTTTCATTTGTTATTGCACATTTCGATCGAATGTCGTCACGCAATAAACCAACATGACAAATATATTACTTACAGATAAACATGCCGTATTCTTTTGGCAGATCTATGACACCGCCATTTTCATGTTCCTTCAATATCGCTCTGATTCTCTCGGCGGGAAGGTCGATGACGGATCTGAAAGAGACGAGACTCTGCAAATACTTGATCAGATCTTCCGGATCGGTGACATGCAGCGAATCCTCATAATAAAGCGCCCTGACGTCGGAGAACGCAGATGCAAGCATCTGTCCGCCGTTTTCCAATGTAAAATTGTGATTCGGCTGAAAGCTTTCGCCGCCCAGTTCAAACCAGCGGGCCAGCAGATCGTTAAAGTTATGCTCGCCATAGGTTGCGCAATAGAACGTGCCGCCGTCTTTGAGAACCCTTCGTACTTCATGAATTCCCTTGTTCGGGTCGGGAACATGATAAAGCATTGAATTTGCGATGACGATGTCGAAGGAATCGTTCTCAAACGGCAGACATTGAATATCCGCCTGCTGGTATTCTATCGGAGAGCGCTCGCCGAGCTTTTCTCTGGCGCTTGCAAGCATCCCTTCAGACAGGTCTGCCAGCACGAGCTTCTCACACTTTTCGATCAGCTCTTCGTGTCTCAGCCACATGCTTCCGGTACCGCAGCCGACTTCGAGTACCATCATTCCTTCCGATATCGAATAATGGGACACGATCCAGTCCCCATACCCCTGTTTATTCGTTGAATACCGCTCATGAAAAGAGATTCTGGCATCCAGTCGCTTCGACGTTGAATACTGTTCTTTCACGGCATCGGCATCGTTCGCGCTTCCTTTTCTCATGACGCGTTCCTTCCTGTCTGACCTGTTTCCTTAATGATACAGAATTTACAGATCAAAGTGATAAATCATGACCTGCCGTTTCCCCTCGCCATACATTTCATGATCTTCCGGGATGTCTGCGGTTTCGATATACGTTCCGCCGGCAAGTTCACAGGTCCTTGAAGATGCTTTGTTTGAGGGCAGACAGGTGATGATCAGATATTCCATATTGTGTTTTCTGGTCTGATGAAACAGCAAAATAAAACATTGTTTCTTCCTCCACAGAATCATCCTGATAATCTGTTTTGATTTCGCTGTCAGGCTTTGTTCGATCCGTTGTATTCCAGACACAGCATCGTCAGATCGTCGAACTGCTCGGCGCCGTGGACAAAAGCATCTACCTCGTTGCGTATGGTTTCCAGCAGCTCCTGCGGCGATCCTTCCGGATTCTTGTTCAGGGCATCGACGATCCTGTCTACGCCAAACTGTTCCTTTTCCTCACCGATCGCTTCTGCGAGGCCGTCTGTGTACACAAACAGCTTTGATCCGGGCTTCAGATTGAGCTCATATTCCCGGTATTTCACAGTGTCCATTGCGCCGACGACCATGCCGTGTATGTCCTTGAAAAGCTTGAAAGGACCGTTGGGTTTCTTTAAGATCGGATACTCGTGGCCGGCATTCACATAGGTCAGTCTGCCGGTGCTTAACTCCAGAACTCCTAGCCAGACGGTGACAAACATGTCTTTCGGGTTGTTTTCGCAGATCAGCTGATTCACCGATTCCAGCAGTTTACCCGGAGAACTTCCCCGCATCGCCTCGGATTTGATCATGCTCTGAGACGACATCATGAACAGCGCGGCCGGAACGCCCTTGTCCGAAACGTCCGCGATCAGAAGACACAGGTGGTCGTCATCAACCATAAAGAAATCGTAATAGTCGCCGCCGATTTCCCTTGCCGGTGTCATCGTGGCAAAGATGTCGAAATCCGTTCTCTCCGAAAAAGTCGTATGCGGATCCGGAAGATGGGACCGCTGAATCTCACTGGCCATCGACAGTTCGGTATCGACCCGGGAAATGTACTGCTGCTCTATGACCATTCTGTGGCTGCGGGCAGCGCTTTGAATGGAGGCGTATGCGATGATGATGAACAGGAAAAGCCTAGGCAGGTATCTGTAGAGAAGGGTGTTTCTGATTAGCATGGAATCTGACAGGCCCATTTCCTTCAATGCGGTGACCAGCCGCGTTTCAATATACAACGTGGTCCCCTGCGGTATATCTATGACGTTGACATCAAGGATGCCGTTCGTTGCGCCCCATATTGCAGATGCGGCAAAAGCGATGGCTGTGAATACCGCAACGTTGAACGTCGTTTTCGATGAAAAGTATCTGATGCTGATGACCACGGGAATCGCCATCAGTAAAGCGGTCATATAGGTCAGTTCAGCGTCGAGGACCGCCATGGAAAGGACCATGCTTATAAGCAGAACATGCTTCATCCACCGTTTTCCCGGTCCAAAAATCCAGTAGAGAGTCAACGGGATCATCTGAATGATGATTCCTTTGATCGCCGCCATGGTAAGCGCCCTTCCTGAAAAGACACCAAGAAGGTTGAGCAGAAGCGTAAGAACATATATGCCCTGCGTCACAAGGATCGTCAGGACAACCGCCCTGTTTCCCTGCTGTTCGTTTCTAAAAAAAATATCGTTTGTCTCTATAAACTGCAAGCGCCTCGCTATACTCTGCATCAATCCGCTCCTTTCCATATTCCGTTTTCGATTGGGGCAACAGGAGTTTTTTGCCGCCCTTTGCAGTTCTGATCAGTTTTTTCGTGTCAATAAACAGGCACACTCGACGTGTGAGGTGTTTGGAAACATGTCATAACCTCTGATCGAAGTGATTTCATACTTCTCTTTTAACATCTGCAGATCCTTGCCCAATGTTGCAGGGTTGCAGGAAATGTAGATGACTTCTTTTATTTTTGCTTTCAGGATCGTCGTGATCAGCTCTTCATCAAGTCCCGTCCTTGGCGGGTCGACGACCAGCAGATCGGCTTTTTCCTTCTTCAGGATCCTTCTGACCTGTTCAGATGCGCCCCCGCAGACAAACCGGACGTTTTCGATATGGTTCAGTCTGGCGTTTTCTTCTGCGTCGGCGACCGCCTTTTCAATCACTTCGATGCCGATGATCCGCTCTGCCTTGTCGTGAAGATACAGAGAGATCGCGCCGATGCCGCAGTAGGCTTCGACGATCAGCTTCTTTCGATCCTTGATCAGTTCTCTGACATCTCCGTAGATCCGCTCTGCCTGAAAACGGTTGAGCTGGAAGAACGCCTGCGGCGACAGCTTCAGCCGGTAAGGTCCGACCTTCATCTCGATCTTTTCCGGTCCAAAGAGCGGCCTCAGCTTTTCAGGCATCAGGGAGACGGGATTTCTTTTGGTATTGATCCCCTGAAAGAGCGATCTGAGTCCTCCGATTTTCTTGAGGTCGTCGATGACTTCCTTCCCGATCGTATCCTTGCCTGTCACCAGCACTGCCTGACCGCTGTTTTCAAAAGCTCGGACGATCAGCTGACGGATACCCGTCTTCTCGTGACGGTCATAGGCTTTCAGGTGGTGCCTGTTGAGCACTTCAAGGATCGCCAGGCGGATCTCTTCCGTCTTCTCTTCGTGGATCAGGCAGTTGCGAATGATCGAAGGATGATTGGAATCCTGACGGTAGAGGGCGTTGACGAGCTTGCCGTCCTTTTCGAAGACGGGAAGATTGCACTTGTTGCGGTACTGATAGATGTTCTGACTTCCGATGATTTCATCAATCGGTTCATCATAAGCACAGTATTTGTATAAAGCCCCTTCCAGGAGCTGCTTCTTGATCCTGAGCTGTTCCTTGTAGTCCAGAGCCATCAGCGGGCAGGCGTCGCAGCTTCTGCTGTGGATACAGGGGCTCTTGATGCGCTGAGGACTCTTCTTAAAGATTTTTATGAGTCTTCCGCGCCAGTGTCTTCCCTCGTCCTGCAGCTCACATTCGACGGTTTCACCGGGAAAGCAGCCATCAATAAAAACAGGCTTGCGCGAATGAAAGCCGATGCCTTCTCCGTTGATGCCTGCTTTTACGATCTCAATTTTCATATCCTGTTTTTAAGAATGTCCGTTGCGCTCTCCAGCATTTCAAAAGCGCTGTCTCTGAGCTTTACGATCTCATCGTAGACGAGGTCTTCCGACAGGACGCCGGCTTTGGTTCCTTCCGGCAGCTTGCTGTCCCTGTCTTCATACCACTCTTCGCTTCCGTAATAGCGGAAGAGTTTCGTCATGTTGTCCTTGGCTTCTTCGAGCCTCTCAAGCATCAGCGCCAGTTCGGCGTTGATCCGCGTGCACTCCTCGAGATGGGCTTCCATCTCTTTGACTCTCTTCACTGTGTTTTCCATATGCTTGATCTCCCTGCTGTCAGACGATATATCTGTCTTTCTGTGAAAACTCCTTTATCAGACGGATGGAGACGATGAACAGGACCGCGATGAAGACGATGAAGTAGACGTTCGCGCTGTCCGTCTGCAGCGTTGCAATGTAGTCGTAGGCGCCGTGGATCAGTACGGGGATGAGAATCGCGATGAAGCTGTAGAGATTGCTTCTCTGCGTGTCTCCCTGTATCTCAAACATCTTGGAAGCCGAATAGAACAGACCCATGAAGACGCCGAAACTGGCGTGGCCCGGAATGGCCGTGATGGCTCTGATGACCGCGTTGGCGAAGCCGTAGTGCAGTACATATGAGATGTTCTCCCAGAGGGCAAAGCCCAGCGACACGAAGACCGCATAGACGATGCCGTCGTAGAGACAGTTGAATTCAGAGGTATTCCAGCTCGTCCTTCTCAACATGAAGTACTTGGCGCCTTCCTCGGAAATGCCGACGATCACGAAATACAGCAGGATGCGGAACCACTCCGAATCTCTTGGCACGTAGCTGTTGAGCAGGCTGATGAAGACCTTCTCCAGGACCAGCGCAATCAGCGAAGAGAAGATACCCGCCTTGACCAGCGACCAGAGCAGGCGCGGACTTTCCTTTTCCAGTCTGTCCAGCTGATAGACGCGGACCAGCAAAAAGGCCGCCGGAATGACGGCAGCGGCAATCAGAATGAAGTTGTACCTTAACAGTAAACCGACATAGTAATAAAACATAACGACTCCTTATTTTCTGCAGGCTTCAATATATCTGTCAAAGAGCCTGCCGACATATGCTTCCTCCATCATGATCTCGGGGTGCCACTTGATGGCCAGAACGAATTTCTTTTCAGGAACATCGAAGCATTCCACGAGGCCTTCGGGCGAATATGCGTTGATGCGGCCATAGCCTTCCACTCTGCTCTTGTCGGCGATCATCGTATGCAGACTGTTGACCCGGTATTCCTCTGAACCGATGATTTCGTACAGGGGCGTATCTTTCACGATCTTCAGATCATGACGGTAGTCCCTGCTGTAGATGCTGTGGGCTTCGCTGGGATCCTCGTAGACGTTGGAACCGAGGCCTCTGAGGATGTTGTTGAAACCGGCGCAGATGCCCATGAGCGGGATGTCCTTCTCCAGCGCGTATCTTGCGATCTCCACTTCATAGGCGCAGCTGTACAAGCCGCCCTGTAAGAGGATGCCGTCGCACAGATCGACCTGCGCATGAAGGTCTTCGATCTCTTCTGCACTCAGCTGCTTGGGATCGCCCAGGTCGCTCTGATTGAAATCAAAGGTGTCTTCGCTCGACATCAGCATGATCGCAATGCCGCCGTGTTCAATGACCAGCACCCGCAGTTCATCCACGACTTCCATGCGGTGCCACAGATCGGTTTTATCCCGTTCCCTGACCTTGCAGGGAATACCGATGATCGGCTTTTTCATAACGTTTCCTCCACGGATGATCCGTACCCGTTTCATCACATCTATTATCACACAAAATAACATATTGCGTGTCCACTGCTCATTTTAAAATATAATTATGTTGTATCTGAAAGGAGGTGCGAATTATGAAAAAATTTCTGACGGTACTTCTGAGCGTTCTCATGATCATCTCAATGGCCGCCTGTACAAAAAAAGAAGAAGAGAAGAAAGAGGAGGAAGAGGAAGTAATCGTCGTTGACGAGTCCAAGACGAATTTCCAGCTGGAGATCGATTTCGGCAACGGTGTCAGCGAAACGCTTGTCATCGGATCCGATGTTTCCGATAATTTCATCGACTGCATCAAAGGACTTGGGCCAGTCATCGGCGAGATCACCTATGAAAACGGAAAGATCGCCGGCATCAAGGACAAGAAAGCGGTAAACGGCGCTAAGTGGGAGCTTTACGTCAACGATCAGCTCTATGAAGGCGATGTGACCGCTCTCACCGTCAAGACCGACGACGTCATCCGCATCGTCTATGTGGAAGGCGAAGAGCCGCAGATAAACATCGAGGATCTGACAAGCGAAGTCCTCGGCGGCTGGCAGACCTATGAAACCTTTGAGGACCGCATGAAGGAAAAGGAACTGAAGATCTTCGAAAAAGCCATGGAAGGCATTGAGGGCGTCGCCTATGTTCCGCTTCGCGTTCTGGCTTCTCAGCCGGTTTCCGGCATGAACTACGCCTTCCTGGCGCAGGGCATCACCGTGACCGCCATTCCCAGCATCGACTATTACATCATCGTCATCTACGTCGACACCGAAAACAACGAGGACATCAAAGCCATCAACATGCTGAAGGTACCGGAGATCGAGACCAAGCAGGAAGGTTCTGACAGTCTCTTGGGCTCATGGATGATCTTCAAGGCCGATGAAAAAGAAAAGATCTCCGACAAGAAGATCCAGACTTCTTTTGAAAAGGCGATCGCTCAGCAGAAGGATCTCAAGATCCTGCCGCTGCAGCTGCTGGCAACGCAGCTCGTCGAAGGAAACAACTACATGGCTCTGTGCTATGGCGAACCCGTCGATGATGCTTCAAAGGGCGACCTTTGCATCGTGGAATGGTACGAGGATTTAAGAGGCAATGTCAGCCTGACTGACGTCCGCTATCTCAACCTCGCCTACTATGTGGCCGGCGAATAGAATTCATCGTCAAATAAAAGCGCTCCATATAGGAGCGCTTTTTTTATTTCTTTCGGCTTTCTTTCAATTGAGCTTCATGCTGATCGGCCAGGTTTGCGTATTTTTTCGCCTCCTGACGGATGCCCTTGTTTTCGTACATCTTCGCGATCAGGCGTTCCCTTGCGGGAAGCTCTTCCTTTGAAATTCTCTTTAAGCTCTTTAACGCCTCATCCAGATTGCCGTATCCCTTCCTGACATAGGCGTCATAGGTCATCTCGACGTCCTTCTTGTTGGGATAGACCGGGATGTCTTTTAAGATCTCGTAGTATCTGGCCGTGTCTTCCGTCTTCTTGTGGTCGATGTAATAGTAGAAGATCTTCGGACAGACCGTTTTCTTCTGTCTGAGAGTCAGTTCGCCCTTCTCAAATTCCTTGATCAGCGCCTCTGTTCTGGCGTCGTCCCGTCTG
>JAEEGL017221369.1_pt1 | contig 45726 bp, 32 predicted proteins | sample 9134231 | NCBI WGS metagenome assembly JAEEGL01 (sample SAMN16246548, study PRJNA631951) | gut metagenome | biome: gut microbiome; feature: rumen; material: fiber-attached | host: Bos | place: Iran: Karaj | collected 2018-10 | reverse complement strand
TAGAAGTTGCCCGAATCCACACCATAATGTGATGCGATACGGCTCATGATATCTTCCACGCGTGAAATCTCTGCTCCGTTCTCCAGTAGGATGTGTCCCGCCTTTGCGGCCACGTCCAGCACTTCGGTAAAATCAGCTTGATTGCTCATTATTATAATGGGTTCTCAATTTAGTTTAATCATTTATGCATTAAGCTTGGCGCCAATCAGTAGCAGGGTCCATTTCCACCAGGGAAGTTGCTTAATGTGTCTAGTCATAGCGCGAAAATATTTTGTTCTTTTCGGCAAAGGTAGCGATAATTTTGTAATTTTGCCACTATGGAAATACAGGAGTTGCAATTTGGTCACCGCAGGGTGTGCCTGTATCAGTTGGTACAGAGCAGTGCACCGCTGGTCTATTCGATTGATTATCATGAGAATGGACAGTTGCTGCTGGAGGCTTGCCGCCAAGTGGATTGCAGCGGATTTAACTTGGTGACCATTAGCGGACTGCATTGGAATCAGGAACTCTCGCCGTGGCCCATCGAGACGGTAGTTTCTAAGGATGACAAATTCACGGGCGGGGCCAGCGATTGGCTTTCTCTGTTCACGGCCGAGGTGGTGCCGAAGGTCGAGCGTCTGCTCGATGCACCCCCGTCATGGCGTCTGCTGGCGGGTTACTCGATGGCGGGCCTGTTCGCCGTGTGGACGGCCTTTCAGACCGACTTGTTCACGCGCATCCTGTCGGCATCGGGGTCGATGTGGTATCCTGGTTGGCTTGAGTATGCCCATGAGCACCAACTTGCAGCGCCCTTGCAGGGTGCCTACCTCTCGGTGGGCGACAAGGAGAGCACTTCGCGCAATGCCGTGTTGCAAACCGTTGGCGAGCGCACCCAGGCGATGGCCGCCCTATTAGCCGAACGCGGCATCCCCGCCAAATTTGAACTCAACCCCGGCAACCACTTCAAGAATCCTCCCCTGCGGGTTGCCAAAGGCATCCACTGGCTCCTCCACAACGACAACGATTAAAAGGAAAACAATACGATGAGTTTCTAGTCTCTAGTCCCTAGTTAGCATCCGCACATAGTAAAAAAGAAGACAATAAATACAATATAATTATTTAATAATCAATAAATTGCTCTTCTTATATTTCTTATTTTCAAATTCTTATTATAAATAATTGTTGTTTATGTTGTTCAACGTTGTCTATGTTGTTTGAAAAGAAGTACCCGGATGCCTGGATTGAATTTCTTGGCTTAAAATCAGCGTAAAAGGCAAGTTTTTTTGTACCTTTGCACCCTCAAAAAAACGACTGCTCGATGCGCAAGCAAGACAACTATACTTTCCTGACCTCCGCACCCATCCGTCGCGTGATTCCCGCGATGGCTGTGCCCACGGTCATCAGTATGCTTGTCACGAGCATCTACAACCTGGTGGACACCTATTTTGTGGGTCTGATCAACACCCAGGCAACGGCCGCCGTCGGTGTGGTCTTCCCCGTCATGGCGATTATCCAATCCATCGGTTTCATGTTCGGACAGGGGTCGGGCACCTATATGTCACGACACCTGGGGGCACGCCGTCTCGACGAGGCGCGCCAGATGGCCGCCACCTCGTTTGTTGGCAGCATCATCTGCGGCCTGGTCATCGCCGTGCTGGGCCTGATTTTCCTCAAACCCTTATCCATCGCCCTCGGTTCCACGCCCACCATTTTGCCCTATACCATGCAATTCATGGGTGTCATTTTGCTGGGAGCGCCCTTGATGACCGCGTCGATGGTCATCAACAACCAGATGCGTTTCCAGGGTAACGCGACCCAGGCAATGTATGGCATGATTTCGGGTGCCGTGCTCAATGTGGTGCTCGTGCCGTTGTTCATGTTCACCTTCGGGCTAGGCATTTTGGGTACCGCCATCGGCACGGTGCTGAGCCAGTTGTTCGGTTTCATCGTCTTGTGGGTAATGTCACGTCGGGGCGAAAATATCCCCATCCAGTTGTCGCAATCCTCCCGCAAGTGGCATTTCCAGCAGGAAATCCTTAAGGGCGGCACGCCGTCGCTCACGCGCCAGGCCCTCGCCAGCATCGCCACCCTGATGCTCAACGTGGCGGCAGGCGTTTATGGCGACGCGGCCATTGCCGGCATGTCCATCGTGTCGAGGCTCGCCTTCATCATCTTTGCCATCATCATCGGCATTGGTCAGGGCTATCAGCCCTTCTGCGGCTTCAATTACGGCGCTGGCCTGTACAAGCGATTGCTCAAAGGTTTTTATTTCACCATTCTGCTTGATTTGGCCGTGCTGTTTGTGATGTGTGGTCCTGCCTACGTGTTCGCCGAGCAACTGGTGGATATCCTGCGCGATGACCCCGAGGTCGTTGCCGTGGGTGCCGTGGCTCTGCGCTGGCAACTCGTCGCCCTGCCCATGGCGGCGGTCGTCACCGTCTGCAACATGACCTTGCAGACCAGTGGCCAAAGCCTGTCGGCTAACATCCTCGCCGCCGCCCGCAACGGCATCTTCTTCATCCCCCTGATTCTCATCCTGCCCCGCGTGCTGGGCCTCTTCGGCGTGGAAATCTGCCAGGCAGTCTGCGATATCCTCGCCTTCCTCCTCGCCATCCCCTTGACCATCCATTTCTTCCGCACCCTCCGAAAAAGAAAACAATGAGTTTCTAATCCCTAGTTCCTAGTTCCTAGTTGGCATCCGCACACTATAAAAAAAGAAGACAATAAATACAATAAAGACAATATAATTAGTTGATATTCAATAAATTTGTGCTTATTGTATTTATTGTTTTCCTTTATATTTCTTAGCGCCTTAGCGTGGGGCCAAAAGAACGCGTCAGCCAGATTAGTTATATTCGTAATAATTGAATGCGGATGCTAATTAGTTAAATTCGCGCAATTCGTAGTTTGAATAAGAATGCGGATGCTTAATTAGTATAATTCGCGTAATTCGTAGTTGTAATAGAAAAGTGTACAGAAGCCTAGATTGTGTTTTTTGTTTTCAAATCAGTAGTTTGAGGAAACTTTTTATTACCTTTGCGCTAGTGCAAACAAATAACTCTATCGACAATGGCAAAACAGGGACTGACACTAGAGCAAAAACAGACGCAACGTCTGGCGCTGGAGCAGCAACGCCTCTTGGGCATGGTGCTCGAAAAAAGCGATGCCGAGATGGCCGAATTCATTGACAATAAGGTTAATGAGATTCAGGCGCTTGAAAAGAAATCTGAAGATGGCGATGAGTATGACAATAACGGTGAGCAGGACAACGCGCGTGACAATGAGCGCACGCCTAGCGATGAAATGAACGCCGAGACCAATGGTGACGACGACACGATGGCATGGTACCGCTTCTTTGCCAACAACCGTAGCCGTGACGACGAGTACTATGCGCCGACGGCGGTGAGCGAGAAGACGCTGCAGGAGTTCTTGAACGACCAGTTGGGCGAGTTGGAACTTGACGAGACACAGCAGTTGATTGCCCGTGCCATTGTGGGAAACATCGAGGATAACGGTTACCTGCGACGCAGCACCACCGAGATTGCCGACGATGTGACCTTCAACGACGGATATGTCGTTGATGCCCGTCAGGTCGAGGAAATGCTCGCTGTGGTACAGACGCTTGACCCGCCCGGCATCGGTGCACGTGACCTGCGCGAGTGCATGTTGTTGCAACTGCGCCGCAAACCCCGCAATCCCGATGTGGACATCGCCTTTACCATCGTCGAGAAATATTTCGAAGAACTGGGTGCGATGCGTTTCGATTCCCTGGCACGCAAGTTGGGTATTGATGTGGAAAGACTTGAACACGTGTTCAAGCACCAGATCAGGCGAGGACTCAATCCCTACCCGGGCAACGCCTTCGGTACCCGTTCCTATATCACCCAGCAGGTGACTCCCGACTTTGACGTAGAACTTGACGAGGATAACAACCGCGTGACTGTCACCTTGCGCAACAACATCCCCGCGCTGCAGATCAGCGAGAGCTATACCTTGATGAACAAGCGCTACAAGGAGGGGGGACAGTTGAGCGTCAAGGAGGCCAAGGAAAAGAAACAGATCATGGATGCCTATCAGCGGGCCAGCATGTTCATCGAGGTGCTCAAGCAGCGCCAGGAAACATTGTTCAACACCATGAACGCCATCGTCAAGTGCCAGCAGGACTATTTCATGAGCGGTGACGAGCGCGACCTCAAGCCCCTGGGACAGCAGCAGATCGCCGACATGATCGGCAAGGATGTGTCGGTGGTATCGAGGGCTGTCAGCAACAAGTATGTGCAACTGCCTTGGGGCGTCAAGAGCCTGAAATCCTTCTTCAGCGAGGACATCAACGGCGCATCCCGCCACGAGGTCTATGACGATCTGAAAAAACTGGTCGATGCCGAGGACAAGAAGCAGCCCTTGAGTGACGATGCCCTGTGCGAACGTCTCAAGGAATTGGGCTACAAACTGGAGCGCCGCACCGTCGCCAAGTACCGCGATGCCCTTGACATCCCCAGCAGCACCGTCCGCCGCCGCATGGCCAAATAACCAAAAACCAGCAACTAGCAACTAGGGACTAGAAACTAAGGACTAGGGACTAGAAACTAGAAACTAAAAACTCAAATGAACAAATACACCGTCAATAAATTTATCGCAGGCCTGGCCAACTTCTTGTCCACGGTTTTCAGCCCGCTGCTGATGCCCACCTATGGTGTGTTCCTGGTGTTGTGGGTATCGGTGCTATGCCTGCTGCCCTACGGCACGCGTGTATCGGTTTTACTCGTGTGCATGGGCATCACCTGCATCTTGCCGCTCATTTTCCTGAGCGTGATGCGCCACTTCAAACTTGTCAGTGACCTCCATGTCGAGGTGCGGGAGCAGCGCTTCATCCCTTATATATTCTCTGCCGTGTGTTACATCGCTGCCGCCTATTACCTCTTTTATTGTCACTCGCCGCGATGGTTCTACATGTTCATGATAGGGTCGGCGGTCACTGTGCTGGTGATGACGCTCATCAATCTCAAGTGGAAAATCAGCGCCCACATGGCAGGATTTGGCGGTCTCATCGGCCTTATCTTCCAGATTCATGTGCAGGGCTTAAGCGCCTTTGACCTGTTCTGGCTGCTATGCATCATGGTGATTATTGCAGGCTTTTTGGGTTCGGCGCGGCTGGTGCTCAAGCGCCACGACACCTGGCAGGTGCTGGCAGGCACCATCGTGGGCTTCCTTTGTGTATCCATAACCATGAGACTTCTAGGCTAACAGCTAATGACTAGCGACTAAAAACTAATGACTTAAACAATGAACAACGCATTCAATTATAAACGGCGTCCTACAAACAGCGTCATGGTGGGTGGCATCCCTATGGGCGGTGAATACCCTGTGCGCGTCCAGTCGATGACCAACACCTCGACCGACGACATTGAGGCCAGTGCGGCCCAGTGCCAGCGCATCGCCTATGCTGGAGCCGACTACGTGCGGCTCACGGCCCAGGGTGTGAAGCAGGCACAGAGCATCGGCGAAATCTCTCAGGTGCTGCGAGCCCGTGACTGTGATATCCCCTTGATTGCCGACATCCATTTCAACCCCAAGGCCGCCTTGACCGCTGCCCAGGTGTGTGAGGGCGTGCGCATCAATCCAGGCAACTTCGTGGACCCGGCCCGCACGTTCAAGCAACTGGAATATACCGATGAGGAATATACTGCCGAGTTAGGACGCATCCGCGAGGCCCTGTTGCCCTTTATCGCCCTGTGCCGCGAGCATGGCACGGCAGTGCGCTTGGGCGTGAACCACGGTTCCCTGAGCGACCGCATCATGAGCCGTTACGGCAACACGGCCGCTGGCATGGTCGAGAGTGTGATGGAGTTCCTGCGGGTATTCGTGCAGGAGAAATTTATGGATGTCGTCATCTCGATGAAGGCCTCTAACGTCGTGATCATGGTCGAGGCCGTTCGTCGCCTGGTTGATGCGATGGACAAGGAAGACATGCACTTCCCGCTGCACTTGGGCGTGACCGAGGCAGGCTTCGGCGAGGATGGCCGCATCAAGAGCGCTGTGGGCATCGGCACCCTCATGACGGAGGGTCTGGGCGACACCATCCGTGTCTCGCTCAGCGAGGAGCCTGAGCTGGAAATCCCCGTGGCCCGCAAACTGGTGAGCTATGTCACCTCGCGCGAGGGCCACGACCCCATCGACGGGGAATATGCCGAGGGCTACGACCCGTTGTGCCCCGAGCGCCGATCAACGGTCCCCGTGAATGACCGCATCGGTGGCAACTTGCCGCCGGTTGTGATTGCCAGCTACCGCCCCGACGAACTGGACGGCGCTGACCTCCAGCCCGACTTCTACTATAGTGGCGACGGCCTGATTGACGGAATGCACCAGTTCCTGGTACCTCTGGACCGATGGAGCGGCGAGCGCAATGTCTATCCCCTGCTCACCCTGGGCGAGTGGAACCGTTGCCCCGAGACCCGCCTGCGTTTCCTCCAACTGCCGACCACCACTCCCATCAATCGGCTGGACTTCCTGCGGGACCGCACCGACACGGTGCTGGTCATCACTCCCGTGGGCAAGAATATCCCTGGCGAGCAGCAGGCCATGACCCATGCACTGGACCGTGCGGGCATCCATTGCCCCGTAGTGGTGCGCAACACCTATTCCGACAGCTCCAGCGAGTGGCTCCAGGTCAAGGCAGGCGTTGATATGGGTACGGTCATTCTCAACCGCCGTGCCGACGGCATCTGGCTCGAAGCGCCCAGTTGTGGCAATAGTGCCGAGGTAGTGCGCTATGCCTTTGCCATCCTGCAAGCCGCACGGCAACGCATGAGCAAGACCGAGTTTATCTCCTGTCCGGGATGCGGCAGGACGATGTTCGACCTGCAGACCACGGTCAAGCGCGTACAGCAGGCCACCGCCCATCTCTCCCACTTGAAGATAGGTGTCATGGGCTGTATCGTCAATGGACCTGGCGAGATGGCCGATGCCGACTACGGCTACGTGGGCGCTGCTGCTGGCCGCATCAGCCTCTACAAGGGCAAGCAGTGCATCGAGATGAACATCCCTGAGGCAGACGCCATCGACCGCCTCATCGACCTCATCAAGCAAAACAACGATTGGCGCGAACCTAATAATAACTAACAGGCGGCCTCCTCTCAACAAAGCTAGCGACTAGCGACTAAAAACTAAAAAATGAAGCATCTGCAACATATCTTTCTTTCACTCATCGCCCTTGCGCTCGTCTCGTGCAGTAGTGACAGTTTCAAGATCGACGGCAACATCGCCCATGTCCAGGGGGCGGTGCGCATCATCTTCCAGGGCGATTCGGGCATGGTCGATGAGTTGATCAACCTGGATGAGAAGGGGCGGTTTTCCTTTAAGGGCGCCGTCACCGACCTTGCCATCGTGAGCGTCTTGAACCACAAGGGCGAAACGATGACAAACCTGGTGGCCAAAAATGGTGACCACTTCAAAATCAAGGGTGATGCCTCTAAGGCCATGTCCATCAAGGTGAAAGGCAACGCCCTCAACGAGGATTGGCAACTCTTCCGCGACGAGCACGCCGCCTTCTATTCCGACCCCAATTCCAGCCGCCTCGATGCCGCCATCGAGAAATATGTGCGGGAGCACCCCACCGATATCCTCTCGACCGTCCTGCTCATTACCGACTACAGTGACTACAACGACCGTGCCAAGATAGACAAGATGTTGCAGGGCATAGACATGAAGGCCCGTCCCGCTTCGCTCGTCAGGCATTTCACCGATAGACCTGCGCCACGAAACACCAACTTGCCGCGGTTGATGAACCTTAAGTTGGCCAAGGGTGCGGACTCCTTTGAAGAAATCCCATTGGTGGGTCATGTCACCCTCATCAACCTGTGGGCCAACCCCCAGAACAACCGCAAGGACCTCATTCAGCAATTCAGCGCCCTGGATGTCCAGGTTCAAGTTGTGGATGTGCTTGCCGAGAGCGACACCCTGCGCTGGCACCAAACCATCGCGGACGACCCCAAGTCATGGAAACACTACTGGGCACCAGCAGGACCACTTGAGCCAGGCATCCAGCTGTTGGGCATCACCTCCATGCCCTGGTATGCCGTTACCGACAGCACCGGCATGGTCACCTACTCCGGCCCCAACCTCACCACCGCCATCCGCACACTACAAAAAAGAAGACAATAATTATTAGTCTATAGTCACTAGTTGGCATCCGCGTACTATAAAAAAGGAAGACAATAAATACAATAAGTACAATATAATTGACTGATATTCAATAAATTGTATTTCTTGTATTTATTGTTTTCCTTTATATTTCTTAGCGCCATAGCATCTTAGCGTGAGGTCAAAAGGTGCACGTCAGCCAAATCAGAGAAATTCGTAATAATTGAATGCGGATGCTAATTAGTTAAATTCGCGCAATTCGTAGTTTTTTAAAGAAACGCGCGGCCGCCAGATTAGTTAAATTCGTAATAATTGAATGCGGATGCCTAATTAGTTAAATTCGCGCAATTCGTAGTTTTTTAAGAATCGCGCGGCAGCCAACTAAGTGAAATACGTGTAATTCGTAGTTTTAAAGAGCGGGTTCGATGTTGTAGCCAGCGATGATGATGCCAACGAGCAGAATGAGCAAGAGCGTGATGAGTGCAAAGGCGACAACCTTGAATGTCTTGCTCGGCATGGTGCCGTTCTGGTGGATGTGTGGATGCACCGGGTTATAGCGGCGGTTCATGGTGCGCAGTTTGTCCTCGACTATCGAGGTCTGCTGTGTGGCCACTTGCTGGCTTGGCGCAGTCTGGCGGGCGCGCTGTTTCTCTTCCTCGACGGGACGTTTTTTCTCCACGACGGGGGCGGGCTCGGGTTTAGGCTCGGGCTTGGGCTGCTCGACATGGAAGGGAGCTTTCAGGTCGGCACCGCAATAGGGGCAAAAGCTGATGCCGCTGGGCAACTGCTTGCCGCAACTGTGGCAGAATTTGGATTTCTCGTTGCTGACGGTGCCCGCGTTGGCGGTATGGCGGTAGGGAGCGTCGGAGTCGTCACGCACGACCAATGCGCCGCCCTCATAGCTGCACACGGCAAGACACTGCGGACACACGACCTGACAATCGTGTATCACCAGCTCCTCCTGTGAGACGGCCATCCATTTTCCGCACTGTGGGCACTTGAGTTCCATAAAAATTGACTGCTTTTTCTCGATGTGGCGGCAAAGGTACTGCTTTGCTTTGAAAATTGCAAATGTTGGAGTGAACGATGCGACCTGTGATGGGCATTTTTCCTGATTTTCGGCAACCCGAATGAGCCATTTTGCCACCTTTCTTACTGAAAATCACGCATTGAAACCCACTTAAAGGCCCCAAAAACGCCCAAAAATCAAAAATTGTTGCGCTTTTGTTTTTTCATTTTAAGAATAACTATTACTTTTGCAGCCGCTAAAGTGTCGAAAACATTAAAATTAACACAATAGAAATGGCAAGAAAACAAGATCAAGGTGCCCGCACAACCCTCGAAGAGGTGAATGAATCCCTCTCGACCGCGGCACAACGCATTGAAGACAACAAGAAGTACATCAACTGGGCCCTCATCGCTATCGCAGTGTTGGTTCTGCTCGCAGCAGGTTACATCTACGGTATCCACAACCCCAACATGGAGAAGGCTAAGGAACAGATCGGTAACGCTGACCTGGCACTCATCCAGGGTCAGGAAGACGAGGCATTGAAGGGTTATGAGCAGGTTGCTGCCGATTTCAGCAACAAGCCTGCTGAGCGTGCCCACCTCAACGCCGCTATCCTGCTTTATCAGAAGGGTGAGTATGAGAAGGCTGCTAAGCATCTCGAGGACTACAGCCCCGCCGGCAACCTCATCGCTCCCGCCTCGCAGAGCCTTCTGGGCGACTGCTACGTCAACCTCAAGAAGTTTGACAAGGCTATGAGCGCCTATGACAAGGCCATCAGCCTGGCTGGTAACAACGAGGCCTATGCTCCCGCTTTCATGATCAAGAAGGCTACCCTGCTGCATGAGCAGAAGAAGTATGCCGAGGAGGCCGCCATCTATGAGAAGATTCGCGACGAGTTCCCCATGTACGTTCAGCAGAGCGGTTTCAGCGTCGAGAAGTATCTGGAGCGTGCAAACGCACTCGCTGGCAAGTAATTCTTGTAAAGAAATGCTAATTTAATGAGAGGTTGGACAAAACGTTGTTTTGCGCCAACCTTTCTTTTTCATAATCACCTCAAGAAACTATGACACCAATCTATCATCGCATATTGCTCAAGCTCAGCGGCGAGTCGCTGGCAGCCGAGCAGAGTAGCGGCATCGATCCGCAGCGCGTGGCCGACTATGCCACCCAAATCAAGGAAATCGTGGACGCTGGCGTACAGGTAGCCATCGTCGTTGGCGGCGGAAACATCTTCCGCGGCCTTAAAGGTGCCGCACAAGGCTTTGACCGCGTGAAGGGCGACCAGATGGGTATGCTCGCCACGGTCATCAACGCATTGGCACTCTCGTCGGCCCTCGAAGGCATCGGCCAGCCCGCCCAGGTGTTCACCGCCATCGGCATGTTCCCCATCGGTGAGCCTTACAGCAAGTGGCGCGCCATCGAGGCTATGCAGGCCGGCAAGGTCGCCATCTGCTCCTGCGGCACTGGCAGCCCCTTCTTCACCACCGACACGGGCAGCACGCTGCGTGCCATCGAGGTAGAGGCCGACGTCATGCTCAAGGGTACCCGTGTGGATGGCATCTATACCGCCGACCCCGAGAAGGACCCCACGGCCACCAAGTTTGACCGCATTACCTACGACGAAATCTACAACCGCGGCCTCAAGGTCATGGACATGACCGCCACCGTAATGGCACGCGACAACAATCTGCCCATCCACGTCTTCAACATGGACGTGTACGGCAACCTCCACAAGGTGATGGCAGGCGAACCCATCGGCACCGTCGTCACCCTATAATGCTCGCTTACGCTCGCAGTTTAGAGTTTAGAGGTTAGTGTTTAGAGAGGCATCCGCCTCCTGGCCTTACGCTAAGACGCGAAGTGCTTAAAACAACAATAAGTACAATAAATACAAATCAATTGGCTGTTGATCAATAATTTGTATTTATTGTACTTATTGTTTTCCTTTTATCAGTTTAAGGGAAAATAAAGTGGTGCGGGTTGTCGGTGTTGGTCATGTAGTTGTCATGGTTGTCTGAGGGAGATGGGGGTGATTTCCAGCGATTTTAACAATTTAGGATTGTTAAAAAATGTAATAATGTGGCAATATGGGGCAAAAAGGCCATTTTTTTGGCGTTTTTGTCCAGTGTTTCGTGTGATGGCAGTAATTTTGTTGCCCTAAAGTAAAAATCTCCACTTCAGGTTTGTTTTATAATATATAAATGTGATAGCAATGAAAAGGATTACGACATTATTACTCTGTGTGACTGCTATTGGAATGTCTGCCCTTGCTGGTGGATTGCTCCACAATACTAATCAGCATATCGCTTTCATGCGCATGATGGCCCGTGGTGCCAGCCACGAGATCGACGGTGTCTATACCAACCCCGCTGGCCTGGCCTTTATGGACCACGATGGTTGGACCCTGTCGCTGAATATCCAGAGCGCCACGCAGTCGCGTGACGCCCTCACCACGTTTGCCCTCTTCCCCGAGGCCGACCACACCCGTCTGTACAAGGGCAAGGCTTCGGCTCCCGTGATACCGTCGCTCTACGGTGCCTACAAGAAGGACCGCTGGACATTCTCGGGTTTCTTTGGTTTCACTGGTGGCGGTGGCAAGTGCTCGTTTGACAGTGGCTTACCCGTGTTTGACGCCAGCATCATGGCCGGTATCTACGCTCAGACGGCAGCCCTGGCTAAGGGTCTGGCCGATAACCCTGCAACCGCTCCCATCCTGGCCGATCCCCGTATTGCAGGTCTGCTGCCCTTGACCGCCGACAAGTATGACATCAACTCGTCGATGAAGGGTCGCCAGTACATCTATGGCCTGCAGCTGGGTGCCACCTACAAGATTTTTGATTGGATGAGCGCCTACGTTGGTGGCCGCATGAACTACTTCGACGGCAACTACACCGGTTTTGTCAAGGTGATGCCCAAGCCCGAGTTGGCAAGTGCCGTTCAGCAGATTGCCATGGCTTATCCCGCACTGGCTCCTACGCTGGGCACGCTCACCAACCAGAACGGTGAGATGGCCAACATCGACCTGGACTGCTCCCAGACCGGATGGGGCCTCACCCCCATCATTGGTGTGGACCTGGTATGGAAGGGCTTTACCCTAGCTGCAAAGTATGAGTTCAAGACCAACCTCAGCATCGAGAACGACACCAAGACCGCAACGGCCGAGCCCGCCGCCTTTGAGTCAGCCCTTGCCGACTACAAGCATGGCGTGAACACGCCCAACGACCTGCCCGCCGTATTCTATGCAGCCCTGGGCTATGAGTTCATCCCCAATAAGTTGCGTGCCACCGTCGAGTACCACTACTATGACGACAAGCACGCCGAGATGGCCAAGGACAAGCAGAAGGCCCTGCGTCACGGTACCCACGAGGTGCTGGCTGGCGTGGAGTGGGACATCAACAAGATGTTCACCGTGAGCGCTGGTGCGCAGAACACCGACTACGGCCTGAGCGACGCCTATCAGACCCACACCTCGTTCTCCTGCGACAGCTACTCGATTGGCTTTGGTGGCGCAGTGAACCTGAGCGAGAAGGTGAAATTGAACCTGGGCTACTTCTGGACCACCTACAAGGACTATGACCGCAGCGAGACCAACTACTTCAACACCACGCTGCCCGGTAAGGATACTTACAGCCGCACCAACAAGGTATTTGGTGCCGGTATCGACTTCAAATTCTAAGCACACAGGAGTAAAAAATAAGAATCTATTCCTATGCAGCACACCGCCGTCCGATTCATTGTCGAGCGGCGGTGTTTTTTGGTTCTCAAATGTCCCTCGTCCCTTGTTGGCATCCGCACACTATAAAAAAAGGAAAACAATAAATACAACAAATACAATTTATTGAATATCAATCAATTATATTGTCTTTATTGTATTTATTGTTTTCCTTTATATTTCTTAGCGCCTTAGCGTGAGGCCAAAAAGTACGCGGCAGCCAAATTAGTTGTATTCGCAATAATTGAATGCGGCAGCCAAATTAGTATAATTCGCGCAATTCGTAGTTTTTTAATAAGCATGCGGATGCCCAATTAGTTAAATTCGCGCAATTCGTAGTTTGATTGTTGTTTGAAAAGTTGATTACCGCAGCAGGTTGGACATCATCGTGTTCCAGTCCTGGGCATCGGCGATGCTGCTGAGCATTCCGTCGTGGGTGGGGAAGGCGACGCTATCGTTAAGGGTGTAAGTCACCTGCGGCAGCTTCACGTAGAGGCTCAGCGTGTTCAGCGTCTCGCCGTTCTTGTATTGCTCACCCAGCTGTTTGAAGTCGTCGGCATTGATATAGTAAAGTCGGTCGCCCTTGTTGCACAGGTAGATGCGCGAGAAGTCACGATCACCCAACTGTTGCGCACATTGCAGCAGGCAGCGTGTGACGTCAAAGCGGTCGAAGTTGCGCTCATCGGGCTTACCCACATTGAAGGACAGTTCCTTCAGCGGGTTGTACCAGGGCTGCACCACCTCGATATTGATGCCATTGTTGGCAGGGTCGAGGTTCTTCAGTTCGACCCGCGAGATGACCTTCCGGCCTCCCTTCACAAAGTCCACCGAGATAAAGGCATGAGCCGCTACCAACGCCAGCACCCCAATGATAGCTACAATAAGCAGTTTGTCATTCTTAGTCATGATTGTATTTAGTTTCTAGTCCCTAGTCCCTAGTTTCTAGTTGGCATACGCAGCGTCAAACTAATTCCTATGGGACAGGACGTCTATCAGTCTGATAACGAATTTGAAAGAGCGTTGAGCATTTTTGCTATCTCTGTAATGAGATTATGTATGTGTGCTGTTTGAGATTTCTCTAAATAATCAAGTCTTTCACAAATTTCTATTTGGGTAGATAATTCCCAAAGTGATCCTCTTGCCATTGAAAGAAACCTAATGAATTCTTTTGTAGTGATTCGGCCTTGTCCTTCGGCTATATTAGAGGGAATTGATATTGCCGCTCTACGGATTTGGTCTGAGAGTGCGTATGTTTCTTCTTTTGGTAAAAGTTTGGCAAGAGAATACACTTCAATGGCCAAATCCATAGCTTTTTGCCAAACAATCAAATCTCTAAATTCACTTGATTTCATATAGTCGTTTTTGAAAATTGGAATTGTGTTAAGTATCAACTAGGGACTAGAAACTAGAAACTATTGAAAACTCAGTTTTACGCCTTGGGGAGTTACCTCCAAGACTGCGGGACAGCCTTCGATGATGGGGTAGTTCCAATCCTCGTCGTGACTGGCGGGGAAGTCGTAGCAGATGGGTATGTCGTACTGGTTGAGGGTCTCACTCAGCATCTCGTTCATGTCGGTGTAACCATCCTTGGGCTCATACTCGGTGAAACGGCCCACGATAATGCCCTTGACATGATTGAGCACACCCTTGAGGCGCAGCTGCTGCAACATACTGTTGACGCGCGGCATACTCTCGCTCACGTCCTCAAAGAAGAGGATGATGTCACGACCCCTGACGTTGTCGCGGTCCAGGAAATCCCACTCACGGCTGCCGCCAATGTTGGTGAACACGGCCATATTGCCGCCAATGACGATACCTCGTGCCGTGCCCATTTTATTCAGCGGATGGGCGGGAACGGTATAGCTGGGCAAATGGCCCATGAGCACGTCGCGCAGCATCAGGTTGATTTTGTCTTTGGGTCCACGTTCGCCCAGGGCTCCGCCCATGTTGGCATGCAGACTCATCACGCCGCTGCACACCATCGCGCTGTGCAATGCGGTGATGTCACTGTAACCCACGATCCACTTGGGATTGCGCTGGAAGTCCTCACGCGTCATCGGGTCGAGCAGCATGGACGAGCCATAGCCACCGCGGGTGCACACGATGGCCTTGATGTCAGGGTCATTGAGCGCCCAGAGCAGGTCGGAGCAGCGCTCCCTGATGGTGCCAGCGTAGGAATGGTATTTGGTCAATACATGACGTCCGATGACGGGCTCAAATCCCCAAGCGCGGAGCGTGGCGGCAGCCTTCTCGGGATTTTCGTCACCAGGTGTGCTGGCAGGCGAGATAATAGCGATTTTGTCGCCGGGCTTGAGCGCCTCGGGCATCTTGAGTGCCGTGGGCCTGTGCGGCCTGGGCATCTGGTGGCGACGTGGAGCTTGATCACTGGCCATGACGGTCATGGATGCGAGTAAAGCGATTGTAGCAATAATAAAAATCCGTTTCATATTTTTTTAGTTGTTAGTTTCTGTTCCCTTGTTTCTTGTTGTTTGTCGGCATCCGACACCTAAAACCTAAAGCCTAAAACCTAAAGCCTAAAGTCTAATTCCTGATCCCTAACTTCATAAGTCTCTCGTGGGACTGTTGCAGGCGTTCCCAGGAGATGCGGCCCTGTTTCACCGAGTTGACAATCATGTCCACGAGTTTGAATGGACGGTCGGCCTCAAAGCCTGTGCTGATGTTATTGCCCACGCAGATGAGGTCGGCACCTGCATTGATGGCCAGTTCCAGCGCCGTGGGGATGCTGTACTGGTTGCGTATGGCCTGCATGTACAGGTCATCGGTCACCACCACGCCGTCATAGCCCATCTCGCCGCGCAGCAGGCCGTTGATGGTCTTGGCCGACAGTGTGGCGGGATACTCGTCGTCAATGTTGCGGTTAAACAGGTGAGCCGTCATGATCAGGTCGGCCTTGCCTGCATCGATGAGGATGCGGAAAGGCTCCAGTTCGGCGGCAGTCCAGCCGTTGGTGACATCCACAAAGCCATAGTGAGAGTCGTCGATGGCGTTGCCGTGGCCCGGGAAGTGCTTCAAGGTGCACAGCACGTCGTGGCGGTGGCACTCGTCGATGAACCAGCCAGCATGGCGGGCGATGGCCTTCGGGTCGGTGGAGAAGCAGCGCAGGTAGTGACCCACGGCGGCACATTCGTGATTCAGCACATCGACAACGGGTGCCAGGTTGACGTTCACACCGCTCTCGTGCATCTCGCTCGACAGGCGAGCGGCGTAGTAGCGTGTGGTGTCCTCATTATCGACGGTGCCCAGGTATTCGGCAGTAACCGTGGGCTGGAAGCCGTATTGCGGCTTCAGGCGGGCCACCTTGCCGCCTTCCTGGTCGGTGGCGATGAGCAGGGGATAATCGGCCCAAGCGTACAGTTGGGCAGTCATGCGCGTGAGGCGTTCCTTGCTGGTGATGTTGCGTGAGCCCACTGTGGCGTCACCCGTCATATCGATGTCAAACAGTACGATGGCGCCCACCTTCAAGTCGCGCACATATCGGGCCGCGTCACAGTCCTCGGTGACGCTGTCGCCCTTGAAGCCCACCATCAGCATCCCCGCGGCATAGCGCCGTAGCACCGAGTCGGGCGGCAGTTGCGCAAAAAGGCTACCCGCTGCCAGCAGCGCAATAGCCAGTGTCAACAATATCCTCTTCATAGTCGCATCTTCAAAAAAGAAGAGTTCTCTAAACTCTAAACCTCGAGTATCTAGAGTGAAAAACCACTCTAGATGCTTGAATTTATTGTTTGTCAAAGAAGTGGAAGAAGTAGTAGCAGGCGATCCAATCGACGCGCACGTGACGGGCAAAACCGATGGTTTGTTTCTCGGCATTGGTCACCTTGCCGTCGTTGATGCTGATGTAGCCCAGCACGTTGCTCTCGCCGTCACGCACCGTGCCGTCGGTGTTGATGTAGCCGATGCGAGTGCCCTCAGTGTCAAAAATCTCCAGTTCCTTGATCACGCCCACAGCATTGCCTTTGGCGTCACGCACCGTACCGTCGGCGTCAAACGACCCGATAGAGTGCATCGTGCCGTTGCGCACCACGCCATTGCCATTGATGCGGCCAATGCTGTTGAAGTCAGCGTCGCGCAGCACCTGAGCGTTCGCCTGGGTTGCCATCATGCCAACCATCGCCAGCACCGCAACCATCACATATAATCTAATCCGTTTCATAATCGTCAATCTTTTAAATTTTCCAATTAGACTCAAATCACCCCACAAAGTTAAAAACAATTTCCCTAAAACCAAAAAAATATGCTCATTGTGCTCGCAGTTTAGAGGCATCCGCCTACTTCTTTAATAACTACGAATTACACGAATTAAACTAAATTGGCTGCCGCGTTCTTTTGTCCTCACGCTAAGGCGCTAAAAAATATAAAGGAAAACAAGAAATACAATAAGTATAAATTAATTGATTATCAAATAATTATATTGTCTTTATTGTATTTTTGTCTTCTTTTTTATGCGGCGTTAGAATTAAAAAATTGTTCTAGTTGTGTGAGTTGTTTTTCATTTTTGGTTGTGCGCTGGATAGGTTTGTAATTATTGTATTTATTGTTTTCATTTTAGAATAGTGGTGGTGGTTGGGGAGGGTTGTCGTTGGTATTGGTTGGCGGGTAAAAATCTGTGAATTGGTGGGGTGGGGAGGTTAATTTTGTCAAATTCGGGGGTTGTATTGGGTTGTTTTCAAAGATTATGAGTAATTTTGCCGTTTAGTTTACGTTGATTATTAAAACTACAAGATAAAACAGAACTAATTGACTAGAGAGAAACGATGAAGAAGTACAAGCTCATCAACAATGCGCTGGGATGGCTCATCTTTATTGTGGCAGCGGCGACCTACCTGCTGACCATCGAGCCCACCGCCAGCTTCTGGGACTGCCCAGAGTTTATCGCCCAAGGTTTTAAGACAGAAATTGGCCACCCGCCTGGCAACCCCATTTTCATCCTTGCCGCCAACTTTGCGAGCAAGTTTGCCGGTGGTGACGTGATGGCTGTTGCCAAGTGTGTCAACGCCATGTCGGCCATCTTCAGTGCGCTGACCATCCTGTTACTCTTCTGGTCCATCACCCACCTGGTGAAGAAACTGGTGGTGAAGGACGGCGAGGAGGACAAGATGACGTTGGCCCAGTACCTGGTGGTGATGGGTAGCGGTATCTGCGGTGCGCTGGCCTACACGTGGAGTGACACCTTCTGGTTCAGTGCCGTTGAGGCCGAGGTATATGCCTTCTCATCGTTCTGCACTGCGCTGGTATTCTGGCTCATCCTCAAGTGGGAGAACCGTGCCCACGAGCCCGGCAGCGACCGCTGGATTGTGCTGATTGCCTACGTCTTTGGCGTGTCGCTGGGTGTGCACCTGTTGAACCTGCTGTGTATCCCCGCCATCGCGCTGATTTTCTACTATCGCCAGTGCCGTGCCCAAGGCAAGACCTCGACGCTCAAGGGCTCATGCCTGACGCTGCTCTTGTCGTTTGTCATCGTGGGCTTGATCCTCTACGGTCTGGAGCCCGGATTTGTGGAGCTTGGCCAGAAGTTTGACCTGTTCTTCGTCAACACGCTGGGCATGTCGTTCAACTCGGGTGTGCTGGTCTATGCCATCGTGCTCATCGCAGCCCTGGCATGGGCATTGTGGGAGCTCTACAGCAACAAGAGCGACCTGCGTATGAAGCTGTCATTTGCCCTGTCAGTCCTGTTGTCGGGCATGTTGTTCCTGGGTGACAACCTGTTGATTCCCCTGGTGCTGTTCATCGCATTGTGCGTTTATCTGTTCAAGTTCTGCAAGCATGTTCCCGTGCGCGTGTGGAGCAACATCGTGTCATGCATCCTGGTGATTTTCATCGGCTTCAGCAGCTATGCACTGATTCTTATCCGCAGTTCACAGAATACCCCGCTCGACGAGAACTCACCCAACAACACCTTTGCTCTGGCCAAGTACTTGAGCCGTGAGCAGTATGGTGAGACCCCGCTGCTGTATGGCCGCACGCTCTACAGCGACATCATGTACAAGGAAGGCAGCAACGGCGTGATGCAGCCCGCCACCAAGGAGGGCCCGATGCAGTATGCCCCCGAGGTGAAGAAGACCCCCGACCAGCCTGACCGCTACAAGGAGCTGGGTTATAAGCAGATTTATCAATACAGCCCCGAGCAGAATATGCTCTTCCCGCGCATCCATGACGATAAGCGCGAGCGCGAGTATGTCGAGTGGCTGGGAATGCAGGGTACTCAAGTCGAGGCGACCACCTCGATCGACAGTAACGGCAACCCCGTGGGCAAGGAGATGAAGATGAAGCCCACGATGGCCGAGAACCTGCGCTTCTTTGTGGACTATCAGCTGAATTACATGTACTGGCGCTACTTCATGTGGAACTTCGCCGGTCGTCAGAACGACCTCCAGGGCATGGGTGAAATCACCCATGGCAACTGGATCTCGGGCATCCCGTTCATCGACAATCCCCGCTTGGGCGACCAGAGCCTGCTGCCCGACGACCTGGGCAAGGGCAATAAGGGCCACAACGTGTTCTATCTGCTGCCGCTCATCATGGGTATCATCGGCCTGTTGTGGCAGGCCTACCGTGGCCGTCGCGGTATCGAGCAGTTCTGGGTGATCTTCTTCCTGTTCTTCATGACAGGTATCGCCATTGTGCTCTACCTGAACCAGACTCCGAGTCAGCCCCGTGAGCGTGACTACGCTTACGCTGGTTCGTTCTATGCTTACAGCATCTGGATCGGTATGGGTGTTGCCGGCTTGTGGAGCCTGATCATGTGGGCCCTCAAGCGCAAGAAGAAAGCCGCTAAGGATGGCGAGCAAGCAGAGGCTCAGCCTGTCAACAACGGCCTGGCTACCGCTATCGCCGCCGTGGCTGCCCTGGTGGGTATTCTCGTGCCCCTGCAGATGGTGAGCCAGACGTGGGACGACCACGACCGCAGTGGCCGCACCGCTGCCCGCGACTTCGGCCGTAACTACCTGTCGAGTATCGCACCTAACGGCGTGATCTTCTGTAACGGTGACAACGACACCTTCCCCTTGTGGTACTTGCAGGAGGTGGAAGGCTACCGCACCGACGTGCGCGCCGTCAACCTGAGTTACCTGTCCACCGACTGGTACATCAGCCAGATGCAGCGTGCCGCCTACGAGTCGGCTCCTGTTCCCATGCAGGCCGACCAGGAAACCTTTGCATACGATGGTCGCCAGTTCTGCTACTTCGTGCAGCCTGACCAGACCCCGACCGAGGCCCTCAATTCACTGAAGTTTATCTATAGTGACGAGAGCAAGAATAACCCCTACGGCATCTATGAAATCCGCTATCCCAAGGTATATATCCCTGTTGATGCCGACCAGGCCATCAAGGCCGGTGTGGTGCGCGAGGACCAGCGTGACAAGGTTCAGGAGTCAATCAACCTTGACCTGCAGCGTATGGGCTCGGGTATGACCGCCAGCCAGATCATGTCGTTCGACATGATTGTCAGCAGCATCGCTCAGGGTTGGAACCGTCCCTGCTACTTCGCTATGACGGTGCCCAGCAGCTATTACCTGGGTCTGGAGCCCTACCTGCGCTTGACAGGTCTGGCCTATCAGGTGACTCCGATGCTGGATAGCACCTCTAGCCATAATGACATCGGTGTATCGACCGACATCATGTATGACAACGTGGTCAACAAGTTCCTGTGGGGTGGTCTCGATACCGCTAAGCCCGGTAAACTCTATCTGGACGAGACTGTTAGCCGTATGGTCACCACCATGCGCAGCGCCCTGATTGACCTGGCCAGCAATCTGAGCAATGAGGGTACGCTTGCCAAGAATGGCCAGAAGGCTATTCCCGCTGACATGACGCAGGAAGCCTATGTAGCCGACCGCTACAAGAAGGCCCGCACCATCCTAGACCTGATGATGGAGAAGATGCCCACTAGCGTTTCTCCGTTCACAGTACAGATGGGTGAGCAGGTGGCCAATATCTACTATACCTTGGGTAAGGCCAGTGGTGATGATGAGTGTATCGCGAAGTCTGAAAAGTTGCTGGAGAGCGAAATCCTGCGCTATGGCAATTACCTGCGCTTCTACCAGACGCTGGATGCCTCACAGTATGAGCGTCTGACCAGCATCGATAAGTTCATCGACCAGCAGTATGTGATCTTCATGCTGCAAGACTATTACACGCAGTGTGGTGAAGAGAAGTACATCAAGCTGATGGACAAATTGACAGCAGCAGGTGTGAACGTGCAGCGCCTGGAGGCCTACCAGAAGTCCTATGACGAGGCGATGATGCGTCAGCAGGCTGCCCAGCAGCAGGCCGCTCAGGCTAAGGTCGAAGAGGCCTTGGAACCCGCTGAGGAATAAGATGTTTGGGCTTTAGGTTCCAGGTATTTAGGTCTTACTATTGTGAAGCCTAAAGCCTAGAACCTAAAGCCTAAAACCTAAACCTAACACCTAGAATGTTAGTAGAACGTCCTCCACTGCTGTATCGCATGATATTTCCCGAGACCGTGTGGCGCATACACAAGCGCGATCACACGGTCTATTTGACCTTTGACGACGGGCCCATCCCCGAGGTGACGCCGTGGGTGCTCGACACGCTCGACCGCTACGGCATCAAGGCCACCTTCTTCATGGTGGGCGAGAATGTGGAGCGCCATCCCGAATTGCTGGAGGAAGTGCGCCGCCGTGGCCACAGCGTGGGCAACCACACGATGAGCCACCTGCAAGGCGCCCACGTGGGCACCAAGCACTACCTGCACAACGTCTTTCGTGCCAACGAACTGATTGGGAGCACCCTTTTCCGTCCGCCGCATGGCCTGTTGCGCTGGGGACAGTCCAAGGTGCTGCGTTCGCGCTTTGCCATAATCATGTACGACCTGGTGACCCGCGACTATAGCCGCAAACTCACGGGTGAGCAGGTGCTGGACAATGTCAAGCGTTATGCCCGCAACGGCTCGATCATCGTCTTCCACGACTCGCTCAAGGCCGAGAAAAACATGAAATATGCCTTGCCGCGCGCCATCGAGTGGCTGCAGGAGCAGGGTTATAAATTCGATGCCATCCCCGAGCATTGACATAGCATCATCAATCAAAGCCCAGGCTGCGAGCCTGGGTTTTGACGCTTGTGGCTTTGCCGCCGCTGCACCCGTTGATGACGAGGCGGTGGCGCGCTATGACCGTTGGGTCGAGCAGGGCCACAATGGCTGCATGCAGTGGGCGGCAGGCCATCGCGACTTGCGACGTGACCCGTCGATGCTGCTCGAAGGTGCCCAGACGGTCATTTCCCTTGCCCTAAACTACTATCCGGCCCGTTTCCAGCCTCCTGGCACATTGCGTGTCGCCTATTATGCCTACGGCCGCGATTACCATGAAGTTTTGCGGGAGAAATTGACGAAATTGGCCGATTTCATCGAAGAAATCACGCATTGTGCCACCCGTCCGTGCGTCGATTCGGCACCCATCCGCGAGCGTTATTGGGCGCAGCGGGCAGGCCTCGGTTTCATCGGTCAAAACAATTGTTTTATTATCCCGGGCAAGGGGTCATTCTTCTTCTTGGGCGAAATTGTCACGACGGCCCAGCTGCCACCCGACGAGCCCTGTGTGATGACGTGCGGCAATTGCGGCAAGTGTGTTGAGGCTTGCCCCACAGCAGCGTTGAGCGATGACGGTGCCGCCGATGCTTCGCGTTGTCTCTCATGCCTGCTCATCGAGAACCATGATGAGCAGTTGCCCGATTGGGTGGCTGATGTAGTGGGCGATAGGGTAGTGGGTTGTGACGAGTGTCAGTTGTGCTGTCCCCACAATGCCCATGCCGTGGCGACCACTATCGAGGATTTTGCGCCGACCGAGGCGGTGATGACGCTCACACGTGAACGCATCGAGGCGATGACTGCGGGCGAGTTTAAACGAACCTTTGCCCACAGCGCCATCTCCCGCTTGCGCTACAAGACCCTTCGCCGCAACGCCAACCTGAAGCACCCGAAATAATTTGTTAGGCCGATTGGTCGCCCGTTTGAAAAAAAATGTATTACTTTGTCCCTGAAAAATAAGAAATACAGAGCAAATGATTACCTTTATTATTAGCCTTGTGGCCCTGGTATTGGGCTATCTGATATACGGAGCCATCGTGGAGCGCTTGATGCGTCCCGATGACCGCGAGACGCCTGCCGTGCGCCTTGCCGATGGTGTGGACTATGTGGCATTGCCCACGTGGAAAGTGTTTATGATCCAGTTCCTGAACATTGCGGGAACGGGACCCATCTTCGGCGCCATCATGGGTATGTGGTTTGGTCCCGCGTCCTATCTGTGGATTGTGCTGGGCTGCATCTTTGCCGGTGCGGTGCACGATTTCATGAGCGGTATGCTCTCGTTGCGGCACGACGGTGCCAACCTGCCGACGCTCATCGGTAAATATCTTGGCAATGGCACGCGCACTGTGATGCTGGTATTCACGGTATTTTTGCTCATGATGGTGGGTGCAGTGTTCGTTTATAGTCCTGCACTCATCCTCAAGGATATGTGGGGAGGTAATGACGCTACCATCTGGTGGATTGTAGCTATTTTTGCCTACTATGTGATTGCCACACTGCTGCCCATCGACAAAATCATTGGCCGTATTTATCCCCTGTTTGCTATTGCCCTGCTGGTGATGGCTGCTGGACTGCTCGTGGGGCTGTTCGTCAAAATGCCTCACCTGCCCGAGGTGTGGGACATGGGTAACATGGCACAGTGGACCGGATCGCAGGTTGTTGACGGAAAGGATATGCTGGGCGTGAGTGCCTATCTGCAGAAGAATCCCTGGTTCCCCTGCCTGTTCATCACGATTGCGTGTGGCGCTATCAGCGGTTTCCATGCCACGCAGAGTCCCCTCATGGCGCGCTGCCTCAAGAGCGAGCGCCTGGCCCGTCCCGTGTTCTACGGTGCGATGATTACCGAGGGACTTGTGGCGCTCATTTGGGCCACCGTTTCGTCCTATTTCTTCTACTATGGTGGTTGGAAAGAGGTCGTCAGCCCCGAGGAAGTGACCAAATTCATGGCGCAGGTACAACTGGCCGATGGTCAGACTTTGATCCAGTATTTCAATGCGCCTCAGTTGGTTAAATGGGTGTGCAGCAGTTGGTTGGGTATCCTGGGCGGCACGTTGGCTGTGCTGGGTGTTGTAGCAGCGCCCATCACCAGTGGCGACACGGCCTTCCGCAGCGCACGCCTCATCATTGCCGAAGCGCTGCACTTTGAGCAGAAGAACATGGTGCGCCGCCTGATGATCAGTGTGCCCCTGTTCGTGGCCTCGTTGTTGTTGCTCATTTGGCAAATGGAGAATCCCAACGGCTTTAACGTGCTGTGGCAATACTTCGGCTGGTCCAACCAGGCACTATCGGTATTCACCCTCTGGATGATCACCGTCTATCTGGCCCGCAACCGCAAGGCCTATATCATCACATTGATTCCTGCCGTCTTTATGACCGTGGTTTGCACCACGTTCCTGATCGTGTCACCCCAGGCATTGGGACGACCCGATTTGACGTCTGTGACGATTACGGTTGTGGCATTGGTAGCGCTGGCCTGGTTTGCCCTCTGGCTCAGGCGCAGCCGTACTACCGAGAAGTTGCAGCGTGATTGATTACCTCAACGGCTGTCGGTTGTTGCGGCGATTGTTGTTGCGATTCCTCTTGGTGTCGTTGTACTTGTCGCCTGTGTAGGTGTTGTTGAAGCCGGTGCCGAACTCATCCTCTTCTTCCTCTTCGCCATTCTGCTGCTGTTTCTTCTCGATCTTGTTCTTGGACTGCTCGGGCTTGTTGCGCTTGATGTCCTCGGGCTTCTGCAGGTCGATGGCGGTCTGGTAGATGTTCCAGTCCTCGTCCAGGTCCCAGTTGGCGCGCAGGCGCAGACGCTTGGGATAGTAATACACTTCCTCGGGCTGCAAGTGGTTCAGGTAGTTGCCCGTGTCCCACTTGCCGTTGCCATTGGCGTCAATGGTAAGGCGCAGGAAATAATTGGCTGGGGTGACATTGACGATTTGGGCTGTGCCGCCCTTGACAGGCACAGTGCGTATCACTTTTTCTCCTGAGCCCAAGAGTTCAATGAAGGCGCTGTCGCGGACGTTGACCTTGAGATAGATGTTGGCATACTCCTCCAGCCCCCTGACTTTCATTTCTTTTTTCAACGGGTCGTTATGCAGGCCATAGACCGACGTCACCGCGGCACTGTCGATGGTGAGGCGGTAGGTGGAGTCGGGGGTGATGGTGAAGGGTATCCAATAGCGCATGGGGTAACCTTCATCGGCCAGGCGGGGCGATAATGTGCCACCAATGGGCACCCACAGCGTGTCGCGCTTTATCTCCATGTGCAATCCGCCAGGGTCGATGCTGGCAACGGGCGCGTCAAATTTCAGGATGATGCTGTCGCCCACGTCGATGGTTCCGCTTTTGGCAAGTTCCATCTGTAGTTTTGGGAATTCATCGGGATCGACGTGCTGCAGTTCCTTGATTTCCTCAAGTTCGCCCTCGTCCAGTTCTTTGCCCTGGGCGGCGGCTTTTTCTTGTTTTTCAAGCAGCGTGGCGAGGCGTTTGGCGCGGTCTTCGCGTTCCTTGGCCTTTTTCTGTTCTTCCTTGACTTGCGCATTGGGCTTGCGGTAGCCAAAGCGGATGGTGTCGGTCACCTGCTCCAGCTGGTCGGCAGTGTCGGTGCGCAGATAGGTCATGGCGACAATGATGGTATCGGTCTTAATCATCGCCGAGTCGGTGATCCAGTAGAACAGCGAGTCTTTGTCCATGTTGTGCTCGATGCGGCACCAGTCGCGCTCATGCACGGCGGGGCGCAGCACCTCCATCTGCGGCAACGTGTCGTTAGGAGCGCCGAAGAGGACGTGCAGCTTGTTGTCGGCAGGACGGGTGGTCTGTCTCACGTAGTGGGAGCGGTAACCCTCGTTGAACATGCACAGCAGCAGGTCGTTGGGCAGGTAGAGCGTGTGGCTGGCGGTCACCACGGTATCGACGCGGCGGTCGAAGGTGAAGATGGTGTCCTGCGAGGTGTATTCGCTGGTCGTGGGTACGACAATCTCGTCGAGGAAGGCAATGTCCTCGGTACGGGCCATACGGTAGTCACCGTCCACGTCATTCAGGGCAAACACGTGGTAATTACCCGGCTTGAGGTTGCGGATGGTGAAGTGGCCGCGGTCATTGGTGCGGCTCACGCGCTCCAGCGGCACGCGGGTGAAGGCGGTGTCGTCGAGGTTGCTGTGCAGACCAACGAGGACATGCTGCATAGGCTCCAGGTCATTGGCCCGCAACACGATGCCCGACACGGCCAGCGTGTCAATCTGGTCGCCTGTCGAGAAGGCAAAGGTGTAGCCGTCCAACTGGTTACCCTCGTTGTTGTCCTCGATGGCGTTAGAGAAGTCGACGACGTAGGTCGTGTTTTCCTCCAGCTCGTCACGGAACTCGACGGTCACTTTCTTGCCGACCGTACGAATCAGGGGCTGGGTCTTGGGGGCAGGGGAGATGATGACCTTCTTCTGCTGGTCCTTAAGGTTGATGATTTCGTCGAAGATGATTTCCACCTTGTTGCCCTTGAAGTTGACACTGCCAGGGGCAGGCGAAGACTTGACGACTTGCGGTGGCGTATAATCACGCGGCCCGCCCTCCGGCGACCCGATGCTGGCACATGCCGCAAGCAACAATCCCGCAGCCACCGCCATCAACCAATATTTCCACTGCCTCCTCATGATTCTAATGACCTGCAAAGGTAATCATTTTCTTCATTTTCCCCTAATCCATCGTAATAATTGGATGAGAATTCCCCAATACACCCCCATTATCTACTTTCAAACCAAGACAAGTCAGCGCATATTGCAGAGTCGCATAGCAAATTCTAAAACTGGTATCCATAAAATGGTGAAAACGATAATAAAGTGAACTTTTTTATTTATAAAAGTGGTATTCTGCACTGTTTTTCGCTGAAAATGGTTATCTTTGCAACATAACTTAGAGACATCATGATTGAAAAGGACATCAATCGCATCAAAGTGGTTCTTGCCTCATGATTATGACCATACAAGAAATAACGACCCGCAAGGAGGATCAGACGTTTGATTGCAAGAGCATTCAGATTGATCCGAAGGCTTTGGCTGTGCCCATCGTGGCAATGGCCAACGCTGACGGTGGTGTGCTTGCTATCGGTGTGTCGGATAAGACTCGGAAGATTGAAGGGGTTGACCAGCATACGGCAAAACTCAACGAACTACTGCGCGTTCCGTTAGACTTCTGCAATCCATCTATCCACGCAAAATGTTCGTATCTGACTTGCACGGACAAGGATGGGAATGAGAACCATATTTTACTAATGGAAATCCCTGCGAGCATGTATCTGCATACCAATCAGGCGGATGAAGCATTTATGCGTGTGGGTGACAAGAGCCGGAAACTATCGTTTGAAGAGCGTGTGCAGCTGATGTACGACAAGGGTGAGCGCTTCTATGAGGACACAGCTGTCTATGGTGCCACCGTTGATGACATCGACATGGATGCCGTTACGGAATTTATCAGGTTAGTCGGATATAGTAAGCCCCCATTGGAATATTTGCGAGAGAACAATGGTTTTGTAACGGTCAAGAAGCAGGGTAAGGAAGATGTCAGTACGGCTTGTATTCTGTTATTCGGCAAGAACCCGCAGAAGTTCTTCCCTCGCGCCCGCACTCGTTTCATCAGATACGAGGGTGTCGATGAAAAAGTCGGAGCCGAGATGAATGTTATTAAGGATGTGACTTTTGAGGGAACCATCCTGAACCAAGTCAGAAAAACCATTGATTTCATTGAGACCCAGGTGCGAGAACATACATTCCTGGGACAACATGCTCAGTTCGTGACGCGCCGCGATTATCCCGAGTTCGTCATTCAAGAGATGACCGTGAACAGTGTTTGCCATAGGGCTTACAGCATCAAGGGAACCGAGATCCAGATTAAGATGTTCGATGACCGACTGGTGTTTGAATCTCCTGGCAAACTGCCTGGAATGGTGAAACCAACTAACATCCGGAACACCCACTTTTCCCGAAATCCGAAGATTGCAGCCTTCTTGAAGGCATATCATTATGTTAAGGAATATGGTGAAGGTGTTGACCGTATCTATAGAGAACTTGAAGCTAATGGGACTTCTGCCCTTTCTTTCCGCACCGATGACTTCATTTTGAAGATTTCCGTGCCAAAGGTAATAGAAAAGGTGAGTGTAAACGTCACAGAAAATGCCATAGAAACGTCACAGAAAACGTCACAGAAAACGCCACAGAAAATCATTGAATTGGTAAGGGAAAACCCTTATATTTCAACTTCCGAGATGGCTGAAATAATCGGTATAGACCGGAGAAATATTGCTAGAAATATCAAGAAATTACAAGAGCAAGGTATCGTTCGTCGTGTTGGTCCTGATAAAGGCGGCTTTTGGGAGATAATAGATTAAAGCCATTAAAAGCTGCTAAACTGGTTAAATAATCGGAATTTAATCAGTTTTTTAAGGGTGTTCAGTATGTGATTTCTTGATTATTTCAGTTCGAAGGAGTCCAGGTCGTTGGGGACGAGGATGGGGCCCTTGTAGTATTGGCCGGCTTCAGCGCTGTAGGTGGCGGAGCGGGTGTCAAGGTGGGTGTCCTCGGTATGGTAGAGGACGAGGTGCTTCACGCCGAGTTCCTGGGCCAGCATACCGGCATCGAGGGCGGTGCTGTGGCTTTTCTCGTAGGGGTTGAAGACGAAGCGGTCCTTGTAGAGGCAGAAGGCCTCGCACATCAGCCAGTCGCAGTTGCGGGCATAGGGCTCGCTCTGCATGGTGTAAGGCTCGTCACCCAGGCAGACGAGGCGTTGCCCGTCGGGCAGTTTGGCCTCAAAACCATATTGCTTGACCTTGGTCGAAGCAATGTCAAAGAAGGTGATCCTCATGTCGTCGATGTCGAGTTGCTCGCCGTCGTGCACCTCCCTCAGGATGATGGTTTGCCCGATGGAATTGAAGATTTTGCGCGGAATCATGAGTTCGCCCATCGTGTAGAGGGCGTGGCGCACCACGTCGTTGCAGTAAATCGTGAAAGGTCCCTTGTGCTTGCCCTTGAAAATCATGGGCGAAATCTTGCGCATCATCCAGATGGCACCCAGGATGTGGTCGGTGTGGGAATGGGTGACGAACATGTGGCGGATGCTCTCAAAGGGTATCTTGGCGCTGATGAGCTGCTGCAGTATGCCGTTGCCGCCTCCGCCGTCCACGAGCATACCGCCCTTGGGGGTGTGGAGGTAGAAACAGGTGTTGTAGCAGTTGACACACATGGCGTTACCTGTGCCCAGAATGGTGATGCGGGATGTATTGTTATCGGTGGTGCTCATGATTCTGACTTGACTTTAGGGAGTTCGATGCCGAAAGTGGTTCCCTTGCCCAGCTCCGACTCTTTGATATAGATTTGTCCGTTGTGGTATTCCTCGATGATGCGCTTGACAAGTGTCAGGCCGAGGCCCCAGCCGCGCTTCTTGGTGGTGAAACCCGGATTGAAAACGTTCTTGAAATTCTTGCGAGCGATGCCTTTGCCCGTATCCTTGACGAGGATGACGACGTTGTTGGGACTGTCCTCGACAGTGATGTCGAGTCGTCCCTCGCCATCCATGGCATCAACGGCATTCTTGGTGAGATTCTCCATCACCCAGGCAAATAGCGTCTGGCTCAGCATCACGCCGTTGTTGGTCTGGTCGTTGGTGTGGATATAGAGGCTCACGCGCTTGGGAATACGGGCGCGCATATATTCAAGGCTGCTCTCCACGGCCTCGTTGATGGGCATGAGCTCCTTGTCGGGCATGGAGCCGATTTTGGAGAAGCGGTCGGCAATGGTCGAGAGACGCTTCACGTCCTTGTCCATGTCGGTGACGATGCTCTTGTCAACACCCATCGAGTCCAGCAGCTGTGTCCATGCCATGAGCGACGAGATGGGGGTGCCCAACTGGTGGGCGGTCTCCTTGGACAGTCCCACCCACACCTTGTTCTGCTCGGCACGCTTAATGCTCATCAGGGCAAAATAGGCGATGGCAAAGAAGAGGATGAGGACGGCCAGCTGGATATAGGGGAAGTAGGAGAGGCGGCGCAGCAGGGTGGAGTCCTCGTAGTAGAGGTACTGGGTCGTCTCCTCGTCGATCTTGATGTCGATTTTGTTCTCGCTATTCTTGAGGTGACGCAGTTTCTTGTTGAGATATTCCAAGTTGCTCGCCGAGATTTCAAAGGCGAGGCTGTCCTCGGGTTCGGGCAGGCGGAAGTTGCGGTGCAATAGGATGTTGTCCTGGTCATCGACGAGCAGCACGGGGATGTTATGGTTGGCCTCGATGATGCTGAGCAGGAAATCCACATCGGTCGTATTGGTACCCACGGGGTTACCCTCGTCATCCACCTCGCTGCCGCTGCCCATCGTCGCTAGTTCCTGTGTGGCCTCGGCCCAGATTTCCATGCGCTCACGCTCTTGCACGGCCAGGTCCTTGACCAGGTTGTTGGAGATGTAGAGGAACAGCGCCACAAGCATCAGCGAGATGGCGAGGAACACCACCTTCCAGATGCGACGCGAGTCATATATGTTGCGCAGGTTAGCCATGCGGTACGTTTATAGCAGTTTTTTTAGTTCATCAATATCGGGCAATGCCTTTCTATACGTTGAAATTCGCCAATTGCAGTTGGCGAATTGGCGTCAAGCAGGCTCCATTCTTCAAAAAACAGACGCATATTCTTCAGGCTTGAGACACTGAAACCTCTCAATCCAGGCAACTCTTTGCGCAATCGTTCGCTGATTGTTTCAAGAACTCCTGTTCCCCATCCTTGTTTGCGTGTATTTAATGACAAAAAACGTCCCACCGCATAGTATAATGCCAATTGGATACGGTTAACATCCTTGGCGGCCTCATATTGACCTTGTAAGATAGCGGTCTTAATGGCTGATACTGCCTTTAAGACTTGATTGTCGCTATTTTGTAATTGATTGAGGTTAGCCATGCGGTGAACTGATTAACAAGTGGCAAAATTACAGTATTCTCACGAATTGAGCAAATGAAGTGGCTGTAACATAAAAAACATAGCGTCTAAGAGTGAGGCTAAAAAGCATTGGATTTAGGATTTAATTCGTGTTCGATCCAGTGGGCGACGCTGTCGGCGGTGTTGGGGCCGATGACGAGGGTGGCGGCGGCTTTGACCTCGGGGAAGGCATTTTCCACGGCAACGCTCACGTCGGCGGCCTGCATCATGGCGATGTCGTTTCGGTTGTCGCCGAAGACGACAATGCGGCCGGCTCCCACTTGCTGGGCAAGGTTGCGGATGGCGGCTGCCTTGCTGGTGCCTGCCGTGAAGACCTCAAGATAACCCTCGCTCTCGTCAAAGATGTCGTGATAGAGCATCACCGAGCAGGTGCTGACGGTGGCCTTGAGGTCGGTGGCGATGGCCTTGAGCACGGCATATTTGTTCAACGAGAAGATGAGTAGGGCCTCGTCGGCGTTGTGGCGGTAGTCCTGGTCATCGAGGAAGAACTTCTTCAAGGGCAGGTGCTGACGTGCGGCAATGAAACGTTCCTCCTGAGGTGACAAGGTGCCACTGTGATGGGTATGCAGCAGGCTGCTACCGTGACGGCGGTAGATGAAGGGGTGGATGTGATGGCGGTCAAACACGTCGGCAACGGCATTGACGGTAACGTCGTCGATGCCGCGAGTGTGCTCATAGCTGCCCGTGACGGGGTTCCACATTGCCGAGCCGCCGATGACGATGAACGGCAGGGTGGCGTGTACCTGCTGCATGAGGGGCACCACCGTGGCGGGAGTGCGCGCCGTGGCAACAGTAAAGAGGCCACCCAACTCGCCGATGACGCGGTTGAGGGTGGCTACCGTCCCAGGGGACAACAGCGAGTCGTCGCCCAGTAATGTCCCATCCAGGTCGCTCACGTAGAGCGTCTTTACTTGTCGTTGGTCGGTGGACAATGTAGGCATCAGGTTTTAGGCATTAGGTTTTTGCTGGGCATCGGCACTGGTGTTGTCGTCGGCCACGGTCCACAGGTCGGAGATCTTCACCTCGTTCATGCCCGAGATGTAGGTGCTCCAGATGCGGTTGATATGTTCCTTCGTCTGGTTGTTGATGCGGTTGAGGATGTCGATGCGGTTGTAGGACTTGCCATGCGCATTGAGTTTTTCAAGCATCTTGCCCACGGTGATGTTGTCGATGTCCTCATAGGGGGCATAAGTGGGCTCTTTCTGATCAGGATCATTCCTTTCCTCAAGCACTTTTACCGCACACAGGTCGTTGAGCATCTCGGTGACCAGTCGCGAGGGAATGCCCGTCTCGCGCTTGAGCATGGAGGCGGTGTAGTGCTCCTTGCCGTCGCGGAAACTGCGGCAAATCAGGCTCAGCAGGGCGGCGCTCAGCAGGGTGCGGTCGTTGTAGGAGAATTCTTCCTGACCGTTGCACAGGGAATAGTAGTCATAGTCCTGGCTGGTGTGGGTCAACAAGGCGAAGAACAACACGATGTACCACGAGAACTGCACCCACAGCATGAACAGCGGCAGGGCGGCCAGTGAGCCGTAGATGGCGTTGTAGCTCGACAGGAGCACTTGGCCATAGACGTAGGCGCGTTGCAGCAATTCCATAAAAATGGCGGCCAGCAGTGCCGGACCGATGGCGTGCTTGAACCGCACCCGTGTGTTGGGCACATGCTTATACACCATCGTGAACACGAGCGTGATGACGATGATGGGGATGAGCTGGATGAGCAACTGCAGCAGGGGAGCCAGGAAGGCAAAAGCGCTTGAACTGCCGATGAAACGGCTCACAGCCAAGTGGATACCTGACACAATCACGATGGTGACGGGCACAAGGAAGAACATGCTCAGGTAACTCATCACGCGGCGGGAAATCGAACGGGTCTTCTTCACGTTCCAGATGATGTTGAACACCGTCTCGATGTTGTTGATCAAGCCGATGACCGAGTAGAGCATCACCAGCACGCCAAAGCCGATGATGGCGCTGCTGCGGGCATTGCTCAGGTAGGAGTTGGCAAACTGGATGATGTAATTGGCCGCATCGGGCTGGCTGGAAAGCAGTTGCCTGATGGTGGTCTCGATGATGCCGCTGTAACCAAATCCGCGCGAGATGGCAAAGAACAGCGCCACCAGCGGCACGATGGCCAGCACCGTATTGAAAGCAAGTGCGCCCGCATACTGGAACAGGTTCTTGTCAATGAACTGATTGACCGCGAGCCATGTCTTGCCCCAAGCCTTCTTGAGAACGCTCAAGAGGCCTGCCTTCAGATTCTCCTTATCTTTCAAATAGCTGATGATTTTCATGGCGGCAAAGGTAGTGATTTTTAATTAATTATTATTCTTAAAATCTGAAAAGTATTTACTACCTTTGCCTTCTGCTATAGATAATAAACTTAAACCAATGACGATTATGAAAAAGACAATGCCTGTTGATGGAAAGTTTGAGTTGATGGCGCTGCCCTTTGCGGCCGATGCGCTGGAGCCTGTGATTAGTGCTAACACGCTGGGGTTTCACCACGGCAAGCACCTGCAGACCTATGTGAACAACCTGAATGCCGCCTTGCCTGGCAGTGGTCTGGAAGGGATGGCGCTTGAGGAAGTGGTGCTGAAAGCCCAGAAGGGAATGCTCAACAATGCGGGCCAGATTTTGAACCACAACATGTATTTCGAGCAGTTCATGCCGCCCAAGGCCGACAATGCACCCACGGGTCGCTTGGCCGAGGCCATCGCTGCGTCATTTGGCTCCTTTGAGGACTTCAAGAAAGTTTTTGCCAATGCTGGTGCCACCTTGTTTGGCTCGGGTTGGGTATGGCTCAGCATCGACGGCGAGGGCAAACTGCAGATCACCCAGGAGCCCAACGCCTCTAACCCCATCCTGCACGGACTGCGTCCCTTGCTGACGATGGATGTGTGGGAGCACGCTTACTACCTCGACTACCAGAACCGCCGCCCTGCACACCTGGATGCCTTGTGGCAGATCATCAACTGGGATGTGGTGGCCAGTCGCCTGTTGGATGAGTAAAAATCTTCGATGAAACGGGCGTTTTTTGCAATTTTGGCCTTGTTGTGTTTGGTGGGGCAGGCCCCGGCGCGTGACAAGGTCAACAAGGGGTGGCAGCGGGCGATGCTCGCCGCCATTGACTCGTTTCCCGAGCACGGCGGCTATTACACGGGTAGCCGCTCCAATGAACTGTTTGCCAAGACCACCTGGCGTGGCCTGCACGATGCCTTCCAGATGACGGCTGGCGACGAGCGGCCCCGCTTTGACCCGATGCTGGCGCAGCCATCTTTCTGCTCCAGCGCGACCTATGGTGTGTTGATCAAAGCGTTGTTGATATGGGACACCAAGCACAAAATCAAACGAGACGCGTGGGTGAACATGAAGCCGCGCGTGGGCATTGCCGACGAGTTCAACCCCGACGGGGTGGGGCAGGACGATGGCGTGGGCTTTTGGGGGCGTGCCAACGCCAACGGCCCCGGCCTGGGCGTGCTGGTGCGTGAATTGGGCGCTGGATACAGCTTTACGGCCTATCGCGGTGCCAAGAGCGAGCGCAACAAGGAGCGGCCCGACGAGCGCTACCTGACCGATGGCGAATGGTGTGCCTTAGACATCTGGCAGCGTGCCGTGGCGGGCGACCTGATGAAAATCTTCTGGAACCGCAACGATAGCCGTGGCAGCGACAGTGGAGCCATCATCGGCTGTGACGACGACAAGACCGCCGACCAGGAGGCCGGCCACAGCGTCGTCTATCTGGGCTGTGAGGGCGATACCGTCATCTACTGGTCATCCAACGGCCCTGGCAAGCACCCCGAGCTGATGGGCTACGGCGTTGGCCGTTGTCACAAGACCGACATCCAGCGCGTGGTCTTTACCCGCATCACCCGGCCCGAGCGCTTCAACAACGCCCGCAAAATGCCGCCCACCGATGTCAACGCCTATCTGCGTGACCTCAACGGTATTCGCCACAGTACCACCACCGAAATGCTATCCCAACTAGGTATCAAACAAAACTAGCCACTCTTCGCCTCACGCAAACCCACAAAGACTTTTTAGATCGGCCTGCCGGCCGAGAAATTAAACAAAAATTTATTAAAAAATTAAACAAAATAATATTAGAACTTGGCTGATAATCAGCCAAGTTCATTTAATTTTAATTATAATTTTTGTTTAATTTCTCCGCGCTTGCGCGGATAAAAAACTTAGCGGCTTAGCGTGAGGTTCGTCGAGGGGGGTTATTCGTTGAAGAGGACTTTGCCGCTGCCGGTGACGTCTTTCTTGTTGGACTCCACCTTGCCGTTCAGGCGGATGACGCCCGAGCCGGTCACATCGCTGTTAGCGTTCTTCACATCGATGTTGCTGAAGGTCATGCTGCCCGAGCCCGTGAGGTCATTTTCGAGATCGATGCAGGTGAGGCCGTCAATGTTGATGGAACCCGATCCAGTGAGGTCGGTATTGACTTTATTGGCAACAGTGGGGCCAGTGGTGACTTCGCCCGAACCAGTAAGGTCGATATCCAGCTTATTGCACCTGAGTTTTGCCAGGGTGATGTGGCCCGAGCCCGTCAAATCCAGGACGATATCGGCAGCGGTCATCCCTTCGGGAGCGGTAATCTTGCCCGAACCGCTCAGATCCAGGGTTTTGTAAATCGGTGATGTTACATAGACCTGCAGGCCATCGAAGTTGTGACTTTCGGTCTTGCTGTCCTTGCTGCGTATGGTCAGTTCGCCATTTTTGACGTAGATGGTCATCTTCTCCAGCTGTTCTAACTTACCCTTCACGTTCACGGTGCTGGCTTCGCCTTGCTGCACGATGACATTGAACGGGCCAGCGACATCAACCTTGTCGAACGAGGTCACCTCGGTGATTTTACCCACCTCATGCACTTGAGTGGGAGTGTTATCGACGAAAGAGTTATTCAACCCATGATCACCTAACTTGATGTGCATGCACGAGGTCATCATCATTGTTACCATAGCCACAAGGCTCATTGTCAAGAATAATTTCTTCATAGCTATATCATTTTAAATAGTTCTTACACCTATTTAGACGCACGAGGTCACCAAAAAGTTTCACAAAAATAAGAAAAAATTTAAGCCACTCCATGATTCTCACAAAAACGAGTCAATAAATTTGCAAGATTTTCTTTTTTCCTGTATATTTGCAAAATATTTAACTAATACGCCTGCATTTTGAGGATACTAGAGTGTTTATTCCATAATTATATAAACCCTAAAACTATGTGTTTATGAAAAAGATCCTTTTACTACTGCTGGGCCTCACCATTGCCGTGGGTGCCTCGGCTGACGTGAAAACTGAACTAAACCGCCCTGTGCGGCAGTCAGTTTTTGCCCAGAAGGCCAAGGCTCATGCCGAGGCTAGCAAGGCCAAGAAGGAGGCCGCAAGGCAAGCGGCCATCGAGGAGTTCAATGCCCGGGCCGAAGTTCACAAGGCTCAGCCCAAACAAGAGCCTAAACTCAGTGGCGGCACCCGTGTCATCGATGAGCAGCCCGACGGTGAGGTGATGACCTTCACCCACTTCGGCTATATCGTTGGCAAGGGTCATGATGCAGGATTTTTTGCCAAGACTTCTAAGGTTGTTTTCTCCCCCAACGGACAGACGGTCTATATTGAACGTCCCGTTGCCAATGAAGGCCCTGCATGGGTAATGGGTACCTTATCTGGCAACAAAATCACTGTGCCTATGGGACAATTCCTCTATCAGTATGAGAATTCTGATAATGGTTATGTCATGGTGTGGGGCACAATGACCAAAGACGATGATGGCGACTGGGCAGTCAAGTACAAACCCGGCGTGAGCAATGCCACCTACACCATTGACTTCGAGAACCAAACCCTCACATTGGACAACACCAATTTTGAGCCGACTGGTCCTGATTTTGAGGAGGAATATGTCTCGGTTGGCACTTCAGGCTTGTTGGTCATCAGCAATACAGAGCTTGAAGAGGAATATTTTTATGGAAACTACAGCCTTGAGTGCGCTTCTTATTATCAACCTCAGCAGAGCACGAATGTCATCTATGACGAGCCCGAAGGCGAGGCGCGTATCTACAAGAGGTCTGGCAGTTACATTGATTCCAAGGGTACAGAATGCGAACAAGAGAACAATGTATATTTCGTTTATGCCCCCGACGGTGAAACGGTTTATATCTCTGACATTGCTGTCGGTACCGATTGTTATTCATTTGTGAAGGGCACCATCCGTGACGGTAAAATCGTCGTGCCCCTGGGACAGTACATTTATTCTAATGGGGATGAAGATGGTTTCTTGATTGGATGGGGACAATGTGCTTGGGATAATGACGAGGAAAGATACATCACCTCGTTGGATCCCCGAGTAGCCACGGTGACCTATACTATCGATGGCGACAACCTCGTGATGGACAACACCCGTCAGACCAATAGCGTGCGTGAAGGTCTTGCTGTGTTCCATCACTATTCTGATTACTACGATGATTTCAGCATCGAGTGGAACACCGTACTTATCGGCTCGCCCCATGTCATTTATGACCAGCCGGATGGAGCTGTCGCCACCTTCATGCACACCGGCACCACCATTGACACCGATAAACAAGAAATTATCAACAAAAGCACTTATTCCAAGATTGTCATCGACCCCGACAATGGTCTGGTTTACATCCAGAATCCCATTGCTGCAACTCCTGATGGCTCTTGGGTGAAAGGCACCGTGAACGGTAACAAAATCACCATTCCCATGGGACAACACATCTATTGGGGCGGTAGCGAAGGAGCTATGTTGGCTTGGGGCTCGTCATCACGAAATGGTGACGGCTATCTTGAAATTGAAAAAGACCCCACGGTCACCGAGGCCACATTCACCATCAATAACGATGGAACCATCACTATCGACAACACATCTGGCGGCGTTGACGGTGATGGCGCAACAGGTTTGGTAGTCGTTTGGGTTTGGGACGGTGGCGAGGAGCCTTACTTATTGGAATGGAATTCGGAATATACTGCTGCCGAAATACCTACCGTTATCACCGAGCAACCCGAGGGCGAGCTCGTGACCTACAACCGCAGCGGCTATTCCGTTCATGATGGTTCCATTTATGATCAGCAAGGTACAGTGGATATCGTCTATGCTTCCGACGGCGAGACAGTTTATATCTGTGACGTCGTTTCTAATGGCCCCGGAACCTGGGTCATGGGCACTAAAGCAGGCAACAAGATCCATGTGCCCATGGGACAGTACATCTATTATGAAGACGGATATGGTTACGGCTTCAAGCTGGGATGGGGGCAGGCTTATATGAACAGCAACGAGGAATGGAGATTCAACCTCGACCCCAGCGTGACCGAAGTCACTTTCACCATCTATGGCGACTTTATCTCTCTCGATAACAGTTCATTAGGACCGAACGATGAACTCAATGGCACGACAGGTCTTGCTGTTGTAGTAGATGTTGAGCCTGATTATCTGTACCAGGTTGACGTGTTCACCAAGTTCTCAGCACCCCTCACCATTATTACACAGCAGCCTGAAGGCACTTACAAGAAGTACTTCCGCTCCATCCACACCAGTGAATATAAAGATCGAGACAATTACTACGTCAACAGCACTGCCGAGATGGTGTATTCCGAGAACAGCAATGTGGTATATATCAAGGGAATCGTCCAGGGTACATCCGCTGCTTGGATAAAGGGCACGATTGTGGATGGTAAGATTCATGTGCCGCTGGGGCAGTGTCTGGAATTTTACGGTGATTATCACGCGAAACTGCGTTGGGTTTATGAAAAAGTCACCACTAATGGTAATAATCAAGAAGTAAGTACACTTCCCAATTACGACGTGATCGAGGCCACCTTCACCATCGACGGCGATAAAATCACGCTCGACGAAGACAATCAGTGGAGTGACCCCCAGAGTGCACATAAGGGTCTCGGAGTCTGCTGGTACAATGCCAGTGGGTCTTTAACAAACGCATGGCCAGTGAATCTGAAAGTCCAGTTCATGCCTTATTTTGAGCCTACGGTACTCGAAGACAGGCCCGAGGGCGAGCTCAAGACCTTCAACCGTCGGGGTAACGCCATCTGCCACAAGAGTGAGGTTTATCTCAAAGACAGATATGATCGTTATCCAACGATCTGGCCGCATGAATTATGCCGCCAGGGTGGCGAAACCTACATTGTTTACGCCCCCGACGGCAGAACCGTCTATCTGTACGAACCTGTACAGTGTTGGTCTAATGTGCATGAGCCACGTTACACCTGGGTCATGGGCGCATTGAGTGAAGATGGCCACAAGATCATCGTACCGTTGGATCAGTATGTTTCATGGAATCCCACGACAAACACTGCCGAACGCTTGGGATGGGGCACCTCTTATTATAGGACTAACCGATATGGTCAGGATGAGATTTATGTCGTGCCCGACAATTCGGTGATGACGGTGACCTATACCATCCAGGATGACTGCATCAGCATGGACAATTCCAGTGGTCATAATTTCGTTTCGGAGGTATCCTCAAATAGCTGGGCAAACGGCAATACGGGTCTTACCATTACCGACCAGTTCGGACACTGGCGTGGTGAGCTGAACTGGAGCACCACCCTCGCAGGTGATCATCCCGCCGTACCCATCGATCCCGTTGTCGAAGAATGGTATGACAATGGAGACGAGACTGGCGGCTCTGCCCTCATATCCACCTTTGAACTCACCGACGTTGATGGCTATGGCATTAACGAGGAGGGCCTGAGCTACAGCATCTATACTGACCGTGGTAAGCTCTTCACCTTTGAGGCGACCAAGTATGGCCTGCAGGAGGATGTGACTGAGGTGACCTACGATATGTGGCAGGACAATTACATGTTGCGTCCAGATTACATACGCTTCTATCGCACCAATGCCGAGGGCTTTGAGCCCTTCTTCAACTGGCGCATCGGTATCCAGCTGCACTACACCTGCAATAGTGTGAAGCAGTCGTCCAACATCGTTTATCTGGAAGTGTTCGACGAGCCTGATAATCCCAGTGGATCTGGTGACGTGAATGGCGATGGTGAGTTGACCATCAAGGATGTTACCATGATCCTCGACTTCCTGCTGGGTTCTTCAGCAACCGATTTCAACGAGCTTAATGCTGATGTAACGGGCGACGGACTAGTCACCATCGCCGATGCCACAACACTCATCGACATGCTGCTCGGCGGAAATTGACCCTGCAAATCCATCATTCAAAAAAAATCGCCCATTCCCGGGCGATTTTTTTTCATTAAGCCCGTAGGGCTGTCAGATTATAGGCAGGTGGTGGAGTGAGGCGAAGCCGAACGGAACCCCTGCGCACTAGTCAGGCGGGCAGGTCGAATGACCTGAACAAGGCCAGCGGCCTTGACTTGGGCTAACCCCAGGGCGCACTGGCCGAAGGTCAGTGTGGCCTGGGGAGAGGCACGGATGTCGATATGGGCCCTGAAGGGGGCCACTCACTGCGGCAATCGCATCCCAGTCAAGACGCTATTGGCCCTCTACGAGGCCCGTTCTTGTTCTCGCCTACTTTCCCCAGGCCACACGAGGTCTTTCGACCTGTGCGCCCTGGGGTTAAGGATAGTCAAGGCCGCTGGCCTTGTGCAGGCCTTCAGCCTGCTAAACTTTCCCTGGACAATAATGATTTTAAATGGAAAGACCGTGCAAGACCCTCGTTGAGGTTCGCTGTATGGTGAAATTGGCACGAAAATTGCATATTATTGTGAAAACTGTTTTGGATTATTTGATTTTATACTATCGGTGCTAGACAGCGAAAATAGGCTGCACCTCGGGATAAAAAAAGAATAAAATCTTTTGTTCTCCACTCGGTTTGCACTATCGGTGCTTGCAGCTAAGATAGGCTGCACCTCGGGATAAAAAAAGAATAAATTCTTTTTGTTCTCCACTCGGTTTGCACTCTCGGTGCTTGCAGCCAAGATAGGCTGCACCTCGGGATAAAAAAAGAATAAATTCTTTTTGTTCTCCACTCGGTTTGCACTATCTTTGTGCTGGGTTTTGCTTCCTGCGGGTAATAAGCAAACATTTTAAAACAGTTTTAGAAACAAGTATCACAAAACCGACCTATGAATTAGGTCATAAATTCTTACTATTATGGATTTTGGAATGTTAGAAATCGGAATTATTGCAGCTGCGGTCATCGTGCTGCTGTTAGTTGTGTTGTTTACCTGCTATGTGAAAGCTCCCCCCAGCACCGCCTATGTAATCTCTGGTATCAAGCGTGAACCGCGCATCTTGATTGGTGCCGGTGGTGTGAAAATCCCCATCTTTGAACGTCTCGATAAAGTGTATCTGGGTCAGTTGACGGTAGATATCCGTACCGAGCGCAGCGTGCCGACCAACGACTTCATCAACGTGAATGTGGATGCTGTGGCCAAGGTGGCCGTGACTCCCACTCCCGATGGTGTACGCCTTGCCGCCCGCAACTTCCTGAACATGGACCCCGCAACCATTTCGAGCCAGTTGCAGGACACCTTGCAGGGTAACCTGCGTGAGCTCATCGGTAGCCAGGGTCTGAAGGAACTGAACGTGGACCGTGACGGATTCTCTAACCAGGTTATGGACAAGGCCGCTCCCGATATGGCCAAGCTGGGTATCTCGATTCTCGCATTCAATGTGCAGAACATCACCGATGAACTGGGACTGATCGAGAACCTGGGTGCCGACAACACGTGGACCATCCGCAAGAACGCCGCCATCACCAAGGCACAGGCCGAGAAGGACATCGCCCAGGCACGCGCCGAGAACGAGAAGCTGGCCAACGACGCCACCGTGCAGTCGCAGACCGCTATCGCCGAGCGCCAGAACGAGCTGACCATCCGCCGCGCCGACCTGAAACAGGAAGCCGACACCCGTCAGGCTCAGGCCGATGCCGCCTACCGCATCCAGGAACAGGAGCAGCAAAAGGTGCTCAACGAGAAGGAAGTGGAGGCCCAGATCGCGCGTACCAAGAAGGAGCAGGATCTGACCAACGAGCAGATCCGCATCCGCGAGAACAAACTGCTTGCCGAGGTGAACAAGCAGGCCGATGCCGACCGTTACTCTAAGGAGATCCAAGCCGAGGCCTTGAAGTTCCAGATCCAGAAGAACGCCGAGGCCGACCTGGAGAAGCGCAAACGTGATGCCGAGGCACAGCGTTATGAGGCCGAACAGGAAGCTGAGGCTATCCGTGCCAAGGCCGAGGCTCAGAAGTTTGCCATGATGCAGGAGGCCGAGGGTATCAAGGCCCGTGGTGAGGCCGAGGCTTACGCCGTGCAGAAGAAAGGTGAGGCCGAAGCCCAGGCCATGGAGAAGAAAGCCGAGGCCTTCAAGAAGTATAACGACGCCGCTGTGGCCCAGATGGTCATCGAGAAACTGCCCGAGATCACCCGCAACGTGGCCGAGCAGGTAGCCACCATCCAGGGCGTGAACATCTACAGCACCGGTGGCGACAATGGCGCTGGCATCAGCTCCATCACCGGCACGCTGCCCATCGTGCTCGCCCAGGTCAATGACACCGTCAAGAGCGCCGTCGGCGTGGACTTGGCCAGCATCGTCCGCAAGCATGAGGGTCCCAAGGACACCCCTAAGGACGACACTCCCACTACTCCCACCAAGAAATAACCCTGTAAGGATATTTCATAGCTGAATCGTGCTGGCAGGACAGGACCCATCAAGGTCAGTCTTGCCAGCCCTGTTTTTCCCTCGCTCCCGTCCCCCCTTGGATATGACTCAGGATTGGAAAAAACGTTGTAAATTTGCAGTGGTAATTGTAATAATCAAGCGATGAGAGATTTTGCGGCAATAGATTTTGAAACGGCCAACCATGCACGCAGTTCAGTGTGCTCGGTGGGCATCGTGATTGTGCGTGACGGCGAAATCGTCGATTCCTTCTACTCACTCATTCAGCCCGAGCCCAACTATTACAACTACTGGTGCTCACAGGTTCACGGCTTGTGTTGTGACGACACCGATGACGCGCCCGTCTTTCCTGACGTGTGGGCACAGATTGAGCCCTTGATTGAGGGTTTGCCCCTGGTGGCCCACAACAAGCCTTTTGATGAGGGATGCTTGCAAGCCGTCTTCCGCGTCTATCAGATGGATTACCCCGACTACGAGTTCTACGACACCCTCCGGGCCTCAAGACGCCTGCTCCCCGACCTGGAAAACCATCAGCTCCAAACCGTAGCCGCCGCCTGCGGCTTCAACATGAAGAACCACCACCATGCCCTCGCCGATGCCGAGGCCTGCGCCCACATCGCCCTAGAATTACTCTAAAATCCCTACTCTGCATCCGCACACTTTTTCAAAAACTACGAATTTCGCGAATTATACTAATTTGGCATCCGCATTCAATTTTTACGAATTAAACTTATTGGGCTGCCGTGCTTGGAGACGCAAGATTTTGCGTCTCTACAGGTCGTCAGGCTAAAATAGTTCAAGTTGTTTAAGTTGTTTTTTAAATTGAAGAAAGAAAGACAACAAATACAATTTATTAATTATTAAACAATTATATTGTATTTCTTTTTTTCTAGTGTGCGGATGCCTAATCAGTGAAATTCGTGTAATTCGTAGTTTAGAGTAGCGTGTGGATGGCTTCCTTGACTTGGGTCATGTTGCTGCGGGAGACGGGGAGGGATTCCTGGCTGTGCTTGATGACGAGTTGCATGGTGCCGGCACGGGAGACGATCTGCTCGACCTGTTGCAGGTTGACCAGGAAGGCACGGTGGCAACGTACGATCATGGGGTAGGCCCGCAGGTCGTCCTCCATCTGCTTGGATGTGGCGCGCAGCATGTCGTTACGCACTTGGCCTTCACTCAATTGATAGATTTTCACGTAGTTGCCCACGGCCTCGATATACAACAGGTCGGGGATGTGCACCGTTACTGTTTCGCTGGTCGTGCCCGTGAGGGTGATGGTCTGCGCCAGTTGTGCCACGCTGCCTGATGGTTGATCCTGCTGGCCAGACTCGCTGGCCTCCATGGCTTGTGCCGCCAACAGGGCGCGCTGCTCGGCTTCCTGCTGCAGGCGCTGCAGTTGTTCGTTGAGCAGGCGGGTCTCTTCGAGCTCGGCGGACAGATATTTGCTACGGAACTTAAACCGCCAGTACAGGCCGATGGCAAAGGAGCAGAAGGCGATGATGAGCAGCGTCTCGAAGAAGTTGCCCCATGAAAGCACATTGCCAGGCACCAGGTCGCTCATCACGAAATGGCGGTACAGGCAAATCAGGAGTGCCACCAGCGGGGTATTGATGAGTTGGAACCACAGGTTGCGGCGGATGATGTAATCCACACCCTGCTCAAGCGACCTGGGCTTTCTGATAATAAACTTCAGGATACCCTCGGTCACAAAACAGCTCAAGATACCCAGCGCACCCATCGCCAGCAGGTGAAATAATCCCACCCACTGCCAGGCCTCCAATCCGAAGGGTTTGAAAATCGCCAGTGCCAATACCGTAAAAATGGTACTGACGATACGTATCGTGATCGTGTCTTTTTGTCCTTGACTCATACGGGATGCAAAATTACATAGTTTTTTCGGAATGAGAGGCCCGCAGGATAAAGAAACTTTTCTATAGAGGCGGCTGCACTAAAAAGCACGAATCGGTCAATCCCATTCATCACAAATGTGCATTTCATCCCACAATGCGTGTCATTCGTCACAATACCATGCAGAATATCCCAGAAACTTGCTGAACAAAGGGTTTGGCAGTTCCTTTGCAGTGCTCAGGGCGTAAAGCTTAAGCCCACGGCAATAGCTGAAAACAACAATTAAAACCATACAACTATGACACGTAGAACAATCATCGGAATCATTTTTATCCTGGCTGCCCTCTTGAGACTGGCAGACATGTGGGGTATCTTTGAACTGAATTGGGATCATTCCTGGACAGAGTATTTTGGCCCGGTTCTCCTTCTATACGTTGGAGTGGAGCTATTGATTTACAGTTTTAATAAGAATCCGTCACAGTGGCTTCAGCGCCCTGTGCCGCAAGGTGAGGATGGCAAGCGCATCTGCTGTGCTGTACGCTTCGGCGCCGACGAGTATGTCTATCGGGGCGAAACGTTCCACGGCGCAAGGCTTGATGCCTTTTGCGGTGGCCTGCGTCTGGACTTGCGTGAGGCCGTCATCAGCGAGGACGAGGAAATCGATATCCACACCTTTTTGGGCGGTGTTGAGCTGTTTGTGCCCGACAATGTGAATATTGTCGTCAACAGCCACAGTTTCATCGGTGGGGTAGGCAACGAGACCGCTGGGCATATCACCCCCGATGCCCCCAACCTTCATATCGTGGCCAGCAACTTCTTTGGTGGCGTGACGGTTAAGAGTTAAGAGTTAGAAGTTAATAACAATACAAAAAATACATTGGTTATGAAAAAGATGAGTTTTAGACTGGCAGCCCTGGTGGCTGCGATGTTGGTAGCAGTAAGTGCTATGGCCAAGTCGCCTGACATGGGCGGCATGGTGGTTGACGAGAAGGGTGAACCGATGCCCTTTGTAAATGTCGTATTGCTGTCGTTGCCCGACTCGACCTATATTCAGGGCGCAATGACCGATGAAATGGGACATTTTCAGATCATTACCCCGAATAGCGGTGCCCTGTTGAAGGTGTCGTGCATCGGCTACAAGACACTATACCTGAATGCTGTCGAGGGGCTGACCATCCAGATGCAGGAAGATGCATTGCTGCTGGGCGAGGTGGTCGTGAAGAGTCAGTTGCCCAAGACCCGCGTCAAGGGCGAGGCCATGCGCACCACTGTCGAAGGGACCATCCTTGAGAAGGCAGGTACTGTGGCCGATGCGCTGACGCGTGTGCCGTCGCTGGAGGCCAAGCGTGACGGCGCCGTGACGGTGCTGGGACGCGGCGAGGCAGAGGTGTATATCAACGGC
>JAEEGL013110633.1_pt1 | contig 45731 bp, 36 predicted proteins | sample 9134231 | NCBI WGS metagenome assembly JAEEGL01 (sample SAMN16246548, study PRJNA631951) | gut metagenome | biome: gut microbiome; feature: rumen; material: fiber-attached | host: Bos | place: Iran: Karaj | collected 2018-10 | reverse complement strand
TTGCAACGCAAAACACGCAACTCCATTGGAACCTCGCATCGCCTCATTATAATTTCCATCTGCACCAGACCCGTCCACGTTGAAATAACCATGCTGGAAATTATCATTTTTGAAGAAGTTCAACAAACGTGCCATCATAATCGGTTGTTGATCATCCGAGGCAAACCAGTTGTAATCCATACCGACGTTCATTGCAGAACGACTGGCGTCATATTTATATTGTCTGGTATCATAACCTGCCCAATCTGGTCTATATGGAGTTCCATCAAACTCAGAATAATCAGGGAACAAACCAGTTGTCGAGTGGCATGCATTCTGCAATAAACCACGAGCAGCGGCAGGCGTTTGTGCCCAGAAATCCTTATTGGTGTCAGACCAACGAGCCCACAATTCCAAAAATCCTGGCAGATTGTACGATGGGTCTGTAAAACTATATGATGTTTCACCAAATGTTACAATATGGTTACTGAAATTGAATATCGGGCAGATTTGTCCGTTTGATCTACCAGATTTATTCAATATGGCTTTTGCAAGATATTGAGCTTCCTCTTCATAATTAATGGCACCATCGTTGCCCCAGCGGTGCGAAGCAAACCACAATGCGGTCAAGAAATACATTTCACCATCAGGAGCACAAGATGGGTCTTGTCCATTTGATGTTATGAAAGAGCCATCAGTATGACATTGCCAACCAAAAAGACCTGCCTTTTGATGACCTTGGGGATATTGCATATATGTCTTTGCCCATCGCCAGATTTTATCGAATTTTTCTTGGTCACCCATTTGCAAACATATCATCAAGCCATACGACATACCTTCGGTACGAACATCCTGATTACCAGTATCGTAGATATATGCCATATCGTTTCCAACCTCATAATACACGGTATTTTGACCATTTACGGTAAAAAAGTGAGTCCACATCTGTTGCATCTTTTGGTCAACTTGTTCTTGCGTCTTACCCAAATATTTTACAAACAAATTAGGATATACGCCTGTAAAATATGCACCGTTAGTAACTTCTTCGCCAGGTAGCGCATCGCAACTTGGGCCTACGTATCCTTTATCGATAAAGTATTGCGAAATATCGCCTGTAATATCTACATCATAATGCGGATTGTCGCCGCCACCGCCGCCTCCGCCATTGCTTTTCTCGTAGCCAAACGACACTTTGTCAAGATAGATACAACCATCGGCACCACCAATACAGAACGTAACCTTTGAATCTGCCGCAACATCAGCTGGTGTAGTTATTGATTCCTCATATTCTTGAGCACTCGTTGTCAAATCGTATTCTTTATAAAAATATGTATCATAATCGGCAGCAATTTTCTGAACCATTACGTACAATTTACGTGAAGTAGCACCTTTTGCCATAAACTTCAACGTATAGTCAACATTCGGTTCCAAAGTAACATTTTGGAACATTTGAATATGCCAGTTCTCCGAGCCAGAATTGCCGTTTGGACACAACGAAACGGCATTTGTTCCCGACAAACCTGCCGACGTTGTTGCTGTCATGGTCAACTGTGCATTTCCACCAGTCTGCGTCTGCCAACCACTTGTGCCACTGTCGAATTCGCCATTAGAAATCATTTCTTCAAAGGTGACTTCCTCTTCTTCGCCACCATTGCTCGTATATTCGCTTTCGCGATCTTCCAAATAATATGTTTTACCTGGAATCACATCGAATTGTGCATATTTTGTAGAACCGACGGTGATTATTTTTACCTCAATGTCGGTATTGTTCGTTGCAGCAGCAAAGTTTGTCCAGCCATTTGGCATTTGACGACGAACAGTGATAGGATAATTATATTCAACCACAGAACTTGTAATGTTCACGCTTGCCGTCAGTTTCAATTTTGATGATTCCGTAGTCTCTGCCAAACTCAATGCATTGCGTTCTTTGGAATAGAGAATTGCATTACGGAATGTTGTAAGCCAAATTTTATCATCATTCTTATTAACAGAATCAAGCACTTCTGAAAGAACCGATGACGACAACGGAGAATATCCGCTTCCATTATCGATTTCGTGAACAAGAAAGACTACCCAACCCTTTTTATTGATAGCTTGTTGGAACGCTCCTAGAAAATCATTCACTGTTTTATAAGAACCCTCGCTACCACAAATCAACGAACCAATTTGAAAATAATTTTGTGGAGTTGGTCCTTCAACCTGTCCGTTACAAATACGACCACCTATATAATATTTTGCAAGTTCTGACTCCGATGGTTCGTTACAGTTAGGATACGTGATTGTATTACAATCTTGACCTGTAATGTTTTGATTGATGATATCCTTAGACTCTTTGATTTCGCTATCTGGCATGGTATTACCATGATTTACGGAATGACTACCTACTTCATAACCCTTATTTACCCGTGATTGGAAGGTTGACCAGTTTGAAACCCACGATGTTGGGGGATAGAAACTTGCCTTGTAGCCATACTTATCGAAATACTGTATGACATTAGCTTGATTTGCACAACCGTCGTCGAACGTGAACGTTGCCGCTGACGTGCGGAATCCCGACCAAGTACCAACCGTGTAACCATTTGCAATTGACTGTGACATTGCTTGTACTGCCACCAAAGCCATTGAACATACGAGAAGGATAAATCTTTTTAATTTCATACCTTTTATTTTTAATTCTAAAAATCCATTTTATGAGCATACAAAAATAGACAAAAAAAAATAAATGTCAAATTATAATTTACTGATTTGTAAGTGTTTATATGACACTTTCAACCTTTTGAGACTGCATAAAAAAAGAGGTGCACGAATGCACCTCTCTCCTAAAAAAAAATATAGTTATGAGAATTTATTATTTCACGAACTTAATTGTACCTTCTTGTGCAACGATGAAATATACACCTGCTTGCAAAGAATTAACATCGAAAACTTGTGAAGCAGTTGCAATCAGCTTGCCAGCAACATTATATACTGTAATCTCACCTGCTGAATACACCATGCCATTTTCAATTGAGAAAGAATTTGAATCAATCTCTTCTATTGGAGTTTTTACTGATGTAAATACAATTTCAGTCTCTCCGTTTCCACCTTGTACAGGGATACATACAAGAATTGCAGTTGTTTCTGCATCCGTAGTTAATGTAACATTTGCAGTTATATTTATTTTTTGGTTTGCTTTTGAGTCAAATTGTGTCCAGTCCCAACCTGATAATTCATACCAATATCCTTTCCCTTCCCATTGATCAATGACAGCAGGGGAAATACCCAACACGTCAGCATTAAATGATCCATTAAAAACTAAAGACACAACATCATCTTTTTTTAACATTAAATCATTTACACCCAATTCAATTTTTGCTGTATAACCAGAAATCTCATCATCCTTGTATTCTGCTTCAAAAGTTGTTGTTGGCACTTCAAATGTAAAAGCTGGTTCGATAGGGTCTGGGCCTCCTTCATTTCCTCCTTGTTCGCCACCTTCTTCACCACCTTCTTCAAATCCTTTCTTTGTGTAATATGCAGCAGTCAATACCAAATCTCCAGCTGCCGAGTTTTGAATATAAATTTGATTTATATTTGATATATCATCAGTCAACATGCATTTTACAGAAGTTGCTCCTGCGCTAAATGTTGCTTCCATCATTGACTCATCGGCACGCTGAACAACAAGTTTTCCTTCAAATGGTGCTGCCTCAAATTCAACAGTTACACTGGAGTATTCCGAAAGGTCAGTTCCTCCAAGCCACCAACCACGACCAACCCATTCTGCATCAAATGTGATTGTACTCGTCGTAGCATCATACGATGAGTTCCAACCTGCTGATAAATCCGCAAGAGAAAGATTATCGTGTGGATTAACGACATCACCAGGTTTTTCTACTTTAAATGTCGAAAAAGTCAAAGTTCCATTTTCAGTAGCCTCTTCGTTTGAACTTGCTGTTCCAAATACGATTTGTACTGAAGATGATGTAACAACATCTGCTATCAAGGTAACTTCTCCTTTATAAGAAATTTCGCCATTTGCATCAAGGGATTCTCCTAAACTGATAGTTTCAGATAACGGTAACCACCAATTAGCCGCAGAAGAATTGTCAACTAAAGTAAACCCTAATCCAGAAACAGCAGTTTCAGTTACTCCCACAAGTTCTACAGAAATAACATCGTTGGTTTTCCACTCTCCAGCAGAAACTTTATGCATACCTTGAATATTGTACTGTTTAGAACCTTCATCTCCCCAACTATTAGATGTTAGAGATACAATTGTTTGTGCCCCTGCAATTAATGCCATTATGCACATTCCAATAAGTAAAAATATTTTCTTCATACTCGTAAAATTTAAATTTAACATATTTTCAGAGTGTAAAAATAACACTTTGATTGATGATTTGCAAGTTTTTTTAGAGAAAAGAATGTCTGAAAACTTTCTTGGCACTTTGTGTTATTCCATACCTTTCACCGTGGCAAGAATGTTCATCGCCTCCTGAATACCTTCCACATTTCGAAATGTGAGCGTCAGTTTTCCTTGGTTTTCCTTGAACGTGCAACTTTTGGGGTTTTGTTGCACAAAATCAAGCACTTGTGTGAATATTGGGGATTGATAGTATGGTGAATCTTGTTTTGTGACAAAGGTGTTTATCATTATCTTGCTTTTCAGCGTAATCTTCTCAATTCCCAACGAAATTGCCAACCATCGCAGACGAACAATATTGAGCAAATCCATACTTTCTTTCGGAATTTCTCCAAAACGATCAATCAGATGATTTTCAAATGTTTGCAATGCTTCTTCGGTGGTAATGCTATCAAGTTCACGATATAATTTGACTCGTTCGCTGGTACTTTCTACATAATAGTTTGGCAGAAGAATACCTAAATCGGTGTCGATATGACAATCCGAAACGAACTGCATTTCTTGTAATTTCTCGTTTGCCGCATGTTGGTCTTCTTCAGAGCCAGCGAACAATTCTTTGTATTCATTCTCTTTGAGTTCAAGCAGCGCTTCGTCAAGAATTTTCTGATAGGTTTCGTAGCCAATATCGGAAATAAAACCGCTCTGTTCGGCACCAAGCAGATTGCCTGCGCCACGAATGTCCAAATCTTGCATAGCAATGTTGAAGCCGCTTCCCAAACTTGAGAAATCCTCAATGGCCTGCAAGCGTCGTCGTGCATCGTCGGGAAGCGTATGCAATGGCGGAGCAAGCAAGTAACAATATGCTTTTTTGTTGGAACGACCGACTCTGCCTCGCAATTGGTGCAAATCACTCAGTCCGAAATGATGTGCGTCGTTCACTATCATCGTGTTGGCATTGGGAATGTCCAAACCTGATTCAATGATTGTAGTGGCAATCAACACATCGTATTCGTGATTGATGAAGTCAAGCATTATTTGTTCAAGTTTCGCCCCTTCCATTTGCCCGTGTCCCACAATTGTCCTGACTTTCGGACACAATTTTTGTATGTGTGCCTCTAAATCGTAAATATTTGAAACTCTGTTGTTTATTACAAAAACTTGACCGCCTCGTTCCACTTCAAACTGAATTGCTTCGCGAATGGTATCGTCGTTAAACGTGTGAATTTCGGTAATAATCGGATGACGATTGGGCGGTGGCGTATTGATGATAGCCAAATCTCTTGCTCCGAGCAATGAAAACTGGAGCGTTCGAGGAATCGGCGTGGCGGTAAGCGTAAGCGTGTCAATGTTGACTTTTATTCGTTTGAGTTTTTCTTTTATGCTCACGCCGAATTTTTGTTCCTCGTCAATGATAAGCAGACCTAAGTCTTTGAATTTTATATCTTTACCAACCAACCTATGTGTGCCGATAATAATGTCGGTTTTGCCAGAAACCAAGTTTTCCAGCGTTTCTTTTTGTTGTTTTGCAGAACGAAGACGACAGATATAATCGACGTTACACGGAAAATTCTTCAATCGTGTTGAAAAAGTCTTGTAATGTTGTAGCGCAAGAATTGTTGTTGGAACAAGCACCGCCACTTGTTTTCCATCAGCAACGGCCTTGAAAGCCGCTCGAATGGCAATTTCCGTCTTGCCGAATCCCACATCGCCACAAACGAGCATATCCATGGGATACGGAGCCTCCATACACGCTTTCACCTTTTCGGTGGCGGTAACTTGGTCGGGAGTGTCCTCAAAGAAAAACGACGCTTCCAATTCGTGCTGCATAAATGTGTCGGGAGAGAACTGAAATCCTTGTTGTGCCTTGCGTTCCGCATAGAGTGCAATCAAATCCTTGGCAATGTCCTTGACATGCTTTTTCGTCTTTTGCTTGGTATTTTGCCAAACCGAAGAACCCAACTTGTGCAACGTAGGAGTAATACCTTCCTTGCCGCGATATTTTGAAATTTTATGAAGCCCGTTTATGTTGACGTACACAAGGTCGTTGTCGCGATACACGAGTTTTACCGCTTCCTGCACATTGCCATTGTTGACAATTCGCTCCAAACCTGCAAACTTTCCTATACCAAAATCAATATGTACGACAAAATCGCCTGGATTGAGTTCCTTCAGGTCTTGAATGGTGAGGCTTTCCGACGAGATTACTTTCTTTTGTCGTGCGTGGGCGTGGTAACGTTCAAAAATTTCGTGGTCGGTATAGCAACAAATGCGCGTGTCGTGGTCAATAAAACCACCTGATAATGAAGTGACTACCGGAGTAAGTCTTACGTTAGGATTTATTTCGGAAAAAATCTCTTGTATTCGTTCAAATTGTTGTTGTCCTTGGCTTATAAAATAATTGGTATATCCATCCTCTTGATTTTGAACCAATTGCTCACCAAAAAGTTGAAATTTGCGGTTGATTTTCGGGTGTGGAGCCGTATGGCATTCATATATGATTGCTTCGGGATACGATGAGGTGGAAGAAATTTCACACAATTTCGATTTTTCTGCAAACGTGGTAAACGAATTAATGGGTAATATCTGTGCTAAATTCTTTGCCTTTTCCTCGTCGGCTTTGAAAATTTTTTCGGTCTGAACGGCAAGTTTTTCTATGCGACTTACCGATTCGGTAATGCTTTTACAAAATACGATTGGTGATTGTAAGTAACTGAAAATGGGCGTGTAAGCAACGTTTTTCCGCATTCCTTGAATGTCGGGAATAATGTTGATTTCATCAACGGTTTCCACCGAAAGTTGGTCATCGACGTTGAACGTGCGTATGCTTTCTATTTCGTCGCCGAAAAAGTCCAAACGATATGGAAGGTCGTTTGAAAAACTATAAATGTCGATGATACTACCTCTGACGGAAAATTGTCCGGGAACAGTTACAAAATCAACACGCTCAAAGCCAAATTCATATAAAATGTCGTTGATAAACTGCGTATCTACTTGTTCGCCTTTGTGTAAAACGTGAACTTTCTGTTGAAATTCCTTTTGCGAAATTACTTGTTCCACTACGGCTTCGGGATAGGTTACAAGTATGTGCGGGAATTCGTGTCTGGTAAGTTGTTCCAATGCCTCGGTGCGAAGCAACATATTGGATTTGTCAGCTTGGTCGTATTGCAGAGAACGTTTGTACGACGACGGAAAAAGGAGCGAGTATTTCGCCCCCAAGATGCTTGTCAAATCGTCCAATGCGTCCGACGCTTCGTCGGCATCGGGCAAAAGCAACAAAACATCTTTCTTGAAATGATTAAACAAATGTGCAATGAAAAACATTGGCTCAGAGCCATTTAACCCTCGCAACAATCCCTTAAACGTGGGATTGTTTTCAATGTCTTTCCGTAATTGTTGCAGTTGCGGATGTGTGAGAAATATCTGGGAAAAATCTTGGAAATTCACAACTACATAAAGTTTTCAGCGTCCTTTTTCAGAATGCTTAAAGCGTTTTGTATCGGATTGATTTGTTGTGTAATCGTTTGTGTGAGAATCGCTTCGCTCAAATTGGTAGCCGGAGCCCCTGCCGCAATCTTCGCCGCTTCTTCGTTTATCAGTCGCACCAGACTATCTTTGGCAAGTTTCACAGCATTCCACGACTCTTGCGAGACGTAGATTTGTTGCGAAAGATTATGCTCAAATTCGGCACGAACGGTAATGAGCAATTCTTGGTGAAGCAATCCTGCCGTCATTTGCGGGGTCATAACGCGAAGCAACATTGACTCGGGTTTTATGCGTTCCAACAAAAGCACAAGTCGTTCGTATGCCTGAATGCGCAATGGAATGGTGATTTTTGCATTCTCGATTTTTTGTTCGGATTCACGCTTTTTATTTTCGTTTTCCCAAAAAGACTTCATGAACTCGTTGGCTTCGTCTGCCTTCTTTTGATAGTCATTGAGCACTTTCTTTCTCAAGATCAAAACCAGACAAAGCACTGCAACTGCGAGCAACGCTATCGTTAATGTCATTAAAAAAGCCTTCATATCCATTATTTTACAAGAGTTAATTCGTCTAATAAATATCCTGCGTTTGCAAATTTATCAATAATAAACAAAACATAGCGCACATCAACGGCGATTGTGCGTTGCAATTTCGGTTCATAGATTATGTCGCCGCTCATTGCTTCCCAGTTTCCGTCAAACGCCAAACCAATCAGTTCGCCGTTGGCATTCATCACGGGACTTCCAGAATTTCCGCCTGTAATATCGTTGTTGGTAATGAAGCAGACAGGCATTTCGCCATTTTTGTCGGCATATTGTCCGAAATCTTTTGCGTTATATAATTCTTCCAATTTCTCGGGAACCTGAAATTCGGGATTTGAATTGTCTTTCTTTTCCATCACGCCTTTCAAAGTCGTATAATAATGATAAGAAACGCCATCTTTGGGCTCATAACTGCCAACGCTTCCGTAGGTCAAGCGAATCGTGGAATTTGCGTCGGGATAAAATAATGAGTCGGGATACATTTGCATAATGGCATCGACGTACAGGGTATTTGCCGAATCAATCGCTGGGTTTGCAAGAGCATCTTTCAAGGCGAAATACTCGCTAATTGAATAACGAAGCAAGTCAAACATTGGATCGGAAACAAATTTCTTGTAGTTTTCGGGTTTCTCAAGAAATTGATAGAATCTATTTTCGTCGGTGAAAATTGATTTTGCCCACACTGCATCGGCATATTTGGCAACATCGCCCTTGTATTTTTTCATTAAGGCAAAATTTTTGTTCCGATACAAAGGATAATTCATATTGTACCATGCCGCATAGGTTAGAGCAATAAATTGCGCCTTGTCAACCGACGCATCGTAATCTTTGAAGAATTTCTTTGCAGCATCTTTTTTCTCAACTTGCATTTGCTTGATAATCACGGGGTCGCGAGTTTCCATTGCGTCAAGGATATCAATACAATCGTACATAAACATCAAAGATTCCACAATGTTGAGAATTCCAATATTTAACATTACGAGATGAGAATTTTCCACACAATAGTTCGTATAATAATTTGACAACGTCTCAATTACCTTTCCATATTTCTCGATACGTGCAGAATCTTTTTCTATCCACGATTTCAAAGAATCATCCTCCAAATGATATTTCTTTGCGACCACGTCCAAATCCACGATTCCCTTGTTTTGACCAATGCTATATTTCCAATAATTGCTCATTGAATCATATTTCGAGGCATATTTTATGCGAATCAAACTATCGGCGTTCATATATTTTTTAAAGGTATTCAGCGAAATGTCGCCAATCAGTTTCACGGTGGCGTTGTTTAGTTGTTGGAAATACTTAATATCGTCGGCCGAACGATAACGGTCGGTAGAGCCGGGAAATCCCATTACCATCGCATAGTCACCTTCTTCAACGCCTTTCAGCGAAACTGGCAAGAAATGCTTTGGAGAAAGCGGCTTGTTCTTTGCCGAATATTCGGCTGGCATACCCGATTCGTCGGTATAGACGCGAAGAACGCAGAAATCACCCGTTTGGCGAGGCCAAATCCAGTTGTCGGTTTCGTCACCGAATTTTCCGATTGTGCGAGGAGGAGCACCTACCAAACGTACGTCCTTGAATGTCTCATACACAAACAGAAAATATTGATTTCCCTCGAAAAACGATTTTACCGAAGCACCATAAGAACATGTGTCGGTAACGCTGGCAATGATTTTCTCAAAAATCGATTTCGACGACGATGAAATTTCCTTTTCATTATCATCGTCGTACACAGCTGCAGTATCTTGCATTGGATTTTTTGCCTCGTTCAAAGCCGACAGCACCCGTTCGGTCACGTCGTACATGGCAACCACGCGTGTAGCCAAAATGCCTTCGTTTGGCAACTCCTCGTCGGCGTTCATTGCCCAGAAACCGTTGTCAATATAATTATTGGTAATGCTCGTGTGCTTTTGAATCATCTCGAAACCGCAGTGGTAATTGGTGAACACCAATCCTTGTGGCGAAACAAGTTCCGACGTACAAAAGAAATTGTATTGGCGGTCGGCTTCGGAAAGCCCTAAAATAGCGTCTTTCAACGACGAGTTGTTAATGTCGTAAATTTGTTGAGGTGTAAGTTTGCATCCTTTCTGCTGTATGCCTAATTTATCAAGCATATTGAGCAACCACATGCCTTCGTCGGCAAAAATCGGATTCAAACAAAAGAGAAAACCAAGAGCTAAAAAAATTTTTTTCATTGTATAAGTAATTTTTAGTGTGAGAACGTAATTTGTTGTGCCTTTCGTATATCGGAAACGATTCCGTTGTCGTAAACGCACGTTCCGTTAAGAAATGTTTTTTCAACCAATGAGGAGAATGTTGTCCCCTCCAAAGGCGACCAACCACATTTATAAAGAATAGAATCTTTGGAAACGGTTGTTTTTTGTGATTCGTCAATAATCACAATATCGGCGAAATAATTCTTGCGAATATACCCACGTTGCTGAATACCAAAGAGTTCTGCTGGATTATGACACATTTTCTGTACGATAAGCGGCAAGGTAACAACGCCTTGCTTGTATAATTCCAACATAACCAGAAGGGAATGTTGCACCAAAGGCATTCCCGACGCTGATTTTGTATATGGACGAAGTTTTTCGTCAAGCGTGTGCGGTGCGTGGTCAGTGGCAATAATGTCGATTTTTCCGTCAACCAGCGCCTGGCGTAGTGCCGTTCTGTCGCGTTCCGTCTTGATGGCGGGGTTACATTTTATAAGAGCACCTTTTTCATTATAATATTCGTCGGTAAACCACAAGTGATGCACGCAAACTTCTGCCGTGATTCGTTTGTTTCGCAACTCGTCGGTTGAGAACAAATCCATTTCTTCGGCCGTAGAAAGATGTAACACATGGAGTTGCGTGTCGCATTGCTGTGCCAGTTCAATAGCCTTTTTCGTGGATTTATAGCACGCCTCGTTGCTTCGAATTTTGGGATGACAATAAAAAGGAATTTCATCGCCATACTTTTGCTGATAGAGAGCCAGATTGGCTTTTATGGTCGCTTCGTCTTCGCAGTGGACGGCAACGGGAATCTTCGTTTCCGAAAAGATTTGTTTGAGCGTCGTTTCATCATCAACCAACATATTTCCCGTGCTTGAGCCCATAAAAATCTTAATTCCACAAGCCAAGTGCGTGTCTAATGCACGAATTTGGTCAATGTTAGTGTTCGTTGCGCCAAAATAAAACGCATAATTGGCAAACGCCGTTTCGGAAGCAATAGCAAGTTTCTGTTCCAAATTTTCAATCGTTGTCGTTTGCGGTGCCACGTTGGGCATATCCATAAACGTAGTGACGCCGCCAGCCAATGCGGCACGCGATTCTGTCGCCATTGTCGCCTTGTGTGTCAGTCCGGGTTCTCGAAAATGAACTTGGTCGTCAATAACGCCAGGAATAATGAGTTTCCCGGTGCAATCAATCACTTCGGCGTTTTGCAAAAGAGCAGAAGGAACTTCGCCTTGAAAGATTTCTGTAATATATTGATTATCAATCAGGATACTACCTTGAAATTCTTTGCCTTCGTTTATAATATGTCCGTTGTAAAGCAGTGTAGCCATATTATTCAAAGAGCGAATTGATGAAATCTTTTTTATTGAAGAATTGCAAGTCGTCGATTCCTTCACCTACGCCGATATATTTTACCGGAATTTTGAATTGGTCGGAAATTCCTATGACAACTCCACCTTTTGCTGTACCATCCAATTTCGTGAGAGCCAGTGCGTTTACCTCGGTTGCCTTGGTGAACTGTTTTGCCTGTTCAAAAGCATTCTGACCAGTGGAAGCGTCAAGCACCAACAAAATTTCGTGCGGAGCTTCGGGAATCAGTTTTTGCATCACACGTTTGATTTTCGTCAACTCGTTCATCAAATTCACCTTGTTATGCAAACGACCAGCCGTATCGATTATCACCACATCGGCATCGTTTGCTATGGCAGAATTGAGCGTGTCGAACGCCACCGAAGCGGGGTCTGAACCCATTTGCTGTTTTATGAGAGGAACATCCACACGGTTTGCCCACACCTCCAATTGCTCTATTGCAGCTGCGCGGAACGTATCAGCGGCACCGAGATAGACTTTTTTTCCTGCAGCCTTGAATTTTGCCGCCAACTTGCCAATGGTGGTCGTTTTTCCCACACCATTCACACCAACGACCATAATGACGTATGGCTTTGTGTGTATGTCAAGAAAATTTTCGGAAATATCGTTGTCATTTTCAGCAAGCAAATTCATAATCTCCTCACGGAGAATCGTTTGCAGTTCGTCGGTGCCGATGAATTTGTCACGGGCAACCCTATCCTGAATCCGTTCAATAATGCGAATGGTAGTATCGACACCCACATCGGAGGTGATAAGAATTTCCTCCAAATTGTCGAGCACATCGTCGTCAACCGTTGATTTTCCAGCAATCAAACGAGTGATTTTTTTCAAAACCGACTCTTTGGTTTTTTCCAAACCTTTGTCAAGTGCCTCTTTTTGACTGCTTCCCTTAAAAAAGTCAAATAAACCCATCGCATTTAATTTTCGGCAAGTTACAATAAATTTATGTAATATGATATTGTAAGAGGTTTTAAAAATTTTTCTCTTTCTGTCAAATGAACTTCAAAGCCCCCGCAAGGCACAAGTACAGAAAATCCAATCCGGCATTGACAGAATTTCAAAAGAGTTGTCGCAAATATGTATTTTGTGAGTGTTGAAGCATTACGGGAGTATTATTCGTTCCCGTTTTATTTAAACATTTTTTTCGGTGAGATAAAGATTTTTGCAAAAAAGCCTCGTTGGGCAGCTATGGGGATTTTTCTTATGACGAACAATTTTTCACATGATTTCAAAACAACTTCTTTGCTTTTTGTATTTTTGTTTTTGTAAAAATAAATACATAAGAACAAATATCTTCTACCCCAATGTACATCATAAATACCCACAGCCACGTATATGACGAAGCATTTGACGCTGACCGTGATGAGATCATCAAGCGAGCCGTTTCACAAAAGGTGACAAAAATCATCCTTCCCGACATAGATTCGACCTCTCGTGAGCGAATGTTTTCGGTCGCTCAGCAATATCCCGACATTTGTTTCCCCATGCTCGGCATACACCCAACATCAGTAAACGAGAATTTTCAGCAAGAATTGGATGCTTTTTTCGCAGAACTACCCAAACGAGACATTGTGGGAATCGGCGAAATCGGACTCGATTTATATTGGGACAAAACTTTTCTGGAACAACAAATAATAGTGTTTTCAAAACAGATGGAAATTGCCCAAGAGCGGGATTTGCCCGTCGTTATTCACGTTAGGAAGGCATTCAACGAGACGTACAAGGCACTTCGGGATTTGCCTTCGCAGAATTTTAAAGGCATTTTTCATTGTTTTTCAGGCTCCAAGGAAGAAGCGTTCAAAGTGATAGATATGGGCTTTCACATCGGCATTGGCGGTGTTCTCACGTTTAAGACCTCGCATTTGCCCGAAGTGGTGAAACTCATCCCTCGCGATAAAATCGTACTCGAGACCGACGATCCGTATCTCACGCCTGTTCCACACCGTGGCGAACGCAACGAGCCGGGGTATGTGGCATTCGTGGCTGAAAGACTTGCAGAAATATTGCAATGCTCAGTTGACGAAGTAATGGATTTTACGACGAATAACGCCCGTTCTATTTTCAATATCTAATGCTTCCCGTTTTTGAGACATATTTTACTCGTTTTGAGGCATTTCCACAAAGATTATCTGAGTCGGTGAAAAAAAATGTCGGCATTATCGTGGCAATTCCGTGCTACAATGAGCCCGATATTCTCAAAACCTTACAATCGCTTTTAGATTGCGAGAAAACTGATTGTGCAGTTGAAATTATTGTTGCCGTCAATTATAGCGAAACAGCATCGCAGAGCGTCAAGGATTTTAATGCTTCGACCTACAAGGAATTATGTTATTTTGCAAAAACAAATTCTTCCGAAACGTGTAAGGTTTTGCCCATTTTGGCATCCGATATTCCTGCAAAACAAGCAGGTGTGGGTTATGCCCGAAAAATAGCGATGGATGAGGCAACGCACCGTTTTGCCTCCATCGACAATCCAGATGGAATTATTGTTGCGTGCGACTCCGATTCTCTTGTGGCAAACAATTATCTTCGTGAAATAGAACAGTATTACATTACGCATCCGACTTGCACTGCCGCAAACATCTATTTTGAGCATCCGCTCGAAGGCAAACTGCCGTCGGCACAATATGAAGCCATAGCACAATATGAGTTGCACTTACGCTATTATGTGGAGCAACTCAAACGAATAGGATTTCCGTATGCGTATCACACTGTCGGGTCAAGTTTTTCATTACGGGCAAAGGCCTACTGTCGTCAAGGAGGAATGAACAAACGTCAGGCAGGCGAGGATTTTTATTTTCTTCAAAAACTATTTCAAACCGAACACATAGGCGAAATCAACACGACTACCATTTTCCCGTCTTCCCGCATTTCGGACCGAGTGCCGTTTGGTACCGGCTTTGCCATGGGAAAACTTATGACGATGGAACATCCGCTTTATCTATCGTATTCCAACGAAAGCTTTTCCGTTTTGCAAGAATTTTTTTCTCTCATAGCCGAACTAAGACAAAAAGACAACATAAAAACCCTCTACGCAAGTTTGCACCCGTCATTACGAGATTTTATCCCTTTTACGGAATTCGAGAAAAAAATCAGCGAGATAAAAAAGAATACGGCCACGGAAGCCCAGTTTCGCAAGAGGTTCTTTAACTGGTTCAACGGATTTCAGATATTCAAGTATCTTAATTTCTGTCACACGCAAACATTTGAAAAAAGGCCAATCACGACTGTTGCGGCAGAATTGATTCACTCCACACCGAATAGCACGTTTGCGGTTTTAAACGAATACCGGACAAAAGAACGAGGAGATTTGACACCATAAAAAAAGGCAGGTTTCTGTCGCCTGCCTTCATCTTTTTTCTGTCATACACTTTTTTTGACTTGTGGACTCGATTGTGACAAATCGAATGTCCATGTTCAAAGATTTCCTCCTCCCGACTTGCTTTTTTGTTGGCGAGCAGGTAATCATTCCTCGTAATTTTGTTTTTTGTCTTCATAATGTTTACGTTTGGGGCAAATATAATAGATTTTTTCATTTACTTTGTATCATTGTTATAATGTATGAGACGAATTCTTTTATTTCTACTGCTTGCCCCACTCTCTATTTTTGCTCAAATAGGAGGTGCATCCACGTTTGAGTTCGTCACACTTCCCTATTCGGCATCTGAGAATGCATTTGGAGGAAACATTATCACGCAACTTGACAATAAAGTTGCATTTGCCCTAAAAAATCCGTCATTGTTAGATTCCTCGTTTTCTAACGAAGCGACGGGAAATTATGGATTGCTTCATCAAAAAGAATCAGGAATTGGATATGGATCCATCGGCTTTGCCCATACACTTTCACATAACATCACAATGGTTGGAGGCATTCATTTCATCAGTTACGGAACGTTCGATGGATACGACGAATCTGGCACGGAAACCGGACATTTTTTCCCGAAAGAATATCTGCTGATTTGTGGAGCGTCTTATCCTATCAAAGAACACTTGACAGTAGGAGCAAACATAAAGCCGTTGCTTTCATATTTGGAAAGTTATTCGTCGTATGCTATGTTATTTGATGCTGGAATCACGTACAAAAAAGAACGGACATGTGCCTCGTTAACTGTACGAAACGCGGGGTGGCAGCTAAAACCTTACACCGACGGCAATCGTGAACCTATTCCATACAGCATAGATTTGGGCATTTCCCAAAAGTTGGAACACGCTCCGTTGCAATTTAATCTTGCCTACGAGAATTTGCAGAAATTCGACATCTCAAATGTAGAACTGAAAAAGAAAAAAACAACATCTTCTTTGTATGTTGATGACGAAGAGCGAGCTTTTGTGACATTTGGCAAAAAATTCCTAAAACACATTGACATTTCCACAGAGATATTTATAGGGAAAAATATTGTCGCCATGCTTGGCTACAATTATCAGAAATCTGATGAACTATCGTTTGGAACAACGAAAAAGGGTGTCGGACTTAATGTTGGATTAGCACTGAATTTTTCTCGATTCCAAATTTCATACGGTTGGGCAAAACAGCATGTTGCAGGGGGACGAAACGCATTTACCTTGGCTTTTAATGCTGAAACTTTATATTCTGTGTGTCGAAATAAAAAAAATGCTTATGATAATCGCAATTGACGGACATTCATCGTGCGGGAAAAGCACCATAGCAAAGTCACTGGCAAAACGACTTGGTTTCACGTATGTTGACACTGGCGCCATGTATCGTGCCGTGACGCTTTTTTGCCAACAAAACAATTTGATAAGGAACGGCGTGGTCGATGAGGAAAATCTTGCAAAACGGATTGGGGAAATCAATATACGTTTTCAGGTAAACAACGACACGCAACTGCAAGACACCTATTTAAATGATGTTAATGTAGAAAAACAAATTCGTAGTATGGAAGTTGCCCATGATGTGAGTCTTGTGAGCAAAATCGGTTTTGTGCGAAAAGCAATGGTTGAGAAACAGCAGGAATATGGTAAAAACGCAAATGTAATAATGGATGGTCGTGACATTGGGACTGTGGTGTTTCCGAATGCCGACTACAAGTTTTTTGTGACAGCATCGCCCGAAATCCGTGCGAAACGTCGCTACGACGAACTTATGGGAAAAGAAGGCAAGGTGAATTTCGACGAAATACTGGAAAATCTGAAACAACGCGACCTTATAGATTCCACACGAAAGGAAAGTCCGCTCAGACAAGCCGACGATGCAATCTTGGTTGACACAAGCAATATGACACGTGAAGGACAATTAGAATGGATTCTAAGCAAGATACAACGGTAGAAATCGACTCAAAATCTGGGTTTTGCTTCGGGGTTATTAACGCCATACATCAAGCGGAGAAAGCACTCGAAGAAAAGGGCTCGTTGTATTGTCTCGGTGACATTGTGCATAACGGTGCTGAAGTTTCACGACTAAACGCCAAAGGTCTGGTTACAATCTCGTATGATCAATTCAAAGATTTGCACGACTGCACCGTGTTGCTCCGTGCCCACGGCGAGCCACCCGAAACCTACGAAATAGCACGGCAAAACAACATCACGATTATTGACGCAACTTGTCCCGTGGTGCTTGCCTTGCAAAAAAAGATAAAAAATGCCTATAAGGAGGCACAGAAGAAAAACGGACAAGTACTTATCTTCGGCAAACCAGGGCACGCCGAAGTTATTGGTCTGCTTGGACAAACCGATAATTCCGCGATTGTTATCCATAAAATAGAAGACTTGAATTCTGTTGACTTTACTCGACCGATAGTGCTATTTTCGCAAACAACGCAAAATATTCACGATTTGAAGATAATTCAAGACGAAATAGCATTACGGGCAAAGACTGTCGGCAACACCGATTTCGTCTGTCACGACACCATTTGTCGTCGTGTGGCAAATCGCGAAAGTGACTTGATAAAATTTGCCCAAAAGTTCGACACCATCATTTTCGTTAGTGGCAAGAAAAGTTCCAACGGCAAAGTTCTCTACGACATTTGTAAGAAAATCAACGAAAATACTCATTTTGTTTCCCATAGTTCCGATTTGGAAGAAATCAATTTTAATCCTCACAAAACTGTTGGTATTTGTGGAGCAACCTCAACGCCAAAATGGCTGATGGAAGAAATTGCAAATAAAATAAAAGAGACTATTTCGAAAGATTGATCAAGCGTTCTAATAAAATGATTGCAGAGAAATATTTTATTTCCTTTTCTCAACCTCAACCATATTAAAGGGTACGTCAATAAATTGCTGATATTCGCTACCGGCTTCTTTCATATCTTCGTCATTGGTCGCATATTTCCATACGATTGAGACATTCAGACCTTTCTTTTCGTGCAGTTCCTCGGTCAAACGGAATAGTTTTACGAGATATTTTGAAGAGGCGGTATTGTAATAATCCAGCAAAAGCTCAACAGAAAAATTTGTTTGCAAATTGTCCTTGTTCGTCTCAAACCACGACAAAACAGGCGTGTAGAACGATGTGGCATCTTCGGGAAATGAACGACCTATCAGGCAAAGTTTATTGCCTTCCTCGTCGAAATAAACTTGTGGAGTATATGATGTCTGTTCTATAAATAAGTTTTCCATCACCGTTAGTTTTTCCGAAACAGAGCCGATTCAACAATACCACAGAGTATGTGTCCTATAAGTATGTGTGCCTCTTGGATTCGTGCCGTTTCGTTCGACGGAACTATGATGCACGTATCACATAGTGAAGCCATTTTCCCTCCGTTTCCTCCCGTGAGTCCGACGGTATATATTCCTTTTTCTTTGCAAAGTTTCAATGCTTTCACAATATTTTCGGAATTGCCCGACGTGGATATTCCCACAAAAATGTCGCCCGACTTTCCTTGTGCCGCCACTTGGCGCGAAAACAAGAAATCGTAGCCGTAATCATTGGCAATTGATGTTACGATTGACGAATCGGTTGACAAGGCAAGCGCAGGAAGCCCGATGTGGTCGAAACAAAATCTGTTCACCAATTCGGCAGCCAAATGTTGTGCATCGGCGGCACTGCCTCCGTTTCCGGCAAACATCGTCTTGTTGCCGTTTTTATATGCATCAATCATTTTTTTTGCGACAAGTTCAATCTGAGCGATAATGTTCTCATCGTTAAAAATTGCTTGTTTCACCGCTATTGACCGCTGAATCGTATCTTGAATAATTTGTTTCATTACCAAATCTTTGTCTGCAAATGTATAAGTTTTTATGGTAAAAAATATATGCGATTGCGGATTTCTCTATCTTTGAGACAGAAAAACGGATATGCAGTACGTAGAAACAGATATTCCTCATTTTGAATGGCTCAACAATCCTCGTTGCATTGCGGGCTTTTCCACGCGAAAAGGTGGCGTGAGTTCTGGCGTGTATGCGAGCATGAACGTGGGCTTACATTCCAAGGACGAACACGAAAACGTTTTGGAAAATCGTTCACGTTTGTTTCAACAAGTCGCTCCGCAGTTCAAGATACTGAACTTGCACCAAATCCATTCTGCCGACGTGATTCGTGCCGATGCGTCGTTTGTAAACGATTACGAGGCTGACGGTTTTTTCACGACGGGAAAAGGTCTGCTGCTCACGATTTCTATTGCCGACTGTGGTTCCGTGTTGTTCCACGACAAGGATTTCACCATCATTGCCGGTTTGCATTGTGGCTGGCGTGGTACTCGCGACGGCATTATTCAGAATATGGTTTCTCATTTGTCGCAGTTTGTCAATCCTCAGAATCTTGTGGCATACATTGGACCAATGATTCAAAAAGAAAACTATGAAGTGGGAACAGAGTTCCATGATTTCTTTCCCCACGAGTTTTTGGAGGAAAGAAACAACAGTTTGTACCTTGACTTGAACGGTTGCGTGGAAAAAATCTTGCACGACTGCAACGTCGGGGAAATCCACAACGCCCGACTGGATACGTTCTCGAATCCCGACACTTTTTTCTCGTACCGACGCGATGGCGCGACAGGACGAATGTGTTCCTTCATAGGATTGAAATAAGATCGTTTTAATTGGCTAACTGTTTGGTTTTCTTGAATTAATTTCCTTTTTTTGCCACCAAACGATTACTATGTTACAACTCGGAAAGAAAAATACGCTCAAAGTGCTTCGCAAGGTCGATTTCGGCTTCTATCTCGATGGTGCCGAATACGATAGCATTTTGTTGCCCAATCGCTATGCTCCCGAAGATTTGAAGGAAGGCGACGAAATTGAAGTCTTCATTTATCTTGATTCCGAGGATAGGATTATTGCCACAACAGAGACGCCGCTTGCCGAAGTCGGACAATTTGCTTATTTGACGGCAAAGGAAGTGAATAAATTCGGCGCATTTCTGGATTGGGGACTGCCCAAAGACTTGTTTGTTCCCTATCGCGAGCAAAAAATGCGCATGCAAGCTGGCAAAAAATACTGGGTGTATATTTACGTTGATGACGACACCGACAGAATAGCCGCTTCCGCTAAGATTGACAGATTTCTTGACCGATACAACCCTCCCTACGCCGAAGGCGATGAAGTCCTGATAAAGATTCATTCCAAGACGGAATTGGGAACAAAAGTGATTGTGGACGATTTGTATTGGGGCATTATTTACAATAATGAGACATTTGCAAATCTTTCCGTTGGAGAGACGAGAATTGCCTATATCAAGAAGATTCGTGAAGACCTGAAATTGGACATAAGTCTTTCAAAAACGGGATATCGGAACAAAATTTCCGATATTGAATCAACGATCCTTTCTGCTCTCGAAGCACAAAACGGTTTTCTGCCGTTGCACGATAAAAGTTCCTCGGAAGAAATCAAAGAACAACTTGCAATGAGCAAAAAATCATTCAAGATGGCTATTGGCGGCCTTTACAAGCAAGGGAAAATCATCATTGAGGACAACGGCATACGATTGAAATGAAGATTGGCACGATAGAATTTGGTCCATTCCCCGTTTTCGCCGCACCTATGGAAGATGTGAGCGAACCGTCGTTTCGCTATATGTGCAAAAAATATGGCGCCGACTTGCTTTATTCAGAATTTGCAGCCTGCGACGCAATAGTCCGTTCCATAAACCAAACAATGCGAAAAATCAAAAGTTACGAATACGAACGACCGTATGTGGTACAGATTTTTGGCAAAGTTCCCGAAACAATGGCTGAAGCCGCAAAAATCGTTGAAGCCGAGTTTAAACCCGACATTATTGATATAAATTTTGGTTGCCCCGTAAAGAAAATTGCAGGCAAAGGTGCCGGTTCGGGCTTGTTGCGTAACATCCCCCTGATGGTTGACATAGCCAAGTCGGTGGTGAATGCCGTTTCCACTCCGGTGACGGCAAAAACACGTTTGGGCTGGGACAGCAACGATATGCCTATCGTATCGGTTGCAGAACAGTTACAAGATGTTGGCATTCAAGCCCTTACCGTTCACGGGCGCACGCGGGCGCAAATGTACACGGGCGAAGCCGACTGGACTTTAATTGGCGAAGTGAAACGAAATCCACGAATGCACATTCCCATAATTGGAAATGGCGATATCGACTCTCCTCAAAAAGCCAAGGAAGCCTTTGAAAACTATGGGGTCGATGCTATTATGATAGGTCGTGCAAGTATAGGCGCCCCGTGGATATTCCAACACGTGAAACACTATCTTCTTACTGGCGAACTGCTACCCGAACCAGGCATACGGGAACAAGTGGAGGTTATAAAAGAATCAATGTTGAAATCCGTTGAATTTATGGGCTTACCCTACGGAGTAATTCACATGCGCCGTCAGTTTGCACGCACGTTCAAAGGGTTGGAAAATTTTCGTGAAACACGCATAAAACTCCTTAACCTCACCGACTTGCAAGAAACAATGGACTTGCTCGACTTTATTGCTGAGAAATGGGGATAAGTTCCATCTCGCGTGCCTTTTCAAAATACAGTTCCATTGATTGTCGCTTTTGTTCCGACAATTCAAATTCAACGCTATGATACAAATAGTTAACGATATCGAATGAAAATGTTTTGTGCATTGAAGCAATCGCGTCATCTATGTGTTCTACGCCATATTTGCAAGCTGCGTTAAATTCTTCAACAAAATCCGACGACAAACGTTTGTTGGCAACCCACGCGGCAAAAACAAAGGGCAAACGGAACGCGTCGTACCATTCTTTTGCCAAATCGTACACAAAGGCAAATTTGTGAGCATTCAGCAATGCCCTATCCCCTATTATTATTTTCGCTGACGAATCATCTTTCAATTCATAGCCAGGTTCGCTCATTTGAAATGTTGGAGTAATGTTCCACACATATTTTGCCAGAATCTGCACCAAAATATTTGTCGTACGAGACTGATAATCAAGCGTTATAGTAGAAATTTTATCCAATGGTTTATTAGAGCACAACAATACGGAATCAACTCGCTGTGAAGCACTTATGCAATAATTGGATATAATCTGTGAGTCGGGAATCGACGGAATAGCGCCTATTGAAATTATTGACAAGTCAACTTCGTCGGAACACAACATTTGCGCTACTTGAGCAGGATATCCAAACGAAAACGAAGCAAGCGACTGTAACGGCTTACTTCGTAATAATCCATACGTAAAAGGAATCGTGTTGCTATAATCTATAATTGAAACACGCGTTTTCATTATTTTTTCGCAATCACTGTCTGTCCGCCTCTCACTTTTTGATTAAGAGAAACTTCGATGTGCAAGTCTTTAGGGATAAACAAATCCACACGAGAACCAAATTTTATAAAACCAAGTTCTTGATTTTGCGTTACTTGCGTACCTTCTTCGGCATAACATACAATTCTACGGGCAACAGCTCCGGCAATCTGACGGCATAGAATTTTTCCACATTCCGTATCCATAAAAATTGACGTGCGTTCATTTTTCGTCGAAGATTTCGGATTAAATGCTGGTAGTTTCACTCCATCGTGGTGGTCGCTCTTAAGAACGGTACCCGAAATCGGATATCTGTTCACGTGTACATTTAGTGGCGACATAAAAATGGAAATCTGTTTACATTCCGATTGAAGATATTCGTTTTCAACCACGTCTTCTATCACCACAATTTCGCCATCGGCAGGAGCAATCAAAGCATTCTCGTCTTGTGTCAACTGACGATTCGGCATTCTGAAAAAACTTACAATGGCAAGGAAGAACACAACCGAAACGGCAAGTACCGACCAAAATATTATCGGATTGACATGAATTTGATTTAAATACAAATTCAAAAGGCACAAAACCCCAAGTACTAAAATTATGATGGTAGAACCTTCTTTATGTATTTTCATATATTATTTTTCTACAAATGTATAAAAATATCTCTAAAATACAATTATTTCACTTCCACAATATAATAATTCTTCTTTCCTCGCTGAAGCAAAATGTATGCTCCGTTGAGAATATCGTTGGTCGTGATTTGCATATCGATAGAATCTACCTTGGCTTTGTTTACGCTCACGCCACCACCTTGAATCATTTTACGAGCTTCGCCCTTGCTTGGGAAAATATTTGTTTTTTCTGCCAACAAATTCAAGATAGGCATTCCTGCTTCGATTTCCGATTTGACAACCTGGAAAAGAGGCACGCCTTCAAACACTGAAAGGAACGTTTCCTTATCAAGTTTTTTCAACGAGTCGCTTGTGGCATTTCCAAACAAAATATTTGATGCCTCAACAGCTGCTTCGTAATCTTCCTTGCTATGAACCATAGTCGTGACTTCCTGTGCAAGACGTTTTTGCAACAATCGCAAATGAGGTGCCTGTTCGTGTTCTGCAATCAACGATTCAATCTCTTCCTTAGAAATCATCGTGAAGATTTTGATATATTTCTTTGCGTCATCGTCGCTCACATTCAACCAGAATTGGTAGAACTTATATGGTGACGTATAACGGCGATCCAACCAGATATTACCGCTTTCTGTCTTGCCAAATTTGCCACCATCGGCTTTGGTAATGAGCGGGCAAGTCAGCGCAAACGCCTCAGTGCCGTTCATACGGCGAATCAGTTCCGTACCAGTAGTAATATTACCCCATTGATCGGAACCACCCATTTGCAGTTTGCAGTTTTTATGTTTGTTCAAATAGACATAATCGTATCCTTGCAAAAGTTGATATGTGAACTCAGTGAAACTCATACCATTAGAGTATTCTCCGTTGAAACGTTTCTTCACAGAATCTTTTGCCATCATATAGTTTACGGTAATCAACTTACCCACGTTGCGGGCGAAATCAAGGAACGTATAATCCTTCATCCACTCGTAATTATTGACCAACTCAGCAGCATTCGGCTCTTTACCGTTGAAATCAAGGAAATGTTCCAATTGTTTCTTAATGCATGCAACATTATGATTCAGGGTTGCTTCGTCAAGCAGATTTCGTTCTGCCGACTTGCCCGAAGGGTCGCCAATCATACCCGTGGCACCACCAAGCAATGCAATGGGTTTGTGACCACAACGTTGAAAGTGACGCAACATCATCACGCCACAAAGGTGTCCTATATGCAACGAATCAGCAGTTGGATCAATACCGACATACGCTGTCGTCATTTCTTTCTGTAGTTGTTCTTCCGTTCCCGGCATTATGTCGTGGAGCATCCCTCTCCACTTCAATTCTTCTATAAAATTCATCAACTTAATTTTTTTGCAAAGATAGTTTTTTTTACCTTTGCACCACACCAAATTAATAAAACATGATGAATTTTGATGATAACAAAGCTGCTCTCCAAGTAATCCGATTCATAAACGGAACGAGCAAATCAATTTTCCTTACAGGAAAAGCAGGAACGGGAAAAACCACGTTACTAAAAAACATTGTGGAACATACGCACAAAAGCGTCGTAATCGTTGCACCCACTGGCATCGCGGCGTTGAATGCGGGCGGAGTAACAATACATTCTATGTTTCAATTGCCCCCGGGCTGCTACGCCCCTGCACTCGATTTCTCCGAAAATGAGATTCCGTTTGCCGTACTGCCACTGAAAAAAGTTCCCAAAGAAGTTTCAAAAATGTCGGGGTGGAAACGAAGCATTCTGCGAAAGATGGAATTGTTGGTGATTGACGAAGTGAGTATGCTTCGTGCCGATTTGCTTGACGCAATTGACGTTGCGCTTCGCTCAATTCGCCGAAGAAGAAACGAACCGTTTGGTGGCGTACAAGTCCTTTTCATTGGCGATATGCTACAACTTCCGCCCGTTGTAAAAAACGACGAATGGATTTTTCTGAAACAATATTATAGCAGTATGTATTTTTTCGATGCACTTGTTCTGAAAAATGAGCAACCGTTAGTGCTTGAACTTGAAAAAATATATCGTCAAGACAACAAACTTTTTATTGAAATCCTTAACAATCTCAGAAACAACAAGTTTGTACAAAAAGACATAAACGAGCTCAACAAACACTACATTCCTAATTTTGAGCCACCACGAAAACTGCCGTATATTTTCATTACCACGCACAACAAGAAAGCTGAGGCGATAAACGACGGCAAACTGCGGAAACTAAAAACCCGTTCGGAGTTCTATTCGGCTGAAATAACAGGCACGTTCCCCGAGAATCTCTATCCTCTCAATCTTGATATGGAATTGAAAGAAGGAGCACAAATCATGTTCATTAAAAATGATTTTTTTCAGGGAGAACATTATTACAACGGAAAAATTGGAGAAATCTACAAACTCAAAGACAACGAGATATCAGTGATTTTTCCCGAAACGGGACAAATTGTGGCAGTTGACAAATACACGTGGGAAAACGTCAGATACACGCTGGACAAAGAAACTGGCCAAATCAACAAGGAAACTTTAGGCACGTTTACCGCATATCCTATAAAATTGGCATGGGCAGTCACGGTACACAAAAGTCAAGGTCTCACCTTCAAACGGGCAATTATCGACGTGTCAGAAGCGTTTGCCCCCGGACAAATTTACGTGGCACTTTCACGACTTGAATCACTTGACGGACTGGTGCTTTCGGAACCGATTGTGGACGATTTTCCAGAACAAGACAAACGAGTGATTGACTTTACAAACGACAAAAAAGATGCTGACGAAATCGAGCGGATTTATTCTGTTGAATTTCAGAAATATATAGAGCAATCAACACTTTCGACCTTTGATTTTTCAAATCTCAAGGAAGAATTTTCCGAACATCTTTCCGACTACGAAGTGGCAGAAGACGAACGTTCGTCAAAACATCTTTTCAAGGCTGATATGGAACAACTTACCCCAAAAGTTGACACTATTGTAGAAACGGCACAAAAGTTTTCAATACAACTGCAATTTATTATCAATCAACATAACAACAAGTTGTTGCAACAAAGAATAGAAGCATCGGTAGCGTATTTTGCCCCATTGTTTGAAGAAATTTCAGAAGGCATTTACGACGTCGTAGGCAAAGCATCGACTGTTTCAAAAACGAAACAATACATTGCAGACTTACAATCGCTTGAACTCACATTTTTCAATCAAGAAATAAAAATAAAAAAATGCCTGCGAATGCTGGAATCGGCTATTTCGGGAAAACAACTCAACAAAGAAAACCTTGACGTTCCCGTGGATCTGGAGGCTCGCCGAAAAATGTTTATGAAAAAAGCCGAAGAGAAAAAGAAGGCGAAGAAAAAACAGACAAAGTACGACGAGAAAAAAAATTCGACCAAAGAAATCTCTTTTCTTCTGTATAGCGAAGGCAATAGCATTTCCGACATTGCAGCAGAACGAGGATTGACCGTCAATACTATTTGTAAACACTTGGAATATTTCGTTGCCGAAGGTGAAATCGACGTGCGCGACTTGATTCCCGAGGACACTTTACAACGAATTCTAAAAACTATCTCGGCACATCCGAATGATTCTGTGAGTGAACTGAAAGCTTTTCTGCCCGACATAGATTATCAGGACATACGATTTGTGTGTGCTGCACGAGAAAGCGGAGCTTATTAGTGCGTACAAATATATTGCACGATATTGGCACCCATTTGCAATGCCGTTTGGTGAATTTCCTGCGTGTCGGAATGAACTTCGGGATTTTCCCAACCGTCACCTAAGTCGCACTCATAAGTATAGAAGCAAACCAAACGACCATCGACAATCAAGCCGAAACCTTGTGCAGGCTTACCGTCGTGTTCGTGTATTTTGGGAAGTCCTTTTGGAAAAGAATACTGCTGATTGTAGATAGGATGATTTGACGGCAACTCAACAAAATCGACATCGGGAAATACTTTTTTCATTTCCCGGCGAATGTATTTATCAAGTCCGTAATTATCGTCAATGTGCAAGAAACCTCCAGAAAGAAGATATTCCCGAAGATTTTTCACATCTGTATTTGAAAACACAACATTCCCGTGACCAGTCAGATGCACCATCGCATAATTATAAATATCGGGGCTTCCCACCTCAACGGTACCCGCTTCCACATTCATTTTAAGATTTTCGTTGCAAAATTTCACCAAGTTGGGAACTGACGTAGAGTTGCCGTACCAATCGCCACCGCCGTCGTATTTCACAACGCCAATCTTGACAGACGATTGCGCCATCGACGTGCCTATGGCAAACAAAGCCATCAACAAACAAAGAATTATATTTCTCAAACTAATACGCAACATATTTAAACGTCAATCAACACCATTGTTGATTAGAGCAACCTGTTTTAATTCTTACAAAAGTACAATTTTAGATTATTTCATATAAAGAAACTGAAAAAAACTAATTTCCAAAAGTCCTCATCTGTACACTTATTATCAAATTTCCATGAAAGAGCAGTGGTAAAAACCGAAAAAAAAATATCATTTTCAAAAAAACTCTTACTTTTGCTTAAATATTTAGCGAAGAGATGATTATCTGCAAAACACGGAAAGAAATTTCGGCTGCGGTGGCAAACATCCGTAAGCAAGGACGTTCTTTGGGATTTATCCCCACTATGGGAGCACTTCACCAAGGACACATTTCGTTGGTAAAAAAATCCATTGAGGAAAATGATTGTACTGCTGTGAGTATTTTTGTAAATCCTACGCAGTTTAACAACCCGAACGACTTACAAACGTATCCTCGCACGGTTGACGCCGACATTGCCTTGCTCGAAAGCGTCGGTGCCGATATTGCTTTCATTCCGACGGTTGACGTGATGTATCCCGAAGGATTGGAAAATGTTACGGAATCATACGATTTTGGTCCTATCGGCCAGGTCATGGAGGGCATTGCCCGTCCGGGACACTTCAACGGCGTGGGTATTGTGGTTCATCGTCTTTTTGAACTTGTTCCCGCCGACAGGGCATATTTCGGAATGAAAGATTTCCAGCAAATTGCCATCATAAAAGAAATGGTTCGCCAACGCGACATACATATCGAGATTATTCCATGCCCTATTGTTCGCGAAGAGGACGGGATGGCTCTCAGTTCACGGAATATGCGTTTGAGCGAAGAACAACGGAAACAAGCCGTACAAATTTCTCAGACATTGTTTAAGGCTCAGGAACTCGCAAAAACTGCGTCGGTTGACGAAGTGCAGACATTTGTGGAAACAACGGTAAACAGTGTTCCTCTGCTTTCAGTAGAATATTTTTCAATAGTAAATGCTCACACAATGCAACCTATCGCCTCGTGGGACGAAACGGACTGGGTTGTGGGCTGCATTACGGTAAATGTTGGCGACGTTCGCCTAATTGACAATATCACCTTAAAAAAATAACACGAGATGATGATAGAAGTAATGAAATCAAAAATTCACCGAGTAACGGTCACCGAAGCAAATCTAAACTACATCGGGAGCATTACTTTGGATGAGACATTGATGGAAGCTGCTAATATTATTCAAAACGAGAAAGTGCAGGTTTTGAATCTTAACTCGGGCGAGCGAATCGAAACCTATGCGATTAAGGGTGAACGTGATAGCGGCGTGGTTTGCTTGAATGGCCCGGCAGCTCACAAATTCAATGTGGGAGATATTGCCATCATTATTTCATACGCTCAAATGGATTTTGAAGAGGCTAAATCGTTTGTGCCAACTGTTATTTTCCCCGATACCACAACAAACAAATTAGTATAACATGAACAGCAGCGTCTCAAAAACAATCACTTCCATTGTTTTTGCAGCTATCGCTGTGGGATTGCTCATTCTTGTTTTCAAAGACGTTGACTTATCTTCAATGTGGGACGACATAACTCGTGCCGATTTCCGTTGGATAGCATTGGCGCTTTTTTTCGCGATGATAGCCTACGTGTGCCGTGCCGCTCGATGGAATCTGCTCATAGAATCCACGTGTGAACACAAACCATCGCTTCACAATGCTTTTTGGTCGGAAATGTTCGGTTACTTTGCAAACTTGGCATTTCCTCGTATTGGAGAAATCACCCGTTGCGGAGCACTCGCCCGTGCCGAGAAACTGCCCTTCGACACTATTTTGGGAACGGTCATAGTGGAACGTGCATTCGACGTACTCATAATGTTTGTGCTGATGATTGCCGTTTTTTTTATACAATTTGACTTCTTCGGCTCGTTTATCGTTGACAAAATCCTTACTCCCACAACGTCGCGTTTTTCGTCGTTCAGCATTGTTACCATGCTGATTCTGTTGGGAATAGTTGTGCTGATTCTATTGACATTTTATGTATTACGAACGAAAAAAAATGTGGTAACGGATAAAATCACCTCATTCGTAAAAGGAATGATTGACGGCGTGAAATGCGTGTACAAATTAGAAAAACGTTGGCAATTCTTGGGTTACACGTTTTTAATGTGGTTTTGCTACTGGCTCATGACATGGGTGGTATGTTTCTCAATACCGCAAACAGCACACTTGGGTATGGCCGACGGATTATTTTTGTTGGTTGTAGGAAGCATAGGAATGGCTGTTCCTGTACAAGGAGGCATTGGCGCATTTCATTACATCGTTGCACTGGCACTGACCATTTATGGTCTTGATTTCGACAGCGACGGATTACTGTATGCGACGATTAGCCACGAATCGCAGCTGATAGTGGAAATTGTGTTGGGAATTGCGTCGCTATTTTTTGTATTTCGAAAGGTAGAAAATCGGATTGAATAATTGAATATGAACCATTTAGAATCTGTCATACAAAAAATCGTATCGTTTGATGATGCTTGTAACATTGTGTCAAAATGGAAATCGGAGGGCGAAAAGGTCGTCTTCACTAATGGCTGTTTCGACATTATTCACAAAGGTCACGTATTCTATTTGTCACAAGCACGAGAATTGGGGACGAAATTGATAGTAGGACTAAATACCGACGAATCAATTGCTCGGTTGAAAGGTCCCGACAGACCAGTGAAAGAACTTGAGTCACGTGCGCTCACGCTTGCAAGCTTCGAATATATCGACTTAGTGATTCCGTTTGGCGAAGATACGCCGTTGAAACTTATTTCCACGCTACTGCCCAATGTATTGGTAAAAGGGAGCGATTACGAGATAGCCAACATTGTTGGAGCCAAAGAAGTACTTGCCAATGGCGGAGAAGTCAAAACGATTGACTTTGTCGAAGGTTTTTCTTCAACGAATTATTTCAAAAAGTTGAAGAAATAGAATCTAAAAGTTCTTGCGTTCTCATAAATCCACAAATCTATTATAAATATAGACTTTATCATTACAAACTTTTTCTTGAAATGAACAAGTCAAGAAAACTGTTTTTCTACGAAAAACACGTAATTTGTTCTATGTTTTTACATTTTTCTTCAATTTGATTTCATTTTGAAATTAAATCTTGTTTATTTGCATAAAATTTTAAACTAAACACAAGGACAATTACAATGGCTTGTATCAACAATAATTTCTTAAAGATTCACGAAAGTTATCTGTTTACCGAAATCGCACACAAGGTAGCGAATTATAAGGCATCACATCCGGAAGCATCGGTTATTAGTCTAGGCATTGGCGACGTAACACGTCCTCTTTGCCCCACCGTTATACAGGCACTGCACAAGGCAGTTGATGAAATGGCAAGTGGAGAAACGTTTAGAGGTTACGGACCTGAGCATGGATATAAATTCTTAATACAGACTATAATTAAACACGACTACAACTCTCGAGGCATTTCGCTTGACGATGAGGAAGTTTTTATCAGCGATGGTGCGAAAAGCGACCTTGGTAATATTGGCGATTTGTTCGATTTTGGAAACGTGATTGCCGTGACCGACCCCGTGTACCCCGTTTACGTTGATTCCAACGTGATGGCTGGACGAGCAGGAATTATGGGGAAAGACGGACATTGGAGCAATATTGTGTATCTGCCTTGTTGCAGCGAAAACAAATTTGTGCCAGAACTACCCACAACTGTACCCGACATTATTTATCTCTGTTATCCAAACAATCCCACAGGAACAACCCTCACCAAAACGCAGTTGAAAGTTTGGGTTGACTATGCTCGGGAACACGGTGTGCTAATTTTGTTCGATTCGGCATACGAGGCATTCATTACCGAACCCGACGTACCACACAGCATATATGAAATACCTGGTGCAAAGGATGTAGCAATAGAATTTCGCAGTTTCTCGAAAACAGCAGGGTTTACGGGCTTACGCTGCGGTTATACGGTTGTACCCAAAACTGTGACAGCCTCGACATCCGATGGTTCTCGAATAGCATTAAACCACCTTTGGAATAGACGACAATGCACGAAATTCAATGGGACAGCCTACATCGTGCAACGTGCTGCCGAGGCAATCTATTCCGAGCAAGGACAAAAGGAAATCAAGGAAAATATCGCGTATTATTTACTGAACGCAAAAATCATTAGAGACGGACTATCTTACGAAGGAATGAAAGTGTATGGTGGCGTGAACGCGCCTTATATTTGGGCAAAAACACCCGATGGCGTAGATTCATGGAGCTTCTTCGACAAAGTGCTCACAAAATGCAACGTGGTTGTAACACCAGGCGTGGGATTCGGTCCACAAGGCGAAGGATATGTTCGATTAACAGCCTTCGGCAGTCGTGAAAACTGCGTGGAAGCGGTAAAACGATTTGCAAAATTGTAATTGTAACTGTAATTTTATTTCATCAATTTGCGGAATGACTTCTTCGCAAATTTCGGAAAATCTCTTTTTTCGCCCCAGAAATTTTTGCCAAGGCATTTTGTAGCAGCATTCTTCATTCCTCCGCCAACGCAATCCATTCGGCTTGCCGTCTTGGAAAAGAATGTAAGTCCCTCTATCATTGGTTTTTCCGATTTTGGGAAATAGCCGCCTTCCACAGCAATTTTTCTATTCTCAAGAATCAAGTCGTTCAAAGGCATTCTTACCGGACAAATGCTTGCACAGTTTGCGCACAACGAACACGCACTGCAAAGATGTGCGAACTGATCAAAACCACGCAAATGTGGCGAAATCACTGTTCCGATTGGCCCTTGATATGTGGTATCGTAGGTGTAACCACCAATGTTCTTATAAATAGGACAAGCGTTCAAACACGCTCCGCAACGGATACACGACAAGGCAACACGAAACGTGTCTTGCTTATACAATTGTGTACGACCATTGTCGAGCAAAATCACGTACATTTTTTCCGGACCATGAGATTCATTTGCTCTTTTCGGACCGCTAAACACCGAAGAATATGCCGTAATTGGCTGACCTGTACCGTTTTGAGCCAAATGAGGCCAAAGTAAGCCCAAGTCTTTATATGAAGGAATTATTTTCTCAATTCCCGCAATGGCAATCTGAATTTTAGGGAAAGATGTTGACATCAACGCATTTCCCTCATTTTCGGTAACGGCAATGGCACCCTTGTCGGCAACAATGAAATTTGCGCCAGTGATACCAGCGTCGGCAGCAAGATATTTTTCCCGCAATTTTGCACGGGCAAGCATAGTCATTTCCTCAGCAGAACTTTCCAACGGGAATCCGAAATGTTTGTTGAACAACTCTGCTACATCGGCTTTGGATTTATGCATTGCAGGTGTCACAATATGATATGGCTTTTCACCAGCAAGTTGCACGATATATTCGCCCAAATCCGTTTCAACCGACTCTACGCCGATTTTTTTCAGATTCTCGTTTAACTCGATTTCTTCCGTCGTCATCGACTTACTTTTGACCACGGATTTCACGTTGTTTTCCTTGAAAATCTCCGTTATATAAGCAATAGCGTCATCGGCAGTACGAGCCCAAAGGACTTCGCCACCGTGAGCGGTAAAATTCTTTTCAAACTGTTGTAGATATTCCGACAAATGTTCGAGCGTGTGTCGCTTTATAGCGGCAGCTTTGTCACGGGCAGCCTCGCGATTCTGGTAGCGGGCAGAACCTTTTGCCACAGCGGCGTAATACTTGCCCATATTGAAACGTATCGTCTTCCGATGTCTCTCGTCAAAAGCGACACGTGCGGCATTTATCCTAAATTTTTTAGCTCTTTGATTGCCCATATCTTACAAATCAATTTTGTTGACTCTGTTGACGTGTCTGCCACCTTCAAATTCAGAGTTCAGGAACATTTGAACAATTCTCCATGCTTCTTGAGCAGGAATGAATCTTGCAGGCAAGGCACATACGTTTGCGTTGTTGTGAGCACGAGCCAAACGAGCAATTTCCTCGTTCCAACAAAGAGCCGAACGAACGCCTTTGTGCTTGTTCACCGTCATATTCACACCGTTGCCAGAACCGCATAAAACCAAACCAACCGAATACGTCCCATTGCTGATTGCCTCACCAACCTTGTGGGCAAAATCGGGATAATCGACCGAAGCGTCGGAATTTGTTCCGTAATCAACTATTTCATACCCTTCTTGCAACAATTGCTTCTTGATGAATTCCTTCATCTGAAACCCAGCGTGGTCGCAAGCCATTGCTATCGTTGTTTTTTCCATTTTCCCTAAATTCTTTTGCGTTACAAAGATAGTTTTTTTTTAGATGTCTTTTTAATGACACCAAAAATAAAACAAAAAAGGTATGTCAATTATTTGTAGAGACGCGCCATGACACGTTTCTACGGATAAATCATCATTATTTCACCACCTTCACCGTTTCACCCTCGACAGTTACAAAATATACACCTGATTTCAAGTTCTTGTTTGCTATTTTTTGTCCCATAATTGTGTAAACAAACGCCGGTGCTTCGCCGTTGACCATAATTTGGTTGTTTACGATAGCGACTACATGCTCTTTGGCAACATAGGGAACAACGGTTTTTATACACTCTAAATGGTAACCGTTTTCCGCCATACGAGTTAGTTTTTCCTCAGTTGTGCCATTCAGTAGTTCTGGATAGCCATTAAAATAGATACGGAAATAGGATTCCATCGCCTCGCACGGGACATACATATAGACATCAGGCACTGCACCCATAATAAGATGATCAAACGCGAAGAACGGACATTCTTTTGATTTTATTACTAATTCTGTCAAGGAAGAACATTTAACAAAACAATAATCTTCTACGTCTGTTACAGATTCCGGAATTGTAAGGGTTGGGAGTTTTTTACATCCGCTAAAGGCATGATTCTTTATATATTTAACACCTTCGGAAAGGGTAACAGAAGTCAGATTTGAGCAATCCTCAAACATTTCTTCTGATATTGTCGATACGCTACCAGGAATAGTTACCGAAGTAAGATTTTTACAATTTTTGAAAGTACCTACGGGAACACTAACAACCCCTTCAGGAACATTGGCAACCATTCCAGTACCAATATAACTGGCAATTTTTGTCTTTTCCGTATCGAAATAAAAGAAATCTCCGTCAGCAATGCCATTTACCACAGCGGCACACCACGGACTTCCTTCGGCAGACCCCGAATACACAACATTTTTTATACCTAAAAATGCACAATCGCCAATCGTTGTTACGGTTTCAGGCACTTCAATTATCTTCATATCACAGCCTGAAAATGCGCTCGAACCGATAGAAACAACACTTTGAGGAATCTTTACACTCTGTAACTTACTTCCCCAGAAAGCATCATCGCCGATAGAAACGACTCCTTCAGGGATAGTGACGGAAGCAATCTTGTCTCCCTTGTATGCAAACGCATAAACGCCAATAGATACCACACCATCGGGGATAACGACATCGCTACTATGACCTATATAATAAGATATTTCCTTTTTTTCAGCATCGGAATAAACATAATCGCCATCAACAACTCCATTTACTGTTTGTGCTCCCCACGGGCTTCCTTCAGCCAAACCCGAATAATAGATATTCTTCACGTCGCTGAATGCCAAACGTCCAATAGAACTTACACTTTCGGGAATAGTTATAGAAACAATATCATAATCTAAAGACGAACAAAAGGCAAATTCCCCAATAGAAGTTACACTCTCGGGAATAGAAACGGACACGAGTTTTTCACAGAAACCGAAGGCTTCATTTCCTATTGAAACAACGCCATCAGGTATAACAACCGACGTAATATTAGAATAAGCAAATGCTTGCTTCCCAATAGTAGTAACGCCAATAGGGACAGTCACCTCGCTGCTTTGACCTACATACGCAGAAAGAACACTTTTTTGCTCGTCGGAATAAACAAAATCTCCGTCAATTATGCCATTTACCGTAACGGCTCCCCACGGACTTCCCTCGGCTGAGCCCGAATAATGTATATTTTTCACACCTCGAAACGCATTAGTTCCAATAGAAGTTACACTTTTGGGAATAGTCAGCGATTTCAATCTCGTATCATCAAAAGCATTTTCTCCAATAGAGACGATACTTTCTGGAATAGAAACAGATGTCAGTTCAAAACCAGAGAAAGTTCTATTTGCTATCGCATTTACCGTATAAGTAATATTGTTATGCTCGATTGTTGACGGAATAACCACATCACCCGAATAAGGCGCCCACGAATCAAACAAAAACCCGCCACACCGATAATCTCCCCACGATGGTTCAACGACGGAAACAGTTCGTTCATCTTCAGAAATGATTTCATACCACAGGCCATTACACAAGAATTCCTGCGCTTGCATACATCCCCACACAAATAGAAGGATTACAGTCAAAGATTTTTTCATGTAATTTTATTTTAGTTAATTTTAGCAAATATAGTCGTTTTTATACTACAAAACAAAAACTCATTCTACATTTTATGTTTTTTCAAAACAGTTTCTTACTTTTGTGTCAAAGCATTGTTTATGAAGAATTTATTTCTGTTTTTTACGATAGTATTGCTTTCAGTTTCGTTGCATGCACAGGAAATTGCGTATTACAACGGACAAAAAGTGGAGGCAAAAACCGTAATCTTCAAATATAAGACAAACACGTTGAAAAGCGCGTCAATGCACGATTCGCAGGTTCCCAAAGCAGAACTGTTTTCGTTCCTTCAATCAATTGATGCAAGCACGCCTACACAAAAATTCCCGCAGTCAAAGCAACCCAAGGATTGTGAAAACTGCGTTGACATAAGTCAAATTCACAGTTTTACGTATTCGGCCGACGTTTCTCTTGAAAAAGTCATTTCCCAACTCAACAAATTCGACTGCATTGCTTACGCCGAACCGTCGTACATTGGCGAACTTTTAGGAATCGTCCCCAACGATACGGAATACGAGAAAGGAAACCTTTGGCATCTGAATACGTGCAAAGTGCTTGACGCATGGGAAGTTGAGGAAGGCGACACAAATGTCGTTGTCGCCATTGTTGACGGAGGAATCGACATTCTGCAAAAAGATTTGATAAATAAGATTGCATACAACTTTGACGACCCCATCAACGGGAAAGATGACGACGGCGACGGCTACATCGACAATTACCGCGGGTGGGATATGGCAAACAACGACAATAATCCTTCAAGTTCCGCTACGGAACACGGCACCTACGTTGCCGGCATCACAAGTGCCGAGGTCAACAACGAATTTGGGACTGCCGGTGTTGGCTACAAAACAAAATTTTTGCCGATAAAAGTCTGTAGAGACGGGGCACAAACCATTAGCAGCGGTTACGAAGGCATTGTGTATGCGGCAAACCAAGGTTGTCAGGTTATCAACTGCTCGTGGGGCGACGAATCGGGCTCAAAATATGGTCAAGATATTGTAGATTATGCAACATTTAACTGCAATTCGCTCGTTGTTGCCGCGGCAGGAAATTCGGCGGCAAAAGCGTTGTATTATCCCGCCTCGTATTCTAACGTTCTCAGCATTGGCGGTACCGTCATTGGCGACTACGTGTGGGCAGATTCGCAACAAAAAGGATCGCAATACAATCACTATGTTGACGTATGTGCGCCTGCCAAAGGGTATTATTCCATTGCGAACAACGACAAAGTAATAGCCATGTCGGGAGGAGGCACATCGTTCTCGGCTCCGATAGTTTCCGGCATTGCCGCGCTGATTAAAAGCAAATACCCCGACTATTCGGCGGTACAAATTGGCGAATTGCTCCGCGTAACGTGCGACAATCTTTATGAACTTAATTCCGAAGAAAAATATCAGGACAACCTCGGCAGTGGTCGGGTAAATGCCTATAAAGCCCTTACCAATACGACAACACCAAGTCTTCGCATTTCCGAATATTGGTACGAATTGGAAGAAGGGGAAACTGATGTTTTGGCTGGCGACAAATTATATTTGTATGTGTCACTCAAAAATTATCTGCACACGGCTCAAAACGTTACGGTTACCGTTTCATGTAACGACACTTGTTTTTCAATGACTCAAAACACGTTCCTCGTTGAATCCCTTGAAGCAAATGATACCCAGACACTTAAAATCACTCTTGATGCCATTAAGAACGTGCCTTTCAATTACACGATGGAAGTGAAACTGGCTTTTGACGATGAAAACGACTACCATCAATTCGAATATTTCTCTATTTCGCTCAACCCGCCCTATTACGACTTTACGTTAGGCAACATACAATCCACAGCTACAAATACGGGAAGTATCGGCGTGTACGCTCTTAATAGCGCGCAAAACGGTTTCCGCTATAAGGATAACAAAAATTGCATTTATCAGGCATGGCTTACTATGATAAACGACACGGGAAGAGTGTATTCCTATCAGAACGGGGATTTTATAAAAGGACAATTCCCCACGGTCGTTGAGCAAGATTCGTGCGATTTGATGCTGTATTCAAACTACAACGTCGGTCCGCTTACCTTCCACCAGTTTTTGTATGGTTGGGAAGACAAAGACGCTCTTTTCTACGAGTATCACCTTAAAAATCAATCAGATACGACATTACAAAACCTTCGCTTGGCAATGTTTTTTGATTGGGATTTGTTGACATCTACATACAACAAGATTTGGTACGTTGACAGTTTACGGCTCACGGTTGCAACTAGCGTGGAACCACGTGCCTATTACGTTGGCTGGATGCCACTTGACTCTACGAGAAACGACTTATACGCATTTGCGACGCTATCCGACGTGATTTCGTACGAAAACGGATTCAATAACAATGAATTCTTGTATGCGATGAGCAACAGTCAAACGTCGGCTGCCACAAACGTGGTCTATGGTGCCGAAATTGCCGTGTTCAATTACTCCTTCATCGACAGCATTCCTTCACAAGATTCCGTGAGCGTGCGATATGCCATGCTTGCCGCCGATTCCGAGAAGGAACTCTACGAACTTGCTTCAACCTTGAAACAAAAATATACGCCTACAATCATTGTTCCTCCCGTTGCAATAGCAGAAACGGCAACACATTCGGTAACGATGAGTCAGGAAGAAACAGCGTATTGCCTGCATTTTGAAGATTGTGACAAAGTTTCCGTCGCATTGTACGACGTGCGCGGAGGTCTTGTAGAATATGCCGAAATAGATTCGAGCGACAAAACATATCGTATCAAAACAAAACAAAAAGGAACATTTATCGTTATAGTTACTCACGATAACGAAATGTCTTATTTCAAAATTATCAATAAGTAATGAAACATTTTCTTTTGTCAATTCTATGTTCCTTTTGCATTTGTGTTTCCGTTTCGGCACAACAAAAGGATTTTAGCATTGCCGAATATAATTTGAATACGATTTATTCAAAATTATCTCGTTTCGCATCGGAAGAAGATAATGTGAAGAACAATGCCATTTTTCTGCAAATGTTGGATTCGGTTTTGAAAATTCCAGAATCGTTCCACTATCAGTTCTCCGACTTGAATATGGGCATTGTCACCGCTCCCGACCAAACCTTCCGAATTTTTACATGGTTCATTGTCCACACCAACGGCACGTACGAGACGCTTGGCATTCTACAACGCTATTTCAAGGCAAATAATTCCGTAAAAACCTATAAACTACAAGATTACGCATCTTCGATGAAAGACCCGATGATGACGACTTGCACGCCCGAATACTGGTACGGGGCAACCTACTACGCCATTCGGCAAGAAAAATACGACGGAGTTTCAACCTACATCTTGCTCGGTTGGCGACCAAACGATATTTATACGCAGAAAAAAGTGATTGAGACCTTCCGTTTCGACAAGAAGGACAAGCCCTCGTTCGGTTATCAGATAATCGAACTGAAAGGCAAAGGATATAAAAAACGAGTGATTTTTGAATATTCGGCAAAACAAACAATGACACTTCGTTACGAGAAAAAGAAAAAAATGATTGTGCTTGACCATATAGGTCCTTCGGAATCTCGTTACGAAGGCATTTACGAATATTACGGGCCCGACTTCTCTATCGACGGTTACAAATTCAAGCAAGGAAAACTCCACTATATTGCCGACATTGATCTACATAGTTCCCGTGAAAAGTTGTCGGATTACGTTCCCGAAAAATTGAAGCGGAAGAAGAAATCCGTGGAACATTATGGATTGTAATTATGCTTTCAGAAACAGAAGCCATAATCCTTAGAACGATAAAATACTCCGAAACGAGTGTCATAGCACACGTGTACACGGAAAAGTTCGGCAAAGGCTCATACCTTATGAACGGTGTGAGAAAAAATCGCTCAAAAATGGCAATGTTCCAGCCACTTTCGGTGGTAAAAATTGACGTTTATCGAAAGAAAGAAAATGCTCAAATTCACCGAATCGGGAACATAGCGTTCCAATTAGTGCCGACAAGCATTCCACAGAATATCTATAAATCGACCATTGCACTTTTCGTAAGCGAAATCACCAATCATATTTTTAAGGAAGAAGAATACAATCCCGACTTTTTTCATTTTTTCAAGACATTCATCTCGACTCTTGAAGAATCTACCGAAAACTACTCCAATCTACACATTCTCTATATGATTCACCTAGCACACTTTCTTGGCGTGTTTCCCGAAAACAATTACAATTCACAGAACAAATACTTTTCCGTTGAAAAAGCCCAGTTCGTTCCTACTTCCGACCTAAACACCTTGGACGAAGAAAGCAGTTCGCTTCTTTCTCAACTTATTAGCACACAGAGTTTTAGCGACGAACTCCCGCTAAATCATCATCAAAGACAAAATCTTTTGTCAATACTCTTGCTATACTACAACGTACACGTGTGTGATATGCAAAACATTAAATCGCTGGACGTGCTGAAAATGGTTTTTGAGAATTAGATCTAAAAAAAGGAATCCGAAGATTCCTTTTTATTACTTGATTATGACTTTGAACGTCGATTCTCCGACCTTCACAAGATAAACACCGTCATTTTTCACTAAAAATTCTGAAGATTTGCTTGTTTGCGGAACATCAATTTTACGACCATTTATATCAAATATTGAGACTTCCAAATTTTCAGGATTCATTATATATAATGTATGGCCAATTGCATAAACTTCGGCATTCGATTTTGTGATACGACAAACAGCGACGTTATTTTCTGCCTCGGCAATGTTAGACAACGCTATCACGAACGGGCCCGACTCGGCTTTCAGGAACTTTTTCGGGTCAATCACCTTATCCAATTTAATTCCGACATAGAAAATGCTCTTGCCGACTGGCGGGATTTCTGCCGTGTAGGAAGTGAGTGTGGAAGGAACGGTGGTGACCGTGTCAATGAACGTGTAATTGTTCACCTTGGTTTCACGCACAATGTAGAATGAATTGTATTCCAAACCTTCGTATGGTTGCCAAATCAGTTCCGCCTTGCCTTCGTGTAGACTTTCCATCTCGTTGAGATGCAATGTTGTATGTGCTTCGCTCAACTCGGTTTCGTTGCCACACACGTCGGTTGCGGAGATTTTGTAGCTCCACTGACGAGCCATAGGGTCGGCATCTTCGTCTTCGAACACACTGATTTCGGAATACTTGAGCGTTCCAATCGCATTGAACTTGTTTGCCTCGGAATTTTCACGATAAATTGTATAGTACGCAATTTGGTCGGTGTTTTCACGCACCCACACAATCAAGTTTTTGCCCGTTTCCCTACTTACCGTCACAAGCGAAATTTGAGGTTTTTGGAACGTGAGCTCCAATGATTGCGTTAATGTTGTGCTACAACCAGTTTCGGGGTTTGTAACCACTACTGAATAGTTACCGATTTCAGCACCAATGAGGTCTTTTCCCGTGGAACCGTTGCTCCACAGATAGGTATAGTCGCCAGCCGCATTCAAACGGATTTCGCTCTGCACGCCACAACGAGGATTAACCACCTCTGCAATTTCAACAGAAATCTCATCTGGTTGCGAAACGGTGTATGTTTCCAAAGACTTGCAACCCCGTTCGTCGGTTATCTGCACGGAATAGTTGCCCGCTTTGACATTTTCTATTTTGTTTGTCGTAACCTCTTCGCCAATCCATTGATATGAATAGTCGTTTTCGGCAGCCAACGAAATGCTTCCATCGGAAAATCCGTAGCAACTTGCATTTACTATTGTCGGCACGACGTGAATGTTACAATTGTATTCCACAACAGCCTCGGCCGAAAGCGACGATTTGTTGCCATTTGCAAGTTTTGCCGTCACGGTGATGGTTGCCTTGCCTTGCAATCCCATAGTAGAAAGATAGAGTTTCCCATTTTCAATTTGCGGGAGCAACACGTTTGGCGACGAACTTGTCACCATATACGTAACTTCGCCACCTTCGCTTGTTTCAAACAACGATGCAAGGTCTATCGGAGTTATTTCCGTTTCCGTCTGTAGCGTGCCAATTACAAACTCCGCAGCCGGATACACGATTTCCTTGAATTTGAACGTTGCCGTGAGTTCTATCGGGCCTGTCACCACGAACGTCAATGTTGAATCTTGCACATTCTTGTCTGCCAAGATAGTTTCATCGTCACAACTCCAGGAAGCAAATTCATAGCCAGCATCGGCGTGTGCCTTGAGGACAGCATTGTCACCGTGTAAATATGAATCGATTCCCGAAACGCTACCCATTGCCTTGTCATACGTTACAGAAACGGAATATGATTTTTTATTCCATTTTGCATAATAGGTCTTGTCGCCCGTCTCGTTTGACGCGATTGACTGGATTGCGACACCCGAGTAGGAATCATTGGTGTACCAGCCAGCAAAATCGTAACCAGATTTTGTCACTTCTGTCGGCAAAACCGTTTCCTTGCCAAACGTGTAACTATCTATATCTGTGTTCATTACACCCTCGTACGTAAAGAAAGTCACATTATAAGTATTTACAACCCAATTAGCATAATAGGTCTTGTTGCCAGTTGCATTTGCAGGAATTGCAAGGATAGACTCGCCTTCACATTGAGGATTGTCATACCACCCTTTGAACGTGTAGCCAGTCTTTGTTACATCGGTAGGCAAAATTACTCCATAACCATAGGTGTACGTAGTATTTTTCCCACTATTGACAGTTCCACCGTCAAGTTCATAGGTTATGCTGTAGTTGTTGGCAATCCATTTGGCATAGAACGTTTTAGGTTGCGTTTCGGTAAGAGGAATTTCGGTAAACGCAGAACTTGTGTAATTGGAATTGTCATACCAGCCAGCAAACGTACAACCTTCTTTAACCAAGTTACGCGGTAATTGAGCTTCCTCAGTTTCCACATAGAAAGAAATCACATCATCTGTTGTCGTCCCCCCATTGAAATTCATTGTTACCGAGTGACAATCTCTTACCACTGCCAAAATAGCCGAATCCGCACCGTAACATTTTAAATAAGGATAGTAATAGTATTTCTTCATATCCTTTACTTCGGCAGATCGAATAGCCCAATATTCAGAGCTAAAACCTGAAGGCAAGTTTCCGTTAATTAATTCGGAGGTCGTCATACCATAGTTTGAATAATTATCTTCATCGGAAATTGCTCCATGCAAACATTTATCCGAATTGAAGTAATTATATTCTGCAAATAAACCGTTTACATCTGCACAAATGCCTCCTGCTATTGCATTAGTTTCTACTGATGCGACATTAAGACATTGATACATATGGTCTCCACTATTCTCTGAACCGACAATACCACCGACTCTACCTATACCTGTAATTAGTCCACTATTGAGACAATAATTAATATTCGTGAATATAATAATTTCTCCAGCTATACCACCAGCATATTTCGACGAAATTTTCCCCCTATTAATACACTCTTGAATAATCCCTTTATCTAAATATCTGGCATAGCCATAACCGATAATTCCTCCCCCACAGGTAGAGCTAACTATGTCACCATAGTTTGCACATTCTATAATATTTAATTGAGAATAAGCATATCCACAAATACCACCACCATAACTTGTACTCCCTTTTATTATACCATAATTGTTACAATTTTTTATTGTAATTAACTTTTCACATACTTCATAATTATTAATATAACCACAGATACCTCCTACTGATTCTGCAGAGGAAACATTAAAGTTACAAAAGTTATTACAATTTATTATTGACGTTTCACAAGAGGCTTTGCCCGTAATTCCACCTACATATTTTCCATCAAATCTACAATCAGCTATATTTAGATCTTTTATTATAGCATTTCTCACTTCACCAAATAAACCGCCATTATCCGTCGTAGATGTCTTACACAAGCCTGCAATGGTTTTACCCCGGCCATACAATTTCCCCTCAAAAAGGCTAATTGGAGGCCACTCAACCACAGGCGTTTCAAGTAAATTTCCATCAGATATATTTCCAAATTCTATTATATCGTTCATTAAAACAAATGTAGCAGTTGGATATGATGCCATTTTCTCTAAGTCTTGAATAGAAAAAATCAGTTTACAAGACTCCCATTCTGGAATTGAAGGCGTTCCTATATTATAATAAATCTCCCGTGCATAGGGTACAAAAGTATAAGGATCTATAAATTTTAATCGTGGATACCGTCCTATTGTTTTAGTTGCAAATTCATCATCCTTAGGTATAACAGAGCCACTCACATCTGGTGTTCCAGCAGCCCAAATATCAGAGGAAAAACCAGTCAACAATGTCGTGGAACACATAGCAGAAGTTGTTTTTGCCGTTGCGCCAGCATAAGATGAATTATTTACTGCTCCAAAAGAACACACATCTGAATCATAGTAACAATTTTTCATTGTTCCCGAACAAACCCCACATAAACTCCCCACAACATTATTCGATTTCGAATTATTTGATACTATTCCAGCATTATATGCATATGAAACATTTTTTACTGTTCCCGCTAAACCACCTACAACACCAGCATTTGCTATAACATCTCCAACGTTATATACGTTTTCTAAAGAATAATATGCTAAACCTGCAATACCGCCAACATTTGTTAAACCATTTATTGTTCCACTATTACATGAATTTGAAATTCTATTTCCATATCCTGCAATACCACCGACATAAGTACACCCTTCTACAATTCCTACATTATAACAATCAGAAATAGAACTGCCATACCCATTCCCAAGTATTCCTCCCACTCTATCACCATTACCTCTAACGATTCCTTTATTTACACAACCAATAATTTTACCATTGCTAATAGAACAAATCCCCCCAACACTTCCCCCTTTAGATATAACTTTACCTAAATTAACACAATTTTCCACCGTAATTCCACTATATTCATAACCACCATAAATTCCCCCTGCCTGATCCACCTTCGCATAAATATAGGCATTTACACTACAATTGCTAATAGTTATAACCCCCTCTCTGTTTGCATGAGCACATATTCCTCCTACCACTTTATCACCTTCAAAATAACTATCAACAATTTTTATATTTTTAATCACTACCCCACCATTTACCTGTCCAAAAAAGCCAACATATGAATACCCCTTCGTAAATAAACCTGAAATCACATGATTTCTCCCATCAAATGTTCCCGAATATGCATATATTGGTGTCCATTCTTGCAATCCTGCCGTTTCGTAATCACTCCGCAAATCACCATTTTCGTCGAGTACAGACTCATTCAAAACAATATCCGCAGTCAAAACAGCATTAATTTTTTCATTATACGCTATCCGATGAAATTCATACAAATCTTCTGCCGTGGCAATCACATAATAGCCATCGTATTCCGAAGTTAAACCATATTCTTCCCAGTCGCCGTCAATTTGTTTTATGGCAAAAGATTGAACTGTGGCAAGCAGGGCAAATGCCAAGATGAGGATTTTTGTAAATGTATTTTTCATATATTCTATATTTTTCGGTTATCTAAAAAGATGTCACAATGTGACGTTTCTACAAAAAGACGTGAGCAATATAAAATTTTTTGGGGATAAAAACAAAAAAAGTCCGCCAGTTTCCTGACGGACTTCATTTAAAAAGAGGCGGCACCTACTCTCCCGGTTGTGACCCAGTACCATCGGCGCTTCCGGTCTTAACTTCTCTGTTCGGTATGGGAAGAGGTGGAACCCCGGAGCTATAGCCACCCAAGTCTTATATGCCGTTAAGTCATTGACTTAGGGGGAAAAACAAACTCGCAACAACTGCACCCAGCACAGAAGGAAATCTTTCGGGCAATTAGTACTGCTCGGCTTTGACGTCACCGCCTTTACACCTGCAGCCTATCGACGTCGTCGTCTTCGACGGCCCTCTAGGGATCTCTCATCTCGCGGACGGCTTCG
>JAEEGL015193959.1_pt1 | contig 45735 bp, 43 predicted proteins | sample 9134231 | NCBI WGS metagenome assembly JAEEGL01 (sample SAMN16246548, study PRJNA631951) | gut metagenome | biome: gut microbiome; feature: rumen; material: fiber-attached | host: Bos | place: Iran: Karaj | collected 2018-10 | reverse complement strand
TATTTATATATGTTAATCCCGAGCTAGAAAATTTATTTTCGAGTGTAGAGACTTTATACGATGTGCCTAAGGTTTAACACTATGGCAAAGAGAAAGTCCAGACCGCAAACATATTTAATATGGCAATGAAAATTGTAGTGGTATGAATCAGTAGGTCGTCCGTTCAAATCGGACAAGTGGCTCCATATTGTCAATAGTTTTGAGATATCTCTTAATTGTTGGCTTTTTTTTATCTTATTATTCGAAGTAACAATTAGAATTTTTTATTTTTTTAAAAGGTGATATAATGAAGTGTTTAAATTGTAATTCTATTATATCTAATAGAAAGAAATATTGTTCGAATAAATGTCAAGCTGAATATCAATATAAAGTTTATATTGATAGATGGAAAAATGGCATGGAAACAGGCTTGAGAGGCAACTATCAAATATCTATGTATATAAAAACATATCTTTTTAAAAAATATAGTAATAAATGTTGTAGATGTGGTTGGAATAAAGTAAATCCATATACTAATAATATACCTTTAGAAATTGAACATGTTGATGGAAACTATAAAAATAACAGTGAAGATAATCTAATTTTATTGTGTCCAAATTGTCATTCATTAACAAGCACATATAAAGGGGCAAATTTAAATCATGGTAGAAAATCACGAAGTAAATATTATATAGATAAGGAGGATTAAAAATGTCACAAAAAGTAGCAATAGTTACAGGAGCATCTCGTGGAATAGGCAGAGCAATAGCAAGAAGTCTTGCTGAAAAAGATTATATAGTAATTGCAAACTATAACAAATCTGAAGACGAAGCAAAAAAGCTAAAAATAGAATCAACTAATATTGACATATTTAAAGCTGATGTTTCAAAAAGAGAACAAGTAGAAGAATTAATAAACTATACTATAAAGAAATATGGAAAAATAGATGTATTAGTAAATAATGCAGGAATAGATCAAGAAAAAATGTTTCAAGATATAACTGATGAAGATTGGAATGAAATAATAAATGTAAATTTATATTCAGTTTTTTGCGTAACACAAGAAGCTATAAAAAATATGATTCAAAATAAATCTGGATGTATTATAAATATATCTTCAATCTATGGGACAAATGGAGGAGCATGTGCTACAGCCTATTCAGCAACAAAGGCTGGTATTGATGGAATTACAAAATCTTTAGCTAAAGAATTAGGACCAAGCAATATTAGAGTTAATTCAATTGCTCCTGGTTGTATAAATACAGATATGAATAAATTTTTATCAGAAGAAGATTTAAATGAAATAAAAAATGAAACACCACTACAAAAAATTGGAGAAGGAATAGATATTGCAAGATGTGTAGAATGGCTTGTAGAAGATAAATTTACAACTGGCCAAGTTATTTCAATTAATGGTGGATGGCAAATATAAAAAAGAAATCTCAAAAATGGAGATTTCTTTTTTTACTCTTTATTTAATTCTTTTACAAGTTCATCAACATCAATTCCGTGAACTTCACAAGCTTCTGCTAATGATTCCATTTGAGAAGCTGGGCAACTTAAACAATGCATTCCTGCATTAAGTAATATATCTGCTTTTTCTGGAGCTTGTTCTAATAAATCTCCAATAAGCATATCTTTATCATATTTCATAATTGTACTCCTTTCGTCCTCAAAAATAAACTACTTCTAAAAATTTTATCACAAATTTTCAAAAAAGTCTAGACAAAATGAAAAAAAAGTAGTATGATGGAAAATAATGGAAGGTGGTGATAACATCAAAACGTTAATCAACATTTTCTTTATAATCCTTAGTATTAATTTTTTTGTATCAATTTATACAATCTATATTTATTTTGAAGTCAAAATTTTTAAACATGAACAAGGTTCTAAATTAAAAATCAAAAAACAATCAATTAAAGAAATAGCAGAGGAGGAATAAAAATAAAGTACATTAAAAAATTAATGTTTATTTTGGTTTGGTTAAGTTTAATTAGTTTTATTTTTTCGAAAGTTTTAAGTCCGGTATTTAAATCAAATGAAGTAATAATTGAATATGGTCTAAAGCCATTTAATATTGTTTCAGAATGTCCAAAAGTTTGGTTTTATTTGAAAAAGATATTTGTTGCAACTTTTATTTTTTCAAATATTATTTATAGTAATTATATTTATTCGAAGCTTTTTGTGAAATCTAAAAATAAAAAAATCAAGAAAGAAAAGTATAATATAAAAACAGATAAATTAAATTTATTAATTGGAAATGACGTTAAAACTGGCAAAAATGTTTATTTACCAGAATTAGGATTATATCAAAACTTCTTGATTACTGGAACAATAGGAACTGGAAAAACAAGTTCTGCAATGTATCCTTTTACTGAGCAACTTTTAAAATATAATAGTGAAAATCCAGATAAAAAAATTGGAACACTTATTTTAGATGTAAAGGGAAACTATTATAAACAAATAAAAGAGTATGCAAAAAAATATAATTTGGAAAATGATTTGGTAGTGATTGAACTAGGTGGAAAAGTTAAATATAATCCACTTCATAAACCAAATTTAAAGCCTGGAGTGCTTGCAAATAGACTTAAAACGATTTTTTATTTGTTTTCTGAAAATAATTCAGAAAGTTACTGGATAGACAAAGCAGAACAAGTTTTATGTGAGGCTATAAAACTCTGCAGAATTTACAATAACGGATATGTAACTTTTACTGAACTTCATAAAATTATTACTAGTCAAGAATATTATAAAGAAAAAATAGAAATTTTAAAAAATTTATTTATGAATAACAAACTATCAAATAAACAAATTTATGATTTAAATTCTGCATTAGAATTTTTTCAAAAAGAATATGAAAAATTAGATTCTAGAACTCTGGGAATTTTAAAATCTGAAATTTCAAGGATTACCAATGTATTTGTTTCAGATTATGATATAAGTAAAGTTTTTTGCTCTTCAAAAAAAGAACTTAATTTTAAAGGATTTAAAGATGTTATAGCAAATGGAAAAATAGTTGTTTTAAATATGAATATTTCGGAATATAGAAATCTTTCTAAAATAATTGCTGCATATTTAAAACTAGATTTTCAGTCAGAAATTATGTTGAACCTTAGTAAAAACAATGTAAAACCTACAGCTTTTATATGTGATGAATATGCAGAATATGTTACAAAAACAGACAGTGAATTTTTTTCTTTAAGCAGGGAAGCTAGATGTATTAATATTGTAAGTACACAGAGCTATTCATCATTAAAAAATACCTTAAAAGATGAAACAGCTGTAAAGGTTATCTGTCAAAATCTGATTAATAAAATTTGGTTTAGAACAGATGATATTTTCACAATAGAAGAAGCACAAAAACAGCTAGGGAAAGAGGAAAAAATAAAGACTTCTAAAAATATTTCGGAAAGTTCCAAAGAAACAAGATATAGTAGAATGACAAATTCTATGAGCTCGTTAGATTCAACTATTCAAGAGAGTTTTAATGTATATACACAAAATGAATATATTTATGATACAAATTTTTTTACACAAAAATTAGAGACTTTTAAAGCTCTTACATTTTTGTCTGATGGAAATAAAATTCTAAAGCCAAGAAAGTTAGATATGTTTCCATATTTTTTAAATAATAAATGAGGTGATAAATTGAAAAAGAAATTTTTTATACTAAGTGTTTTAATATTAAGTTGTATTTTTTTACTAGTTTTAGGAGGGAATACTTTTGCAGCAACTCCAAAATTAGTTTCTAAAATAGAAAATGCCTTTAAAGACATAGAAGGGTGGATTCTAAAACTTGCAACTCCTGCAGCAGCAGTGGCTGTTGGAACAGGAATATTTATGAAAAAATTTAGTTTTGGTGATGAAGAAAGAATAAGGACAGGAAGAAAAATAATTAGAAGCTCATTGTTTTCTTATGCATTTATTCTTGCTATAGACTTAATTTTAGCAGCTATAAAATCACTAATATAAAGGATGTGATTTTTTGGAACAAAATGCTAATATGAGTCAAGTTGTAATTGATACAATCAATACAATTTTTCAAAATTTATTTAAATCTATAGATACTAATTTGTATAAAATTTTAGATGAATTAACATTTATTGATTCAGATATTTTACAAGATAAATATTTTGGGAGAATTTTTGGAACATCTGCATCTAATGGAATTTTACTTATAGCCAATAGCTTACTTATAGGGCTTGTATTGTACTATTCTTCAAAATATTTAACATCTAATCTTACATTTTCTAAAATAGAAAATCCTGTCCAGTTTATTTTTAAATTAATTATTTTTGGAATTGCTATGAATAGCTCATATTTTATTATTCAGCAAGTTTTAGATTTAAATGCTAATATTTCGAATGCTATTAGGAGTATAGGCGAAGATTTATTTAGACAAAATATATCCTTTTCAAATTTAATTACATCTATTAATAATAACTTAAATATGACGTCCGAAGGATTAAATGTATTTTCTGTTGATGGGATTATAAAAGGAACTACTACAATATCATTGGTAAATTTAGTTACTATATATGCTTTAAGATATATTATGATTAAAATATTTGTGTTGCTTTCTCCGTTTGCTATTTTATCACTCTGTATGGAAAATACAGCTTGGTTTTTCAAATTATGGTCAAGAAATTTGTTTTCAATGTTATTTATACAAATTATAGTTTCTTTAATTCTGTTAATATTGTTTTCTATAGATTATAATGCTAAGGATTTAATGGTTAAATTTATTTACGTAGGTGGAATATATGCTTTAATAAGAGCAAATTCATTTGTTAGAGAATTTATGATGGGAGCAGGCATTTCCACAAATGTACAAAACAATATTGGACTTATGAAAGGTAGGTAATATATGAAATTTATTTTTCCACAAAACTATGATTTAAACACAAAAATATTTGGAATAATCGACTATTCAACAGCTATTGTAGATTTTATTTGGGGAGGAATAGTGTTTTTTTTGATAAATATTATTTTTAAAAGTTTAAGTTATAAGGTTTTTAGTTTTATAATATTAGTTTTACCTGTATTAATTTTCAGCGTAGTTGGAGTAAATGGAGAGAATTTAATATATTTTATAAAATATATTACAAAATATATTTTTAGACAAAAAGTATTCTTATATGAGAAAAAATAAAAAAAACTTTAATTAATAAAGTAATTTGTATAAAATTCTTTATAAATATAATTTGCAAATGGAGAAAAAAAGTTATATAATGCAAACAACATAAAAACTTGGGGGGATCAAAATGAGGCTAGAAAAAAGCGAAAAACACATGATATTTAGTACAACACAAATTCCAGATATATTTTTTTCAGAGTATTTAGGGAATATGCCTGGAGACTATTTAAAAATATATTTATATTTATCATTTTTATCTAAATATAGTAAAGAAGTAAAAGTTAATGATTTATCAAAAAATTTGGCTTTACCTTTTAATGTTATAAATGAAGGGATGAAATACTTAGAAGACAATAACTTGATTTTGAGAAAACCTCAAGGCTTTATTATCCTTGACTTGCAAGATAAAATGTTAAATGAACTATATAAACCAAATGTAAAAACAAGTCCAGAAAAAATAGCTGAAAATGCTGAAAATAAGGAAAGAATAAAACTAGTTGAATATCTTAATAATAAATATTTTCAGGGTGTTATGGGTCCAACATGGTATAATGATATAGATACTTGGTTTGACAAATTCGAGTTCGATAAGCAAGTTATGATTTCTTTGTTTGATTATTGTTTTAAAAAATCTGCTCTTCATCGTAACTATATTCAAGCAGTAGCTGAAGCATGGGCACTTAACAAAATAAAGACAATTGAAGATTTAGAAAATTACTATATAGAGCAAGACAGAGTCATGAAAATAAAGAAAGCAGTAGCTAAAAAATTAGGTAAACATAGTGGACTTTCACAATATGAAGAAGCATATATTGAAAAATGGATTAAAGAATATAAATACGATATGAATATTATAGAAATTGCACTTAAAAGAACCACATTTAGAGCAAATGCATCATTTGAATATTTTAACAATATTTTATCAGATTGGAATGAAAGAAATTTAAGAACTCCCGAACAAGTACTAACATTTTTAGAGCAAAGAAAGCAATTTAATAAAGACAAAAATGAGCTTAATAAAAAAGTTAAAAAAGAGAGTTTTGAACAAAGAGAGTATTCAAATTTAAGTTATTTATATGCAAATAATGATATGATAGAAGGAGAAGAGAATGTCAACAAATAATCTTGAAAGTTTACTGAGTGAATATGAGCAAAAAAGACGTAAGGCTGAAATGGATCTAGATGAAAGAATAGAAAATCTATATAAAAAATTTCCGAAATTAGAGGAAATAGATGATAAAATAAACCAAATTTCTATTGACAAAACAAAAGCAATTTTAAACAAAAAAAATGGTATTGAAGAAATGGATAAAGAAATATCTAAATTAAAAAAACAAAAAGAAGATTTTTTAAATAAAAACAACATAAAACAAGAATATTTTGAACCTAATTACGAATGTAAGATTTGTAAAGATACAGGGTATGTTCAAGATATAAATAATAAAACTGTTATGTGTAATTGTTTAAAACAAAAATTGCTAAATATGTCATACAATAAATCAAATTTGTCAGATATAAAAAAAGAAAACTTTGAAAATTTTAATATAAATTTGTTTTCAGACGAAATAAATACTCAAAAATATAAAATAAAATGCTCACCAAGACAGAATATGATTAATATAAAAAATGCATGTATGAAATTCATAGAAAATTTTGACAATTTAGATGAGAAGAGTCTTTTATTTGTTGGAAACACAGGACTTGGAAAAACATATATGTCAAATGCTATTGCAAATGAATTATTAAAAAAGGGTAAAACAGTACTTTATCAAACTGCACCAGTGTTACTAGAAACTATAATAGACAATAAATTTAATAAATACAAAAATCATAATGCAGATAGTTTTTATAAAAATGTTTTAAATGTAGATTTATTAATTATAGATGACTTAGGAACAGAAAGCATAAACACCTTAACTGTAAGTGAATTGTTTACAATTATTAATACTAGGATTTTAAATTTAAATAATAAACCAACAAAAACAATAATTTCTACTAATTTTTCTATTGAACAGATATTTAAAAATTATGAAGAAAGAATAGGTTCAAGAATAGCTGGAAATTATAATATTTATCAGTTTGTTGGTGAGGATTTAAGATTAAAAAGATAGAGAGGGATATTTGAACTGTTCTCCTTAAAGTAAATATATATTTTAATAATATTTACTTTAAGGAGAAAGCTCAATATAGCCTCTCTATATTAAATTTCATCTCCAATTATTTTTTGAATATTCTTTTTTTCAGTAACTAAAGTATCATATAAAGACTTACTTACAGCTCCTTCTGCTTTTGATTCATAAATTTTTATTTCCTTATCTATATCTAAAATTTTAAATTTCTTTGAGCTTTTTGATGTGTTTTTATACATATATGTAGGAGCATAATTTACTTTATCTATAGATATTTTTCCATTATCTTTATGTTTTGTAATTTGCAATTTAAGAATAGCAGAATCTTGTGTATATTTTTTATTTTGATTTGCCATAAAATTACCTAATGAATATATAACAAAACCATCTTTAGTTGAACCATCTTCTAATTTTATAGTTCTTTTTTCCATTTCTTGAGGAACATGTGAGTGATTTCCAAGTATCACATCAACACCATTATCAAATAAGAAATCTGCTAAATTTTTTTGCTCTTTATTTGAACTTGTTTGATACTCAATTCCCCAATGCATGCTAACACAAATTACATCAGGATTTTGTTTTTTGGCAAGTTCTATTTGAGATTTCATTAAATCTTTATCAATTAAATTTACTGCATAAGATTTATCTTTTGGAACTGCAATTCCATTTGTTCCATAAGTAAAACTTAAAAATGCAATTGAAACACCTTTTACATTTTTAATTAGAATTTTTTCTTGATCTTCTTTAGATTTGAAAGTTCCTGTATGTGCAAGATCTGCTTCATCTAAGAAATCTATTGTACTTTCTATTCCTTTGTAGCCTTTATCCATACAGTGATTATTTGCAGTAGAAACTACATCAAAACCAGCTTGTTTTAAGTTTTTAGCAAGAACTTCAGGAGTATTAAATGTAGGATATCCACTATAACCTACTTTAGAACCTGCAAATGTTGTTTCTAGATTTCCAACAGCTATATCTGCAGTTTGAATATGTTGCTTAACATCATCAAAGAAATATGAAAAGTCATATGATTTTGTTGAAGAATTGTATGCATCTTGATACATGGTATTGTGGCACATTATATCTCCAGTAACAGCCATAGTAAATGTTGCATCTTCTTGCATAGAAGATTTTTCCGTAGAATTATTTACTGTTGTATTATTAGCTGTTGAATTTTGGACATTGTTTTCTGCTACTGTTTGCATATTAGAATTTGTATTTGATATATTTAGGTCATCACTGTTTTTTGTTTTCGGTTTAAAAATAAAAAAAAGTAAAATTAAAATCAAAAATATAATTGCTAATGCAAATATTCTGCTAATTGTATAGATTTTTCCATTTTTAAATTTCATTCTTTTATTTCTTTGAGCTCTCATTTTTATCTTCCTTTCAAAAAATTATATATATAAAATATCACAAAAAAACATAATTTTCAACAAAATGTATAAATTTATTTTTTATGGAAATATTAATAAATGAAAAAACATATGAATATGAATTAACAGGAGGTGTTTTTGAGTGAAAATTATAGACAAAATAGCACTTGTATTGATTATAGTTGGTGCAATAAATTGGGGACTAATTGGTTTCTTTAAGTTTGATTTAGTTGCTGCAATTTTTGGACAAATGAGTGCTTTATCTAGAATTGTTTATGCTTTAGTAGGTATTTCTGGATTATGGGGAATTAAATTATTGTTTGAAGATTAGAATCAATATAAAATAGGTTATAATGTTTTAAAAGTTACTATTTACACGGCTAGATTCTTTTGCCCTGCTTAAACGTGGTATATATAAATTTTTCCGGTTCCTCCTAAAAGGTGATCGCCCAAAAAATTTATATATAACCACTTGCGCGGGCTTATAGTAATTTAGTCTGAATAGTAACTTTTATTTTATACTTGAAATACTTACGGAAATGGTGTATAATACCAAACGTAGGAGGAAAAAAATGTTAAGTGCAAATGGAGTAACAATACGTTTTGGAAAAAGAGTATTGTTTGAAGATGTAAATATTAATTTTAATAAAGGAAATTGTTATGGAATAATAGGAGCAAATGGTGCCGGAAAGTCAACTTTTCTTAAAGTTCTATCTGGAGAAATAGAGCCAAGTAAAGGTGATGTTTCAAAAGATAAAACAGAAAGAATATCAGTATTAAAGCAAGACCACTTTGCCTATGAAGAGTATACTGTAATAGATACTGTAATAATGGGAAACAAAGAATTATATGATATTATGAAAGAAAAAGATGAGATATATGCAAAACCTGATTTTTCAGAAGAAGATGGAATGAAAGCTGCAAAATTAGAAGAAAGATTTGCAGAACTTGATGGATGGAATGCAGAATCTGATGCCGCAATGCTTTTAAATGATTTAGGAATAGCACCGGAAAATCATTATAAATTAATGAAAGAAATAGAAGCAAAAGAAAAGGTTAAAGTTTTGCTAGCACAAAGTTTATTTGGAAATCCAGATATACTTTTGTTAGACGAGCCTACAAATGACTTAGATTTGAAAGCAATAGATTGGTTACAAGAATTTTTAATAAATTACGAAAATACTGTAATTGTAGTATCACATGATAGATATTTCTTAAATAAGGTTTGTACATATATAGCTGATGTTGATTTTGGAAAGATAACAGTTTATCCAGGAAACTATGATTTTTGGTATGAATCTAGTCAATTAGCATTAAAACAAGCTAGAGAACAAAATAAAAAGAAAGAAGAAAAGATTAAAGAATTGCAAGATTTTATTGCAAGATTTAGTGCAAATGCTTCAAAATCTAAACAAGCAACGTCAAGAAAGAAAACATTAGAAAAAATCCAATTAGAAGAAATTAGACCATCTAATAGAAAATACCCATATGTTGATTTTAAACCAGATAGAGAACCTGGAAAAGAAATTTTAGAAGTAAAAAATATTTCAAAAACAGTAAATGGAGAAAAAGTTTTGGACAATGTATCATTTACAGTAAAATCAGGTGATAAAATAGCATTTTTAGCAGATAATGAAATTGCAAAAACAGTATTATTCCAAATAATTGCTGGAGAAATAGAACCAGATAGTGGAAAAATAAAATGGGGAATGACAATATCACATACATATTTCCCAAAAGATAATAACTATTTATTCGAAACAGAAGAAAGTATTACAGATTGGCTTAGAAAATATTCAAAAGATCCTGACGAAACATATGTAAGAAGCTTTTTAGGAAGAATGTTATTCTCTGGAGAAGAAGCATTAAAAAAAGCAAAAGTAATGTCAGGAGGAGAAAAGGTAAGATGTGTATTATCTAAAATGATGCTTTCTGGTGCAAACTTTTTGATTTTTGATGAACCTACAAACCATTTAGATATGGAAAGTATTACCGCTCTAAATGAAGGAATGTCAAGATTTAAAGGAAACATCATATTTACTTCACATGACCATCAATTAACACAAACAGTTGCAAATAGAATAATAGATTTAAAACAAGATGGAAGAGTTGTAGATAGGGAAGTTACATATAATGAATACCTAGGTATTGAGTAATTAAAATGAACCAAAAAGAACCGACACCAATTGAAAAAAGGAGAAGATTATGGAAAAAATAATTGCAAAAATTGCTGAAGAATTGAGTGTAAAGAATACACAAGTAGAAAATGCAGTGAAATTAATAGACGAAGGAAATACTATTCCTTTTATTGCAAGGTATAGAAAAGAAGTTACAGGTGGACTTTCTGATGAGCAATTGAGAGTTTTAGGTGAAAGACTTAACTACCTAAGAAATTTAGAGCAAAGAAAAGAAGAAGTTGTAAAATCTATTGAAGAGCAAGGAAAATTAACAGATGAGATTTTACAAGCAATAGCAGTTGCTCAAACTTTAGCAGATGTGGAAGATATTTATAGACCATATAAGCAAAAGAAAAAAACAAGAGCTACAGTTGCTAAAGCTAAGGGATTAGAGCCTTTAGCTGAAATAATAATCGAACAAAAAGAGATTACACCAATACAAGAAATTGCAAAAGAATACATAAATATAGATAGTCTATCTGAAGAAGATAAGAAAAATAAAGATAAAGTAGTTGCTACTGCAGAAGATGCTATTCAAGGAGCATTAGATATTATTGCTGAAAATATTTCAGATAATGCAGATTATAGAAAGAAAATTAAAAAGATTTGTTATAGAGAAGGAATGCTTACAACTACAGCAGCAAAACCAGATGAGAAATCAAATTATGAAATGTATTATGATTATAGCGAATTAGTTTGTCGTATTCCAAGTCATAGAATTTTAGCTATAAATAGGGGAGAAAAAGAAGAATTTTTAAAAGTAAAATTAGAGAAAAAAGAAGAAAAAATCCTTTATTATATAGAAAAAGATGTGATTAAAGGTGAAACTCAATTCACCCAGATGCTTAAAGATACAATTTTAGATAGTTTTAAAAGATTAATAGAGCCATCTATAGATAGGGAGATTCGTTCAGATCTAACAGAAAAAGCAGAAGAAAAAGCCATAAAAGTTTTTGGAAAAAATGCTAAACAACTTCTTTTAGGAGCACCTATTAAAGGTAAAACTGTTATGGGATTTGACCCAGCATATAGAACAGGATGTAAAATTGCAGTAATTGATGAAACAGGGAAAGTTTTAGATTATACTACAGTTTATCCAACAGAACCACAAAATGACATTGAAGGTGCAAAGAAAGAACTTTTAAAACTTATTAATAAAGATGAAATAGATATGATTGCAATTGGAAATGGAACAGCTTCTCGTGAATCTGAAATGTTTGTTGCAGATTTAATTAAAGAAGCGGGAAGAGAAGTACAATATGTAATTGTAAGTGAAGCAGGAGCATCAGTATATTCTGCATCAAAACTTGCAACAGAAGAATATCCAGATATAAATGTTTCTATAAGAGGCGCAATATCAATAGCAAGAAGGCTTCAAGATCCGTTAGCTGAACTTGTTAAAATAGATCCAAAAGCTATTGGAGTAGGACAGTATCAACATGATGTAAATCAAAAGAGACTATCTGAAAGTTTAACAGGAGTTGTAGAAGATGCTGTTAATAAAGTAGGAGTTGATGTAAATACAGCAACACCATCACTACTTTCTTATGTTTCTGGTATAAATTCATCTATAGCCAAAAATATTGTAAAATATAGAGATGAAAATGGAAAACTTAAAAACAGAAAACAATTGTTGAAAGTTCCAAAACTTGGAAAAGTAGCATTTGAACAATGTGCAGGATTTTTAAGAATAATAGATGGAGATAATCCACTTGAAGTTACGGCTGTTCACCCAGAAAGCTATGAAGCCACAGAAAAGCTACTTGATAAAATAGGATTTAAAAAAGAGGACTTAAGAGATAAAGAAAAGATTAATTCTTTAAGAGAGCATTTAAAATCTGTAAATGCTAAAGAAATGGCAAAAGAACTTGATATAGGAGAAATGACTTTAGCAGATATAATAGAAGAGCTTTCTAAACCGGGAAGAGATCCTAGAGATGAAATGCCTAAGCCAATATTAAGACAAGATGTTTTAAAATTTGAAGATTTAAAAGAAGGTATGATTCTTACAGGTACAGTTAGAAATGTTATAGATTTTGGATGTTTTGTTGACATTGGAGTAAAATATGATGGACTAGTACATATTTCAGAAATGAGTGAAAAATATATAAAAAATCCATCTGAGGTTGTGTCTGTTGGAGATATTGTTAAAGTTAAAGTTATTAAAATAGATACAGAAAGACATAAAGTTGGACTTTCGATGAAACTTTAAAGTGTAAAATTTTATGTGTAGAAAATTTCTACGTAAATGTTCTACATAAATTGAGAATACAAACAAAGATGGAGCGTGTGAATATTATCTTATTCACACGCTCCTTTTGTTATACTTATTATTCTTCTATAGCTTTGACTTCTTCGTTATTTTCTTCTTTCTTTCCCATAACTTCTTCATAGAAGCAAACATAACTTACGTTAATGTAAGGTATTAGCCAGAAGAAACCTATACCTAAAGTAAGAACTGCTAGAAATGCCCAACCTATAAATGAAAGAGATAGTACAAAGTAATTTCCACGATTTCCTTTCATTTTTTCAATACTTTTTTTACAACATTCATATGCAGATAAATCAGGTTCATCATAAGCAATATAGTATGCTAAAACTAAAGAAAAACTTCTTACAATTGCCCATATATAGCCTATAACACATGAAATAATTGCGAATACCATTAGTACTAGAAATACAGAATTTCCAGTAGTTGCTAATGCTGTGAATACTCCTGTTAATATTAATGATAAAACAATTAAACCTATAGGTAAAATCATTTTTACAAATACATTTAGTGCAACTAACCATGCTCTAGAAAAGTTTGAAAAACCTATTGTTAAGAAATCAAAAGTATTTACTTCTTCATCTCTTTTTAATTTTATGAAAGAAACAAGTAATCCATAAGAAAGAGGTATAGAGATGATAGATGCTAATATTGATAAAATAATTTGTAAGGTATTATTGTTATTATTTTGACCAATATTTTGTATCATACTTATTGCACCTTCTACTATAGAATAGCATAGAGTAATAAGTGCTCCTTTTCCCCATTTTCCTGTTAAAGATTTTCTTGCTTCTGCTCTTGTTCCTGTAGCTGTCATCATTATTATCCCCCCTTTATAATTTAATTTTTTATAAATAAGAAAAACATATAGTTTTTCAATATTTAACTGATTTTTAGCTTATAAATTTTTCTTGTATTTCTTTTATAGTACTATAATTATTCTTTAATATATCTAAAAATGTCTCTGCAATTTGTGGGTCAAATTGTGTTCCTTTATTTTTTTCTATTTCAGTAATAACTGTATCAATTGGTAGAGAATCTCTATATACACGCCTAGATGTCATAGCATCAAATGCATCTGCGACAGCTGCAATTCTTGCTAAATATGGTATGTCTTCTCCTTTAAGCTGACTAGGATAGCCTCTTCCATCATATCTTTCGTGGTGATGCTTAACTATTGGAAGTATATCTTGAAACATAGTAGCATTTGAAAGAATATGTACACCAATTGTAGGGTGATTTTTAATTTCAGAATATTCATCATCAGAAAGTTTTCCATTTTTTTGTAAAATATTATCTGGAACACCAATTTTTCCAATATCGTGGAAAAGACCCCCTATACGTAATCTTCCAATATCTTCTTCAGGTAGTCCTAATTTTTGACCAATTAAAACAGAATATTCTGAAACTCTATCTGAATGACCTCTTGTATAAGTATCTTTGGCTTCAACTGTATATCTAACAGTTTGAATACTTTCCATATATGCTTGTTCTAGTTTTTCGTATGTATCTGAAAGTTCATCATTTATTCTCTTTATTTCGTTCATTTGAGCAACAGATTTAATACCAGATTCAATTAAAAGTAATAATTGATCAAATTTATCACTTTTTTCACAATAACCTTGAATATCTAGTCTTCTAATTGTTTCTAATGGAGGAGCTAAATCTTTGTGACCAGTTAGTAAGATTATATATAAATCTTTATTGAATTTTCTAATTTCTTCTACAACTTGATCTCCATGTAAAGGAGTCATTATAAAGTCTAGAAGCAGTAAATCAAAATGTTCTGTTTTAAGTCTTTCTATAGCTTTTACTGGGTCTGTTTCTCCAGCGAATGAATACCCAGAACGTTTTAAAAATATAGATAAAGAATCTACAATTCCTATTTCATCATCAACTGCAAGAATTTTATATAAATAATTATTATTTTGCAAAGCTTCTGTATTTTCTTGCTCTTTTAGCATATTTCCAATTCTCATAAATATTTTTATTCCTTTCCTGTTTTATACGAAGGTAAATTTAAAAATGAAATTTAATTTTTAAATTTGTGCCTCCATTTTAAACATTATAATTGTTATTTCGACAAAAATCAAGTATTTTGTATTTTTTAAATAAAAAAATGTTACTATTCAGATTAATTAAAAATCTTAATAGTAACAAATTTATTATGGTAAAATTATATTAAATGTAGTACCCTTTCCTTCTTCACTTTCTACTGTAATATCGCCATTAAAGTGAGCTCTAATTGTAGAATAAGACATATATAGTCCTAGACCTGTTCCATTTTTTCCTTTTGTAGTAATCATTTCTTTAAATAGTTTATTTTTGACTTTATCTGGAAGACCTGGTCCATAATCTTTAACGGTAATAACTATTTTATTATTATCATTTTTCCAAGCTATCATATCAATACTTTGTTCTGGCTTTCCGTTATATGCTTGAATAGAATTTGAAATCATATTGTTAATAACCTGAACCATGCTATTAACATCACCATTAATAATAATATCTTCGTCAATTTTCATTGACATATTTAGATAAACAACAGCTTGTTTTAATTCGTGTTTCATAAGAATATTTACTCTTTTAAATAATTCTCCAATAGTAAAATCAAGTTGTGTTTGTTCCGAAAGATTTACAGCTTGACCTTTTACGGCAGTTAAAATATCTGACATATATTCTGTATATGAATTTATTTTGTCAAGCCATTCTCTCATATCGCCTGCTATAGCATGGAAGTCATCATCATTAACAATAGGATTGCCTATAGATGCATCAAATTCATTTACTAAATCTTTGATTCCTTCAGAAGCTCCAGCAATAGACATGATAGGAGTTTTTAAATTGTGTGCAATTCCACCAATTAATTGACCAAGAGAAGCTAAACGTTCTCGTTCTATTAAAAGATTTTGATTATCATGTATTTGATTTAGATGCTTCATAGTTAATTCTTGAATCTTATTATAAGTGACAACTAGATCTCCAATTTCATCAGATGAAGTAATATATAGTTTATTATTAGAAATACTGTTAGTATCTTTAGAAATTTTTTGAAGAGAATTAGTTACTTCTTTAAGATTTTTAGAAAGGTCACTTGCAAAAGCATATAATATTATACTGCATATTATTCCTAACCCTGCTAATAATGAAGCTATAGATACAACAGATTCATTAGAATAAACAGTATAAGAAGCGCCTAAATAATAAGTGTCTCCTGATGTTGTATGTACAGGGAAAAGTATTCCTTGTCCTGAAGTACCATAGTAATCATAGACTCTAAGGTTATTTTTGCTAGATAATTCTTTAGTATATTTTTTAAAGAAATCACTTAATTCACCAGATTGATATTTGAATTTGAAAGTATTATCTGTTATAAACAATATATCATTTTTTGAATTCAATTCGATATTATTTATTATTTTTTCAAGATCTGCTAGATCTTTTACATTATTATCAATAATAGCTTTAAATTTGTTTATGTATAGGTTTGCTAATAAAGCGGCATTATCCTTTTGATTAGCTGCTGAAACAAATAAGTATGTAAAGATTATACAAACAGCAAGAATTGGTATTATTTGAAATAATAATTTACTAGATATACTGCTTCTTTTTGTACCTGAATAAGATGTGTTCTCTAAGTCTATTAATATTTTTGAAAACATTTTTTTTGTAAAAGTATTACATATAGAAATAGTAATTGTAGATAGTATAAATATTAAAAGCATTAATTTAAAATCTGATGATGTTAGATATGATGTTTGCAAAAATAATACAAAAATAGACAAAAATAAAGGTAAAAAAATGAAAATTATTTGCAATTTACTTGGTAAACTCAAACATATTTTTTTTATAGACTCAATTTTATCTTTGTATTTTTTCTTATCTTTCATATATTCAAAGTAATTATCTATATCTTTTAATCTGAAAAAAAGAATTAAAGATACAACAGATATTATAGAGATTGATGCTAATAATATTTGTTGATAATAATATAATCCGCCAGAAACTTGTTTATCAAATTCTGTATTGATAGTATCTGGAGAATAATTTAATAGATATGGAATAACTATGTAAAATCCTATACATGCAATTGCTATTGCAATTGCATGTATGAAGATTATTTTAGATCTTATTTGTATTTTTTTGTTTTTCATTAGAACCTCCTTATAAATCTACATCTTTAGTAAAATTAGTTTTATCAAAAAATCTCTTTAAATATTTTTCATCTATTTCTGACCATTCAAATGATACTAATTTTAAAAATTTATTTGTCAAAGTTTTATCAATTATTATATTAGATGAATAATCAAATTTTTTTGAAGAATTTAAATCTGATATTATATATTTTAATATTTTTTCATTTTTTTGTAAATATAATTTATCAATAAATTTATTATAATCAATAAATTTGCAAGTATATCCATATTTTTTTATGACTTTAAGCAAAACATCTATAGAAATTAATTTATCAGAAAAAATATGAAAAATATTATTTGATAAATTAGGAATTGTAAGTAGTTTTATAATAGCTTCAGATGTTTCATCTATAGGTGTAAATTCTAATTGTTGATTTTTTAAGTTATATGGAAGATATCCAAATTTTGTTAATGCAAGTAATCTAGTATAATAAGCATTATCAAGTTTATTTTTTTGAAAACATCCATCTGAATATCGAGCCATTAAATTTCCTAATCTAAATATATTTGCTTTAAGCCCATTATTCTCTTCTTCTAGAATTAGTCTTTCAGCTTCAAATTTTGTATATACATATACATTAGATTTATAATTTTGACCAATGTAAAAGTCGTTTTCAGTATAAATATAGCTCAAATCGTTGTTTACTAGATAATTTCCACTTACAGTAGTTGTAGATATATGATTTAAAATAATATTTGCAGGTTTGGCAAATAAAATTAAATTAGATACTGTATCTATATTTGCTTTTTTAAATGTTGTTAAACTTCCATAATGTCTTGTATTTGAGGCCGTATTTATGATACAATCTATACTATTTTGCAATCTTTTATAATCATTTTCTGATAAACCGAAATTTACTTCAGAAAGTTCACCTTCTATAATGATTATCCTATCTTTGTATTTTTCATAATAATCTTTTGAAAAATAAAATGATAGTAAGTTTTCTAATCTTTTTCTTGGTGGTATATTACGTTCATTTCTTATTATACAATGTATTTTACATTGAGTATTCTCTAGAAGATAGTTTAGTAAGTGAATTCCAAGAAATCCTGTACTTCCAGTAAGTAATACATTTTTAAATGAAAATCTTAAATCTTTTGGCTTAATATTTTCTGGTAAAGTGGTTTGTTTTGGCTTAATAATTTGTTCTAAATTATTTGTTTTTGTTTTTATTTGATTTTCATAGTAATATGATAGTTCTCTAATTGTAGGATACTTATAAAAATCTTGCGTATTAAGTATAATATTTTTTATAAACAATCTAGAATTTATTGAAAGTATATCTAATGAATCTGCCCTACCTATATCAAATATGTTATCGGTTACTTCTAATTCTGGATTCTTTAATATTTCTTTAAAAATGGTAAGCATAGTCACTTCTAATTCAGAAGATGGGCGTACATTACAAGTTTTTTTAATTTTTGGTAGAGGTAATTTTTTTACATCAATTTTACCATTTGGTGTAAGAGGAAATTTTTCAATAGTTATAATACTTGGTATCATATATTGTGGCAAAGTTTTTCTTAAAGATTGATATAAGATATTTATATCAAAAGATGAGTTCTTTAAAATCAAGTATGCGACTAAAATAGATTTATTGTTTGAATCTATTTTTTTTGTTACTAATACATCTTGTACAGCATCATTATTTAATAAAATCTGTTCTATTTCTTTCAATTCTATTCTAAATCCATGTAGTTTAATTTGATTATCATTTCTACCAATATATTTAATTATGCCATTTGAATTGTATTCTACTAAATCACCCGTTTTATATAATTTATATTTGCTATCATAAGGATTATCTAAAAATCTTTCTTGTGTTACTTCAGGTCTGTTTAAATAACCTTCTGATACTCCTGGACCTGAAACATAAAGTTCTCCTGGTATTCCTATAGGCAAAGGTTGTAAATTATCATTTAGACAATAACATTTGCAATTACTAATTGGTTTTCCAATAAATATTTCTGCGTCATTTTTTGTAAGCTCATAAAATGTTGAACATACACTATTTTCTGTAGGACCATATTCATTTATTAATCTAACATTTGGAAGTTTTTCAAAATGCTCTTTTACTAGGTTTATATTAAAATCTTCTCCAGCTATAGTTATGAATTTTAATTTTTTTAAGTATTCATATTTTTCTTTTAAAAGAACTTTGTATAAACTTGGAACTACAAGAAAGTTTTTTACATTGTATTTTTCAATATCTTCACACATTTTATTGATATCAATTTTAGCAGTAGAAGGAAGAATAAGTTTTCCACCTGAAATAAGAGGAGTGAAAATATCTTCTACTGAACTATCAAATGAAAATGAAGGTATTTGAAATACGGTGATGTTTTTGTTAAAATTAAAAGCTTTTTTTCTCCATAATAATGTATTTATAATATTTTTATGTTTTATTAAAACTCCTTTAGGCTTACCTGTTGTACCAGAAGTATATATAATATATGCATAATCTTCGGGAATAGCTTTGTTTGTGTATTTTATCTCTTTAGAATAGTCTATTGCATCTAAAATAATTTTATTTTTATAATTACTTGTTATTTCATTTTCATGGTAAGAAATAAGTATAGATGCTTCACTGTTTTCTAAAATATATTTAATACGTTCTTTAGGATATTCTGTATCAATTGGTATATAACAGTTACCAGATTTCATAATTCCTAAAAAACTAGATAAAGTCCAAGCAGATTTTTCACATAAAACAGCTATTTTTTTCCCTTTTGTTTCTCCTATAGTGTTTGCAATAGTATTTGCCATATTGTTTATTGTTTTATATGAATATTCAATAGATTCATGTATTACCGCAGTATTATTTGGATATTTTTTTACATTTTTTTCAAATAAATCAATTAGTGTTAATGATTTATTATATAAAGATTTAGTATTATTAAATGTTTTTAGTAGCATTTTCTTTTCTTTTGAAGATAGTATTTCTATGTTTTTTATATCAATGTCTTCATTTGAAATTACTTGATTTAGTATAGATATAATTGCTGTGTTAATTTTTATTATATCATTATTTGTATAAAGAGATGTTTTGTAGTCATAACAAATATTTAGTGAGCCTTGATTATCTAAATCATAAATTTGGATAGTTAAATTTTCAGCTGAATTTCCATTAAAAGTCCAATCAGTTTCATTTTTTACAAATATCTCTTTCGATTGAGCAACAGTAACTTGATAAGAAAATACAGTATTATATAAAGTAGGAATATTGCCATGCTTTTTTCTTAAATCATCAATTAAAGTTTGGTATGAGTATTTCTGATGCTTTAACATTGATACAGATTTTGATGAAACATATTTTATAAAGTCTTTAAATGTTGTAATGTTTGAAAAATTCACTCTAAATGGAGCCATATTTACAAACATTCCAGAGGTATTTTTTTCTTTAAAATTTGTTCTATTCAAAATTGGAGTACCTATTACAAAGTCATTTAGATTTGTTATACTATGTATATATATACTATATATTGCCATAAAAAAATTAAATAAAGAAATGTTATTTTTTTTACAGTATAATTTTATTTTTTTTACAATATTAGAGTTTAGAGTGAATTTGGCTCTTTGGGCGCAAAGAGTTTCCATATAACTTGAATTTTTTATACTTCCAGGAATAAAAGGTATATCTGGAATTGTTTCAAATTCTTTATTCCAATAGGCTTTATCTTTTAAAAATCTTTGAGATTTTTTATAGTTTTCTTCTGATTTAATATAGTTAATATATGAATATGTTTCATACTTATATGTAATATCTGAAAGTAAGTAAGCACAATATGTTTTTACAATTTGCTTAGAAAGGAATCCTAAAGTCCAAGAATCTGCAAGAATGTGATGAATATTTAAACAAAAAGCAGCTTGTTCATTAGGTAACTTAATTATGTAAAAATTATATGGATGCGAATCTAATATATGAAAAGGTTTAGATACTATTATGTTTAGCAAATTTTTATATTCTTTTAGATTTTTGGCGCATAAATATACTATATCAGAATTTACATAATCTGATACATATTGAATAATACTATTATCATTTATAGAAAATTTTATTTTAAAAATATCATTATTAAGCAAAGTTGTATGTATAGCCTTTTCTAATAATCTTAAATTAACTTTTTCTTTAATTAGGGCTGTTCCGCAAATATTATTTATTGCAGAACCCTTAAAATACTCTTCTGTAACCCATATGCTCTTTTGTGGATTTGTTAAATTGTAAAATTTTTGCTCTTGCATTTTAACCCACCCTTATTTTTTTTTCTTCATTATATTACTTATTATTTTATTTTGCAACACTTTTTTTAAGGTTTAAAAAATAAATTTTTGTACACAATATATACAGGTGAGAAATTTGAAAAATAAGAAAAAGAGAAGAATAATAAAAACATTTATAACAATGATTATTTTAGGTTTTTTTTTAAGTGTATTATACAAGATATATCAAGTATATAATAACATAGAAATTAACGAAAACTATACGGCTAAAAGAAGTAATTATTCCACTCAATATGAACAAAATGTGGAAAATGTAGAAAAAAATAGTAAAAAAGTTGCGGATGTTATTGAAGATATGACAAAAAGTGTATGTGGGATTTCAAAACTTTCAAATGCAGGAGGGTCAATTTTAACTACGGCAACTGAAACAGAGTTGGGATTAGGCACAGGAATAGTAGTATCAAGTAATGGATATATATTAAGCAATAATCATGTAACAGGAGATAAATATAGTACGTGTTATGTTACAATAGAAGAAAAAGGTACATATAATGGTACGGTTGTATGGGCAGATAAAAGTTTGGACTTATCAATAACCAAGATAGATGTAGATAATCTTTCAGTAGCAAATCTTGGAGACTCTAAAAATGTAAGAATTGGAGAAACAGTATATGCAATTGGAAATCCTATAGGTTATCAGTTTAGAAGAACAGTAACCTCTGGAATTATAAGCGCGTTAAATAGAACTGTAAAATTGCAAGAAGATGGAAAAGATGTATATATGTCAGATTTAATTCAAACAGATGCAACTATAAATCCAGGAAATAGTGGTGGGCCTTTAATTTGTGCAAATGGAGAAGTAATAGGAATAAATTCTGTAAAGATAACTACGGCAGAAGGAATAGGATTTGCAGTTCCAATAGATGTTGTAAAACCAGTTATTGAGAGCTTTATTGAAAATGGAAAATTTGAGGAAGCAACTTTAGGACTATATGTATATGATCAATCTGTTTCTCAGTATTTGAACTTAAAAAATAGGTTCACTTCAGGTATATATATTCAACAAATTTCAAAAAACGGACAGGCATTTGGCAAAGGATTAAAAGAAGGAGACATAATAAATAAAATAGATGGTAAAATTTTAAATACTGTAAATGATTTAAGGCAATATGTATATACAAAAAAACCCGGAGATAAGGTTACATTAAGTATAAATAACGGAAGGACAACCAAGGAGATAGAAGTGATTTTAGGAAAAAAATAAAAAATGCAGTTATGTGAAAAAACTGCATTTTAAAATTTCTATTTTAAATCTTTTAACATTTTAGCCATTTGTAAAACAACTTCTAATTTGTCTGTTGATAGTTCTGAAAGAGTCTCAGAAACTTCAATTTCTTTTTTTACCTTAGGATTTGTTACAAATTCTTTATAAAATAGGTTAGGAGTAATTCCTAAAATATTTACATATTTTGCAAGAGTTTCTTTACTAATTCCACCAATACCTGTTTCAACCCTAGAAACATATTTTTCTGATATTCCTAATTTTTCTGCTATATCTGCTTGTGTATAATCCATTTTATTTCTATATTGTTTTAAAATAGAACCAAATACTTTGTCCATTTCAGATTTAACTTCTGCGTTCATATTTACCTCCCAATAATTCTTTCTAAATTTTTTATAGTATATCAGTAATTTACATAATAATAAACGAACTAATAGTTAGAAAAGTTAATTAAAAGTTGGAAAAGGAGGAGAAAAAAATGGATTTAAGTGTTGTTTTAAATAAAAAATACCTTGGACATGGAATAAATGATGAGAGAAAATAGAAAAAGCCAGGGAAATAATCCCCTGGCTTTCTGTTGGTACGATTAGAATTCCAATCTTATGACTCCATCAGAATCCATTTTGCGTTTAGTGAGAATATCTTCTTCGGAGTACTTTACACCAAGGAAGTCAAGGATGGACAAAAGATCATGAGGCCCTGTACCGGGATATCCTGCTGTCAGAGAATAAATCTTTACACGGATTTCTTCGCCTGACATATCAAAATATGCCTCGAAAGGCCATCTACCAGGAATAACCTTATTAGGAAGGCCTAATGAAGGGCTATAGATGAAAGAAACTCTTTTCAGTTTCCATTTCCGATCCTGGAGAATCATTTTAAGTACAGGTAAATTCTCATAACTAGCATCTTTATCGATTTCAATCGTTACCATAACAACTCCTTTCATGTTGCATATTAACAGTTACATATATTATATCATATTTTTAGTTTTTTTTCAAATATTTAAAAGATTATAACTATTTTTATACTTGAAAAAACATAAAAATTATTATATATTTAATATAATAATTTGAAGGAGGAAAGTTACTTGGAAGACAAAATTGAATTATTTAAAAATTTAATTAAAGAAAGCAACAATATAGTATTTTTTGGAGGAGCTGGAGTATCAACGGAAAGTGGAATTCCAGACTTTAGAAGTAAAGATGGATTATATAATCAAAAATACAAATTTCCACCTGAAGAAATATTAAGTCACACATTTTTTATGAATAATATCGAAGAATTTTACAACTTTTATAGAGATAAAATGAATTCATTAAAATATGAACCAAATATTACACATTATAAATTAGCAGAGCTTGAAAAACAAGGAAAACTAAAAGCTGTAATAACACAAAACATAGATGGATTGCACCAAAAAGCTGGTTCGAAAAATGTTTATGAATTACATGGTAGTGTTTTAAGAAATTACTGTATGAAATGTAATAAATTTTATGATGGAGAATTTGTATTTAATTCTAAAGGAATTCCAAGATGTGAATGTGGCGGAATTATAAAACCAGATGTAGTTTTATATGAAGAGGGATTAGATAACGAGGTTTTAACATCTTCTATAAGAGCAATTGGTGAAGCAGACTTGATGATTGTTGCAGGAACATCACTTACTGTATATCCTGCAAGTGGACTAATAAATTATTTTAGAGGTAAAAATTTAGTGTTAATAAATAGAGATTCAACACCTTTTGATAGTATGGCTAATTTGGTTATAAATGAGTCACTGGGGAAAGTGTTTGAAAATATTTAGAGGAGAAAGATAATTGAAAAAATTAGGTAATAAAATCAAAATTTTAATATTAGCGTTAATTCTACTTATAATTTCGACAGTAGTTATTATAATAAATGGCAAAACATATATAGTAAAAATAGAAAATTATAGTTTAAACGAAATTAGCAATATAGATGAAATAAAAGTAAAATTAGATAAAGATAATGTTGTGAAATGTGTAAATAAAAAAAAAGAAAACGGTGTTATAAAAATAAGATTTGAATCAATATCAAAAGGAAAAACATATGTAGATATTTATGACGATGATGGAAAAATTGGCTATATGTTTGACTTGTATGTACATGATTTGGGGATTATAACATTTAATGAATACATGGGAGATTGTAATGGTAGCATATCAATAATAATTTCAATTACAATATTATTAATTTATATTTTATATTTATTAATAAAGTCATACAAGAAAAGCATTAAAGAAAATATCTATAAATATAAAAATATATCTTATTTAGGATTGATTATTTTTGTAGTATTTTCAATTATAGTACAATTAATGAGTATTCCTAATTATAGAGGTCTATCTGCATCAATAGATACAATATTAAACACATCATCATTAGCAGTATTCTTACTTCCAATAGCTTTTGTAGTATCAATACTTGTAATATTAAGTAATATTTCATTAATAAGAAAAGAAGGCTTTAGATTAAAAAATTTATTAGGGATATTATTAGGAGTTATTTTGTGTTTTACAACTATATTACCTGAAATACTAAATAGAGTATTTTATATGTCATCGTGGATTGATATACATAATCAAAATGGAATAGGTTTATATGTTTTTGACTTTATAGAAAAACTTATATATATTGTAGCTACATATATTGAATGCATTTTACTTGGAACAATAATATTGGGAATAAAATCTGCAAAGCACATACCAAAATTTGATAAAGACTTTATTATAATATTAGGATGTCAGATAAAAAAGGATGGAAGTTTAACTAATTTATTAAAAGGTAGAGTTGATAGAGCAATAGAATTTAGTAAAATGCAAAAAGAAAAAACAGGAAAAGATATAATTTTTGTGCCATCAGGAGGAAAAGGAGATGACGAAATAATTTCAGAAGCACAGGCAATGAAAAATTACTTGATAGAACAGGAAATTAAAGAAGAAAATATTATAATGGAAGACCAATCAAAGAATACATTTGAAAACATTAAATTTTCAAACAATATTATAAAAGAGAAAAAAGAAAATGCAAAAATAGCTTTTTCTACAACAAATTATCATGTTTTTAGAGCTGGATGTATAGCAACTAGTCAAAGCATTTTAATGGAAGGAATTGGGGCAAAAACAAAATCTTATTTTGGGATTAATGCTTTTATAAGGGAATTTATAGCTACATTATATTCTGAAAAGAAAAAACATATAGTGGTGTTTTTTGGCATAATGATTTTCGTTGCTTTAATGTTATTGATAATATATCTTAATAATAATATTTAATAGAAGCAAAACAGCTAAATTTCATTTAGAAATCTAGCTGTTTTTAGGTATAAATCATTTATTTTGTTCCAAAAATTCTATCTCCAGCATCACCTAATCCTGGGACAATATATGCATTTTCATTTAATTTCTCATCAATACATGCTGTAAAGATTTTTACATCTGGATGTAATTCTTCTATTTTTTTAATACCTTCTGGAGCTGAGATTATAGATAAAAATTTAATTTTCTTAACTCCATCTTCTTTTAACATAGAAATTGTATCACATGCAGAGCCACCTGTTGCAAGCATAGGATCTAAAACAATTACTTCTCTATTTGCAATATCTTGTGGCATTTTATAATAATATTTTACTGGTTTATGTGTTGTTTCGTCTCTATATAAACCAACATGACCAATTTTAGCATTTGGAATGGCATTGATTAAACCATCAAGCATTCCAGTTCCAGCACGTAAAATTGGAACAAATGCATATTTATTTTCATCTAATTTTTGTACTTTTGTTTTACAAATTGGAGTTTCAATTTCAACTTCTTCTAGAACAGCATCAGACATTGCCTCATAGCAAAGAAAAGTTGCAATTTCTCCAATTATTTCTCTAAACTCTTTTGTACCTGTTCTTTTATCTCTAATTATTGCAAGTTTATGCTTAATTAAAGGATTATTTAAAACAACTGTATTCATGTTAGCCTCCTAATTTAATTTTCTTTTTCAGCAGGTAGGAATAGATTTAATAAAATTCCAACGATTGCTGCTAAACTCATTCCCGAAATTGTAATAGATAAATCTCCAGAAACTATAGATATTGCGGCTCCTCCTAGTCCTAAAACAAGCATTGAAGAAGCAACAACTACATTTTTAGATTTACCAAAATCTATTTGATTTTGAATAAGAACTTTAAGTCCATTTACTGCGATAAATCCATATAGTAAAAGAGAAACCCCTCCAAGTACAGGATTTGGTATAGTAGAAACTAAGGCTGTGAATTTTCCTAAAAATCCTAAACATATTGCAAAAATTGCAGCTAAGCCTATAACCCAAACTGAAGCAACTTTAGTCATTCCTACTACAGATGTGTTTTCACCATATGTAGTATTTGCAGGACCTCCAAACAATCCAGCTACGAAAGTTGCGATTCCGTCTCCTAAAAGAGTTCTATCCAATCCAGGATTTTTTAGTAAGTCTTTTCCAATAATTGTTCCAAGAGCTGTATGATCACCAATATGTTCTGCCATTGTAACTAAAGCTATAGGAGCTATAGTAAGTATAGCAGAGAAATTTGGCATATAACTTACGAAAGGTATTACAAAGTTTGGCATACTGAAGAATGATGCTTCTAATACAGGCGCAAAGTCAACCAAGCCTAAAATTATAGCTAAAATATAACCTGTTATTATTCCGATTAAAAATGGTATGATTTTTATAAATCCTTTTGCTCTAACCATAACGATAGCGGTTGTTAAAAATGTAACAACAGCAACTATTACGCCTCTCCAATCAATATCTACACCAGTTCCAAGACCTATTTGAGATATTGCACTTGGAGCTAATCCTAGACCGATTATCATAATCATTGGACCAATTACAACAGGTGGTAAAATTTTATCTAACCAGTTTTTACCTGCAAATTTAATAATTATTGCAAAAATAACATAGATTAATCCAACTGCCATAACACCAGTCATTGCTCCAGAAATTCCACCTTTAACAAATGCAGCTGCAAGTGGGGCAATAAAAGCAAAAGAGCTTCCTAAGTACACTGGAGATTTTCCTTTAGTACAAAGAATGTAAATTAAAGTACCAATACCTGATGTAACAAGCGCAACTGGGATTGTAAGTACGACTTCTCCTGCTGCGGTGTTTACTAAAATAGGTACTAAAATTGTAGCACCAAACATTGCAAAAACATGTTGCAAGGCAAGTATGATCCACTTTGCAATAGGTGGTTTTTCGTTTACATCATAAAGCATTTTTTGTTCTTCCATTAGAACATTCCTCCTTTTTAATTATTTAGAAAAATTGTCAGTTTTTACGTATATAAAAAGACAAAGTTTCCTATTTTTGGGCATATACAAAAAAAAATACTAGTAACTAGTATTTTTAAAAGGGAAAAATAGAAATAAAAATAAAACTTGTAGAAATACAAGCAAGAGTATTATTTTTTAATAATGCATCTTTTATAAAATTTCCCATTTTTTACACCTCGACAAAATAATACAATATTTTTCAAAAAATTGCAAGGGGTTATAAAAGATTTTTAAATAATAAAAAGATCTCCCAGCAAATGCATTTGCACTTGCCGGGAGATCTACTAAAATGTTACTGTTTCTTGAATTTTATTATTCCATAATACCTATTTTCTTCACAATAATCTTGCGAATAATGTCAATTGGAATAATAGTGAAAGTAAGGAGAATAATCTTTATCCAACTTTCCATGGTCAAAGGGCTGGTGCCAAACACTTTTCCTCCGAACTGGATGATAATTACCTGTATGATCGTAACAAGGGTCATAACAAGAATGAAATTTTTGTTTTCGAGCATATGCTCAAACAGGTTAATACTTTCAGTTCTTGCATTCAGACTGTTCCAAATTACAGCCATGATGAATGAAGAGAACATGAAAGTTCTGACAATGAGCATCTCAGAGCTTCCAATAAAATTATATACTCCAAAAAGATTATTCAGAATGCCCAGGCAGATCATTGTGATAAATACGCCACCTACTAAGATAGCACTTTTCAGATAGGCGTTGAGAATGTTAGCAGAACGAGAAACAGGGCTCTCTTTCATGTAACTCTCACGTGCCGGTTCCTGGCCGAATGCGATTGCTGCAAGTGTATCCATAATCATGTTGATCCAAAGAATCTGCACAATTGTGAATACTTCTGTCCAGCCAAACAGAGCACCGAGAACAGCAGTAAATACTGTACTTACGTTAACTGTAAGCTGGAAAATCAGGAATTTCTTAACAGACTTCGACATAGTTCTTCCGTACTTAATTGCATCAGAGATAGAAGTTAAGCTATCATTCAGAATGATAATATCTCCTGCTTCTTTTGCAACTTCAGTACCGGATCCCATTGCAAAACCAATGTCGGCTTTGTGCAGAGCAGATGCGTCATTAACACCATCACCGGTCATTCCAACGACTTCACCAACAGAACGACCAATCTGAACAAGTCTTTCTTTATCTGAAGGCACTGCTCTTGCAACAACCTTCAGTTTAGGAAGAGCCTGAATCAGTTCTTCATCACTCATCTGAACAAGTTCGTTATGTGTGATGCTGATATCGTCAGGATCTGTGATAAGACCTGCTTCACGAGCAATTGCTCTTGCTGTGGCAAGAACATCCCCCGTAACCATGGTTACACGTACACCAGCGTTGTGCATTTTTTGGATGGTCTTCTTGACGTCACTACGAACGTCATCTCTGATTGAAATCAGAGAAACAAAGATCTTCTCGTTATTGCATTCTTTTACAATTGCAATAACACGCATAGCACGGTCAGTCTGGGCATCCCAAGTACTCTTGAGTTTGCTCATGACTTCATTGGTCATAGGCTGAATGTCTCCATTTCTATCAACATAGCCAGTGCAGTTTTTGATAATAATGTCAGGAGCGCCTTTCAGATAACGCGTTCCGTTAGGAAGCGTTACTGCTGCATACTTAACACGAGAGTCAAAAGGCTCTCTAAATTCAGCAACACTCTTATCGATAACAACGTCGTTCTCAATGGCAAGGTATGCCATAAGAGCTCTATCTGTATCGTTTGAGCCAATGGATTTTCTGTCACCACTGATTGTAGCATCATTATTGACTCCTGCACCAATGATAAGATCATTCTTGATTGCTGCAGGAATTGTATTAAAAGCCACGTAAATCTCCGAATTACCTGTAATAACATTAGTAACAGTCATACGACCATTAGTAAGTGTTCCAGTTTTGTCTGTAAATACGTGGGTCAGATAGCCGGCGGTCTCTGTTGCCTTAGAATTTTTTACGTAGATATGATCTTTAAGCATCTTACCTACGTTAAGCCCCTGAACAAGTGTATTCATCAGAGGGAGTCCTTCCGGGACTGCCATTACTACGATGGATACACCAAGGACTAAACTTGAAAGAATCAGATATGAAACATTGCCTACTGTGTATGCAGGCATAGCCATAAGACCCTTTACAAGGTGGATTATTGCAGCAGCACTGCCTCCGCAGTAGCCAAAAATTCCAATTCCTTTAGCCAGTTTGTCCAGCTTTTCTTCAGCAGGGGTTTTAGTGTCGTCTTTTTCCTGAAGAGAAACATTAATACTACCCAAAACGGTGTTGTCACCGACATCAGTAACCTGCATAACAGCAGATCCGGAAGTAACGACACTGCCTCTGAAGCACTTGTATTCTGTGAAAAGATCATCACTTCCAGGGATTTCGATACCATTGGGCAGAACCTTTTTATTTGCCTCTCGGCTTTCACCATTAAGGGCACTTTGTTCTACTTGAATAGAACCGTCCAAAAGAATTCCATCAGCAGGCACTTTATCTCCAGGCTGGAGATAAACTGCATCATCCATAACAATGTCGTTTATCGGAATTTCAATTAATTTTCCATCCCGAAAAACTTTACATGTTATCTGAGAGGCCTCCTTCTGAAGTGCCTGAGCGCCCTGTTCCTGTTTGTAATTGATGTAGGTTCCAATGAATGAAACTGCAACAATTACGATGAAGATAGCAACCGGACTGAACCAGTCATCTGATCCCATATCAGGCCAGATTCGACCGATGCCATAAAACACAAGCTCAAGGATAAGTGCAGCAAATAAGATCTTCAGCCATGTATCCTGAAGAGATTCTTTAAGCATATCCCAAAAAGAATCCAACTCCCGCTGGGTAAGTTCATTGCTTCCATAGTCTCTTCTGTTTGCAAGTGCCTGTTCAGTTGTCAAACCATAATTTTTATTCATGTTGCCTCCTTTAAATAAATATTTTGCATTACCTTTTTTGTCTTACAAAAAACGACTTACATGATTATCCTCCTTATTTTTTTATTCAATTTTGAATGTGCTACGTAAATTATACGTTGTACGAACAGTAACATTCCATCGTGCTTTATGCCACGCGATAAGAAAAAAATTTTTCGTACAGATAATATTATATCATACTTAATGACTTATGTCAACTGATATGCTTAAATATGTATAAATACTTGTTTTTCATTGCAAAACATGGTATAATAGAACTATGTACCGATATTTTTTGAATTATAAAAATTTTATAATGAAAGGAGTGAATTTTTTATCGGTATAACAATAAATAGTTTACTCTAGTATGCAAAGTATTTCCAAACAATTGCGTGGGTATATTTTGCAATTCCTAAGAAAAACTATTTTGTAACTAATTTAATATTTTATTTAACAACAAGAAAGGGAAAAATCATGGATTATTGTTCAATCAACAACTACTCAGCTAACATTATTCGGCCTTTTGACAAATATTCTGGCAAGGAAGTATTGCAGTATGCAGTTGGTGGGTTGCTTTATATGCCTGGCACCAATACAAAGATTGCAAAGAAGATTCTCACAGGAAAGACATCGGACATAAAGTCCATGGTACTTTGTCTTGAGGACTCTATCGGAGACAGTATGGTTGAGCAGGCAGAAGATGATGTTAAGGAAACTTTGTCACAGCTTAAATCAGCGGTTGACGCAGGATCTTTTTCCATTTCAGATTTACCCTTAATTTTTGTAAGGGTAAGAAAAAATGGTCAAATGACTCGGATCGTTGATAAATGTGGTGAGTCAATTTCTATGATCACCGGCTTTATTATTCCAAAGTTCAACAAAGCAAACGCTCTTGATTACATTAGTGAATTTAAGAGTGTGGTTGATCGTGTGAAGACACCGTTATACATCATGCCTATTATTGAGAGTAGGGATGTAATGTATAAGCCGACGCGTTTGGAAAATCTGTGCTACATCTTCAACGCGCTGAAGCCAATTGCTGACAGAGTTCTTAATATTCGTGTTGGCGGTACGGACTTCTGTAACATTTTTGGTATCAGAAGACCTATCAATGCAACAATTTGGGATATTAATGTCGTCTCTGATTGTATCTCTGACATTATTAATATCTTTTCAACTGATTATGTAGTATCTGGACCGACATGGGAATTCTTCCAAAATTCTAAGAATGTTGAAGATACTGCTTGGTCAGATGGACTTAAAAAGGAGCTTTTCCTTGATAGACTTAATGGTATCATTGGAAAGACCTGCATCCACCCCACACAGCTTCCTTTTGTTCAGCAGTCTCTTATTGTATCTGAGTCTGATTATAATAACGCCATTCAGGTGTTAAGTATGTCCTCTCAGAGCTTTATTGGCGTAAAAAAGGGAACAACTGGGAACCAGATGAATGAAGCCAAAACCCATATTAATTGGGCAAAAAAGATTGTTGCACTGGCTGGGATTTATGGCATTAAAAAAGATTAAGGAGAATAGGTAAATGAACACTAATTTAGCGCTTGATAACTATGTCACTGTTGTTCAAAACAACAGTTCACTTTTTTTGCCCGAGGGGATAGTCAATATTTGCAAGAGAATGAATAACTCAAAGCGGGATTTCTTATTTGTAAATCCTTTGCAGGGAAAGCATCTTCATGTTGCTCCTTCCAAAACCTTTACTCTTTTTGATGAGTTAGTAAGTCAGGTAAAAAAAGTTTTATCTGACGAAAAAATAATTGTTATAGGTTTTGCAGAGACGGCAACAGCAATTGGACACTATCTTGCAAGTTCGTTACCTAACTGCATCTATTACATGCAGACAACAAGAGAGTTTATCCCGAACGGCAGATCTCTTTTAGATTTCAAGGAAGAGCACTCTCATGCTATGGAACAGTTTTTATACGGTTCTGTAGAGGTATTAATGAACTGTGATCGTATAATATTTGTCGATGATGAGATTTCCACTGGGAAAACCATCTTGAATTTTATTCATGAGCTTGAATCAGTTGGAATTCATTCAAGGTACAGTGTTGCCACACTTCTTAATTGGCAGAATGATGAATGGACCAAGAAGTTTGCAGATTTAGATATTGACACTTTCTTTATTATAAGAGGAAAACTGAAAAATCTAAATGCAAAAGTTCCTGTATCTGCTGTAAATAGAGCAAATGAAACTTTGAGTTCTGGTTTAATTCCTCAGGTTTTATCTACAAAATCTGATTATTCAGATTTTTATAAAGAAAGAATCGGCGGAAGACCATATAACTTAAAGGATTTCTCTGAAAAAATTTATGCACAGATTGCAGGTATTCTTGATCAGTCTCTGCCAAATAGCAAAGATGAAGTGTTAGTTCTTGGAACTGAAGAATTTATGTTCACACCTATGGTATTTGGAAAAATTCTTGGTGAAAAATTAAATGTAAATGTACAGTTTCATGCTACGACAAGAAGCCCTATTGAAGCATCTTTTTCAGAGGACTATGCTATTCGTTTTCGTTATCCCATTACCAGCTGTTACAATGAAAAGAGGCAGACTTATATCTACAATTTAAAGAAATATGATAAGGTATATATCATTACTGATGTAGATCCTACTTATGCTTTTTTAAGAGATATTTATTCAGCTCTTGTATCTGCTGGATGTGATGGCAGAAATATTTTTGTTATTACTTTGAAAGGAAGGTAACGTATGGAACTGGTAAAATCAAGTTATCGGAGGGAGGATGTAACAATCCTTCTTAAGGATATTTCCGGACTTATTACGCCTCTTCCTACTGAGGAAAGAGAAAAGCTGAATCAGTCTGGTATCCATTATTCAGAAATGCTTCCACTTGAGTATAAGCCTACTGAAAAGTATATGGAAATATACAACGAGGCTTTACAGAACCTTTCGTACAAGACTGCAAATGCAACCGCCATTATTGCTGACAAATTGTATGCAAAACATGGAAAAGATTTGATTCTTGTATCATTAGCAAGGGCAGGCACTCCTATTGGAATCCTTATTAAAAGATTCATAAAGCATAAGTATGATGTTACTGTTCCGCATTATAGTATTTCTATAATCCGTGGTAAAGGTATAGATATGAATGCAATGAATTTCATAGTTGATAAACATGGATCCTCAGGAATACAGTTTATTGACGGATGGGTTGGAAAAGGAGCAATTAATGATGTCTTGGTAGAGGCTTGCAAAACTTTGAAATCAAAAGATAAGAAGTTTGCTGGACTTGATTCTACACTTGCTGTTCTCTCAGATCCGGCGTACATCACCGAATTGTGTGGTACGCATGAAGATTTTCTGATACCAAGTGCATGCCTGAACTCTACTGTTTCTGGATTGATTAGTAGAACTTTTTTAAGAGATGATATTATCTCTCCTACTGATTTCCATGGTGCTGTTTACTATGGAGAGTTAAAATCCGAAGACAAGTCAAATGAGTTTATTGATACAGTTAGTAGCTTTTTTGATAGTATTGATTACAACTATTTCAAACATAATACCTTCATTCCTAATTCAAGAACTGGATTGGATGAAGTAAAGGATATCGCAAGAGATTTTGGGATAGATGATATCACAAAAATAAAACCTGGAGTAGGTGAGACAACCCGAGTTTTGCTTCGGCGTATTCCGTATTGTGTACTTGTTAACAGTTTGGACAACATTAATCAATTTCCACATATTAAAAGACTTTGTGAAGAAAAAAATATTCCAATTAAGGAATATCCACTTCAAATGTATAATGTGTGTGGAATAATCAAAAAAGTATCAGATTGTTGAGGTGATGTAATGATTTTTGCTACAGATCTTGACAATACAATGATTTTTTCACATAGACGGGTTTTAGGATTAGAAGATACTTTATGTTGTGTTGAGTATTATAATGGGAAACCTCTCACTTATATGACTCCTGCAGCCATAGAGATGCTTAATTTTTTATTAAGCAAAATCTATGTAATTCCTACAACATCTCGTTCTATATCTCAGTTTAAGCGAGTTGAGATTTTTGGGTCGACAGAATATGCTATTGTAGATAATGGAGGAACCATACTATATAAAGGCGAACCTCTACATGACTGGTCAAATTATATTAATAAGGTTTTAGAAAGTTATGACTTAGAAAGTGTTTTTGAAATCTTTCAAAATTTGCCAGGATTAGTTTCTACACCTAGAATTGTTGATCAAAAGTTTCTATTCGCAAAATCTGAGACGACTAAATCTTGTGAAGATTTTTTAAGAATTAAATTAGATACAAAATGGAAAGTTTCTATTCAAGGGCAAAAAGTTTATGCAATCCCGATGGAAATAACTAAAGGAAATGCACTTAAGTTTATTTGTGAAAACTTAGTAGCTGATAATCAGCTGATTATATCTGCTGGTGATAGCAATTTAGATATGTCTATGTTGGACTATTCTAATTATAGTTTTATTCCAAGTGATTCTAATCTTTCTGCTCAAGTGAATAAATATATCAAGACAGGAATTGGCATTTATGCTGCTGATGCAATATTGAAATCTGTTATTGATATATATTCAAAAAGAACCCCCCGCGTAGTATAAACTACGCGGGGGGGTTCCCTGTATATGATGATCTTACTCTTTTTCGGATTCTTCCTTATCCTTTTTCTCTTTTCTGATGTTGAGAAAGGCTTTAATTACTGCAATTACAAATATACTTACATATAAAACTGTATAAACTAAAGCTTTCATTTTGTTCCTCCTTAAGTATCACCATTATAAATTGCGATTAATTAGTTCTAAATAGTATACTGAATAATCGCTTGTTTGAGTTCAGCTTCGTTATCACGAAGCTTCTTAGCGCCTTCTTCTCTCTCCGCAATTGCTTTCTGTGCAATTTCATAGCTTCCATTAAGTGAATCAATTAGGTTCTTGTTTACAACATTGATAGTCTCAATGTCGATAACTCCTTTTTCAACTGCCTGAGCAGCTTCAAGAGTCATCTGCTTATTCATCTGTGCATTTGCAATGAGCATTGCATTTGTTGCATCACGAACTGCATTAACTGCATTAAGGCCCTGTTGAACTTGCTGCATACCCAGTGCAATTGCCATCTGTGATTTCCACAGAGGAATTGATGTGGCAATAGTAGTCTTGATGCTTTCAGAAACCTGAATGGCACCTCTCTGGATATTGCGAATCTGAGGAGCCTGCTGAATAGCCACTACTCGTGACAACTTCAAATCATACAGCCTTCTTTCAAAAGAGAGAATGTCATCATTGAAATCAGAGACTTTCTGAATTTCCATCAGATCTCCGGAGTTTTCGGCAGCTTTCTGCATATTAGACAGTTTCTGCTTCTCTTCCTGCAATGCAAGTTCACCTGCATAAATTACCATTGTTAAGTAATTATACGTTTGAAGGTTTTCTTCATACATCACGTCAAAGCTTCGTGATACCTGTCCAAGAGCCAGATCTTTCGTCTGCAAATCTTTAACAACTGTATCCATATTGTCAGCCAGAGACTTGTACTTTGTCTGCAATTCAAAAAGATTTGATTTCTGCTTTCTTAAGAAAGCAAAAAATCCTGTATCCTTTTTATTGCAAATGTCATTATATCCATTGATCTTGGATATTACTCCTGTAAGGAGATCTCCAGCTTCTCCGACTGCTGCTGTGCTTGTTCCTTGAAGTATAGAATCAGAAAATTTGCTAATTGAAGCTTGCTGTTCCCTTCCATATGCGATGACTTTATCTCGATCATGCATATCGATTGTAGCTTTTAAAGCAGTTACCTTCCGGGCAATGTCAGGAGTCATTTTATGCTTATAGTTATCAGGTAATGAAAGTTGCTGTTGCATGTTCATTTCGTTCATGAAACAATCCTCCTGTATTTTTTAAGAAAAGCACCCCACCTGCATATGCAAGTGGGGTGCAAGTTTGTGAGTTACTTAGCTATGCAGCACCTGCATCATGCAGTTATGCAACATCCAGACCATATTCTTTGCAAAGGTCAATAAGTTCCTTGGCATAGCCTTCGCCAACTGCGCGGAACTTCCACTCACCGCCGGTCTTGTAGATCTCAGCAAAAATAACTGAAGTCTGAATAGAGAAATCCTCGCTCAGATCATATCTCAGGATTTCCTGCTGGTTTTCTACGTTGACCATACGGATAAACGCATTGTCGACGAGGCCAAAGTTCTGGTTGTTTGCTTTTGCATCATAGATTGTGACTGCGATGATCAGCTTCTCAACATTGGGTGCGATCTTTGCAAAAGTGACGAATGCAGTTTCATCATCACCATCTCCTGCGCCGGTGCGATTGTCTCCTGAGTGCTTAATAGCCTCTTCAGGATCCTTCTGATTATTGTAGTAGATGAAGTGATCTTCATCTACACAACGGCTGTTCGCATCACACTCAAAGATAACGAGGTCGAGATCGAAGTCTGCGCTTCCCTGATACCGGTTGGTATCCCAGCCAAGACCGATCATGGCTTCTTTTAAGCCAGTGCCTTTTGTTAAGTCGACTCTTCCACCTTTTGTTAATCTTACTGCCATTTCTTTTTCCTCCTGTCTAAAATTTTGAATGTGCAGTTACATGCTGATTTTACTCAGCGGCATTTGATCCGGACCATTTCTGCGATGTCCGCAACCTTGGCACCATCGCCGATTGCCTGGAACTTCCATTCACCGTTATAGCGATAGATGTCTGCAACAAAAATGCCTGTCTGACCATTGAAATTGCCGTCAATGTCGTACCGAACAAGTTCCTTATTGGTGTCGGCATCATCTACATGCACGAAGCAGTTTCTGACCTTTCCGAAGTCCTGCTTTCTGGAATACGCGTCGTAGATGTTGATGATGATTGCCAACCTTACAATGTTGGCTGGAACTTTGTCGAGCAAGATGTCAATCTGCTCATCGTCACCATCACCATCTCCGGTGAGGTTGTCTCCATGGTGAAGGATCGACCTTACACGGTCATCCTTATTAGCATAATACACAACCTCTTGTTTACGTCCAGATTCATCGATGCAAATCACGCTGGCATCGATATCCATGTCCCGGCCAAGGAATGTCTTCACGGGATCCCATCCCAAACCTACAAGCACCCGCTTAAGGTTAGGAGCATCTTTACGCAAATTGATTCTCTGTCCTTTCACTAACTTCACTGCCATGATTATATCCTCCTTAGGTCATGTGAATAGTTGCTAAGGCCATCTCATTTTCATGAGAATGACAAACTCTGTTTCATTGTACACAATGAAAATTTCTTCAATTTTGCTAGTAATTCTAGCGTGTACATATAATATAATATCACAAATTTTTACAATTGTCAAGTGTTATGTTAACTTTTTTGAAAATTTGTGAAATTAATGTAAAATGTACTTCGATTTATAAATAATAAAAGACTATATGGGTATTTTCCATATAGTCTTTTATTCAATTCAAAAATTATCCTTTTTGTATTGATGAAAAGGTACAAGACTTTCCTTTTCCTGAATAAATCTTCTGTCGATTCTTGCAGTTAAGAGATTATGTTTATAGTTTCCACTCCTTTCTCCATAAATGAATTTGAATGAATTAAGAATTTCAACTTTTCTGTCTTCTCTTTCTTCTATTGGTCCAATAATTCGCCTCATCTCAGCTGTAGGAACAACAATAGAAATAACCGCATATGTTCTTTTTGCAAGAACAATTTGCAATACTCCCTTTAAGTACTGGTCTAATTGGTCAACTTCTACTACATCAAGGCAAAGTTTCCTATCTTCATCTGGAGCATATTCCCAAGTTTTATCAATAAAACAAGTCCTCCTCATAAAGTTGACCTGCAGTCTTGTACAACAAGAAACATATACCCAAACCTGATTCGTAGGAAAAGGCTCATCAACTTCAAAATCAATTGCCCTGATCTTATCCAGTTGAGAAGAACTCAAGACTTTGTCATCTTTACCTGCGATGACATATTTTGTGAATTCCCCAAACTGGTACTTTTCCACACCATCTTTTTCATCTACCAGAACTACATTATAATTAGTAGGAATTTGGATTTCTCCTCCAATATTCCATGCTTCTTTATAACTCTTTATCCGATTATAGATAACAGACTTAAGTTCCGGTTTTGTGTTTACAGAGCACAGCCTTAGTACTATTATAAATACTTCTTTTTGTGCAGTTGACAGTTTCTGCTCTTCAATTTCGCCATAGAAAGAGTAAATTGATTTACTCCAAACAGACTGATATTCTCTTTCTTTCTCTCTGACTAAACTAAGTATTTCATCGATTTGAGAAAGGGCAATCTGCTCCTGTTTGATTTTCTTGTTAACAAAATTGATATGGCTAGGTGTCATAGTGTTTACTATTAAATCAGCCTGCATTTTTGTTAAATCGTTAAAATAGTAACTCTGCAATTCTGCAACAAAGTTTTCAACATCCTGCAGACTAGTTCCTACAGAAGACAATTCAACTTCCGGTTCACTCTCTACCCGACTTTCTTCTTGCCGGTTTGTAGTAGTAGAATCATTCTCGTCGTCATCTTCTAATCCAAAAAACCAATTGAAGAAATTTCCCATATCTTGTATCTTCCTTTCTTAAAAAATGCAAAAAAGCCTTTTTATTATCAAATAGCATTGCTCTTTATATTTTACCACACTTTACATAAAATGTAAAGAAAAACTTTTATTTAGCAAAGAAAAATTATATTTGACAAAAATATAGCTAATATTATAAAATTATAAAAAACTATGAAAGGAAAAATATGGAACTAACTTTTGGAAACTTTATTAAACAATTAAGTCAAAATCCTCCACTATGTGTAATAACTATATTAATATTAGGAGTTATCTTAGTAAATGGGTGGACAGATGCTCCAAATGCAATAGCAACATGTATATCTACAAGATCCATGCATCCTAAAAAAGCAATTATAATGGCAACAATTTTTAATTTTTTAGGTGTTTTTGTAATGACATTACTAAGTTCAACCGTAGCTGAAACAATATACAATATTGCAAACTTTGGAAATAATCCTTCAAATGCATTATTAGCTTTATGTGCAGGAATGGTTGCTATAGTTTTATGGGCAGTTATTGCATGGTTCTTTGGAATTCCAACAAGTGAAAGTCATGCACTTATTGCGGGTATATCAGGAGCTGCAATAGCAATTCAATCTCGGAATTTCAGGAATAAATATTAATGAATGGAAAAAAGTAATAATCGGATTAGTATTATCAGCAATATTAGGATTTGTGTTTGGTTATATAATTACAAAAATAATAGAAAAGATTTGTAAAAATTTTGATAGAAGAAAAACGAGTAAATTTTTTAAAAAAACACAAATTTTAGGTGGCGGAGCAATGGCATTTATGCATGGAGCACAAGATGGACAAAAATTTATAGGTATTTTTCTACTTGGAATTTCATTAGCAAATGGAATAAGTAATACTCGGAACATTTGAAGTACCTATTTGGCTTATGCTATTATGTTCATCTACAATGACACTTGGAACATCAATTGGTGGATATAAAATAATTAAAACTGTTGGACTAAAAATGGTAAAATTAGAGCCATATCAAGGAACAGCAGCAGATTTAGCAGGTTCTTGTTGTTTATTATTTTCAACATTATCAGGAGTCCCAGTTAGTACTACTCAAACAAAAACTACAGCAATAATGGGAGTTGGTGCAGCAAAAAGGCTTTCTAATGTAAATTGGAAGATTGTTAAAAATATGATGATGGCATGGGTAATTACATTTCCGGCTTGTGGAATATTAGGCTATATAACAACATTTATATTTATGAAAATTTTTATATAATGATATAGCTTGAAGAAAATTTTTATTTTTAGCAAAGTGAGAAAGGAACGAAATTTTATATGAAAAGAAAAGAATTAAATTATTTTGATGAATTTATAAAAAATGCAGATATTGCATTAGAAATATCAAAGATGTTAAAAGAGTATGTGAATAATTTTGATGCTAACAAATCAGAAGAAATAGAAATGCAAGTGCATCAATTAGAAAATGAAGCAGATAAAAATTTGCATGAAATATTAAATTATCTTATAAAAGATTTTCTTCCTCCAATTGAAAGAGAGGACATAATTATGCTATCTAATCGCATTGATGATACAATAGATTGCATTGATGAAGTTGTAATAAATTTAGATATTTTAAATGTAACATCTTTAAGGGAGGATTTTAAAGAATTTTCTGAGTTAATATATCAATGCTGCACAGAATTAAAAGAAATGATACAAAAATTTAAAAAAATAAAAGAATATGAAGAAACTGAAAAAAAAGTTGTAAATATAAATAGACTAGAGGAATTAGGAGATAAGTTATATCAACAAGCTATTAGAAATTTGTATCAATATGAGAAAAATCCGATAGAAGTATCAGCATGGACTATAATTTATAATTCCTTAGAAGACTGCTTTGATGCATGTGAAAGTGTTGCATCTTGTGTTGAAGAAATAATATTAAAAAATACATAAAAGGATAATAAAGAAATGAAACAAAATAAAGTAATAATAATTACAGCAGTATTTAATTTAATTGTAGCTATTTTAAAACTAATTTCAGGAATAGCTTTTTCGTTTTCAACATTAATAGCTGATTCAATTCAATCATTCATAGATTTTTTTACAGATATTACAAGTTTAATTGCGAATAAAATTGGAAAAAGAAGAGCAAATAAAGCATACCCTTTTGGTTATGGACAAGTATATTATCTAGCCAACCTTTTTACAGGTTTTTTGCTATTTTTAATTGGAATATTTATACTTTATCAATTTTTTACATTTAAAGGAAGTTTTAAACCTAACTTAAGTTTAGTTATTATACTTGTGATTGTTTTAATTTTAAAAACGATAGTAATTAAGCTATTGCAACATTATGGGAAAGAATTTAAAAGTGAGTTAATGATAGAGTCTTCAAAAGAATCGAAGGCTGATTTTATATCTACATGTGTAGTATTGGCTGTATTAATGGTTACATTTTTAGAAAACTATATACCAAGTTATATAAATATAGACAAAATTGGAAGTTTAGGTATGTCGATATATGTATTCTATACTTCAATTAATATGATGATATGTAACATTAGAGGAATGCTTACAAATGATGAAGAAAATAATGAAGTTAAAGAAGAAATTGAAAGAGAACTAGAAAAATTTAAAGAATTACAATTTAAAAAAGTTAAAGCAATAAAGATGTCAACATATTATAGTGTATTTTTACAAGTAAAAGTAAATGAAAATATTACAATAAGAGATTATCTTGCTATTGAAAAAGAGTTGAAAACACACTTGAAATCGGCAAATAAATTGATTAGATTTATTGATGTAGAGCCAATGTAAATTATCTAGATTAATTATACAATTTGTTTTATAATTATTGTAATGATAAAAAATCCAGAATTATTAAAAAAGATTAAAAGCTAGAGAAAGAGAAAATGAGCAAAAGAGGGTTTTATTATTTAGTGGTTTAATGTTTATAGCAGGAGTAAATCCTGCTATGTTATTGACAAAAATCCAATTTAATAATATAATACCAACTAATGGGAACACAATATTCCCTAAGAAAAATTAATATAGGAGGTTGGATATGAAAATATTATTAAAAAACGCAACAGTATTTGCAAATGGAAAATTTCAAAAAACAGATGTTGAAGTACAAGATGAAAAAATAACAAAAATAGAAGAAAACATTGAATCTGTTGGATTCGATGTTGTTTATGATTTAGAAAATATGTATTTATTACCAGGTTTAGTAGATGTGCATACACATTTAAGAGAACCTGGTTTTATTTATAAGGAAACGATAAAAACGGGAAGTATGGCTGGAGCAAAAGGAGGATACACAAGTATTTGTGCAATGCCAAACCTAAATCCAGTTCCAGATTGTATGGAAAATTTACAACTAGAATTAGATGCAATAAAAAAAGATGCAGTTATCAATGTTTATCCTTATGGATCAATAACAAAAGGAGAAAAAGGAGAAGAGCTTGCAGATTTTGAAAAAATGAAAGATTATGTATGTGCTTTTTCTGATGATGGGCATGGAGTACAAAGTGAAGAAATGATGCTAAAAGCAATGGAAGAGGCTAAGAAATTAAATAAAATGATAGTAGCACATTGTGAAGATAATTCTTTACTAAATGGAGGATATATACATGATGGAGAATATGCAAGAATTCATGGACACAAAGGAATATGTTCTGAAAGTGAATGGGGACCAATAAAAAGAGATATTGAACTTTCAAGAAAAACAGGATGCCATTATCATGTTTGCCATGTTTCAACAAAAGAAAGTGTGCAAGCTATAAGACAAGCTAAAAAAGAAGGGGTAAATATTACTTGTGAAACAGGACCACATTATTTAACTTTAACAGATATGGACTTACAAGAGCATGGAAGATTTAAAATGAACCCTCCTATTAGATCTAAAGAAGACCAAGAGGAATTAATTAGAGGAATAAAAGATGGAACAATAGATTTAATAATAACAGACCATGCACCACATTCAGCTGAAGAAAAATCAAAAGGACTTCAAGGAAGCGCTATGGGAGTAGTTGGTTTAGAAGTTGCATTCCCTGTACTATACACAAATCTAGTTATGAAAAACATAATTACTTTAGAAGAATTAATCAATTTAATGAACACAAATGCAAGAAAAGTATTTGGAATTGGAACTGAAATAAAAGTAGGAGAAAAAGCAGACTTAACAGTATATGATTTAAATGAAAACTATAACATAGATTCAAGTACATTTGTATCTATGGGAAAAGCAACACCATTTGATGGAAACAAAGTATATGGAAAATGCAAATTAACAATATGTGGTGGAAAAGAAGTATATAAAGATATGTAAAGGAGAAGAGTCATGTACAAAAATGATATTTATGAAATTCTAGAAAATAAATTACTTGCAAAAGATGTATATAAAATGATTTTAAAAGGTGATACAAAATATATTAAAGCCCCAGGTCAGTTTATAAACCTAAAAATAGATGGATGTTATTTAAGAAGGCCAATTTCAATATCAGACTATGATGAAAATACAATAACGATAATATATAAGATATTTGGAAAAGGTACAGAGATAATGTCTAAAATGAATAATGGCGAAAAGCTAGATATTCTAACAGGACTTGGAAATGGATTTAATAAAAACCTAAGTGGACAAAAACCACTTTTAATTGCAGGAGGCGTAGGAGTACCACCTATGTATAGACTATATAAGGAATTAATAAAAGATGGGAAAAAGCCAATTGTGGTATTAGGATTTAATTCAAAAGAAGATGTGTTTTATGAGGATGAATTTAAAAAATTAGGTGCAGAAGTTTGTGTATCAACAGCTGATGGAAGTTATGGAACAAAAGGATTTGTTACAGATGTAATAAGAAACCTTAAAGACTATACATACTATTATGCTTGTGGACCAATGCCAATGCTAAAGGCAGTATATGATGAAGTGCAAACAGATGGTGAATTAAGTTTTGAAGAAAGAATGGGATGTGGATTTGGAGCATGTATGGGATGCTCTATACAAACTACAGAAGGAACTAAAAGAGTTTGCAAAGAAGGCCCAGTATTTAGAAAGGAGGAAATAATATGGTAAAAGATTTATCTGTTACTTTAAGTGGAGTAAAACTTGATAATCCTATTATTCCTGCTAGCGGAACATTCGGATTTGGATATGAATTCGCGGATTTTTATGATATTAATTGCTTAGGTTCAATCTCTTTAAAAGGAACAACAAAAGATGAAAGATATGGAAATAAATTGCCTCGTATTGCAGAATGTGAAAGAGGATTAATAAATTCAATAGGACTTCAAAATCCAGGAATAGATAAGGTTATTTCAGAAGAATTACCAAAAATAAGAAAAGTTTTTAAAAAGCCATTAATAGCAAATATAAGCGGATTTTCTATAGAAGAATATGTACACAATTGTGAAAAAATAGATAAAGAAGAACAAATAGAAATAATAGAATTAAATATTAGTTGTCCAAATGTAAATCATGGCGGAATGGCATTTGGAACATCTCCAGAAGCAGCAAAAGAAGTTACAGAAGCTGTAAAAAAAGTTACAACAAAACCTCTATATGTTAAACTTACTCCTAATGTAACAAATATAGCTGAAATTGCAAAAGCATGTGAACAAGGAGGAGCAGATGGAATTGTTTTAATAAATACCCTACTTGGAATGAGAATTAATTTAAAAACTAGAAAACCAGTTATAGCAAATAAAATGGGAGGATTTTCAGGACCTGCAATATTCCCAGTAGCTTTAAGAATGGTATACCAAGTTTATGAAGCAGTAAATATTCCAATAATAGGAGTTGGAGGAATAGAAAAAGCAGAAGATGTAATTGAAATGATGCTTGCAGGGGCAACAGCAGTTGAAGTGGGTGCTGCAAATTTAGTTAATCCTTATGCTTGTAAAGAAATAATTGAAGATTTACCAAAAGTTATGGAAAAATACAATATAGATAAATTAATTGATATTATAGGAAAAGCACATTAAAAGAAAGGAGATAATAAATGGGAAAAGCAGTAATAATTGCATGTGACTTTAAAGATAAAGAAGAAACTTTAAATTTTTTAAATAAATTTGAAGATGAAAAACTTTATTTAAAAATAGGAATGGAATTATTCTATTCAGAAGGCCCAGAAATAGTAAGGGAAATAAAGAAAAGAGGACACAAGATATTT
>JAEEGL016987632.1_pt1 | contig 45739 bp, 41 predicted proteins | sample 9134231 | NCBI WGS metagenome assembly JAEEGL01 (sample SAMN16246548, study PRJNA631951) | gut metagenome | biome: gut microbiome; feature: rumen; material: fiber-attached | host: Bos | place: Iran: Karaj | collected 2018-10 | reverse complement strand
CGTATCTCCTCCTGGTGGCGTATCTCCTCCTGGTGGTGTATCTCCTCCTGGTGGCGTATCTCCTCCTGGAGGCGTATCTCCTCCTGGTGGCGTATCTCCTCCTGGTGGTGTATCTCCTCCTGGTGGCGTATCTCCTCCTGGAGGCGTATCTCCTCCTGGTGGCGTATCTCCTCCTGGTGGCGTATCTCCTCCTGGTGGCGTATCTCCTCCTGGTGGTGTTGGTCTTGTTAATGTTCTTGCTCTTCCAAATGTATTTTCTCTATTCATGTCTTCTCTTGTTGGTGCATATCCTGGAAATATTAGATTTTTTACTCTATCTAATCCTACAGAAGTTCCTGCAGCTATTTTTTTCCCTAGATTTTCTAGTGGTGTTGAATCATCTTTTAACTGATTTGACATTTTATTTAAGAAACCATTTACACTTCTTCTATCTTTTGGTTCTAATCTATATATAGCTGTTTTTAACTCTTGTAAATTATTAATGTTTGGAGGACATGGTATTCCCATATCTCTCATATATTGACCCGTCATATCTATAACAAAATTTTCTGCTCTTGACTGTCTTGGGTCACGATTAGAAGTCATTGTAGCTATCGTGTGTGCATCTTCTCTTTCATGAAGTCTTGTATCACGTGCCATATAGCTATTTTTTCTTCCATCTAATTCTATCTTTCTTCTCTTCAAAGATAAAGACTTAATCATGTTTATTGCTGTTGGTAAAAGAGCTAAGGCTCCTATACCAGCTAATGCTGCTATTCCTAATGTTGTTAAATGTATTGTTCCAATAGACATAGCTACGCTTACATATTTTGCAGCAAATAGTAAAACTGGTGTTGCTAATGTTGTATACCATCCTACTGCTTTACTTCCTGTTAGGCTACCTGCAACAATTCCTGCTATTGGTCCAGATAATAGAACTCCTCCTAATCCAGGAATTAAAGTTGTTGCTGCTGCCACACCTAATAATCCTACAGCACCAGCAATAGCTTTCTTTGGTTTGCTCATTTGATTCATTCTACTAGCATGAAAATGATTTTTATTTAATCTTTTATCAACGTCTCTAATTGGATTACCTAAACTTTGATTAATTAGTCTTACTAATTGCTCTTTTTTAATATCATCTAAATCATATATTGCTTCTCTTAAAAATAAATAATTATCTTCTTCTAGAGTGATTCCATTAGTAGACAAAAAGTTTTTAACTAATTCTTGAGTCTCATTGTTAAATCTAGTATCTGATGCTCCACCAGATCTATCTTCTAATTCTTGTAGCATATCGTCTAGTTCAAGTCTTTTGTTTCTTACTAATTGATATTTATTATTATCTGTTAATCTTTTTGCACCATATGCTATTGTTCCTAGAGTAATAACTCCCATTCCAGCAATCTTAATTGCTAATGGTAATGGTGAAGCTGCAACTAATGTTGCTGCTGCTCCTGCTCCTAATGCATCTCTTAATACTCTACTACCACTTCTACTTGCTAGTTTTGAAAATCCAGTAGCTGATCCTTTTGCTAAATTTGCTACCATTTCATCTATTTCAGTACTTGTTTTTTCAACAATGTGGGCTGCAACTGCTAATTGGTCTTGGGAAAGTGTTTTTTTCAAATGAGTTAAAAAATCATTATAATCTGTTATTGTGTCATCAAAAGGAACTCCTTTATCTCTAAGGAGTTCTTTTATTAATTTTAATTTTGAATCACTTGCTTCCTCGCTAATTTTTTGAATTACTTTTCTTTTACTAGTCCTAACACGAGAATTAAAAAGAGGCAAATTAAGTCTTAATGTATCATTCATTTACATTTCACTCTCCATTTGTCATTTCATCTAGCATGTTTAATTTTTCCAAATAATAACATGCTTCAAAAAAGTTCATATTGTCAATATCTTCATCTGATAATAGCTCCATATTATCAAAGAAATCAACAACTTCTTGTGGTATTTTCTCTTTGTTTTCGTCCATACTAACACCTTCCAACTATCCTCTATTATCATTATATCTTATTTAATTATTTTTTTTAATTATTTTTTACTTATATTTCCTTCTTCATCTATTAATGCATTAACACTCCAACTATTAATCTTATCTATTAACTTTTTCTTTGCTTCGCCTTTTAAAATATCTGTAAATTTATTTTCTTGAAGAGCTGGTATTATGTTATATTTCATTGTTCCATCATTATTTAACAATATTTGAAAGATTGCTGTTTCTTCTTTATTGCCATTAAAAATAAAATCTCCTAAGTTATATATTATTGGTTTATCATTATAAAATTCTATTCCTTGAAGCACATGAGCATGATGACCAACAATTACATCTGCACCTGCATCAATATATAATTTGGCACTTTCTACTTGTTCTTTTTCTAAATCATGAGAACCTTCTTTACCAAAATGCATTATTACTATTACATAATCACTATTTTCTTTTACTTTCTTTATTTGTTCAATCATTTCTTTTGGATCATAACATCTAAATACTCCAGGATTATCTTCTGTAGCAGCTGGTGTCATTATATATTTTTCAGCTCTTGTACCATTTAGAAAAGCTACTTTATATCCGTTTACAATAAAGTAATATTCTTCTTTTGCTTCTTCGATATTATGTCCTGCCCCTATATGAGGTATTTTATATTCATCAAAAGCATCTAGCATATCTAAGAAAGCTGTTTTACCAAAGTCATATACATGATTGTTAGCAAGTGTTACTAAATCTATTCCCATATCAAAGTAAATTGGAAGTCTTTCTTTTTTTGCTCTAAAAGTATATTGTTTACCACTCATTGCTTCTCCACGATTACTTACAGTAAATTCTGAATTAGCAATCATAAGATCACTTTCTGTCATTATTTTTACTACATCTTCTGAAAGAATTCCTAATACACCTTTGTTTCTTTTATCATATTCAGGCATTATATACCAATTGTCTGCTAAAGATATATCTCCAACAAAACTTATAGTACTTGGACTTTTAGATTCCATTATTTTTACATTATCCATACTCTCATATTTGTTTGTATATAAATCATTTAAAACTAAATATGAGTTGCCTGTTACTTCATGCCAATAATTTTCTTGATATTCATTTTTACTTAATAAATCTTTTAACAATGGTAAAGCATCTTCATAATTATTATTTATCCATATAATAAAATCTTTATCGATATTATAAGTATTTAATTTTTCAAATATTACTTCTACAATATCTTCTTTTTCTTCAGGAGCTTTTTCCTCTTTTTGTTCTTTACTTTTTCTTGGAATAGCAAAAAATAACATCGCTACTATAATTATTACAAGTAATACTTTTACCCAAAGCTTCATCTTTCTTTTTTTCATAAATATTCCTTTAAAAAAACTGATAAATAATTACCAATTTTTAATCTATATCTATAACATTAATTGAATCTATACCAGTACTATTATTCATTTCCAACACATCTTCAATATCTTTTCTATTAGAAACTTCAAAAGTTAATTCTGCTGTATTATCTTTATACATTTCAGTTTTTAAGTTACATTTTTTCTTTTTTCTTAACATATTAATAATTGTTTTAGCTTTTTCATTATCACAATTAACTACTAACAAAAGCTTATTAGTTTTTTTTACTTGAAATGTATAACTAATATAATATATAAGACCTATTACTAATGTTGATAATAAAGCAATTATATATAATCCAGCTCCTGACATTATTCCTATTGTAATTGCCCAAAACATAAATATTGTATCTATTGGATCTTTTACTGCAGTTCTAAATCTTACTATTGATAAGGCTCCAACCATTCCTAATGTTAATGACAAATTAGAGTTAATTGTTCTTATTACAATAGATGTTACAAGAGTTAAAAGAATAATTGATAAAGAAAATGTTTTTGTATAACTTACTCCTACATATGTTTTTTTATAAACAAAGTCTACAATTAATGCTGAAATAATAGCTATTAATAAAGTTAATAGTAGTTCTTCTGTAGGAATTGTTTCAGAAAACTGTTTTGTTATTCCATCTCCAATATCATCAATAATATTTAAAAATAATAAACTATTCATATATTAAACCTCTTTTCGTTCTGTACATAAAGCAAATTTTGATACTGCTATTCTTACCATAGGGACTGTTTTAATTACATCATTTAAGAATCCTGGTAATCTATTGTTATATTTTACTTCTAGTATTACATTATTATCCTCTAAGACATTATATAGTGGAATATTTTTATTTAATAAGTCATGATTATATCTACCTGATTTAATATTCTCATCAAATGTAATTCTTACATCTTCAAATTTATAAGTAAAAGCTAGTCTTTTATAATCAACTATAACAGATGGCTTTATGTTTTTTGTTTTAATCATTTTTATAAAATCTTTTAGTACATTTCTATCGTTAAATTCAATTTTATCAAATTCTTTATTTCTAATTTGTAAATATTCTTCTTTAGAAATAACGTCTCTTTTTTTATAAGATAAGTCTCCTTTTTTTCCTTTTAATTCTAGTGTTATAAATGAATCATCAAAGTTATAAAATCTAATTCTATATTTTTCTCTTTCAAATTTTCCATCAAGTTTTTCATAATAAGCAGTATTATATATATCATCATAATATAAGCTTCTAATATAGTATTCTCCTGTTGGACTTATTGAAAAAGTATCTTTATCCATTACTATTGATAATCTATATTTAAGAATTTCTGCCCATTTAGTTGATAAAAGAAACTTTAATTCATACCTATAGTTACCTTCAGTTAAAGTACTCATTATATTCCTCCTCAGATAGATTAAAGAATTCTTTTATTATTTTTGGTACTTCATTAATTCTATTAAGGGCATTCTTTTTTACTATTTCTACATTAGTAAGCCATGTGCTGTAACTTTGATTCCATCTATTGGCATTTCTTTCCATTTCTGGTTTTAACGATTCATAAAAGTAATTGTATGTTTCAATTATGTTATTTTCAGTCCATACATTTTTCATATAATATGATACTCGTTCAAGAAATCTTTTTTTGAATTCATCATTTTTAAATAATTCTCTTATATAAGTTGCATCAGGTAATAATTTAAGATTAGCTGGATATCTCATATAAGTTAAGTAATATGATCCATAATTAGATCGTAACGTGTAATCAGAATCATACAATATGGCTTTTATTTTTCCGTTATCTAACTCTGTATTATTATAAAATCTAATGTTATGTAAGTCTGTTTCATTGACAATAAATTCGTATACATAATAATCGATCATTTCATCTATATCTACTTTTTCTTTAACATAATTATAATTATCTGTATTTGATAAATCATGAGAATTCATATATCTTTTCAAACTTATGAAATCATCATTTGTTCCTTCTTCTGCTCTTAAAGCATAATCTACTATATTTGTTATTCCTCTTACATTGTAATTATTTTCTATATAGCTATCATTTATTTTTTCTCTTATAAAATATACTCCCCAATAATCACCATTAATATAAAGTACTACTGGTTTTGCTGCTTGTGCGACTATTGTTCCATAGTTTACTATCATAGTAGATACAAATTCATCTCTTATCATAGAGCTTGATTGTTCTTGAGAACCGCTTCTTAAAACTAAATCATTAAATTCTAAGATATCTTTGTTATCAAAGACTTTATAGTGCAAATGACTTGGAGAATAGTTTTTAGTAAACTTAAGCGAGAAACTTTTTTTATTATATCTTCTACTTTCTCCTCCAAATACTTTTAATCCACATGGAATAGAAAAAGAGCTATCTTTTTCATATAATTCAACATAAGCTTCCTCTGGTGTATCTGTATATGGATTCCAATTAAGATAATTAAGATTTTTACTATCAATACTTATGGATACTACTGGTAATGTATGATTTTCATTAATAATATAACTATTTGTAACTATTTCACTATTTTCTTTATTTTCTTCATAAGATACTGCTTTTATAACTGTTGTTTTTGAAATAGTAATAGGTTCTTTATATAACTTTGATTTGTTAGTAGGACTTGAACCATCTAATGTATAGTAAATATCTCCATTACCTTCTATTGTTATATCAATACTATTAACATCATTATATACTCCACCATTAATACTAAAAACTGGCTTATTTGATAATTCTCTTATTCCATTTTCATCATTAGCATTCCCAGGTGTTGGAGAAGAATAAAAATAATGTCCATATTCGTATCCTCTTCCATAACTATTTCCCTTTGGAACACTGTAGATATATAGTGAATCTATTAATTCATCTTCTTTATATAAAAGTAATCCATTTCCAGAAGATAATTTAAAATTTGTATGTGTATAATTATTATTTGATAAAGAAGTATCACCTGATGCCATCAATATATAATATTCATTAGGTTTTAAAGTATATTCAGGTAATTTATACATTTGTTTATCATCACGATTTGTTGTCAATGTATATTCACTCAATAATATATTATTATCTGTATTATTATATAATTCTATCCAGTCATAATATTGGTTACCACTTTGAACTAAAAATTTATCGTTAGAACTCATTATTTCATTTATAACTAATGAATTCTTATTTTGATCATATTTTTTTTGGAATTCTATTTTACCATTAGTATTATTTGCATAACCTGGAGATATATTTCCACTTTGGTACCATTTATTATCTGTTTTTATATATGCAACACCATTTGTTAAATCGTTATATTCTAGACTATCAACTATTCCATTTTTATTTGTTAAATGAACTACTCCATTTTTATGTTTTAAATCAAATGATGCATTATTATCTTTATCTAGTTTATTCATAAATACTACATATGATTCATTAGGAATTAATTCATATTCAGGAAAACGCCATTTATACAGTATAGTATCTTCATTAGTTAAATAATAGTCATGCAAATTTATATTATTTTGAGTATTATTTGTAACTTCAACATAAGCGTATAAATTATTCTTACCAAAGTCGATATTTCCTTCATTAGATGGCAATACTTCTGTTAATTCAATACTACTAAAACCATCTAATGCAACTGTAGAATATAAGAAAGTTTCTCTTCCCTCAATGCTGTTTTCAAAACCTGGTGTAACTTCGTTTGTTATTTTCCAATTACCATCACTATCACGATACATGGAATTATTTTTAGGAAGTTCTAAAGTATTTATTGCATCAATAACTTTACCATTTGGAGCTTTTAAAGTTATTGTCTCTTTTCCTTCTCTTTTTAAAGAGAAGTTTGTATATAAGCCTTCTTTTTTTTCTCCTGTCAAATAAACAACTAAATAGGCTTTACTATTTATTTTAACATCTGGAAAAACCCATCGTACTTCTCCATTTTCTTTATCACTTAAGCCATAGTTTTTTAAATCTATATCTGTATTTGTACCGTTATATAATTCTATCCAATCGTATAGATTACCATCTTCATCTATATTGACTCCTTCATTATCTGTTAATACTTCATTAATTACCAATTTATTAATTATTGTATGTCCATCATCTAATAAATCATAATAATTTGGTTTTGTTTTTTCTAAACACATATTAACTGAAAGAAGTATTAATATTATTCCAAAAACAATGCATAATAAAGAAATATTAGTTTTATTTTTATTAATATTACTCATCTAGCATCACTCCATTATAATTGTATCATAATATTAGTCAATTTTTTAATAATAAATAATAATTTATATAAAAAAAAAGAAGTATTTATTTATACTTCTTTTTTCTAAAATATTTTTCTTTTTCTTAAATGATTGTAATGTGATACTTCACCTTGTCTATTAATAGTTATTTCAGTAATATCTCTTACATTATATGGTACTTCATCAGGATGTTCTTGTGATCTAATAATAGTTTTATTTTCTTTTCTTACAAGTTTTATAAAATGATCTGCATCATTTTCTTTACAATATTTCATAATATATTTAATATTTATTTTTAATCCTGTTGTTCTTCCACCAATTTTAAAAGTTCCATCTTTATTAGGCTTATAATAAGCTACTGGTGTTTTTCCCTGTTTTAAGGCCGTAGGATTAGCCCATTCCATAAGCATTAATATGATATGCTTTATTTCTTCTAGGTTTACAATATCTTTATTAGCACCATTTTCTAATAAAAAATTAATATAATCATTATAATCTTTTTCAAGTCCATCTCTCATACATAATTCCCCCAACTTTTCTTTAATGTAGCATATTAAATAATATTTGTAAAGTTTTATAAAAAATGATATAATAACGCCTCGTAATTGGAGATTTATTATGATTAGAATTAGTCAGGAAGATTTAAGAAAGCTTGAATGTTTAGATGCTGGAAAGGGTGGTTCTGTTTATAAAAAAGATGATGATACTGCTTATAAGATTTATCATCAAACTGTAAAAGAAGATTTAACAGGATTAACTGTTACAAATCCTGCTTTAACTATATCTAGAAGACACTTTTATTCTTTAATTAGGAGAAGTAAACATCTTATATATTCAGGTGGAGTAAAAGATATTATTTATATAGATGGAAAGTTTGGTGGAGTTTGTATTCCTTATTATGAAGGAAAAAAGTTTAATGAAATAATGAATTCTCCATTTGATATTAAAGTTGATTTATCAAGACAAATGGTTAGAAATGCTAAAGAACTTTCTCATCATTTAATATTTCCAACTGATTATAAATTAAACAATGTTATTTTGTCTAATCATCGTGCACAATTTATTGATTTAGATGATAGTAAGACACATGTTTATTATATGCCTAGTCTAATTTGTAGAGCTTTTAGTGTTAATGCATTAGGTGAAACTATTCAAGAGTTTTTATATCAATATTCACATTATAATGTTCCAGTAAATCTTAAATTAAAAAGAAAAGCAGCATTCACTGCTGTTTCATATAGATCTATTGATGAATATTTAGATTTTAAAGAAGTAGTAAGAAAAATGATATTAGTTGATAAAAATACAGATTTAAGCAAAGTTAGAGAATTAATAGATAATTATTCATTTGATGCTATATATGTTGGAAATGAAAATGATACTAATGAACAAATTGGGAATGTTGCTAAAAGTATAATTGAAAGACAAGTACCACTATTTGATGTAACTACAAGTGATCTAGTGAATACATACTATAGCATGGAAAATATTTCTGAAGCCTACACTTTAAATAAAGAAAAAAGACTTGTTAAAGTTTTTGATAGAAATAGTTAATTTGCAATAATTATAAAACTATGTTATATTATTCGCGTAGTAATTCAATTCGTCCATTCGCGTTTTACTACCAAATAAACTGATGTTTAAAGGAATAATGATGAGCCTTAAGAATCTCTTCATGAATGGTAAGAACACAAGTTAATTGTGATTTTTTGCTGTTTATGAAAGGAGGTTCTTTTTTGTTTATCACAATTATGTGTTATAAGGAGGTTATATTATGAAATTATTTAAAGAAGTTATTAAAAATAATTTAAAAATGATAGTTTTTTATGTATTGATAGGAATTATAATTACATTTTTAGATTTGTATGAAGTTACATATTATCAAAAAATATTAGATGCTTTTCAGTTTAAGACTCTTACTCTTACTCCATTAATTATTTATGGTGTTTTACTTATTTTATCAACAATATTAGGATATCTAGAAAACTATCCTGAACAACAAGTTAAGAATAAGCTTTATTTAGATTTTAAATTACAATCATTAAAGAAAATGAAATCTATTGATTATTTAGATTATCTTAAAATTGGTACTGGAAGATTAACACAAAAAGTTGAAGATGGTGCTACTGCATCAAGAGATATAATGATTGATTTCTGGCTAAAACTATTTAGATATTTATTACCTACAGCCCTATTTAGTTTATTATTTATATATAAAGTTAAACATGAATTTGTTCTATTTGTTTTTCTTGGATATTTAATAGTGGTTATTATTTCTAACATAATACTAAAAAGACTATACAAGTTAAAAGAAAAAATATTATTAAATCAAGAATATTTAAATAAACATTTAGTTCGAGGATTTATGGAACTCGTTGTATTTAGAACAAATAAGAAATATGATACTGAAATAGAAATAACTAAAGATGGGATTAAAAATATTGTAGATGCTAAAACAAAAATAAAACTAGTTCATGAAATATTTTTTACTGTTTTTGCTCTAATAGTTAGTATTTTAAAAGTAATCGTATTAGGATATGCAGTATTAAAATCTGATCTTTCTGTTGGAGCAATTGTAACCGTTATATCATTACTTGGAAGAGCTTATGAACCAATAGCTATTTTTAATGTTGAGTATGTTGATTATAAATTAAATAAAGTTACAGTTAATAAATATATTGAATTATTAGATTTAAAAGATGATAAAGCATTAAATGAAGGAAAAACAATCAATAATTTACAAGGAAATGTTGAATTTGAAAAAGTGTCATACTCTTATGTAGATGATAAGGATGTTATAAATAATCTATCTTTTAAAATAAAAGCTAATACTTCTACTGCTTTAGTTGGGGAAAGTGGTTCTGGAAAATCAACAATAATAAAGTTAATAATGGGATTAATAAAATATAAAAAAGGAAACATATTTATAGATGGTAATGAACTATCAACAATTAATTTAAATCATTTATATGATAATATTACTTATGTATCACAAGAAGCTCCAATATTTGATGGAACATTAAGAGAAAATTTAATATTTGATAAAGATATAAATGATGAAGAAATAATAAGAGTATTAAAACTTGTAAGTCTAAATAAATTTTATGAAAAGCTTTCTGAAGGACTTAATACGGAACTTGGAGAAAAAGGAGTTAAAATGTCTGGAGGAGAAAGACAAAGAGTTGCACTTGCAAGATTATTTTTTGATGATTCTAGAATAATAATACTTGATGAAGCAACAAGTGCTATGGATAATATTACTGAAAAAATAGTAATGGACAATATTGTAAAAGAATTAAATAAAAAAACTCTTATTGTTATTGCACATAGACTTGAAACAATCAAAAATGTTGATAATATTTATGTTTTGAAAGATGGAGTTATAAAAGAACAAGGTTCTTACAAAGAGTTAATTGAAAAGAATGGTTATTTTAAAAATTTATATAAAACAGCAAAATAAAAGTAATGGAAATCCATTACTTTTTTATTGCTCCTGATTCTTCTTTGTTTTGATTATTTTCATAATCTACTTTTCTATCTTGAGCTAGAAATTCTTCTTTATCATATCCTAACTGAGAAGCAAGATCACCTGTATAATGCTCCCTTACCTCTTTTTCATATAAATCTGCTTTTTTGTCTAAATCATATAATAATTTACTAATCTTTTTTGCTGTCTCTTTATCTTCTGTAGAATATTTACTATATGCTTCATCAATAGAAAGATTAACATCAAAACGTAAGTCTTGTTCATTAATAAGTCCTGCTTTTATTTGTCTCTTTGTTTCTTCTAAGTTGTGCTGTTCATAGAAATCCTCTAATGATCTACTTGTATTTGCAATTTCAATATATCTGTTAAAATCTTCTAGAGAAACACCTAATTCTTTTATTTTATAATCACGTTTAGCTTTTCTTATCATTTTTACTTCGAAAGATGGAAGTCCCATCTCCCATTTGATATTTTCCATTCCTAAATCGAAAACTTCTATTCTTTCATCTAATTTTTTGCCTATTTCATCAAATATTTTTCCATCGACATTAAAATCCATATTTATCATTCCTTTACCATTCATTAACATAATTATAACATTAGTTGATAAATATTCAAAAAAAAACTAACTATATCTAGTTAGTATTTATTTTTAAATGGAGGGCCTAGCCGGATTTGAACCAGCGCTCGGGGAGTTGCAGTCCCATGCCTTACCACTTGGCTATAGACCCATACACGTATAATCATTTTATAATATATTGTCTTTTATGTCAATAAATATAAAGAAAAAAGAGTAGTTTCCTACTCTTTTATTCAAGTTCAAATGCACCTGTATATAATTTATAATACTCGCCTTTTTGTTTTATTAAATCTTCATGATTTCCACGTTCAATTATCTTACCGTGTTCCATTACCATAATTGCTTTTGCGTTTCTAACTGTTGATAATCTATGAGCAATTACAAATACTGTTCTTCCTTCCATAAGTCTATCCATTCCATCTTGTACTATTTTTTCAGTTCTTGTGTCAATAGAACTTGTAGCTTCATCTAAAATCATTACTGGTGGATTTGTTATTGCTACACGTGCAATTGATAATAACTGTCTTTGTCCTTGTGATAATTCTTGACCATTACCTGTTAACATCGTGTTATATCCTTTTGGAAGCATCATAATAAACTCATGAGCATTGGCAAGTTTACAAGCATTTATTACATCTTCATCTGTAGCATTTGGATTACCATATTTTATATTATCTTTTATTGTTCCAGTGAATAAGAATACATCTTGTAAAACCATTCCTATACTTCTTCTTAAATCTGTTTTTCTTATTTTATTAATATTTATCCCATCAAATCTGATTTTACCATCTTCAATATCATAAAATCTATTAATAAGATTTGTTATTGTTGTTTTCCCTGCTCCTGTTGATCCAACTAAAGCTATTTTTTGACCAGGTTTGGCATACATAGAAATGTCAAATAATATTTGTTTCCCTTTGACATAACTAAAGTCTACTCCATTTAGTTCTATATGTCCTTTTAGTGGAACATAAGTAAGTGTTCCATCATGATGTGGATGTTTCCAAGCCCAAATACCTTCTTTTGCTTCTTTATATTCTCCATCTTTTTCTTTTACTTTTACAAGAGTTACATATCCTTCATCTTGTTCTTTCTCTTCATCCATCATTTCAAATATTCTGCTTGCTCCTGCTAGTGCCATTACAATAGAATTTATTTGGTTAGCAGTTTGGTTTACTGGCATTTGAAAGCTTCTTGTTAAATGTAAGAAAGAAATAATTGTTCCTATAGTTAATGGCATAATATTATTAATTGTCAAATATGTTCCTATAAGTGCTACTAAAGCATATTCTAGATAACCAAGATTTCCTGCAACTGGCATAGTTATATTTGCAAATTTATTAGCATTAAAAGCATCAGTCATAAGTTCTTCATTTAATTTGTCAAAATCTTCCTCAGATTTTTTCTCATGAGTAAATACTTTTATTACTTTTTGACCATTAATCATTTCTTCAACATAACCATTAACTTTTCCTAATGATTTTTGTCCTTTTATAAAATGTTTAGCACTTCTTTTAGCTAAATTTCTTGTTATCAATACTGTTATTACAGTGAATACTAATACAAATAATGTTAGAAAAACATTTAAATAAATCATTGATGCTATTATAGCTATGATTGTCATAAGACTTGAAAACATATTAGGTATACTTTGGCTTATCATTTGTCTTAATGTATCAGCATCATTTGTATATCTACTCATAATATCTCCATGAGTATGCGTATCAAAGTATTTTATAGGTAATGTTTCCATTTTAGTAAACATGTCATCTCTAATTGTTTTTAATGTTCCTTGAGAAACCATAGACATCAAAATATTATATGAATAGGTTGCTATTATACCTACAAGATAGATAATAGCCATTCTTACTATTGCATTAAATAAAGGAGTATAATCAGTTAAATTGTTTTCTATCATCGGAGTTATGTTATCATCTATTAAAGTTTGTAAGAAAAGTGAACCAAATACTCCTGCAATAGCACTAATTATGATACAAATGAATACTATAAAAAGCTTTAATTTGTTTCCAGTTGTAAGATATTTAATTATTCTTTTTACTGTACCTTTTTTTATTTCCATCTTTTTATCATTTTTATTCATTCTTATCACTTCCCTTCATTTGGGATTCATATACTTCTTTATATATTTTATTTGTTTTTAATAATTCTTTATGAGTTCCTATTCCATTTATTCTTCCATTGTCTAATACTATAATTTTATCTGCTTCTTCAACACTTGCTATTCTTTGAGCAATTACTATTTTAGTAGTATTAGGTATTTCTTTTTTAAATGCTTCTTGAATTAGTTTATCTGTTCTTGTATCAACTGCACTTGTTGAGTCATCAAGTATTAGTATTTTTGGTTTTTTTAGAAGAGCTCTTGCTATACACAATCTTTGTTTTTGTCCTCCAGAAACGTTTGTTCCTCCCTCTTCTATATATGTGTTATAACCATTCTCCATCTCATTAATAAAACTATCAGCTTGAGCTAATTTGCATACGTTAACTACATCTTCAAATGATGCATTTTCATCTCCCCACATAATATTTTCTATTACTGTTCCAGAGAATAAAACATTTTTTTGAAGAACACAACTTACTTCATCACGAAGCATTTTTATATCATAATCTTTAACGTTATTTCCTCCGACTAATAAGTCTCCTTCTGTAACATCATATAATCTAGGAATTAGATTTACAAAGCTTGATTTACCTGATCCTGTTCCTCCAATTATTCCAACAAATTCTCCACTTTTTATTTCTAAGTCTATATTTCTTAAGACTTCTTTGTTTTTATCTTTAACATAACTAAATGATACTCCTTTAAATTTAATACTACCATCAGGTACTTTAGTTATTGGATTTTTTGGATTTTCTATATCTGGAACTTCATCTAGTACTTCAACTATTCTTTCTGCTGATGCTCTTGAAATAGTTATTATTACAAAGATCATAGATAACATCATTAAACTACCAAGTATTTGTGTTGTATAAGTAAACAATGTCATCAAGTTTCCTGTTGTTAATTCACTTCCACCTGAGCTAACAATAATATGAGCTCCTAGCCATGATATTAACAATATACATAAATACATTGAAAATTGCATAAAAGGACTATTAAGTGCTATTATTCTTTCCCCTTTTACAAATCCTCTATATATTTTATTAGATACATTTTTGAATTTTGATTGTTCTTCATCTTCTAAAGTAAATGATTTAACTACTCTTATAGCACTTACATTTTCTTCTACTACATTGTTTAAATCATCATAAGTTTCAAATACTTCTTTCATTATTGGATGTGCTTTTTTAGCAATAAACAATAATGATAGTCCTAATATAGGTGCTACTATTAAGTAGATTAAAGATAATTGTGGACTAATCGAAATAGAGAAAATAATACTTATTATTAACATAAGAGGTGCTCTAACTGCAGTTCTTACAACCATTTGAAAAGCAAATTGAACATTTGATACATCTGTTGTTAATCTTGTAATTAAACTACTTGTTGAAAACTTATCTATATTATAGAAAGAAAAATCTTGAACTTTATAATATAAATCATGTCTTAAATTTTTAGCGAATCCAGTTGATGCTTTAGATACACTTATTCCTGCTAACATACCAAATATTAATGATACCACCGCGCATATTACTAGTATTATTCCTATAATATAAACTATATTTATATCTCCTTTAGATATTCCATCATCTATTAATTTACTCATTAAAAGAGGGATTAATACTTCTAATACAACTTCAAATACTACATATATAGGAGTTAATAATGTACTCTTTTTATATTCTCTTAAAGACTTAATTAATTTTTTTATCATACATACCTCACTTTAATCATTTTAGCATAAAGATTATTTTTATTAAACAAAAAAGGAAGAAATTCTTCCTTAATATATTTCATATACATTTACGTTATTATATATAAGCTCATTTGAAATTATCATTTCAAATATTCCATAATCATTATATTTATAAATCGTATCATTTTCTATATAGTATATATTACCATTTTTCTCTTTGATTTCTTTTGCATTTGGATTTGTAAATAATAATATTGGTGTATTATTATATTTATTATAAACTTTATAATAATTTCCATCTTTACCAATAATTGCATATTCACTATTTGTATAAATACTATCGTAATCCATATAACTAAATGAATCTATTTTATCATAAAACTTAATATTAAAATCTTTCATTTCGAAAGCAGATATATTAGTTTCTTGTCCATTTATGTATGCAAAAGGATATTTCTCTACTGTTCCTGTAACATTTACTTCATCTGTATATGGGTTAATTTCATATTGTGTCATGTTGCTCTTATCAAATACATATAATTTATTATCATATACTCCATTAGCATAACTTAAATCTTTAGATAACGGAGTTGGAAGAACTATTTCCTTTTTTATTTGAGTATTAAGATTATATTTTATATAAGTTCTTATTTCTGGACTATCTACTCCATATCTTGGTACTAGATAAAAATTACCTACTAATGCCCCTAAATTATTTGTATAAGCATCTTGATTAGAGAAATTTACTACTTTATCTTGCTTTTTGTAATATGCCACTATTCTTTTATAATTGTAAACTAGAATTACTTCATCATCAAAGTATCCTTTATTAACAACTACAATATTATCATTGTTTTCATTTCTTTCTTCTTCTTTATCAATTTTTTTATCTAACTCTATTCCAGGTAAATCACTTACATATTCTGATAAATCTACATAATTTTTTGCATAATTATATGAATATAAAGTTCCATTATTCATACAAATTGGGATAGTTGATTCTTTTTTATTAATAAATACTAAAGATAAACAATCCCATCCATCTTTATCAAACTCTTTAACTTCTGATACTATTTTCTTTTGCTTATTAAATTTATTTGGAAATTCAAAAATAAATTCTTTCTTATCATTAGTTGTTACTCTAAATAAATAATAGCTTTTATCTTTCGTATTATTATAATCTTCATTAATATGATAATATGATCCTTCTCCTACTGTATAACTAATACTATGGCTCTTCTTTAATAAATTAACTCCATATTGATATATTAAAAATACTATCAACATAATTATTGAAAAAGAAATTGTTTTCTTTAACATTTATGTAACACCTTCCTTATAAATTCAATAAAAACATTTCAAATAATGCATTTACTCTTCCATTTCCACTTTTTGTTTTATAATCTATATCTGCTAAAGTATTTAAAAGTGATAATAATTTTTTTTCACTATAATTATTGCATGTTTGTGATGATACTTGTACTGCATATGGCTTTACTCCTAGAATTGTTGATATTTCCTGTTGTTTATAACCTTGATCTTGCAATACTTTGACACTATAAAGGTTTCTTATATTACTTGATATACTTGCAATTATATTGACAGAGTCTTTCTCTTTTTTTGATATTCTGTTGTATAATTCAAAAGCTTTATCTTTATTTCTTGTAGCAATTGCATTAACTAAATCAAATATATCTTCTTCATAATCTCTAATTGCAATTCTATTTATATCATCGACTGTTATATTTTTATCTTTTTCACTATATTTATAATTCTTAATCTTATCTAACTCATTTAATATTTTTTCATTGTTATATAAACAATATTCAGCAAAGTATTTAACTACTTTGTTATCCATTAAATAGTCTTCAAGATTATTTTTTATTAATACCTCAGAAGATATTTTATTATCTTCTACATCAACATTTTTACTTAATAATTCTTTTATTTCTTTTGATTCACTAATTGATTCAGTAGCCATTATTAAATAATTATCACTTGGATGTTCTAAGTATTCTTTTAAGGCTTTTATACTTTTATCTTGTTCTTTTGATAAAAAAGTACAATTATTAAATACTATAACTTTAGTACTTGATAAAAAATTATAAGTATTTAAAGATTCTATAACAGAATCAATAGTTTCATCTGGATAATCAAATCTTATTAATTCATAGTCTTTTATTTTTTTGTCTTCGATTATTTTTTTTACTCTTGTATCAATTGTTATTTTATCATTTGATACAATTACATAGTTATTCGTGTTCATCTTTATGCTTATTATCGTTTGGATATTGTTTTTTTAATCTTATCATTGCTTCAGATATATTAGTTTCAATTTCATCTAATGCACCTTTATCAATGTTTGAAAAGACTATGACTTCTTTTATTGTATCAATAATTACTTTTCCCCAAATCATTCCTGCTCTTATGTTTAAATCATTATACATGTATGGCATAATTGTATCTAAAGCATATCCAAATAAGACTCTTTTTCTTCCTATAAGGATTCTCTTATTAGTTATTGCTATTACACCAGTAGAAAAAATATCATAAGATCTAGCATTCTTTTGTCCAGCAAATATGTATAAAACTTTTTCATCATAATTTAGATGTTTTTCTAGAACTTTTAAGTTACTTTTAATTCTCCAAGCAACTGTTAAAGGATATTTCTTTTTAAATTTTCTTAATCCATCTAATAAAGTACTCATATTTTCTTTCCTTTCTAAAAAATATTATTTATAAGATCATCAATAAATGATATTATTCCATTAAAAATATCTGCAAAAAAATCTATTATAACTTGAATAAAGCTTTTAGATTTTTCTTCTTCCTCTTCTTGTATTTCCTCTTCTGGCTCTTTTTCATTTGGTTTATTCTTCCAAATACCTAATCCTTTTTCTCTTGCTGATCTTTGGGCTGATTTAAGTTCATTAGCATATAGATAATCATCTTCCAAATACATCATTTTAGCATAACCTAATTTTACTAAATCTTCTTGTAATAAGATATCATCTACATATACCCATACTTGTAATCTACCATATTTATCTTCTCTTGGTGCTTTAGGATCATATTCTATTTTTATTTTTTTTGCTTGTGTTAATGCTTCACAAACATAATCAGAAATTAAACTTTCATTTATTTCATCAGTTTCATCATCTACGATTTTTTCACTTGCGTCTATTCCCAAAAACCTTACCTTTATTTCTCCTACACCAAGCATGAATCTTGCTGAATCAGCATCTACACAACTGTTTAGTTTAACTTCATCGCTAATTGTATCTTTAGCATAGGTTTTTATTGGTAAAATAATGCTTAAAATCATGATAATTGATATTAGTTTTTTCATTATCTCACCTCTTATATTAATTAATCATCGAAGAAATCATCAAAGAATTTTTCATCATCCGAAACATCATCTAATTTAATAACTGAACTAGATTTATTTGATTGTGGCATAGGTGTTGTTTTAGGTGATTTATCATTTTGTTCATCTTCTTCATCTTGTAATTTTTCTTCAATTAATCTTAGAACTTCTTCTTCCTCTTCATTTATGCCAAACGTATCGTCATCTTTTTCATTTTTATCAACCACATCAAATGTTGGAATTGTTTCTACTGTTTTGTATGTTGGTGGAACAGTTATTGGTTCAGTTGATATACTCTTAGAATTTTTAGTAACTTGATCAATTATTTCTCTTAATTCATCATACTTTTCATCTTGTTCTTCTAACTTATCCTTAACTGCCTCTTTAGTCTTTTCTGTAGTTTCTTCAACTTCTTCTTTAAATTCTTGATAGCTAGCTCTTTCTTTTTCTATTTTATCGTTAACTTTCTTTTCTATATCTTTATTTAATTCATCTAATTTGCTATCAATTCTCTCATCTATATCATCTTCTAAATAATGATATGTTTTATTCTTTGTTTCTAGTTTATCATTTACTTTTTCTTCTACTTTACGATCTATTTTATCATCTAATCTATCATCTAAGTTATCTTCTAAGTAATGATATGTTTTATTCTTTGTTTCTAGCTTATCATTTACTTTTTCTTCTACTTTACGATCTATTTTATTATCTATTCTTTCATCTAGATCATCTTCTAAGTAATGATATTTTTTATCTTTTGTTTCCAACTTATCATTTACTTTTTCTTCTAATTTACTATCTAAAGCTTCATCTATTTTCTTGTCTGCTTTTTTATTGAATGATTCTAATTCTTTATTTATTCTATCTTCAATTCTCTTATTAATATCGTCTATTTTTTCTTCTTTCTTCTTAACTTCTTCTTTTACGATATTATTAGATAATCTTTCATTAACTTTTCTTTCAATGTCTTCATTAGAAAGTGTAAATCCATCTCCAAATAAATCAATATTTTTATTTTTTGTTTCATTTTTATCAGTTGATTTATTATCAGTTTTCTTGTTCTTTTTCTCATTCTCAATTTCTTCAAGTTCGGCTTCAATAAGCATATCTTGATCTTCTTGAGCTTTAGAATCTTTATTAGAAGTTGATGAAGGTTTATCTGTTCCTTCATTTTTCTTCTTAGCTTCTTCTTCTTCTTTTTCTATTTCTGCTAATTTCTCATCTATCTTCTTAACTAAATCATTAACAGATAAATCTGGTTTTTTAGCACTATCCATCATTGGATTATTACCCATAATAGAAGGTTTTGACCCCCCAGCTGTTGGTAATCCTCCACCCATAGGCATAGGTGCCATTCCACCTCCAGATGATGCTCCACCCATATTTCCAAATGGATTGTCTCCTGCACCACCAATTGATGCCATCATTTCATTTATTTTTTGATTCTTTTTTTCTTTTACAAATTCTCTTATGTCAAATATACTAACTGGTTTCTTTTCTCTTACTGGATAACCAACTTTTGGTACATTAGTTTCTCCCCAGTCAATTTTAAAATCTGGTACAAATGAAGTTTTAAATGGACTTTTTCTTAATCTTAATAAGATGTGGTCAAATTGCTTCATTCTTTGTAAGTCACTTACGGATACTAATGGTGTAGAAGAAGTTTTTTCAGATTGTTTTGATTTCTTTTCTCCACACAATTTACTTATTTCTTCAAGAGCTGCTAACTCTGTTGAAATTAAATAAATAATGTTACCACAGTTTCCTTTTATTGTTTCTGCGTCATCTTTCCCATATACTTTGTTCAATTGGGCAAAGTTCTGAATAATCATAGTAAATCTTATTTGTCTTGAACGAGCTGCAGTAATCATTGTTGTAACATCTTTTAGTGGTGGCATGTTTGCAAACTCATCTAGTAAGAAATTAGTTCTTACTGGTAATTTTCCACCATTAGCTTGTGCTACATCAATTAATGTTTCATATACTTGCTTAATAAAGATAGTAGCAAGTGGATGGTATGTCCTTTTTTCATCTTGGATGATTATAAATACTGCTGTTTTCTCTCTTCCTATGTCATCCATTTTAAAGTCACTGTAACTTAACATTTCTGATAAGTTTTCACGTGATGCAAATAGTTTTACTTTTTGCTTAAATACAGAAATAATTCCACCTTTTGTTTCTGATGGAGCCATTACTGTTCCACTTGCATTAACATAAGCAGCACTTGAAGGGTCTTTATAATTAAAATATTCTTTAATATATGATGATCCACCGAATTTGTCTTCTCCTACTGTAGCTGTCATATTAATACTGTTAATATTTATTTTATCTTCTGTTGTATCTTCAAACATCGCAAGAGCAATACCTGAGAAGTAGTCTGCAGCTGTTTTCTCCCAGAATGGGTCACTGTTTGTATTAGTTTCATCATACAAAATGTTAAGAGCTAAGTCATCTAGAAGCTCTATTGATTTATCTTGATTTCCATTTTTATATAATCTATATGGTAATTCAAGTGGGTTCCAAGTATTACCATTTTGAGGATTACGGAAGTTTAATAAGATTATTTTATAACCTTTTTTAATTAATAATCCTCCTGCTTTTTCATAAATTTCACCTTTAGGGTCAGTAACAATAACAGATTCACCTTTTTTAGCTAGAACTTTTATTGTTGGTAAAATAACGTCCTGTGTTTTACCTGAACCAGTAGCTCCTATTACCAATGTATGATATTCTCCATTATCAACCCATAATTCTTTACCATTACATATTAAAGGTGTCCCTGCTGCATCTACAGTTTCAGCAGATGCTAGAACTTTTTTTACATCTTTATCAGTTTTGATATCTTTAGGTCTAGACCAATCACTGTATCCACCTTTTGTAGATGAACCAATTTTTAATCCCCAACCTTCTTCAAATTCAAAGAAGTATGAATTTACACTCATAATTAGTCCAGCTAATGCAATAAAATATATTATTAGTGTGTAATAAATATAGTCTGCAGAAAAAGCTTCTAATGGATTTAATCCATAAAAAGTTCCTTTTGCTGCTATCTCTGGAATATTTAAAACACCTATTGCAACAACATATAACAAAAATACGGCAAATATAACAAATATAATTATATCTCTTGTACTTGCAACGAATCTAAGTTTCATATAAGTTCACTTCCTTAAATACAATATAAATGATATCATATAAATACTTTTTTTTAAACATTTAAAGCTTATTTTGCTCTTTATTTTTCTTAAATAATAGACAAGCTATTAACACTCCTAGTAGTATTAATATTCCAAGTAAAAGAAAAACTATTTTAAGTGATTTTTTTTCTTTTACTGGCTCATTAATATCTAGAACAATATACATTGAAGGATCTACATCTACGCTGTTTTCATTTATCTTCCATGTGTAAGTATTTCCTTCTTTTTTTCCATTAGTTTTTTTAACTTTATAATCAGTTTCTATTTCTATTTTTAAATTTTCAAAATTTTTATATCTATTAACAAACTTCCAATTATTTCCCCCACTTATTTTTAAATATCTACCATCATAATAGGCTTCGAATCCTGGCAATAATTCATTAGCAAGAGCTGAATCACCATAAGATTCAATACTAAATTGGTAATTTAAAGAAAATCCTACTTTATTATTTTCATCAATTAATGACTTTTTATATGTTTCACAGTTTACTTCACATTCACCATCAGCATACATGCTATAAAAACTTGTATAAAGTGGATACTCATTAACATAAAGGCTAGAATAATCTTTAAAACTTCTACCTGTATCATCTTTTACAAGAGCAGCTTCAACGTTTTCTTCTATGGTACTAAAACTTTCAGTAACAGTTCCATTGCTAATTTTAATTTTATAAGTAGCTTTACATCCAGTTAGTAGCAATAAAAGGAATATACTAGCTAACACTTTCTTTGCCATATTACCTCCTATTATTTTAATAATTATCTAATTCATAAAACATATTCTTAACAACATTTTGATCAGCGTTTTGTTTAAATCTAACATTAACTACTATTCCTTCTGATGTATTAGGATTGTATGCAATATATGTTACATTTTTATAATTTAATCCATAATATGATGCATTAGCTATACTTTTGTAATAACCATATTTGACATATTTTCCATTTATATAATCAAATGCTATAGTTTGATTATTAAGATTAGACTCTACTTTTTCAATTGTATCAATTGTTGATTTTGAAAATATTGTTTTACCTTCATAAACTCCATCATTTGCAACTGCTGCAATTATTTTTGCTAAATTAATAGCACTTGTTTTATACGAAGTAGCAAAATAAATTGAATTACCAATTGCAAATCCTGATGATGTTGCTCCTAATGGGCTAAGTATTTTTTCACCCAAATATTCGTTTATTGATTTTTTCATTGCCATTTGCATTGTAAAAGCTGCTACTGCATGTTCTCTTGTTAATCCATCATTTGAACTATTATATGATGTTTTAGTTCCTGGTACTCCTTTTTCTTCAAATAATTGATGTGAAGTGTGAGCTAGCATAAATGCTGCTCTTCCATATGATTGACTTAATCCTCCACCAAAATATTCACTTGTTTCATCGCCAGGAATCATCCATATCATACTTAAATTCTTTATAGTACTTGAATGTGTTAAAAAGTTCCTTAGTGATGCTTTATTTTCAACTAGGTCTTTGTTTGGAGCAGTATAGCTTTTCAATGTATCCGCATTGGACAAATATGCTCTCCATTCTGATGTACAGGTATTGTAATCATAATCATGAGCTTGATGCCAATATTTATCAATACTTGTATCTAAATTAATTATTCCATCTTCTTGCATTTTTGCAGCAGTTATTCCTAAAATTGTTTTTGATGCAGAAGATATTATAAATTCTTCATTGTCATTAGTATTATATGTATAAGTTCCTGTTATTTTTCCATTTGAGAATGTAGCTACTTGAGCCATTTGAACTTCATTTATTTTTAAAATACTATCTAGTTTGCTTGAATTAATTGTACTAGTTATATCTCCACTAGAAGTAACAGCCGAATCTTGTTCTTGAGAAGCTACATTTGTAGAATAATTTTTACCAGTTCCAGCATATCCTGTTACATCTGGATAGGATAGATTGTTTTTATTTGCTTCATTAGAATAATATCCATCAAGTAATAATACAACATATGTCATATTTCCTGCAGTTAATGCACTATGGGATATTTTTCTTGTCTTTCTTCCATTTTCTGCTATTGTTATTGAATCGCTGCTTGTTCCAACTATTAACATAACGTGATTACCAGATCCTCCATGGTCTGAATATAATACATCACCTGGTTGAATCATATCTAATACACTTTCTCTTGTAGCACCTGGAAGAGATCCCGATATTACTCCAAAAGATGGTGATAGTTTTACTCTTATAGCTCCTGGAAAGTAGTCTTCGTTAGAATTAACTCCTGCCATACCAGTTGCAAATGTTGAACCTCTAGAACATAAGTCCATACCACCATTGCACATTGACCATCGAACAAAGTTTGCACAGTTTAGTCCTAAACGGCAAGGACCACCAGTACATCCTGTGGCTTCAGGTGATACTTCTCCCCATCTACTATTAACTCCCATTTTACCTGTGATATCAGGATTTTGGTTCCCATTACCAACCCATCCACCTCTATGGTCATATGGGTAAGTAAATCCATCAGTCATATCCATTGTACACTCTAAAAGTCCCATTCCTGCTTCAACAACAGCTGCTCTTGTACCTAATCCAGCTCCTTCGACACGAGTTCCAATACAATTATTTAAATCACTTACTGTATGTCCTGTTTTAGCTAAAGCTTCTGGAAGTGGCATTGTTAATGGATCTCCTCCAATTGTTTCACTATAATTTGAATTTCCACTTCCTCCACCAGTAGATGAACCTGTTTTTTCACCAGTATAGAATGGGATATTACTACATTTATCATCTTCAAGTGAACTGGATAAAACTCTTATTGCAGCATCTTTGAAGAATAATCTTATTAATGCATCTTGATTATATCCAAAAGCATCAAAATAAGTTAAACCGTATTGGCTTGCTCCTCTTCCATGTCCTCCAGTTGGTTTGTATTTCCATCCATATACAACTGTTCCATCATCTCTTGTTTTAGAAGTTCCTTTGTTTTTCCAACAAATATCTTTTGTAGTCTGACTAGGTGTTCCTCCTGGGAATGTTGGTGGTTGTGTATTTGATTCGTAGTATCTTGTATTTTTATCTTCAGCATCGTCATCATGAGGTCTAGAATTATTATTTTGGAAGCATGGACAATCTAAGTATTTACTATTTGGATCGATAAATTGTCTATGTGCTATAGCTTCATATGCTGCTGGATTTATTGGCAAGTTTTTTTGTTCATCATCTAAATAATAGAATCCATCTTCTAATTCATTTTTAACTGGACAGAAGGCATCATACTCTGTATGCCATACTTTAGGGTCATGATAGTGAGAAACAACTAATCCTCTAGTATCTTTAACTGCTTGAGCAATTTTAGGATATTTTTCTGGAGTATATGTTGGATCGTAGTTTTGAACATTAGAACTATTTTCTATTGGTTTTGCCCCATCTAATCCTACTACTGCTACTGCTTCTGTTCTTGCAAGAATTGCAAAAGCTTTTAATGCTTCTTCTCCTCCACTATTGTACTCAGCTAACATTACTCCACCAATATATTGATCTTCAAAATCAATTTCTTGGTATTCTGGTACTCCAAATCTACTTTGTTTTTCTGGAGGATTATATACTTTAATTGTTTCAATTGTGCTTTCAATTACTTTGTGTCCTTCACAATCTTTTCTTATTGAATCATAATATTGATAAACATAATCTGCTACTTCTAATATTGTCTTTTTATTTACTTCATAGTTTTTATCTTCATCATCTTTATATTCATCACTTAAATAATCTTTTAAATATTCATGAATAAATCCATTTTTATTTGTTAAATTCCAGTAGAAGACTCCACCTGTATCAGGCTCTTTTACATATTCATTAGTACCATCTTCTTTTGTAATTAAATAATAATGGTTACCTCTATCTGTAGACATTGTTTCTACTGTTGGAACCTTTGTTTTTCCACTTGGTGCTTCAGTACATTTAGCATTTACTTCTGCTCCTGTTGCATCTCTAAATCCCTTAAACCAGTTTGCTGGATTTAACCATCCCCACCATGGGAATACATTTTGTTCTAGGTCGTTTTTAGCATATTGTTCCTTTGTTTGTTCAGAACCACAACTAACTTGAATTTCAGATGCTGGATTAGTAAATATTAACATTTGCATTTTAGCTAAAAGTTCTGATTGGTCTCCCCAGGCTTCTAAGAATTCTTTCCAAGTTTTTGATTCACCCTTAAAGTAATAACATTCTGTTTCTCCACATGAACCATCATTAACTGGAATAATAAAACCATTTTCTATTGGTGCAATTAAAGTTGATATTACTAAATATTTATCTATTTCTATTTTATATTTATCACTTATAGCATTTACATTTTTCATTATTCTTTCATATAATCCAGGATAATTTGCAAAAATGTTTAAATCTTCATCTTCATATTGGTACTGTTCTGATTCAACAGTTCCTTCATTCTCATTACTGAATATTTGGCTATCAGCATTTTTAAAAACTGTAACGAATATTGTAATTAGTATTGTTGTAAAAGATACCGGTGATAAAATCCAGAAAGCAAGCTTAAATAATAATTTTCTTTCTGGCTTTGTTACTTCTCTTTTTACTTTACGTACTCCTTCTTCATGAGTAGACGCTTTATTATATTTTTTTAATAATTTATCTTCTTTTCTTCCGTCTAATGCTTTTTCAGTCCTATGTTGTAACAATGGACTGTTAATACTTTCGACTATGGCTCTTTTTGTATTTTCTTTAGTTTGTCTTTCTTTTATTCTTTGCATTCTATTTTGCATTATTCGGTCTGCTCTACTGTTGGAATCGAACTGATTAATATCTTGATATCCGTTGTTATAACCACTTCTGTTATTTACCATACCAGAGTTATCATAATTGGCGGCAGAACTAGTCTGTGCTTTTTTTCTATGTTTACTAGATAAATATGCCATTATATCACCACCTTATTATGATTATACATTTAATATTATATCATGTAATTTGTCTAATTAATAGCTATAAACTCTATATTTTTAAAAAGAAAAAGACTTGTTTTTGCAAGTCTTAAATTATTCATTTGTAGTTATTTTTTTTACTGCTGACATTACTGCTAATTTACCATAATTATATGTAAGAGAACCTTGTTGATAAGCAATATAAGGATCTCTTATTGGTCCATCGCAAGACATTTCAATTGATGAACCTTGAGTAAATGCTCCTGCTGCCATTATTACCTGATCAGTGTATCCTGGCATATCCCATGGTATAGGTGTTACATTGGAATCAATTGGGCTTCCATATTGTATTCCTTGGCAATATTTAATTAACTTATCTTTATCATGAAAGATAATATTTTGTACTATGTCTACTCGATGGTCATTATATTTTGGTTCTACTTCATATCCTAAGTTTTCCATTACTTTACTAGTTAATACTGCAGTTTTTAAACTAGCACAAACAACACTTGGTGCCATAAATAATCCTTGTAATAACATTTTATTAATTCCCAAAGTAGGACCCACTTCTTTTCCTTCTCCTGGAACTGTAAGTCTATCTGCTACAAGTTCTACTAATTCTTTTTTACCAGAAACATATGCTCCATTAGGTGCTATTCCTCCACCTAAATTTTTAATTAAAGAGCCAGCAATTATATCAGCTTTATTATCTATTTCAAGAGGAGATTTATCCTCAACAAACTCACAATAACAGTTATCAATCATTATAATAACGTCTTTATCTATCTCTTTTATAAATCCAATAACTTTATTTAACTTATCTAAATCTATACTTTTTCTTGTTGAATATCCCTTAGATCTTTGTATTTCTATTACCTTAATTTTCTTTTCTTTTAATTTCTTTTCAATTTTATCATAATCAAAATCATTATCTATTAAATCTATTTGTTCATAATTAATATCAAAAGATTTTAAAGAGCTTTTATTTTCAACAATTCCTATTACTTCATCTAATGTATCATATGGTTTTCCTGTAATACTTAACAGTATATCATTAGGTCTTAATAATGCAAATAATGTGACTGTAAGAGCATGGCTTCCAGATATAAATTGACTTCTTACAAGTGAATCTTCTCCACCTAAAACTTCACTAAAAACTTTTTCTATAGCATCTCTTCCTATATCGTTATATCCATATCCTGTAGTTTGAGAGAAATGAGTCTCAGATATATTATTATTTCTAAATGCATTAAGTACTTTTAAACTATTTAAATCACATAATTCATCTAAATGTTTAAATTCTTGTTCAACTTCTTTTTCACTCTTATCAAATAATCGTTTTATTTCTTCATTAATCATAATTTCCACCATCTATTCTAATTATTTCACCATTGATATATGAAGACTTATCACTAGCTAAAAATATTATTAAGTTTGTTATATCATCACAAGTGGCAAATCTATTTAAAAGAATATTCTTACTTTCTTCTTCAATAAATTTATTATCTAAACTATCATCTATTTTTTTTATTTTATCTGTTAATATCCATCCTGGTGCAATAGCATTTACATATACAAAAGGAGCATATTCTTTAGCAAAACATTTTGTTAAAATATTAAGTCCTGCTTTTGAAGAATCATAATCTATTGTAATTGGATCATATTTATCTAAAGAATTATTACTAGAAATATTTATTATTTTACCATATCCGTTAACATACATTCTTGATCCTACTTCTTTGCATAATAGAAAAGGTGCTACTAAGTTTATTTCTAAAGTTTTCATAAAGTCTCTTTTAGATCTTGATGTTATATCTTTATTAATTTCTATTGCAGCATTATTTATTAAAATATCGATTGTTTCATATTCTTCATATATTTTTCTTAATACATCTCTTATATTTTCTTCATTGGATAAATCACATTTATATCCATGACATTCATTTAATTCTTCTGTAGGTTCAGTAGAATTATAAGTAAATATAACATTATAATTTTCTTTTTTTAAGGCCAAGCAAATCATTTTTCCTAGTCCACTTGCTCCACCTGTAACTAATACATTTTTCATAAAAAACACCCGAAGTCATTATAGCAAAAAAAAGGAACTTTATAAAGTCCTTTATTTAAGCTGTTTTAAATAATATTATCTTGAATTTGATCATTAACATACTGTACAACTTCATCTTTTGATAATTCTATTATTTTATTAATAGTTTCTTTGTCTATTATTTGTTTTAATGCTGATTGACCATTTTCTTCTATTATTTGTCCATATAAATTTACAAAATCATCATTCTCATCTAATGTATAATCTGTAAATATTACAAATGGTTCTTCTTGGTTATCTGGATTTGGTATAACTGCTTTTATATCGCATGTTACTTCCATTCCATCTTGATTAATAATATCAAAACTCAAATCTTTATAATCCATATTTATTTACTCCTTTTTATGCTGCATATAAGGCTGGTCTTGCTGCAGCTTCTGCTCTTTGTTTTTCAAACAATTCAGGACGAGTCATCTGTAATATTGTACCTGTATAGTCAGTTTTTTGTGATTGAATTGACTTAGCAACTCCTCCTATTGAGAATACATTTCCAAGCGCAGTATATAATAGTGGAGACAATTTATCAAAAGTAGACTTATCTTTAAACGATAATGCTTTTCCTACTGCTGTACCTGGGAATAATCCTGCTAAAGCAATTCTTGCTGCATATGATATTGCTGTTTGTTTAACAACATTTTTAGCAACTGTTTTAATAGAATCTTTATAGAATGAATTTTGTGAATCAATTTCTATTTTAAGTGCTTCTTTTCTATTTATTACTTTTTGATAATCTTCTTCAGATAATTGTTCTCTATTATTTTTAACCTCATTTTCTAGATATGCATAATTGTGTTGCAATGTTTTCATTACATCAACCATTTCTAGTGTTATTACTTGTCTTATCTGATCAGATGGTGCTTGCTCTATTATCTTTTTGTATTCTTTTATAAGTTGTTCTTCATTTCTTATTCTTTCTTTTGTATCTTTTAGTTTCCCTTCTGCCATTAATAATCTAATAAATGGTTCATTATTACTTATACATCTTTGACAAAAATCTAATTCTTTTCTTGCTTCTTCAGGTGCATCATCTAATTTTTTATAAATTTGTGATTTTTGTGATCCTGAAAATAGTGATGATATTACTGAAGATAATCCTACATAACATGCTGTTGGTACTGCAAGAGAAATTGCTGACATTAGTGGGTTACCACCTATCAATCCAATTCCAGCACTAACTGCAATTGAGAAAATCCCAGAAACTGCTCCTGATACAACTCCTTGTTTTAGCCTTCCTGGCATATCTAATCTTTTCTTAAATACTTCCATTGATGCTGAAATATCTTTAACTTTAAGTGATAACTTTTCAGAAATTGGATATTTTTTTACTTTTGCTTCTTTTCTCATTTTCTCAATATGATCTTTATGTTTTTTCATTTCATCATATAGAGCAACATCCAATTGCATTTTAAGATTCCCATCACTTGTTTCTTTAATAGTTTTTTTCAATAGTTCTATTAATTGCCCACGTAAATGAAGGATTTCTTTAGAATCATGTGATTCTTCTATCCTTTGGGATAAGATCATTATATTATTCATATTTCATCCCTGCCTGTTCTTCAAGACTAGCAAATATTTTTTCTGCCATTATATTCTTTAATTGATTAACAATTTCTTCATCTTCAAACTCTTCAATAGAATAACTATCTCCATGATTTACAATCTTAGCGTATTGCATATAGTTATTACCATTTTCTTGTTCAATAAAATCGGTAAATGCTACATATGTTTCAAAATCATTATCTCCTGGTATTAGTGCTAAAATATCGCATTTTATGTTTTCACCATTTTTTTCAACATAAAAAGATAATTCATCGTCCATATACTATCACCCTATTTTAATAATATCATTAATTACGTTTTTATTAAAGCTATTTATCTCTTAGTTTACATAAAAAAACACTAATTTTACTTAGTGTTTTCATTTATATATTTAATAGCTTTAGTGGCTGCTATAGCACCATCACTTGTAGCAGTTACTAATTGTCTTAGTTCTTTTGTTCTATTGTCACCAGCAACAAAAATACCTTCCTTATTAGTTGTACATTCTTCATCTGCTATTATGTATCCTGCATCATCAGTATTTACTAAGTTCTTGAACATTTCATTTTCAGGAATTCTTCCAATAGCAACAAATAATCCATCAATAGTTAAATTAGTTTGCTCATTTGTCTTAATATTATTAATGTCAATACTTTCTAGTCTTTCATTAGAATTTAATTTAGTAATTATACTATTATATATTATTTGTATTTTTTTATTATTTTTTACTAGAGAAACATTTTTTTCATCTGCTCTAAATTCATCTCTTCTATGAATTAAATAAACCTCTTCTGCAATATTACTTAGATATAATGCATCTTCTAAAGCGGTATTTCCTCCACCCACTACAGCAACTTTTTTATTTTTGTAGAAATTACCATCGCAAGTAGCACAATATGATATTCCTTTCCCAATTAATTCTTGTTCATTTGGAAGTCCTAATTTTCTGTTATCACTTCCAGTTGCAATAATAACTGTTTTAGATTTGTATTTATCTTTAGTAGTTATTACTTCTTTAGTATTTCCATTATCTTTTATTTCTGTTACTTTTTCAAACTTTATTTCTGATCCTAAATCTTTAGCTTGATTATATAATTTAGTAGCAAAATCAAATCCTGAAATATGTGGCTCAGCTGGATAGTTTTCTATATCTAAAGTATTAATTATTTGGCCTCCATATGTTAAGGCTTCTAAAACAAGTACGCTTTTTTTTGATCTTGCTCCATATATTGCTGCTGTAAGTCCTGCTGGTCCTGCTCCCACTATAATAATATCGTACATAAATAACCTCTCTTTTATAAAATAATTATATCAAAATAATAAAAAAAGAATACACTTTATTCATGTATTCAATTCAAATTAATTATTATAACTGCAGTTGTTTGGCTCAATAAAAACAACTTTATTTATTTATTTGTGGTTCATCTTGTAAAACTCTTTTGAACCATTTTCATTTACTTTAGCAGAAACTGCTTTTTAATAATTATTAAGTGTTTCAATATAATCTTCTTTATTACTAATAGAAGTAGAATCATCTATACCATTATTGCTATTATTGTTATTGTTATTGCTATTGTCATTGTCATTGTAATTGTTATTGTTATTATTGTTTTCTACTATTTCATTTTCTTGTTCTTGCTCTGTATTATCGTCTTTTGGTATGCAAACAATTATGCATACAACTATTAAAATAACCATTACTATTCCAAGTATTAAAATAGCTAATTTTAATCCCTTGTTTTTATTATTTTTTGGATCATTATTGTAATATGTTTGTTGTGGATCTTTTGAGCCATAAACATTAGGGCTATATACAGTTAAACCACAACCATCACAAAATGAAGCATAATCATTTAATTGTTTACCACAATATGGACATTTCATATTTATCTTCTCCCTTATTCTTTATCTTATGAGTATGAGCAGTCTTTTCCACCTGCTATATATACTACTGTTTTGATTTTTTTATGTTTACTTAATACTTCTTGATAAGCATCAGTTTCTTGGCTGTTCAAAGGTCTACTTATATTAACTGTACTATTATAATTTGAAATCATAGAATCTTTAAATGTACTATCTCCACTTACTTCATATATTACTTCTTCACTTTTTATTTTTAAATCACCTTGTGAAACAAGCTCAAAACCACGTCCTTTTTCTGTTTCTCCAATTGCATAATACTCATATCCAGTTCCAGTATATACTACTCCGATATATAAATACTTCCAACTGTTTGGATCATTTTCTTCCATTTCAATGCATGATTTACTAGGATCATTCCCAACTGGTATCATATATAAAACTGTTGAATCATAGAATTTAAGTCTTCCTGCTTCATTAACTTTGTATACTGCTCCTCTTACATAATTTATTACTTGAGTTGCAAGTTCTGCTTTACTTGGTCCATTTTCTCCATTTTTATCTGGTGGTGTAATTACATCGCTTTTTAAAGAACATCCAAATAAACAAAAAGATATTAAAAACAACGTTATTACTTTCTTCATTTATTAATCCTCCTAGGTTAATTATAGCATACTATTATGGTAGTAAACCCAAAATAATAAGTAGTATTGTACTAAACAAGATTAATAAAACACATATTCTTTCAATCAAGCTTATTTTTTCTTTTAATACTTTTACACTTATTAAATGTGTAATAACTGAATACATAGAACTAATTGGAGTTATTACTATCATATTTCCAAAACTTAGTGCAAAAGAGTTTAAAACATTTCCTACAGGTGTTATAGCTGTACCATCTAAAATAGCTACAGTTGGTTTTTGTAATCTTACCTTTTTAGATAGTCCTATTATTGTTAAGAAGAACATACTTGTTAAAAAGTAAATTATTCCTTTGTAATAATATAATTCAAACATTGAAAAGTCATCCATATATACGCTTTTTTCAAAGAAAGCTGAAAAGGCAACTAAAAGCATATATATGCATGCAAATAGTACTCCTTTTAAAGGATGAGGTGCTTTTTTAGACTTAGTTTGATTTCTTGCTAAAGTAATAATACATATTGATATTATTATTACTAATAGTAATTCTAGAATACCTATTTTTTCTTGTAATTATATCATACCTAAAATTATATATACAAGTGGATAAGCAGCCATTATAGGACTTATAACTGATAACTTTCCATTTGACATTGATATATTAACTACATATGAGCCGAACAAATCACAAAAAATAATTGGGAAAAAAACTCGTAAATGATCTAAATCAAATGATTTAAATAAGCCTATATCAAAAATGACTACTACTAATATATAAATAATTGATCTTACTAAATACTGATACAGATAAACATTAGCTCTATCTACAGTTTTTGCTATTTTTGAATATTTAATTTCTCCTAAAGACCAAAATATAGCTACAAATATTGCAAAGATTATTCCTAAAAACATCATATCACTCCTACTTTGCATAATAATTATATCAAATATTTGTATAGTTAATCTACTTTTTATAGCTTTGATTGACACTTTTATTGCAAAATAAAAACACTCTTGATTGAGTGTTTTACTAACATACTATTGTTTATAAGTACAAGGGTTAGCATTTGCTACATATACTATTGTAGTTATTTGTGAATTGTTTTTTAATGCTTCTTTAAATGCTGTTTTTTCAAGTGATGTTAAAGAATGAGTATCATTAGCAGTTATTTTATATTGTGATTTTAAATATGTACTTAATTCTTTATTTTGCTCTTTTCCATCTAAGTATAGATAATTAGTACCATTTTCATTTAATTCACGCTGCTGTAAAAATGGAATTCCATTTCCTTTAGTATCTTCTCCAATAACATAATACTCATATCTAGTTCCAGTATATACTACTCCAACATATGCATAATTCCATCCTGCATCAAATGGTGATTTACCACCGTACTCAACTTGTACACAAGATGAACCATCTTCTCCTACAGGTACCATATACAAATATTTTTCACTGAAAAACTGAAGCTTTCCTCCTTCATTAACTTTGTTAACTGTTGCTTTTGAGAATGCTACAAGAATATCAATATAAGCTGCCTTTTTAGCATTCAATTGATATTCACCAATTGAATTATTGTTATCAATCCCTGCCCCTTCTTCTTTTTTGTTATCTCCACATCCTACAAATAAACATAAACATAAAACAAGTAATAAAAATATTTTCTTTTTCATTTCATATCCTCCTATATTTATTTTATCAAAAATATAACAAAATGTTTAAAAAAAAGATAGATTTTTTTCTATCTTTAGTTTATTTCTTTGTATTTAAATAATAATTTCTATCAGACATATCTTTTATTATTTCTTCTAATTCAGGATCGTCTTCTACATATTCATCAAGTGCATTTATTAAACTAGACATGCTTTTAAATGATTCATAATTAATATCTAAGCTTTTCAATACTTCTATTTCTCTATTTGTTAAGACTATTTCTCCATTTATGTAAGCAATAGAATTTTTATCAAAGTCTATTTCATTTACTAAATCTTCAATATTATATTCTTCCATTTTATTCTCCTAAAGTAAAAAAGAGCATTTTTATGCTCTTGATACATATTTACCATCTGCAGTTGAAACTAGTATGTTTTCTCCTTCTTCAATAAACATAGGGACTTTAATTGTCATACCATTTTCAAGTTCTGCATCTTTCATAGCAGTAGAAGTTGTATTTCCTTTTACACCTGGTTCAGATTTAGTAACAGTATATTCAATCTTATCAGGTAAAATTAATCCAAGAACTTCTCCTTCATAGAAAGAAATAATTACTTCTAAGTTTTCTTTTAAGAACTTATAATCTTCTCCTAATTGAGATTTCTTTAATTCTACTTGATCATAAGTTTGCATATTCATAAAGCAATAAGATTCACCTTGTGCATATAGGAATTGCATTGTTTGCTTATCAATATGTGCAGTTTCTAATTTTACATTTGTATTATATGTAGTTTCTACTGTTGTTCCTGTTCTTAAATTTTTTAATTTAGTACGAACAAAAGCTGATCCTTTACCTGGTTTAACATGTTGAAATTCTACAACTGTATATAAGTTATTGTCTACTTTTATAGTTAATCCATTTTTAATATCATTTACACCTATCAAATGATCCACATCCAATCTTTTTTATTATTTTTATTTCTTTTCTTTATGAACTGTATGTTTTTGACATTTATTACAGTATTTATTTAACTCCAAACGATCAGTAGTCTTCTTAATATTTTTTTCTGTAACATAGTTCTCTTCTTTGCATTCTTGACATACAAGAATCTTACCTTGTCTATTTCCTACTTTTGCCACTTAAATCCCTCCTTGGTATTAGGTATCATAAAAAAATACCACTCACGCTAGATGATTATATCATATAATTACTAACAAATCAAAGAAAAAAGTACATTTTTATTAAAAATGTACATTTTTTTATTTACGAGTTTTAGTTTTTGATTGTTCCATAGTTTCATAAACTTCTTCTTTTGTTGGTAACCATTCATAAAACTCCCATTTTTCTTCTGAGCCTAATTTTGCTCCTTCTTTATAAACATATACGCCACTATAGTCATGAAGCTTTAAATATGATTCAACAAAATCATCAGTTATTGGAATGTTTTCATCTGGATATAAATATCTATATACTTCAGTTACCATTCTTCTTGCTTCTTCTTTATCTATATAGATAGTTTTTTTCTTTTTATAAACATTATTAGCTTTACAATAGTTTGAAAACCAACCATTTGCTTTAATTGCTCCATTTAATGTTTTCAATCCTTGATAAGTAGCTGGAAATTTAACAACATCTCCTGGATTAATATGAAATCTTCCATTTTTATTTAAGTTGCTATATACAACAGCTGGCCATAAGCTCTTCTTAGAATCTGGATTTGCTTTAAACATTTCTAAGTCTTCTTCTGGTACTTCTCCTCTTTCAATATAATAATTTACTGCTACTAAACTAATTCTAGATGCTGAATCACCTTTTTTTACAACATATTGACGATATAAAATTCCATCGATTACAACTGGCTCTTCTAAAATTGTTCCTTTCTTTGCAGTAACTCTTGTCTCAACACTTGATGATTGTACAGCAGTTGGAATTGTTTCTGCTTTAGCAGCTCTTGTAGCAAATGAAACAGTTGATGTTGCTAATATTAAAGCAGCTGCATATGCACATAATCTTTTAACACTTTCTTTTTCCATTATCACACCTCTTTTTTGTGCTACATATTATAACTCAAAAAAAAAGATATGTAAAGCATATCTTATTTTTCCCATTCAATTTCATTATTTAAAACTCTAGTTGTTAAACTTTCTGGTCTTCCATAGTGAAAATGATATAAAACTTTTTCTATTTGACTAGAAGCTTTCTTTCCTACTCTTGTACGAATATTAAAGTCCCCATCTTCATTTATATTTTTATTATCGTCAAATCTTTCATTGCCAATATTACTTCTTTTATATATACAATTACATGCGCTATTCATCCAATCAGGAGGTTCATTATCAATCTTGTAAGTAAAATCCCCTTCAATCCATCTTAGACTAAAGTAACAATAATCAAAATCTTCACTATTTATTTTATTAATAATTGTTTCAACATAATCATCTGATACATAATCATCAGAATCTAAAAATGTAACATATTCTCCTCTTGCATTATCTAATCCAACATTTCTTGGTTTAGATGCATTACCACTATTTTTTTCTAAGTGTATAACTCGAATATTTAATCTTCTATATGATATTTCTTCTTCACAAAATAATAAGTCTTGTAGCATATTTAATGCAAGCTCATAACATCCATCATCAACTATAATCCACTCTACTTCAGAAGTTAATTGTGGAATAAGTTTTTGTGCTGAAAAAATAGTATAATCCAAAGTATTATAATATGGTGTAATAATACTTAACTTAATATTTTCCATTTTCTCACCACCTCTTTCATGTCATATCATGAAATAAGTATATAGTGGATTTAATCTTTTTACAATTATTTACTTATTATTTTTAATATAGTTGACGTTTATTTTAACAATTTATCAAATTCTTTATAATTCAATTTTGTAGGATGGAATTTAAACTTTCTATCTTTTTCATAATACATTTGCTTTACTTTTGATCTTAATAGTTCTTTATTTTCATCTTGAAAATATTCAAAAGGAATATAAATAGCATTTTCCCCATCTACAACGCCTATTTCTTTAAAAACATCTACAGGTGTTACAACTACTTTTGTATTAAGCATTAAGGCTTCTAATACTGAATACGAGAATGATTCTATATCACTTAGTAGAACTAAATAGTTCGCATCTGCTACATAAGGCAATATATCAAATTTAGCATTTCTATATATAAATCCTGAATGATTAGTTCCTTCATTAACATCTGTGAATACATTCCAAGTATATGGAATATTTTCTTCATCTAACATAGCTGCTAATTTTTCTAATCTATCTAATCCTTTACATGCCTCACTTCTTAAAGTTGAAACTAAATGTAAATGAGGCTTAACATCTTTTCTATTTAAACTTATTGGATTATGAATATATTCTGCTTTCTTTTTTGTTTCAAAACCAAAAGCAATTGAATCTCTACAACGTTTTGATACTCCTATGTATTTATCATAAATGTCAGGATAAAGAACATCATTTTCAATCATCAATCCATGTACAAAACAACTACTTTCTTCTATGCAGAATACATTATTTGGAATATCATAATCCAAATATGTTGCTATATAACGATCACATATATAATTTGCATATTTCTCTCTATGTATAACATTTAAGTATTTTTTTAGTTTTTCTTCTGTTTCAGGATATGCAGCATCATATAGTACTGTAATTTCTTTTTTATTACCAAAGCATTTTCCGATATGCAATAACCATGTTATGACACCATTAAATAATCCAGTTAAATTATTTCTAATATATATAATATTTTTATAATATTGTACTATTTTATAATCTACATAAGGAACATCTGACAAATTCCATTCAGTTTTAACTGGATTATGTATGTAAATTGGTTCTGTTATTGCTGTAGTATTTACTACTATTTCATCTATTTTAGAATCAAATGTATAATTTCTTTCTAATCCTAATATTTCTTTTAACTTTTCTGTTCTAAATACAAAACTCCATATATATTCAAGATAATATGGTTTTATTTTACTTAAACACTCAAATGTTTCATTATGTACTGGTTCTTTTGGTAAAACATATTTAATTCTGTTATTAATATAACAGCAGTCAAATTCTTCATTTGTTTTAGCTATTATTTCATCAAAATAATTATCTGTTATTTCATCATCGTTACAAATAAAAGATATATATTTACCTTTTGCTTTATCTATAGCCTCTCTTATATTTTCTTGTTTACAGTTTATCTTCTCGATTTCTTTTGAATTAATATTACATTTTACTTTAGTATCAACTAAAATAACTGATAGTTTTATCATACTTGTACCTCTTTTATATAATAATGTGTCTCTCAATTGAATTATAACATACTATTATTTTAAAAAAAAAGAAAAAGAGATATCTTTCTCTTTTATATTTAAAAATTTAAGCTTTTGTTCTCTTTATTTATTTCTTCTTTAGTCAATTCTGACTTAATTTTTTCTGCTTCTATTTCATTATCTTCTGCATACATCATATTATCTATTTTTAATATTTCCCTAGTTGTTTTTTTCCTTTTTGATCTTTGATTAGATGTTTTTATTATATCAATTAAACTTTTTATTCCAGCTGTTATTGCTCCAGCTGCTAATCCAGTTAAGCATAATGAAACAAGATTTATTGATACTCCATGAGTTTTAACTGTATCATTTATGTAGTTATTTATTTCTTTTTTAGCAGATTCAGTTAATTCTGGAATATTATCATGTACTGTAGTTTGTAATGTTTCTTTAGCAAAACCTACAAGTTGTTCTTTATTTTCATCTAAATAATCTTCTACAGCTTTTGTTCCTAAGTCAGTAACTTGTTCTTGAAAATCAGGATTTTGAAGTTGTCCTAAAAACATTTTTTCTACTGTACCTCCAGCAAAATTTGAAGTGTTTGAAGATACCTGATCTGTTAATAAAGTTCCAAGTTGTTCACCAAATTCTTCTTGACCTGTCACTGTTCCCAAAAGGCCTGTTGCGCTTTTTAAAATACTTCCTATAACGCCACCGGAAACACTATCTTTAACTGCGCCAGCTACACCTTCTCTTGTTGTTTCTACTAAAGAATCTGCTAAATTAGGAACTTCTTGAGTTATTAGCTCTCCACTTGCTGTTTTAGCTGTTTCTATAAGACTATCTGCATTGTTATCTAAATAATCGTTTATTGCTCCTGTAATTCGTTGTTCTAGGTCTTTTCGAAACTCAGGGCTATCTAGTTTCTTGGCAATTGCATTTTTACTAGCTTCTCCAACCATATTTGGAATTAGATCAGGTTTAACTAAATTCATAGTTGCACCAGCCATTGTACCAATTGCTGCTCCACCTAATGTCAGTGCAGAAGCAGTTTTAAATGCATCAAAGAATCCTTTAGCATTCTCCATTTCATGTTCTATATTAAGCCCATAGTCAAACTTTGAATTAATATTAATACATAATTGTAGTTTATCATTATCACTTAACCTTTGATATGCTCCTCTTAATGATAAATAACCTGTATATTTATAATCTACTCTTTTAGAAGCTAAATAATATCTTATATATTCTTGAACAGCAGGCGGAAATCTAGTATCTAGTATTTTACCATTCTTATCTCTTTTTACTTCTAATTTTTGAAATAAGTCATTAAGAGCAATTTCTTTATTACTTACTATTAATTTTTTATCACTTCTTTTTAATGAAATGCTTGCTATATTTACTTCATTATATCTATGATAATTTTTAATTAAAGTAGACATAGTATTTCACCTTCTCACATTGCTCTTCTAGTAGTTGTTCCTCTCATTCTAGATCTATAATACATTTCTTCAAGAATTTCAGCTTCTTGTTCATTATCTGTATGATAAAGATATGTATCAAGTTTATTTATTTTCTCATAATCTGCATGATTATTTGCTCTTTTATATCCATTTTTTATTATTCTATATACACTTATTCCTGCACTTGTAACTACTCCAGCTGCTATACCTGCAATCGCTCCAGTGGCCAAATTAATTGGTAAAGCATAACCATTTATTTCAGATGATACTTCTGATATTATGTTAGTACCTAATATAGGCGTTCCAAGCAACCAATCTGGGATTTCTTTTAATACTTTAGAATTAACAAAATTCGGTACTACACTAGGAGACTTTTTGTTTAGTATAAACCCTCCAATAGTTCCTAAAACTAATCCACTACCAACAGTTGCTAAAGTCTTTTTATGATTTTCAAAAAAGTTATTTGCTTTTTTAATTCTTTTTTCTATATTTACATCTTTATTAAATTTATAGCTAATTCTTCTACATAATTCTATTCTATCTTTAGTTTTTAAATCATAACAGGCCGCTCTTAAAGAAAGATACCCAGTATCAGTAAACATAATTTTTTTCTCGTGAAGAAACGCTCTTATGTCATCTTGTATCTCTCTAGGGAATCTTGTATTAATAATATTTCCATTTTTATCTTTAGTTATTTCTAAATCCAAAAAAATATCATCTATATAATTATCTTTAGATTTGACTCTAACTCTTTTTTTATATTTTTTTAAGACATATTTTTCTTTTGAACTTATTTTATAACCTTGATATTTAGTTATTTTAGTTCCCATAATATCTCCTATTATACATTTTAATTGTATCATGAAATAAAATAATGATTAAAAAAATAATGTGTCACTTTACACATTATTTTAATTCATTGTTGAATTTTTTATTTCTAATCATTTCTATTTCTTCTTTATATGGGGCTTTCTCTCCAATCCATGGAGTTTCAAGTATTTTAGGAATATTATCTAATCTTTTGTTATAAATGACATTAATTAGATTATCAAAGCCAATTGTACCGTATCCTAAATTCTCATGTCTATCTTTATGTGCTCCTATAGGGTTTTTACTATCATTTATATGTATACAATGAACATATTTAAGTCCAACTATTTTATCAAATTCATCTAAAACAGTATCAAAATTTGAAATATCAAAACCTGCATCATTTAAGTGACAGGTGTCAAGACATACTCCTATTTTTGATTTATCTTCTACTCCATCTATAATAGTTTTAATTTGATTAAAATCTGTACCTAATTCTGTTCCTTTACCTGCCATTGTTTCAAGAAGAATAATGACATTATTGTTATTTTTATTTACTTCATTAAGAGCAAAAATAATATTTTTAAGACCTTCCTCTATACCTATTCCAACATGACTACCTGGATGTAATACTAAATATTTAATACCTATTTGTTCGCAACGTGAAACTTCTTCTTTTAAAAATCTAATAGAAAAATTATACTTGTCATCTTCTTTATTATTTGCAAGATTAATAATATATGGTGCATGTACAATTACATCAGTTAAATTGATGCCAGAAGATTTCATCTTTTCAATTGCTTCATTTGTTTTCTTGTCATCTATTTTACATCTAGTAGTATTTTGAGGTGCACCTGTATAGAACATAAATGTATTTGATCCATAAGATAGTGCTTGTTCAAGGCTTCCTAAAAGTTGTTCTTTACTTTCAAAACTAACATGACTTCCAATAATTAACATAAATATCACCAATTAGATTTTACAATAAAAAGTTGGTAAACTCAATCAAAAAAAGATAACATTGCTGTTATCCTTTGTTTAACTAATTTGTTGGTTGATATTCACAAGTATTTCCTTCTTTAGCATGTATAAATACTATAGCATTATATGAAGGGGCTTTATCTTTACCTGGTGTACTATAGCTTCCAGAAAGTTTTAATCCTGCTTCTTTAGTTTCTCCTGTAGTTACTTCATCTTGTGATAATGTAGCATAATATGCTTCGTTACGATCATTAGCATTCTCTATTTTTTTACATACTCCTACTTGTCCTGAACAATAGTAAGTATATTTAGGTACTGTTTTTCCTTCACCTAGTGAAGCGTCAGCTTCTAGCTCATATTCTTTTGTTAATAAATCAGCAAGATCATTTCCAGCAGAAGATCTCTTAACAGTATACATTGCATCTGTACCTTTTTCATTTAAGTAAGCTTGTGTAACGAAATAAATTCCTTGTCCAGCTCCATCTTCACCTATAAAGTAGTAATCATAACCTGTTCCATTATATACTACTCCTACATAAGCATATGCCCAAGTATTACTAAATGGAGATTGTCCACCTGACTCTACTGAAACACAAGATTGTTTTGAGATGTGTCCAACAGGAACCATGTATAGAGTATTTTCAGTAAAGAATTGAAGTTTTCCTCCTTCATTTACTTTGTTAACTACTGCTTTTGCATATGCTACTGCAGTGTCAACCCAAGCACTCTTTCTGGAATTTTGGATATATGTTGTTACAGATGGAATAGCGATGATCATCAATACTCCTAAGATGATGATAACTGCTAGTAACTCAATCAATGTAAATCCTTTTCTGTTTAATTTTTTCATTTTATTCTCCTTTCTATTATAGTTTTATACTATCACATTGAATGTCTATAGTCAATAATCTAGAATTCTATATTGATTTAGTTTTACAAAAAAAAAGACTTTAATGTAAAGTCCTTATTCGTCATAAACTACTATGCTAGTTATTGTAGAACCAGGTAATTCTTTAAAATAATTCTCTAGCATTGTGTAATTTTTTGTTTCATCTTTTAAATAATCAATTATTACATCTTCTCCTCTTACTACTAGCTCGTACTTACCTAGTTCATCAAGTTTTGATTGTTCTACTATGTTTATACCTCTATTATCTAATACTGAATCTGGGTCTGAATCGTTACAATTTTCGTCAGCACATGATACTAAATGAACATAATATTTATAATCCCAGTCTTCTGTTATTTGATCATTTACAGGTTCTTTAGTAATGGCTACAAATGAATATTTCTTAGAATAATATGTGTCAAATGGAGATACATCTATATCTATACTTCTAATTTTATAAAGTGGGAATACCACTGCTACATGCTCAGTTGGCCAATCATAAGATGGATTACTTCTAATTGTATATTCTACAGAAGTAATTGCTCTTTTAGCATCCTTAATAAATGTATTTCTTTTATTTTTATCTAGTGTTGATACTATATTAGGAATTGCTACTGTCATGATGACTCCTAATATTACAATAACTGCTAATAATTCTATTAAGGTAAAACCTTTTTCATTCTTTTTAAACTTCATGATATCACCATACCTTAATAAAATTATAATCTTTTTATTTAATATTTTCAATAATTGAATACAAAAAAAGAACTGGTATACAGTTCTATTTTTGTAACATGCTCATTAGGTTTACTTTGAACATATCTTTTTCTGGGTTACTTTTTGATATCATAACACCTTTATAAGTTGATAATTCAGTACGGTGTCCTTCATCTAATATTCCTTCTGGAGTAATATTAGTTAGAAGTACTATGTTCTTTTTCTCATATACAGTGTAATGTAATCTTATTTGTCCATGTACTTTAGCAAATAATTCTGCTGTTGGTAATTTTAATTCATAAGATTTTGTTTCTTCTTTTTTGTTAACTGAGACTAATTCACCTAAAAAATTACCATTTCTTATTTCTGGATAATACTCAAACGTAAGTTTCTTGAAAGCAAACATATTATATTTTCTTAATGTTCTTTCTTTTTTCTTGAAATCATTCTCATTTTGATATTCAAATATGTAACTTTGTTTCATAGTATTCAACCCCCCAAAACAACCTACATCTACAACCCCTAATCCTCTAGATGTGCTTGTATTATAACATAATTAGCTAAAAATGTCAACTAAATTGTAAAACAAATTGTTTTTTTGCTTTAAAAATAGGCTTTTTGAGAGTTCCAATAAAAAAAGATGATTTACATCATCTTTAAAAATCTAATTGTTCAATCTCATCTGATTTAGCAGGTGCTGCTGGAGGATTGATTGTTGGCACTGTGATCTTTGGTGCTTCCATAGCAGCTGCTGGTGCAGCTTGTACTGTTTGTGCTGCTTGTGCAACTGGTGCTGCTTCTTGAACTACAGTTTGTGTTACAGCAGGTGCTGCAGTTTCTGCTACTTGAGCAGGAGTTGCAACTTGAGCTGGTGTTTCAACTGCTACTGCTGGTTGAGCTTGTGCAGCTGGTGCAATAGTTTCTGCTGCAGGTGCTGCATTGTAAGCTTCTTTAACAGTATCTGTTGGGATTGGAGAAGTGTTTTCTAATGGATTTGCTCCTCCATATATTTCTTTTGGTTTATTATCTGTTATATCTGATAATTGCACAGTTGGATTAGCTCCTCCATAAACTACTGGTGCAGTTGTTTCTGCAACTGGTGCTTGTGGTAAAGCTTCAGCTGGTTGAACAGCAACTGGTGCTACTGCTACTTGTTGTACACTTTGATCTACTACAGGAGCAGGTGGTGTTACAGCTTGTGGTGCAGGTGCAGCTGGTGCTACTGGTGGAACAGTTACATTTTGTTCTACTGGTGCAGTTGTTGCGGCTACTACTTGAGCAGGTGCTGTTGTTGCTTCTATACTAATATTAATAGGTTCTACTGCTAATGGTGTTACAGCTTGTGGTGCTACTGCAGCTTGTTCTACTACTGCTGCTGGTGCTGCTGTAACTTGTTCAGGGACTGCTTGTACTACATTATTCCCTTCTGCAGGTGCTGTAAAGTTAATAGTTTCTGATACCTGTGGTGCAGGTACTTCTTTTACTCCGTCTCCTTCAGATGGCACAACAATTGGACTAGCAGCTACTTGAGCTGGTTGTGCTGGCTGTACTGTTGCTGCAACTTGTACTTCTGGTGCTTGAGTAGCTTGTGGTTCTACTGCTGCAGTTGGAGTTTCTTCTTTTTCTTCTGCTCCCTCTACATTTTTCTTTTTCTCTTTCATTAATAATACAAGTCCTACAGCTAGAAATAATATACCTAAAAGGATTAATATTCCTGGTGGTGAAGTAACAAACTCTTGAAAATCAAAACTTAAAAATTCAAAAATATTCATTTCTATCCTTCTTCCCTTATCTATTCT
>JAEEGL013597559.1_pt1 | contig 45749 bp, 68 predicted proteins | sample 9134231 | NCBI WGS metagenome assembly JAEEGL01 (sample SAMN16246548, study PRJNA631951) | gut metagenome | biome: gut microbiome; feature: rumen; material: fiber-attached | host: Bos | place: Iran: Karaj | collected 2018-10 | reverse complement strand
CTTGCGCCTCCGCTCACGGCGTTGCCGTTGACCTCAGCCGTCGCTCTCTTGCCTTCGAGCTTCGTCTTGTTGTAGCTGGTTATTGCGCCAGACGAGCGCCCCATTGAGCCTGAGACGGATGACTCCACTCCCTTCATGTTGTCGCTTGCCGACTTGTTGGTTCCTTCAAACGACGTGTTGAGTGAGTCAAGACCCCTCTGTATGCTTCCAATCGGGTCTGACAGGAAGTCAGCTATGCCGCCGAAGAAGTCGATTACCGACTGGAACGCCGTCTTGATTGCCGAGGTGATGTTCGGGGCTGCTTTCTCGATTCCTCTGACGAGTCCGTCCACGAACTTGCCGCCAACGTCGATGAGAAGGGTCCCGACGTTGCCGAGCGCGTCGACAATCGTCGCGGGGAGGTTCGCGAACCACTCCCTCACGGCCTGACCCTCCTGCGTCGAGCCGTCCAAGATTCCAGCCACGAGCGCCACGCCAGCCTCGAACATCTGACCAGCGTACCCCACGACATAACCGACCATCGAGCCGAGCGCAGATGACAGGAGTCCGAGCCATTCTGGGGCGTTCTCGGCTATCGCCTGCCCTATCGTCCCGAACACCTTTGCTGCTGCGCTGAGAATCCTCGGGCCGTTCTGCTGCATGAACGAGGCTATCTTCGAGAACAGCTGCGGAATCGCGTTGACGATTTCTGGGATGGCCTTGAAGATGGCAGTCTTGACCGCTCCCCACATGACGATGGCCGCTTCGAGCAGCTCTGGGCCGAACTTCTCTATGGCACCGCCAATCGCCTCCATGAGCTGACCAGCGGAGTCAAGCAGCATGGGGAGGTTCGCCTTGATGCCGTTGGCGACCTTCTCCACGAACGTCTTGGCCTTCGTGACGATTCCGTCATCGCCGAACAGCGCCGCCGTTATGTCGAAGTCCGACACGAACTGCGTGAGGCTCTTCGCCCCTTCCTGCATCGCCCTTCCGAGTTTCGACATGAGGCCAGTGACCATGGACGGCAGCTTTGCCGCTATCGTGCTGAGTGCCGAACTGAGGAGCTGCGGGACTGCGCTCGCGATGTTGCGGGCGATTACCCCCACCTCCTTGACCATGTTGCGGGCGAGGCCGCCTTCGCCGCCCTCTCCGAACACTGCGGTCATCATGTCGGCGACCCTTGCCGCTATGTTCGCGTCGGGCTTGCCGAACTCGGTGACTAGGTTCTGCCACGCCGACTTCACGGCGTTCGCGGAACCCTCAAGGGTCATGAGGGCTTCCCTTTGTGTCGTTCCGTAGATGCCCTGCTTCTTCTGTATCTGTTCGATTGCCACGACGACGTCCGCGAAGCTGTCGATGCTGAGGTCACTCGCCGCACCGTTGGCAGCGCCCCACTCGTTCGCGTCGGCGATGAGCTGCTCCATGCCCTCCTTCGTGCCAGCGTATCCGAGGGACAGGTTGTCGAGCATCGTGTAGTTCTGACGTGAGAAGCCCCTGAACGCATCGGTGACGGACTCCATGTTCGTCCCGAATGTGTTCACGTTATCTGAGATGGCGGTCATGGCCCTGTCGGTCATCTCAGCCGCCTTCGCGGTGTCGCCGCCGAGCGAGTTGATGAGCGACGCCGAGAACATGGTGGCGTTCTGCATGTACGTGTTGGCATCCATGCCAGCCGTCTTCCATGCCCGCTGCGCCTGCTCCATCATCGCTGTCTGGGCCTGCTCGTTGCGTTGGTAGTCCGCCATCACCGCATCGACGGACTTTCCGACTGACTGCGCGTATTCCTCCACGCTCATGCCAGCGTTGCCGTACAGCTTGGAGATGCCTCCCTCAAGCTGCTCGAATCGCGAATACGACTCGTATGCCGCCTTGCCGAAGTCGACGACCTTCTTGACGGCCCACATGCCAGCAAGCGCCTTCGCAGCCGTCTTCGCCGCCTCGCCGAGTTTGCCGATTATGCCCTGCGAGATGTCCTCCACCTGACCGGAGGCTTCGTCATCGCAGGTTATCTTTACCATGAGGTCGAGCAAGCTCCCCATACGGCTATCGCACCACCAATCCCGCGTTCCGGATGACTTCGGCGGCTATCTCTTCTCCAGAGCGTTCCTCCTGCGGCCTGTAGTCCCTGAAGTCTAGGTAGTCAATCGCCCACGACTTGCCGAGCGCCTGCTGCCTTATGACTTCACTCAGGAAAAAGCGGTAGCCCAACTCGTCCTGCTGTCGGGCGAATCGGGCCACCGCGTACCTGACGATCGTGTCAGCCCGTGCGGGGCCTCTGTACTCCCCTAGGCTGAGGTCAAACTCTCTGGAGCCATCGTCGCTGCCGACGAGGATAAAAAATCCAAGAAGCTCTCGTCCGCGAGAAGCTCGTACACGTCGTTGTACAGGCTCATGATGGTCATGCTTTCCATGTACTCTTCCGTGCTCACGCCCTCGATTGAGGCTAGGATGGCGACCACGTCGCCGTGGTGCTCGCGAATGAGGTTCGGGAGGTGCCTCTCGACCTTGCCGAGAACGTGCGCCTTCGGGTCTTCGCCCTTCTTGAGCTTGTCCCGCTGCAGGATGCTTGAGAGGTCATTACTTTTCGCTATTCGACACACGGGCGCGATGATGTCCGCCATCACGTCGAATACGCGCTCTCCCCTCACGTCAGAAAGCTTCATTGGTTCCTTCCCGTCTGTTACTCTGCGGTTCCAGCCTTCACGTACACGTCAAACGGGGGCGTCATCTCGTCATCGGCGATGCTGTAGTGGCCCGTCAGCTCGAAGCTGAAGTTGCCCTTCGTCTTGTCGCCAGTCTGGAGCTGGAAGCCGCCAGTCGAGAGGGCGTTCTTGATGTTGATTGCGATGAAGCCGCCGTGCTGCGCCCCGTTCTTGTCGGAGTAGTCACCGACCCACCAGTAATCGTCGAAGTCACTCTGTGACAGCTCGCCACGAGGCACGACCTTGGTGCTGTCGTTGCTGTCGATGTCTGCGGCACCGAGCTGCACCTTCACCGCGTTGGTGTCGATGGTCACGGCGGTTCCAGACATGGTGACGGTCCAGTCCTCAAGCTTCTTCAGCTCCATGGTGTTCTTCGGCACGTTGTCGATATCCTCGCCGAAGTCGGTGTAGTTGGGCGTCGCGGTGAACGACGTGCCGCCAGTGGTTGCCCAAAGGATGTTCGCGGTGTTCACGGATGCCGTGGACGGGTCGAAGTCGCTAAGAAGGATTCCAGCATTGAGCTGAATCTTCTGAAACGCGTCGGAAGCGACCTTCGTAAATTTCATTGACATGGTGTCTCCTTATTCTGTCGTGAGGTATTCGAGGGTTACGTTCAGCCTCCTGCGCTTCACCTTATCGTCCTCGCCAGCTATCGAAAGCGAGAGTGCCCAAGGGCTTCCGCGCTTCACCCATACGGCACCAGCGTCGAACGGAAGCAGCGTGCCGCCGAAACCTATCTCTTCGGCAATCTCCCTGACCTTCGCGTTCGGCTCTGCCTCTGAGTCGCCGTAGTACCAGACGTTCACGACCATGTTGCTCTCGCCGTCTCCCCACCCGCCCACGACGAGGTCGTAGGTGATGTACGGGAAGTCGGCTTCGTCTGGTACCGACGTCATGGGGTAGGCTGGTATGCCGAAGCCAGACAGGAACTGGTATATGGCTGCTTCTGCCGTCATCAGCCGTCACTCCCATCGGAGGGCGGGGTCCACCTCTCGGCGGTCACCTGCGAGAACTGGAAGCTGGCCCGGTCGGGGGTCTGGACGTCCATCCCCTCCGAGGTGACCCGGAAGGTCTGGCCGTCTGACACCCTGCGGAACGCGTCATGGTACGAGAGCTTGGCGTTGCGGTCAGTCGTGACCGTGTAGGTCGAGGCCATGCCCTCCTTCTCGGCCACGCGGGCCTGCAGGGTGGTGTCGTGGACTATCGCGGCCTCGAACTCAGGACCGTCCACCCACTTGACGTACCAGCCGCCCTCCCCGTCAGGGACGCGTGACTTGACCAGAAGCACGCACGGTACCTTGAACTCGTCGACTAGGCTCACGGCAGCCTCCTGTACGGGTTGAGGTCGGACTTGAACGCGGCCTGCCACCCGTTGAGGCCCCCGTTCCCAGAGGAACCCGAGGACCCGCCGGTCAGGTCGGACCGCACGGAGTAGGTGTACCCGCCGAACGACTCCGACTGGTAGGGGCTGGCCGCCGCCTTGGACCGGGCCTCAGCGTTGGCGGCCACCCAGTCGGAGATCTCGTCCACCACGGCCAGCAGGGAGCGGGGGACCGCCAGCACGGTGAGGGTGCCGTCGAACTCCTCGTCGGTCAGGCCCTCGTCCTCTGCCCCCCTCAGGTGCAGCCCGTCGTTGAGGTACGATCCCTCGATGCGGTACCAAGCGCCGGAGGGCACCGCCTCCGCGACGGACGCGGGGAGCTGACCTTCCACGACCTCACACCCGGAGAGGGAGAGGGTCTCTCGGGTGAACCAGTTGTGAATGTGCGACAGGACTCGCTCCAGCGTCACCGCGTCCGTCATGGGAGGGACCTCCTTAGCCCGCGGTCTCGGTGACCGAGGCGATGTAGAGGCTGTCGGGGTTGAACAGGACCGGCATGAACAGGCCGGAGGCCTTGGTCCACACCACGGCGGGGTCCTTCTCGGCCCACTGCGTCATGTACACGTAGGGGTTCTCGCCGGAGGGGTTGACCTGCTCGAAGCTGGCGATCTGCTCCTCGGGCGGGGTGCCCCAGAGGCCCACGCCGAGGCGCATGCCGTTGCCCGTGCCGAAGAACGTGCACGCGGTCTTGGGGAAGTAGCGCACCTTCTGGGTGACCGGACGCCCGTTGGAGCCGAGCGTGCGGGGCTTGGAGTACATGAGGTCGTTGGTGATCACCTGAGAGATGCCGAACTCAGAGCTGAGGAAGCTATTGAGCTGGTCGTTGGTGACCAGCACGCCCCCCATGTTGACGCCGTTGATGGCCTTCTGGATGGAGGCGTTCTGGCGCATCTTGGAGACCGTGGAGCGCGCGCACACCATGCCGGTCAGCTCGACACCAGCGTTAGAGGCGAGGTCGGCGATGTCCTGCAGCTGGGAGACCACATCCTTGGCCGCGCCTGCGCCGAGGTCGAGGGTCAGGCCCTTGTGGGCGGCAGGGACGCCATAGTCGACGGTGAGGTCGAGGCCGTTCTCCTTGATGGTCACCTGACCGGTGGCGAGAAGCTCGTTCTTGGCGACCTTGGTGCGGGTGATGACCTGATTGGCGAGCGCGGTGATGTCGTCCATCACGTAGCGGTAGAGGTCGCGCTCCGCCGTCACGCCGCTCTTGGTCAGCTCATAGAGAAGCTCCGACGTGTTGCGCTTGACCTTGATCAGGCCCTTCTCCACCGACTTGGAGTCGATGGGGACGCGGATGGACTTCTGCGCCTCGGTGTCGAACGCGTGGAACTGGGCCATCTCGGGGATCTGGTACTCGCTGGCGATGAACTCCCAGCGGGCCATGAGGTTGTCGGTCGCCTCGTCCTCGAACAGCCCGTCGGTCGGGTCGTTCGGGCGGGCGACGGTGAAGCCGGTCGCGAGCAGGTCAGGCTCGCTCACGATGCCGAGCACGTCCTGAAAGAACTCCATCTCTTACCTCCTCTTACTCGCTGACCGCGAACGCCGCGGGGCGCGTCACGGTCGGGCTGGTCGCGATCACGTGGATCTGGGTCAGCGCCGTGGCGGCGGCCTCCGCCAGCGCGGCGGGAAGTCGGTCACCGTAGACCGTGCCCTCGGTCACGACGGAACCCTCCGCCGCGCCGTCGGTCACGTCGATGTCCTCGTACAGGATGCCCTTGGCGGTCGCGCCGTTGGCCGGGATCACCGCGCCCATGGGCACGATGGTGCGACCGTTACGCACGACCTTCTGGCCGTGGTTGGCCGCGACCGTCATGGACTGGCGGGTGCAGCGCTCGTCGTCGACGAGGAAGAAACCCGCCTCGAACGTGGTTCCGGTGGTGGAGCTTACCTTGCTCATCACTCACCCTCCTTACTCTCTAGGCCGAAGTTTCGGCTGTTGTACTCGCGGATCACTCGGGCCGCGATGTCGCTTACCCCCTTCGGGCCGCTCCCGCCGCGGTCGGCGGGCGGGTTCTCGGGGTCGCTGCCCTTGGTCCTCTTGGTGACCACGAAGTCGGCCCACTCCTCGGCTGCGGCCTTGGCGGCCTCGTCAGCGTCCCTGACCGCGCCGTCCTCGTCCAGCTCGACCTTGGACAGGTCGATCAGGCGCATGATGCGGTCGACGCGCTTGGGGTCCACCTTGGCCTTGTTGACGAGCATGTCCCTGTAGGCCTTGGCCTTGGAGCGCTCCTGCTCCTCGGCCTCGACCTTCTGGCGGTAGTCCTCCAAGGCCCTGTGCTCGGCCTCGAACTTCTCGCGCCACTCGTCGCCCGCGTCGGCCTCGGCAGCCTCCTGAGCCTCCCGCAGCTGTCTCTGCAGGTCCGGCACTTTAGCGGCCTCGTCACGGAGCTGGTCGCGCTCCTCGCGGATCTCGCGGAGCGTGTCCTGATGTGCCTCCATGATCTGGTCGCGCTGCTCCTCCTCGATGCCCATGGTCTTCAGCATCCGATTCGTCAGTGCCATCTTCTCTCCCTTGTCTCGGAGCGCGCCACGGTGTCCTGTGGCGCGGGTGGGGCCGTGTCTCGCCCCTTAACCTTTCCTCATCATTATACCACGGCAGCGCCCGCTCGCGCAAGTGGTCAGTTGCGTGGGCGCGTTGCTGCCGTTGCATGTTGTATTGTATTGTATCCCCCAAGGGGGATACAATACAATACAACACACAACCAACGGCCTTGCATTGCACGTTGTATTGCGTGTTGCATACATGCAACAGCCCCTATCCGCCCATAGCCTCGCGAATGATCTCGCGGTACTCCTCTAGGTGGCTCACGATCGCGGGGCGCAGGTACGGCCTCGGCCTCATGCGGGAGGTGCCCTCCTCGACGTACATGGCGTAGGTCACGTCAGAGCCGATTATCACCTGCCGGTCGTCCGCGTCATAGGCGATCGAGGACCTCAGGTTCCCCGTGCGAACGGGGACGATGTCGGTGGCGTAGCGCACCGCCCGCTCGCCGATCTCGCGCAGGGCCGACCTGATCGCCTGCCTGATCGCCAGCGACACCTCCTCGGTGTTGTCCTCGATGACCTCGACGAACGCGTCGCCTGAGCTTACCCACTTACCGGGCATCGCGCACCGTCCTCCCTGATCTTACACGCACTGTGATATGTTCCAAGCCGCGTACTCGACCCCGTGCCCCTCGCCGTACGGGTCATGATATCCGTCCCCCATGATGTCGGGGCATTCCCTGACGTACCCCCTCAGGACCTCGTCAGGCTCATCCCCGACGTACTCCCTGAGCTTGCTCAGGACGGCCAGCTCGAACTCCTCCACGGTCACTTCCTGATCAACTCCTTAACTACGGCCTCGGCCTCGTCGTACCCGTCGGAGTACGGTATGGCCCCCCTCGCCTTCTCAAGCGTATCCAGCTTGACGTTCCCTACCCCGACATACCTCATGAAGTAGATGTCCTCCTCGGCGTCCCTGCCGTCTACCCAGCCCTCTGGCGCGAACTCCTTGCTGAACCGGCACCTAGACACAGGCTCGAACCCGCAGCGCACGTAGAATCCGTAGTTACCGTCAAACGAGTCTAGGTGGGTGCCGCCAGCCTCGACCGCCGCAGCCATCAGGCTCCTCGCGTTCGTGCCCCTGTCGGTGATCTGGTTCTTGCACACGCTTATGATGTCCCCGTCGTCCTTGAGGGCGAAGGTGGACCCGTTCTCGGTTATGTACATCGTGACGCGGTCCCTGTTGAAGTCCTCCGCCGACCTGCTGGTGTCCACCCGCCAAGCGTTCTCCACGGGGCATGACTCCTTGGCCGCGTCCAACGCCGACACGAAGCGCTCAGCCGTGACCTCGTCCGTGGGGACCGGGTCGATCGCGCCCCCCGCGCCCCTGATCCACTCCATGGTGCACCTGCAGTTGTAGACCTCCTCGGGAGGGCCTGAGGGGTCGCCCGGGTACATGAGGCCGTTGCTGAACGGCTCCGCCACCGGCACCACTTCGCCGTTGATGGAGGCATGGGATGCACGGGTGCGCTCGTCCATCACGGCCACCCACCGCTTGGACCCTCCCTTAGCGAGCATGGCGTCCATGCGCCCCGCGTTCTCCGCCCCGTTGATCGCGGTGCGGGCGCGACGGACCGCCGCGTTACGGTTCATGTCGGCCAGCCCCCGCACGCCTTTGGCCGCCACCTCGGGGTCCTTGCCCACGGAGGCCCTAGCCGCCGCCTCGACGTGGCGCTCGTTCCAAGTGAGGTCGCGCCTGCGGTCGATGGCGGGACGAGGGACCTTGGAGCTGGGGTCGGCCCCGTCGGCGGTGAGGTCGCGCACGGTCTCCATCCGCCCGTCTATGGCCTCGGCGGAGGAGCGGTTGCGGTCAGACATCTGGCGGGCGACCTCGGAGCGCAGGCGCGCCCACTCGCGGCCCTGAAGGGCAGACTCGGGCACCAGCCCGTCGTCACCCGTGCGGGAGGTCAGGAACTCCAGCACCTCGGAGGCGGCGAGGTCACCCTCGCGCCCGTACTCCACGGCCAGCTCGCGGGCGACTCTGCGGATCTCGCGGTCGGTGTACTCACGCGCCGCGTCCACCTATCACTCCAGACCCTCAGGGGCCTCCTCAGGCGGGAGCGCCCCCTCGTCGATGAACCGGCTCAGCTCCTCCTCCTCGGTGGCCGCGAGGATCGCGCTCGCCTCCTTCGGGGTCACGTTGGGGAGCTTCCGCAGGATCGTGGCGTGGTCCAGCCACTGGGCCTCCGCCACCACCATGTCGACCTGCTCCTTCTGGTTGGAGATGCGGCTGCGCTTGAACACCGGCGAGTCGTCGATCCCCTGCAGCCTGAGCACCTGCCTCAGGGCCTCAGACACCCAGTGCTCGAAGTCCGCCGCGTTCTCGTCCATGGGCTGGTAGGCCGCGTCTATGTGGTCGTTGGTCGCGCCCGCCGCCACCGCGTGGACGTCCAGCGCGCCGAACGACTCGTAGATCTCGGAGCGGATCGTGGTCAGGTATGCCTGCCTCGCCGCGTAGGGCACGCCCTGCGTGTAGGGCTGGGCGACCTGTCCCGCTTCCGTGTCCACGGAGGCGACGCGCAGGTACTTGAGCCGGTCGCGGAAGCGGGCGAGGTCAGAGTCGGTCATGCCGCCCGCGTTGCCCACGGTCCACCAGATCTCGGCGCAGTCCTGCAGGTCATCGGCGAACCCCGAGCGGATCAGGTCGTAGGAGTCTATGGCCTCGCGCATGCCGATCAGCGCGGACTGGCCCAGCCGGTTGCCGTACATGGGCACCACGGGCAGCGACCCGTAGTTGCGCTCCCCCACCACCTCGTCGCCGTCCGCCGGGGTGCTGGCGATCTCGGTCACGTAGGAGCGCCTCTCGCCCAGCTGCTCCAGAGAGTTCTCCTTGGTGGTGCGGAAGCGGGTCACGCCCCGCTCCTCATAGAGCACCACGGTCATCGGGCGGGTGTCGTCGATCCTCCACCAGCGCACGCCCGCCCGGAGCCTGCCGTCCACCTCGTCCCATAAGGGGGCGAACTCGGTCACGGGGAACTCCACGAGGCGGTCGAGGTCCCACAGCAGGAAGGTGATGCCGTGCTCGACCGCGTGGATCCCCGCCAGCAGCATGGTGAAGTCCAGCGCGTCCCCTCCGAGCGTCTCCTTGACCTCGTCGACTTTGGCCCCCTCGCCGCCCTCCTCGGGCTGGACGAAGGAGATCCCGTTGCCCAGCGAGTACATGACCCGCTGGGTGCACAGGCGGTGGAAGAAGTTGGAGCAGATGCGGTAGTCCGAGGCCGTGGGGTCGTCCACCTTGACCCCGTTGGTGCTGAACACCTGCCTAGTGAACTCGATCACGGTGCGGTTGCGCTGGGCGTCATACTCGTCAGCCAGCACGGCCTCCCTGTAGGTCTCGCTCGACTGGTGCGCGGCGATCACGCTCAGCAGGAACTTGGGCCGTTCCGCCTCGGGGCACGCCTCGAAGTCTTGATACGTATACATGGTGCGGTCCTCCGGGTCCTGTACGGTCTCACCACCCCATCATACCACACCTGACCCGCCTGAGGCAAGGGTGAGTCCGCCTCACCCGAGCAGCGGCCTGTACGGGACCTCCTGCGGGCGGTGGAGGCGTCTGGTCCTCACCATGTAGCGCATGGCGTCCATGCAGTGGTCCTCCACCTTCACCGGGCGGTCCTCCCCGGCACGGTCGTCCCAGCTATAAGAGTCAAACTCCTTTAGCGTCCCCCCGCACCTCGGCGACACCCGCACCCTGCCCGACTGCAGGCACAGGGCCACGTCGCGGATCCCGTCGGCCACGTCGTTGGCAGCCTTGCGCACGCGCCACCCCCCGCGCTGACGAAGCTCCGCGATGAAGCTCGCCGCGCTCGGGTCCACTATCACGGGGATCCCCTCGCGCCGGACCCTGTCGGGAACAGTGGCGCAGAACGCCTCCATGGCGTCCGCGTAGTCACCGTCGGTCAGGGTCCTCCCCGAGTCCCTGCCCGAGTACCTCCACTCGTCGGCGAGCCACCACGCGTCCCCCAGCCGCAGCCACCTCAGCGCGGCGAAGGCGTTCATGGTGCCGTAGTCGACGCTGACGCACTCCTCCAGACCCTGATCCTCCCCGGCCAGCTGGTCGGACACCTCCTGCGGGGGTTCCGCCACGGCCTGCTCCCACATGGGGTACACCAGCCCCTCGGCCTGCGCCCACAGGCCCTCTATGTACCTCTTGTAGTAGACCGTCCCCCTGTACTCGGCCTCAAGGGAGCTGACGTACTCGGGCGGCAGGAAGGGGTTGTCCCAGATGGTGTAGTGCTGGTAGAACAGGTCGATGCCGCTGTCCGGCTCCAGCGCGAGGTCGATGAACTGCTTGACGTAGTGGCGGGGACCCGCCGGGTTGCAGGCCGCGTGGCACTCTGACCACGGCAGGGACAGTCGGGACTTGAGCATCTCGAACACGTCGGGGTGCACGTCGCAGACCTCGTCGACGTAGCAGAACTTGACCTCGGACCCCCGCAGCTTGGACACCTGCGACACCTTCTCGGCGCCTATGCAGTAGGCCCTCTCGCCGAACAGCTCGCAGCGGTTGCGGGTGTCGATCTCGCCCACCATGCGGTCGCCCCAGAAGTCCCGCATCGGGGTCAGCACGTTGCGCTCGATCGTCTCCTTGGAGGCCCCGAGGATCAAATTTATCCCGCGCCTCCCCCTGCCCGCGATCACCCGGTCAGGGATGGTGTGGAGGGTGGCCATGTGGCTCTTGCCGGAGCGCACCGCGCCGACCGCGAAGTTCCAGCGGTGGTGCGCCTCGACCGCGTACTCTGCCTGCTTGGGGGTGAGCGTGATCATGGGGTCCACGGGTTAAAAACTCCCTAAGCGGAGGCGGGTCCGGACTCCCCGTCGGAGGGGTCCCCGCGCAGGGCCTCGCCCGCCGCCTTGGCGATCGTGACGAGCACCTCCTTGGCCTGCGCGACCTCCTCGGCGGTGGCGTCGAGCGGCGCCTGCTGGGCGCGCCAGCGGTCGGATCGGCGGCTGTACAGCCAGCTAAGCGCGGCCTTCACGTCGGGCGGCACCGGCACGGTCTGGCGCTTGGTGACCAGCAGCTGCCCCTCGACCAGCTCCTCGGTCACGTCCACCTTGTCATACCCCAGCGCCCTCTTCAGCAGCGCGTTCTCCACCATGGCGTTGACCAGCTCGTCGGTCTGCTTGATCGCCGCCTCCATGGCCGGGTTGGCGGACCTCCACTTGGCGAGCGTCCGCTCGGACACCCCTATGTGGAAGGCGATCCTCTCCAGGCTCGCCCCCTCGCGCCTCCATTGGCGGATCAGCGTCAGGCCGTCCCCGCCGTTCCAGAACTCCCTGCGCTCCCTCTGTCCCTGCTGGGTCTCCTCAAACTCCATGTAGGCCATGCGGCCCCCTCCTCCTGATCTCCGTTCTCTCCTCCCCATGGTACCACACCCGCCCCCTCCGTTGCAAGTCCCGTTGCAGCGCCTGCGCGTTGCATCGCGTTGTGGTCCCCCTTTGGGGGACTACACAACGGCAATGCAACATGCGGGCCGGGAGCCGACGCAACGCACGGGCCACGCGTTGCATGCCGTGTTGCAATGATGCAACGCCTCCACACCCTCTACATAATTGTCAATACACTACTTGACAGGAGGACGCGAGTGTGGTAAAATTTTAAGTATGGTGGGGACAGGCCCCGCCCGACCGACAGGAGACTGAGATGACCATCACCAAGTACGTGGTACACGGAATCGACTACACCACCAGCAAGCTCATGACCGAGAGGACCGAGTCCGGCGGCGAGGTCAGGGTCTATGACACCGAGGATCAGGCCCGCGAGTCCGTGGAGATCTGGATGGGCTGGTGGAACTGGTTCAAGGGTCCCCGCGACCTCGGGGGTTGCGAGTCCGACTTCTGGGTCGAGGAGGTCGAGGTGCCCGGGGAGGACGCGACCGACTGGGAGCGGGAGCAGCGCGAGTGGTTGATCGCCAACTCCGAGAGGGTCATCGCCGAGGCCCGCGAGCGGATCGCCAGCGCCCCCGAGCGCTACCGCGACCCGGTGCGCCGCCGTGCCATGGTGCGCTACTGGCAGCGCCAGATCGAGCTGGAGGAGGAGTTCCTCCGCAACGAGGGGATCGGGGTCTGACGCCCGTCCACACAGGGACTGACTTGGTCGGGGAGGGGTTGCGCCCTCCTCGGCTGCGTGTTATAATGGGTCGGAGACTGCACAGGGCAGTCGGGGGGAGACCGAAGGAGACGCATGGGGAAGTACGACACCACGAGGTATAACCACAACCTGAACAGGATCGCGCTCGACGTGGAGGGCACGTTCGACGTGCCCGTGATCGAGCCGGTGCGCGGGATCGAGCCTCCGAGCACGTTCGTGGACTTCAACTGGGCGGTGGGGCACTCGGAGAGGCTCGGGGAGGGGTCCGGGGTGCACTTCTTCCTAGACGACTACAGGTTTGAGCGCCTCTGGAGCAACCCCGACGCGTACCTGCCCATGCTCGCCAAGTGCGGGGCGGTCCTGTCCCCCGACTTCTCGACCTACGCCGACTGGCCGCTGGCCGTACAGGTCTACAACCACTGGCGCAAGCACTGGCTGGGGGCCTACCTGCAGGTCATGGGGTGCACCGTGATCCCGACGATCTCATGGGGCGACCTGACCAGCCACTGGTGGTGCTTCGAGGGTGAGCCTCACGGCGGCATCGTGGCGGTCGGGGCGCGCGGGTCCAAGGCGGACCCCGAGGTGCGCGGGTGGTTCGAGGCCGGGTTCGAGGCCATGGTCGAGCAGCTCGCCCCAGAGGCGGTGTGGGCGTTCGGGGGCCACATGGACGTGTATGACCGGTACCCGGGGCTGGTGATCCCGGTGGATGACGAGTACAGCAAGAGGCTGCACAGACTGAACAAGAGGAAGAAGGACGTGTCAAACTAGGTATTGACAGGATATGACATCACATGTTATAATGGTGTCATGGGAACGGGACCGACCTTAGGAGGGTATGATGGGAAGAGGTAAGTCTGGCACCGGCAGAAGCGGCGGAGGAGGGGCAGCCGCAAGGGGCAGGTACGACGCGGCTAAGTCAGAGGCTGAGGCCCTAGTCCAGCGTGAGATGAGCAAACCTAACGGGCAGAGATGGGAGGGGGACAGCTACCAACAGTACACCGACGCCAGAAGGCGTCAGGCTGACGCAGGTTCCGAGTACCTCCTCTCGCATGTCACTGACAGCATGATAGAGAGGGCGATGGACAGATACATAGACGACGCCATCAAGGAGGAGGGGGTAAGGAAGACACAGGGATGGGTAAAGGTGCTGGCAGGTACCAAGAAGGACGGGTCGCCGACCCTAAGGGCTAGGGAGAACGCGCGACTCGACAGGGCGGACGACATCGCCCGGGCGCTCGGCAACAGCTTGGGGGTCCCTTATTCCCATACGGGCATGTCAAAGCAACAGCACGACAGAGAGATGGACAGGATGGCGGAACCGATCATGCGAGCGGCTAGGAGGCGCATGAGGAGTGGAAGTCTTAAGTAACGCGATGACTTAAACTAAGGTTACCCTCGCTGGGCGGCAGCACTGAGCGCCCTTAAGAGTGCTGTCATGGATCACACAAAGTAGTCACTGAGCACAGGAAGGCCCTGATCGTCGATCGGGGCCTTCACACTGTCTCCATACTGTCAAATTAGTACTTGACAGGATGACCTACGAGTGGTATAATGGTATTGTGGTCGGGACAGGCCCGACCGGACCCGAGAGGAGCCAGAGATGACCAAGCAGGAGCAGAGGGCCTACGAGAACGGGCGAAGGATAGCCGAGCACGTGATCAGCAGGATCGGGCAGGTAGGGGCCGCGACGCGCGGGTCACTCGCCCACGTGCGCTACACTAGGGACGCCCTGCGCAAGGCTTACGATCAGGGCTACTGGGACGTCCTGCTGGGACTGTAGGGAATGGGAGCACTGAGATGATCAAGATCACCGTCAAGAGCGATCAGATTCACCCGCAGTTCCGCGTAGAGTACAGGCACGGGTGCGACTGGTACCTGTTCGGGGTGTATGAGGACAGGTCCTACGCCGAGACTTGGGCGCTGATCATGCGCGAGGAGGGTCGCGAGGCCCGGGTAACAGAAGTTAAGGGGGAGCAGGCATGAGCAAGCACATAGAGTACCGCAAGTTCGACGAGATGGGTAACCTGAGGGCCGAGAAGGTCGGTACGACCAAGTACACGCTCCGGGAGGCCATGGCCGTGCTCAGGGCTAGCGGGTTCCACCCCATGGTGGATGACGGGCGGAAGCTCCACAGGTGCTGGACCAACGGACGCGGGACCAACGCGTACATCCTTTAGGAGGGGGTAACCATGTACTGGAAGATGTGGATCGGATGCGACCCGGACACCCTGATCGTGGTGGAGGCCGACACCATGGACGAGGCCATGCGCGAGGCCCGCGAGATCGACTGGCGGTATGACGCCGCCCAGCCCATGACAGACGAGGAGGTCCGGGAGGCGTTCACCGGGTGGAACGATGAGCGCGAGCCGGGAATCGAGGTGGACGATGGCTGAGGCACCAAGACGCATAGAGATTCCGCTGACTGTTGAGCACGACGGCGAGACGGTCGAAATCGGGCGGCTCTGCTATGTGCGCGAGGACGTTGCCGAACGCGAGAACGCCGAGCTGCGCGAGCTGGTGCGGGACTTACTGCACCACATCGAGTACCCTCCCTGCGAAGGGTGCCTGCTTGAAATGTCGTGCGCAGGCGATTTGAGCCAATGCGACGAGTATTTTGACTGGCTCAAGCCGCGAGCACGCAAGCTGGGAGTGGAGGTGGAGCCATGAGCATCACGACCAGTGCAGCCACGTCGGCATCGAGTGCGACTACGAGGAGGAGGACGATGACTGAGTACGTGATGGAGTACGTGATGGAGTACGACGGATGGGCCGAGGGCATCCCCGTTGGCGAGTACCTCAAGGTGCGCGACGCGATGCACGCCCGCAAGCGCGAGGAAGTCGTGCGGTGCAGGGATTGCAAGTTCTACACGCCCGAGAGCATGACCCGCGAGGAGCGAGGATTCGGCGTCTACGAGAACATGTGGGAGCCGGGCGGGTGCTTCAACCCTGAGCGATGCTCCTTCACATGGGACGGCATCGCGGGGCAAATGGTGCCAGTCGGCATCGTCACGGAGCCTGACGGATTCTGCGCTTGGGGAAGGAGGGCCGATGGCTGAGTACGTGACCGTCTGGGTGGACGATTTGCCCGACCTCAAGCGCGGCGAGGAGATTGTGCGGTGCAGGGATTGCGAGTATGCGCGGCATTACCACCCGTTCTGCATGGGCAAGCGCTCGTCAATCGAAGAGTGGTACTGCCAGTGGCACAGCAACGCAGAGGGGGCATCGGATATAGAGCCTGACGGATTCTGCGCGTGGGGCAAGAGGAAGGAGAGCGAATGAGCATTACGGACGAGCTGAGGACGGGCGGCATCTACAGGTTCCCGTCAAACAGGCGCGTGTTCACCGAGGAGGAGCTGACTGCCATCGCCGACCGCATCGACGCGGAGCACGAGAGGCAATGTGCCGAGTCATGGATGCGCGGCCACGACGCATGGGCGGCAATCGACCGCAGCGACGAGATGGCCGAGCACGGATGGATTCGTTTGCCAAAGGACGCGGACGGCGAGTACATCCACGTTGGCGACGTGCTCACGGATGGCGAGTACACGTTCAGAGTAGACGAGCTGGCCGCGTTCGGCGACGGCTCGTGGAGCATCCGCAACGAGGACGGAAACGCATGGGCGGCGTGCGACGTGACCCACCACCACGCGCCTACCGTCGAGGACGCGCTGCGGGAGTTCGCGGAGAAGATTACAGACTCGCAGATTCCCGGCGTGCACCCGACCTACGAGGAAGCCATCGCCGAGTACGCCGAGAAGCTCCGTCTGGCAGGTGACGCCGAGTGAAGCACTTCGACCTGTCCGAGGTCAGCATGACCTACACGAGCAATACCACGGGGCAGACCATCGACATGAGCACGACCACGGTCACGGTTCCCGACCCCCGTCACCGCTACGACGTGACGATGGGAGACAGGCACCTGAGCTTCATGGCCTGCGACGTGTTCGACGCATTGGAGAGACTGCTTGCAGGGGGTGATGCGGAGTGACCGCGACTGACGAGCTGTGCAAGCTGCTGGACGAGCGCGGGGTGGAGTGGTCCAGCATCGGCGGGGACACCGCGTGGGAGGACTCGCGCGGGTGGACGGCGACGGCGGAGGCCGACTCAGTGGACGGGTCGATGGTCTACGTGACGGCCCTCATGACGCCAGAGCAGGCCATCGAAGCCACGCTGGGGCGGGGGGGGTGTGCCAACAGGAAGAGGGCGGTTGGAGCACAGAAGGTGACCATGCGCGAGTGTGGCTCACGTGCGGCCACGATTGCATGGTAGAGACGGTGGCTGACTTACCAAACTTTTGTCCCGTCTGTGGCGCGAAGGTGGTGAGCGAATGAGCAAGGAACATTCCTACGCCTACGAGGCTGGGTACAGGGACGGCGCTATAAATTACGAGCTTGACCACTGCCCCGCCTGCAAGAACGTGGCCGACCTGCAAGAAGTGCTGGACGAGAACGCCAAGCTGCGCGAGCTATGCAGGCGATTCTCTGAGTACGTCAGCCATGACCGCTGCGAGGGGTGCGTTGTCAAGCGCCGATGCAACGACGATGAGATTGACGAGTGCTGGCAGATGGGCGAGATACGGAAGCTGGCACGCAAGTTGGGAATCGAGGTGGACGGATGAGCTATCAGATGGAGCCGATTTTCAAGTGCGACATTTGTGGCATCGCCGAGCCTTCGCCGAGATGGAACCCGTTGCCGCGGCCTTTCGGGTGGAAGCTTCTGCCGTCAAATTGGGTGGGCAGCGAGTCCAAGAATGGCGTTTGCTTTTGCGAGAAATGCGCCGCTGCGATACGAGGGGACATGCGCGAGCTGGGAATCGAGGTAGAGGAATGAGCATTCACGACAACCTACCAGACGATACCAGCGCGGGCGACCCTAGGGCACCGTGGAATGAGCCGGACGAAGACGAAGAACGGAGCGAGGATGAACAAAGATATTGCGATTGGTTGCGCGGTTACGATTGGCTTCTATTTGGTTTCCCTGGCTCTACTGGCAACCATGCTTAGGCTGGTGTGCGGATGGTAGACGAGCGCAAGCAATGCCCATTTTGCGAGGCGGTAGACACCACGACATACGCCCGCGAGACACCGACACCGGCAAGCGCCACGGAGCGCCACAAGCCCGCGTTTTGCGCGTATGTGGTCTGTCTGGCATGTGGGGCGCGGGCAGGCACGGGCGGGCGGGCCTACATGAGCCGAGAGAGCGCGATAAAGGCGGCGCTACTGGCATGGAACAGGAGGGACGGAGCCTAATGGACATCACCGAAACACTCATGATCGCGGCGGCGGCGTGCCTCATTTTGGGGCTGGTCGCAGACACCGTGACGGACTCGGACAGAGCCGGCAACGCCCTCATATTGCTTGCGATCATCCTGATGCTCGCGGCGTTCTTCACCGTTGAGGCACCCGCATATCTGCGAGACGTTGACGTAGGTCAGGACATACCGAGGGAGATGCGCGACTGACGAGGCGGAAGGTCTTGGGCGAATACGTACATCACGTGGTCGCCCACGTGGGAGACGTTTAGGAGGTGCGCATATGTCTAAGCGAAGGCCCAAGAAGCGGGTGGGGGACCTCCTGCGCTCGCTGGCGGAGAACATGCGCAGCGGGTATGGCGACCCTGACTGCTCCATGGACGAGGTGGTGGCGTTCGAGTGGTGTTGCCGCATGCGGGCGGTGGCCGACCGCATCGACGCTGAGCATGACAGGCGCATGGAGTCGCAGCGCCATAGCTACCGCAGGTTGATCGACGGATAGGGTTTCTACACAGATTTTCCACACCTCGGTCCACCTGTCAAATTAATACTTGACAGGTGGGCCGCCTGTGTGGTATAATTATTATGTGGTTGGGGGACAGGCCCCCGGCCCCGACCCGAAGGGACATGAGATGAAGCTTTCAGCTGAGGTCCGCGCAGACGCCAAGAAGTACAACGCCCAGTTCAGCCTGTTCGAGGCCGTCAATCAGGAGACCGGGGCCTACAAGATCTACACCCACTACGGGGTCGCCTACAGGTACACCGCCGCCCGCGTCCGCAGGGGCGAGAACTGGAGGATCTACGGCGTCAACTGGGACGACGACGCGTGGAACGACGTCCTTGAGGAGCGCGGCGCCTACGTCGAGACCGAGCTTTGCGCCTGCTAGTGATAGACCGAGGGCGGGGCGCAGGCCCCGCCCCTTCTGAGAGGAGGCGTCGATGACCGACAAGAGTGAGTACACCTTCGAGTACGAGGTCAACGAGCACGGCCACGTGCTGGAGGTAATGATCGACCGAGAGACCGGGCGCAGGGTCTCCGAGTCCATGGTGTACGGCCTGACTGGGGACGGCGAGCCTTACACCAAGTGGCACGGGGAGAGGTTCTACCTGCCCGAGGAGGACGCGGAGCGGGCGCGCGAGGCCCGGGAGGCCTACCGCGCATGGATGCGGGGTTACGGGTCCGATCCGAAATGGGCGTGGGAGGAGGTTTAGTACCATGCTGAGCAACGGGTGGTACTGGAGCGGCGGGGGTTACGAGGCCATGGCCTACCCGATCGCGGGCTGGGAGGTCCGCTGCAGGTGGGAGGGGCTGCCCTCCGGGAGGTGGGCGCTGAGGCTCACCGTACGCGAGGAGGACCCGGCCCCGTGGATACCGGGACCCGCCTACGGCCTCAAGGAGGTCTCGGTCAGGCCCGTGATCGGCGAGCATAGGTCATGGGACCGCCCCCATCCCAGCGTCATGGAGGAGATGTCCCGCAGGGTGGGCCTGCACAGGGTCAGGCAGGTGATCTCCTGCTGCCGCTCACACACAAGCTCTACACAAGTGTCAAACCAATACTTGACAGATACGACCGACCTGTGTTATAATGGTTTTACCGGGTAGGACAGAAGACAGAAAGGGGTACCCGAGATGACCAAGAACAACGCCAAGACCTTCGAGCTGGACGGCACCACCTACGAGCGCAAGGACAGCGGCTACTGCTACCGTGACAACGCCCGCATCCACGCGGAGGTCTTCGAGGCCGCCGAGCGCGAGTTTGACGCCCGCGAGGCCGCCAAGGTCGAGCCGGTTGAGATCCCGGGCGTCCGCAAGGACCTCAACCCGACCGCAGTGATCAGCGGCCACGAGTACGTGCACGACTGGTCCGGTCGCGCCTACTACCGCGACGGGGAGAAGATCACCCGCGCCCAGTTCGAGGCCGAGACCGGCGGCGACCCCGAGGCCGCCAAGTCCCTGACCGCCCGCAAGCGCCGCCCCAAGGACGTGGCCGGGGAGTTCGAGACCTCCGAGGGCACCGTCACCCTGACCGCCAAGCAGCTGGACTTCCTGCGCGAGGTCGCACAGCTCAGCGAAGACGACCTGCTCGGGAGCTTCGTGACCGGGTGCTGGTGCGACGTCCTCTGCGACGCCGTGGGCGGCCAGTTCGCGGGCAAGCCGATGACCGTGGGCGCGATGCTCAGCACCCTGTGCGAGAAGGGCCTCGGGGAGCGCCACAAGGAGGACCGCAGCTCCAATGGCGCGCGCACCCGCAAGGTCACCACGTTCTGCCTGACCCTTAAGGGCCGCGAGGTCTGGGATCAGGCCACCGCCGAGTAAGTAAACCCAATGGGCGGGGCCGGGAGGCCCCACCTCACCCTCTATATGATTGGAGACCGGCATGACCACTGAGAGCGCCTCCCGCAGGCTCCTCCTCATCACCCTGACCTGCATGGCCCTGTTCCTGATAAGCTGCCACTACGCCTACGCCCATAGGGGGTACCTCGCGGTCGGCGGGGAGTACGTGTTCTGCCTGATCCCGCCGTTCGCTCTGGCCTGCGGGTGGCTGAGGGGAGGTGAGTAGGGTGGACAGGACTGCCCACACGGCCCCGTTCGACCATGACGCGCGGAAGCTCGCCGCCCCTGAGGACCCCGAGGAGGGGAAGACGTGCGGTGACTGCCTGTTCTGCAAGGAGGCGGGTGGGCTGCTAGCCTGCGTGGTGGAGGCGTACGACGCCGAGGACGAGGACGAGATGTACGACGCGGAGGTCCATGTGGTGGAGGCCACTCAGGGGGCATGCGACCAGTGGGTGGACTCTGAGAGTTAGACGACGTTGGGAGGTGTAGTCATGACTGAGCAAGAGATCAAGGAGAGACTGAACGGGTTCGGGAGCAGGCTGGACTCGATGATCCGGGGGTCCGGCATGGGACGCAGGGAGTTCGCCGCCAAGTGCGGGCTGAACTACAACACCGTAAGCTACATGATACGCGGGTACAGGTACCCGACCATGTGGAGCCTGATCCAGATCCGCGAGGCCCTCGGGTGCACGTGGGACGACCTCATGGAGGGGGAGGTGTGCCCGATAAAGGTGGCCCACCCTGACATGGGCGGGTCTCACGAGTACGTGTGCGGGACCACGCACACGCAGTTCAAATACCGAGGAGACCTGAATTACTGCCCGATATGCGGGAGGCGCGCAGATGTCCGCAGCTAAGCCGCCCATGTGGCCCGCGCAGGAGGAGGCCCTCGCCCGGGTCATGTCCCAGCCCGCGACCATGCTCGACATGGAGATGGGCTGCGGTAAGACCCGCGTGGCGGTGGAGGCCGTGATGGCGATCCCGGAGGTGCGCCGCGCGCTCGTGGTCTGCCCCAAGGCGGTCATGGGAGTGTGGCCTCGGGAGATCTCCAAGTACACGGATCCGTACGAGTGCGTGACGTTCATGCGAAGGGCCGGGGAGACGGTGAGGGGGACTGCAGCCAGACTGTGGGACTTCCTAGACGCCGGGTCACGGGCCGTCACGAAATCCAAGACCGTGATCGTGGTAAACTACGACTCAGTGTGGCGCAAGCCCCTCGGGGACTACCTGATCAGGCTCGCCGACCGCCACGAGATAGACATGGTGATCCTTGACGAGAGCCACCGAGCCAAGGCGGCGGGGTCCAAGGTCTCCAAGTACCTAGCCATGCTGGGGCGCAGGGTGCCGCGCAGGCTCTGCCTGTCAGGCACCCCCATGGCCAACAGCCCCCTCGACGTGTACGGCCAATATAGGTTCCTCGACCGCTCGATCTTCGGTACCAGTCACGAGAGGTTCCTGCAGAGGTACGCGGTGCTGGGAGGCCCGGAGCGCAAGTTCATAGTCGGGTTCAAGGACCAGCAGGACCTGATGGACAGGTTCCGCTCGATCGCCTACACGTGCCGCATGTCCGACGTGGCCGACCGGGTGAAGCTGCCCGAGGCCCTGCCCCCGCAGGTGCTCGGGGTGGAGCTTCCCAAGAGGGACATGGCGACCCTGCGCGACCTTGAACGAGACTTCGTGGCCGAGTGCGCGGGAGGGTTCGTCACCGCAAACAACGTGCTGGTGAAGCTGCTCCGGATGCAGCAAGTGTGCGCTGGGTTCTGCGAGGTGATCGACGGCCCCATGGAGGCGGGGGAGGTCCGCGAGGTGAACCACGCCAAGGTGGACGCCCTGCGGTCGGTGCTGCAGGACCTAGACCCCGCCGAGCGCGTGGTGGTGTTCTGCGTGTTCAGGCACGACCTCGACGAGGTGCGCCGGGTGGCCCTGCTGGAGGGCCGCCCCGCGTTCGAGCTGTCCGGGCGCGAGCACACCTTGGAGGACTGGGCCGGGGAGAGCGGGGTCCACGACGGCCACGGGGGCGTGATCGCGGTGCAGGTACAGGCCGGGGCCGAGGGCGTGGACATGACCTGCGCCAGCCACGCGGTGTACTTCTCGCTGCCGCACTCGCTGGCGCTGTACGAGCAGTCGAGGGCGAGGCTGCACCGACCGGGCCAGTCAAGGCCCGTGTCATTCCTCCACCTGATCGCCGAGGGGACCGTGGACGAGGCCATGTACAAGTCGCTGCAGCGTAAGCGCGACATAATAGACGAGATCAAGAGCGGGACGTTCGACTTCGGCTACATGAAACGATAACGGTAATAAACTTATTGACACATGGCACGACGCATGGTACAATGTTGTCATGATGCAACGTCGTTGCCGCAACGGACAGGAGGCTGCATGGAAGGATACAACGTGGTTCTGGCGGACCCGCCGTGGAAGTACAACGACACCAACCCGGGCGGGTCCTCCAGCCTGGACCACTACCCGAGCATGACCTTGGACGAGATGGCCGGGATCCCGGTGCGCGACATGTGCTCTGACGAGTGCGTGCTGTACATGTGGTCCACCGGGCCTATGATCCAGAAGGCCGTCACCCTCGGGAACATGTGGGGGTTCGACTACAAGCAGGTGGCCTTCGTATGGGACAAGGTCAACCCCGTGTGCGGGAACTACACCATAACGCAGTGCGAGTTCGTGCTGGTGTTCAGGCCCAAGAGGGGGAGGCTGCCCAAGAGGGGCAAGACCAACGCGCGGCAGCACTTCACCGAGAAGAAGAGGCAGCACAGCCGCAAGCCTGAGTACGTGCAGGACATGCTGGAGGCCATGTACCCAGACGCCAGAAGGATGGAGCTGTTCGCACGCCGCAGCAGAGAGGGCTGGGACGTGTGGGGCAACGAGACGGACAAGTTCGACGAGGAGGAGTAACATGAAGGACGGAGCACCGAAGAACCGACTCCGCGAGCTGCGCGACCGCAGCCGCCTGACCCTGCAGGAGGTGTCCACCCTGACCGGGTTCAGCGTGGCGACGATATCCCGCCACGAGGGAGGGAGCCGCAGCCTGTCGGAGGAAGCGGTCGACAAGTATGCGAGGATCTACAAGGTCCGCACCTACGAGCTGTTCATCGACCCTAGGGAGGCCGGGGATGCAGCCGTCGACTAGGGACGAGGCGCTGGGGTACGTGGACCTCGGGTGGTCGGTGCTACCAGTCCGCCCGGACGAGAAGCGCCCCTACATGGCGAACTGGCTGCAGTACGAGCGCCAGAGGGCCACGCGCGCTCAGGTGGAGGGGTGGTTCTCCAGCCTGAGCGGTGCGGGCGTGGGGTCGGTGACGGGCCGGATCTCGGGCATGATCGTGCTGGACGTGGAGGCCGACTGTCCGTACCAGATCGACGACCTGCTGCGCCGATGGCCCACCCAGCTCTATTCCCGCACCGGGTCCGGGGGCTATCACCTGTTCTATCAGTACCCGCAGGGTGTCGGTAAGGTCTCCAACCGCGTGCGGATCTTCGAGGGGGCGGACCTGCGCGCGGACGGCGGGTTCATAGTGCTCCCGCCGACGCTGCACGCGAGCGGTAACCGCTACGAGTGGGCCTCCAAGGGTCCGATGGGCCAGTTCCCCCGCGAGCTTCTCGACATGGAGAGCCGCCCCCGCGCTCAGGAGGGGGAGGGCTGGATCACCGAGGCCCTGAGGGGCGTCTCCGAGGGCGGGCGCAACGACACGTGCGCGAGGCTCGCCGGGTACTTCTTCCGCAAGGGCATGGCCGCCGACATCGTGGAGTCGCTGCTGCTCGACTGGAACGAGCGCAACGACCCGCCCATGCCCGCCCGCGAGGTCCGCGCGACCGTGGCCTCGATCGAGAGGTCCCACGCCACGGGCGGCACCCAGTTCACCAGCGTGCAGTTCACGGACGACCGCGACAGGGTCGCGACACCGCTGCGACAGGGTGTCGTCCAGCCCACGGGAGGTACTCAGGAGGCCCCGGGTCTGTTCGACGTGGTGCGGATGGCCGACTACGTGAAGGACTACGGCGGGGAGGGCGTGTCGTGGGCCGTCGAGGACTGGCTCCCCGACTCCTCGATCACGTTCCTAGTCAGCCCGCCCGAGTCCTACAAGACGTGGCTGCTGCTCGACCTCGCGGTGAGCGTGGCCGCCAACGTGCCGTTCCTGGGGCGCTACCGGGTGAACAGCCCCGGCCCGACCCTGATCATCCAGCAGGAGGACTCCCACGCGGGCCTGACCGACCGCCTCGCCCTGATCGTCGAGCAGAAGCTGGGCATGAACCCTGTGATGGAGGGTTCCGCTTGGCAGGTCCCCTCCATGCCGGACCTGCCCATCTACGTGCACCCGAGCCGCATGCTCAGGTTCGACAACCCACGCGTGCTGGAGGGGCTGGAGGCTCAGATCGCCGAGATCCGCCCGAGGGTGGTCCTGATCGACCCCCTGTACTCCACGACCGCGCAGGTGGACAACTACATGGCCGACCTCGCCAACCAGATGATGGTGCTGAAGGGTTGGCGTGACCGCTACGGCTGCTCCTTCCTGATCGCCCACCACAGCAAGAAGAACGTCGACCCCGACTCCACGGCCCGAGAGGACTCATGGGGGTCGCAGTTCCTCAACGCCTTCCTTGAGGCCGGATGGCAGATACGCCGAAACCCGCGCCTCGCCCAGAACGAGGTCGTGGTGCGCCGCCACTCCAAGGTGATGGGCAATCAGGCCCCGGTGTCGCTGACCTTCGACATATCGACGGTCTACCCCATGCGCTACCGCGTGACCGTGCGAGACTACGAGGCGCAGGCCCCGGGGTCCGCCCCTAGGCAGCCCGCGCAGGCCAACCTGCTGGAGCTTCTCGCCGAGCAGGACATGACGCAAGCCGACATGGTCAGCAAGACCGGCAAGAACCGCTCCACCATCAGCCGCCAGATCAGGCAGCTGGAGGCGGCGGGCATGGTCGAGAGGATGCCCGACGGAAAGTTCAGGAGGATAGAGTAATGCGGTACATGGGAGGAAAGTTTCGACAGCGCCGCGCAATCGCCGACGCGCTGAGGCCGTACATAAACGGGGAGACGACCTACGTGGAGCCGTTCCTCGGGGGCGGCTGGTCGTTCGCTCACGTGATCGAGACGTGCAAGCCAAGACACGCCATCGGGGCCGACGTTAACGGGTCCTTGGTCGAGCTGTGGAGGAGAGTCGTCGTCGAGGGTGTGGACTGGCTCCCCGTCTCGCTGGAGGAGGTGGAGGCGAACTACCACGCCTACAAGGACGCGCAGGACATGTCAGACCCGCTGACCGCGTGGTACGGAGTCGCGTGCTCCTTCGGCGGCAAGTGGTACGGCGGAGTGGCCCGATCCAAGACCACCAACAGGTCCAAGGGAGAGGACGCGTTCGCCGCGCAGGCCCGCTCCACCGAGCGCAAGGCTGCAAGCATGCGGGAATGTCCCGACCTCGCGCTGCTGTGCTGCAGCTACGATGATCTGGAGATCCCTGACGGGGCTGTGGTCTACTGCGATCCACCGTACTCGGGTGGTAAGTCCCGCACCAAGGCGCACAGGTTCGACGACTTCGACGTGGACGCCTACTACGCATGGGTGCGTGACCTGTCCACTAGGTGTGTGGTGGTGTGCTCCACGTTCGACCCGCCCGAGGACTTCGAGGTGCTCCACGACTGGGGCGACACCCGCGTCACGCACCTCAACGGCCGCGACCGCGCCGAGCGCCCGACCACCGAGAAGTTGATCAGGTACGAGGGAGGGCTGCGGTGACGTTGCATAGGTGCAACATGCAACACAACTTGCAATGCACGGTCCCTCCGTCCGTAGTCGTTGCTGTTGCATTGCATTGTACCTTCCTAGGTACATGCAATGCAATGCAACACGGCGGGGGATGCAACGCGGGAGGTGTAACACATGGCTGAGTGGGGGTGTGACGACTATCAGGAGTGCCCATGCGGATGTGGGTGGGCGCTCTGCGACGTGTTCGGTACGTTCATAGACGAGTCCGACTGCGTCGGGTGTGAGTACAACGAGAGGGACGACGAGAAGGGAGAAGGAGATGCAGATGCAGGATCAGGTGACTAGGCTCTGGGACGAGGGGATCGACGCCCCGCGCAAGGGGGAGATGGTGTCGTGCACCCAGCTGCAGGCGTACCTGTCGTGCCCGAGGAGGTGGTCGTACTCCTACGTGGAGGGCCTGCGCCCGCGCACGGAGAGGCCGTACCTGACGGCGGGCAGGCTGATCCATAAGGGGTTCGAGGTCGCCATGCGCCTGAGGGCCGACGGCTGCGAGGACGTGCAAGACATGGTTGAGGCGGGCATGGCGGCGATCGAGGCCGAGGGCGACGCCATGGGCGGCGTGGAGTTCGAGGGCGACCGCGTGCGCGGTGGGGACGACCCGGTCTCCGAGGCGTGCGAGGTGTTCTGGGAGGCCCTGCCCGAGTTCGACCCGACCCGCTGGGACGTGATGCGCGTGGGCGGGGTCCCAGCCTTGGAGCTTCACTTCATCACGCCGTGCCCGCACTCGGAGGGGTTGCACGGGTACGTCGACGCGGTGCTCCGCGAGCGCGCTACGGGTCAGGTGTGGTGCGTGGACTACAAGTTCCGCAGCCGCCTCGCCTCGGAGGACGACGAGAGGTTCAGCCTCCAGCGCGCCGTGTACGCCCGCGCATGCCGCGACCTCGGCGTGCCCGTGACCGGTACCCTGACGTGGCAGCGCCTGCGCAGGTGCGAGGCGGTCCCGAGGGTCCTGCGCGACGGCTCCATGAGCCGCGCCAAGGTCATGTGCACGTGGCCGCGCTACCGCGAGGCCCTTATCGCGGAAGGGCTGGACCCGGCGGACTACGCGGAGATGGAGGGGAAGCTCGCCGGGGTCGAGATGTCGCGCGAGATCCGGGAGGTCCGGTCCGACGAGATGCTGGAGCGCGTCTGGGGGCAGGTGGTGGTCCCGACCGCGATGGAGGTCAGGCGCAGGAGGGAGTGGCGGCCCGCAGGCGTGCCCATGCAGTGCGTCCCGGCGCTCGACCCCATGCGCTGCCGCCTGTGCCCCTACGCCGAGCTTTGTCAGGCGGAGCTACGGGGGTATGACGCCGACTTCGTGCGTGCGGAGGGCTTCACCCGCGCGGAGTGGGCCGAGACCTGTCACGAAGAGCGTCAATAGATGTATTGACACGGGACCGCGCCCGTGTTATGATCGTCCCACGATGGGAGCGCCCGCAGGGCGCGACAGTTAGGAGGAAAGATGACAGACATGGTAACTAACGACGTGGTGGAGGGCCGGGGCCGCCTGTTCGACGACACCGTCCGCACCCTGATCAGGCGCGAGGGGGTGGAGGACCTGATGGGCTGGCTCGCCAAGACCGACCTCTACCGCGCGCCCGCCAGCAGCCGGTATCACGGGGCGTACGAGGGCGGTCTGGTTGATCACCTGCTCGACGTGCACGCGGAGCTGCGCCGCCTGAACGACGCGTACGGGTTCGGGTTCACGGAGGAGTCCATGGCGGTCGCCGCCCTGTTCCACGACCTGTGCAAGGTCAACTGCTACGTGCCCGACACCCGCAACGTGAAGGACGAGAACGGGGTGTGGCACAAGGTGCCGTGCTACCGCTTCGACGAGGGTTTCCGCTACGGCGGCCACGGGTCCAAGTCGGTCTACCTCGTCCAGTCCTTCATGAGGCTGGAGCCTGAGGAGGCCGTGGCGATCAACTGCCACATGGGCCAGTTCGACGCGACCACCTACAGCAACGCGTCGGCGGCCTTCGAGCAGTGCCCGCTGGCGTGGGCGCTCCACGTGGCCGACGAGGCCAGCACCTACAGGTCGGGATGGGGTGGGGTCGATGGCTGAGGGATACCTGATCAGGCCCGAGATGTTCACCTCCAAGATGAACCTGCTGATCTACGGCGACCCGGGGTCGGGCAAGACCCACCTCGCGGGCACCGCGCAGGACTCGCCGCAGATGGCCGATGTGCACCTGTTCAACATCGACGGCGGCCTGATGACGCTCGCCCGGCGCGGCGACATCCACGCCACCGACGTGCACTCGGTCGACGAGCTGGAGCGCGAGATGCACCGGATCGCCTCGGGTGACGCCAAGTATGAGGGTGTGCGCACGGTCGTGATCGACAACGTCTCGGAGCTGCAGACGCTCGCGCTGGAGGGGATCACCACCCGCGAGCTTGCCAACAGGCGCAAGAAGGACCGCACCTACACGGTGGATCAGGTCTACCTTGAGGACTACGGCATCGCCGGCAAGCAGCTCGCCCGCGTGCTGCGCGGGTTCCGCGACCTGCCCGTGCACGTCATCTACATCGCGCACCGCAAGGACAAGATGCGCCCCAACACCAACGTGCTCGACGAGTCCAAGCCCAACCTGACCGACAAGCTATGCACCTCGGTCATGGGTTACATGGACTTCGTGTTCTACCTGTACGTCGCCGACGAGGAGGTCATGGACGAGGAGGGCAACGCCCACCCCGAGCCGCACCGCTACCTCCTTACCCAGCCCATGGGCGGGTTCGTCGCCAAGACGCGCGGCAGCAAGTTCGCCGAGGCGTTGGGTCCCGTGGTGCGTGACCCCAACATGGCTGAGATCATGAGGGTGTACATGGAGAGCAACGGACTCGGAGGGGACCTGTAATGCCGTTCAAGGACCCGCAGCGCCGCAGGGAGTACGCGAGGAGCTATTACTCCTCTCCTGACCAGAGGGCCAAGAAGAGGGCCTACGACCACGCCCGCTACATGGAGAACAGGGAGGAGGTCAGGGCCAAGAACGACCGCGCCCTGATGCCCCACCGGTTCGTGTACGACGGGGAGTGGGCGTGCTCCGAGTGCGGGTCCACGGAGGACCTGATCGTCCACCACGTAGACTTCAATCACGGTAACAACGACCCGGGCAACCTGACTTGCCTGTGCCGGTCGTGCCACGCGTCACTGCACGCCAAGGCCAGCGCTAGGGACGCCCACGGTCGTTTCACGACAGCTTAGTAGAGAGGAAACTGCAATGCCTACCAACAACCCGTTCATGCCCACGCCCGGAACCAGCCGCCCCGCCCCCGCGCCGAGCGCCGCAGGCGCGCCCCTGCCCGGAGGTGCCTCCGACTCCTTCGAGGTCGACCTGACCGACGTGGAGTCTCAGGGCCTGATCCCGGAGGGCGCCTACCGCGCCCGCTGCGCCAACGTCGAGCAGTCGGTGTCGAAGGGCGGCAACCCCATGTTCGTCTGGGACTTCGAGCTGCTTGAGGGTCAGGGCAAGGGCCGCGTCCTGAAGGTGTTCACCGCCATCACGCCCGCCGCGATGTGGAAGGTCGCCGAGACCGTCATCGCGCTCGGTGTCGGCCAGACCGGCGAGGTCGTGAAGTTCAGCCGCTCTGACGTGGTCGGCAAGGACTGCGGGGTCACGGTCGCCGACTCCGAGTACAACGGCAACGTGCGCTCGCAGATCCAGCGCGTGGTGTCGCTGGCCGAGCTTGAGCAGCTGAAGGCGCAGGCGTAGGGTCATGCTGATCGACACGCTGGACAAGCTGGAGGCCATAAAGCCGAGGCTCCTCGCGTGCACCGACCCGTGCGTGGACACCGAGACCACGGGGCTGTCGATATTCGGCAACGCCGAGCGCCCGCGCGATCAGGTCATAGGCGTGGCGATCGAGGCGGGAGGGGAGGCCTACTACCTCCCCCTCCGCCACTCCTCCGGTCGCAACCTGCCCCTGACGGTGCTGCCCTTCCTGCGCGCCTACCTGTCGGACCCTGACCGCACCTACCTCGGGTACAACTACGGGTACGACCTGCACATGATGGAGCGGGACCTGCAGGTGCCCATGGCCCCCAAGTTCGAGGACGCCATGCTGGCCCTGCACCTGATCAACGAGAACGAGCCTACCTTCAAGCTGAAGGAGGTCTGCGACCGCTACGGGATCGGGGACGGGTCGCTGCAGGAGTCGGTGCTGGAGGACAAGGTCTTCGAGCGCTGCCGCGAGCTGGGCGTGCCCTGCAGCCGCAGCGCCAAGGCCGCAGACAACGTGAAGTCCCAGATGCACGTGCTCGACCCCGCCGACGTGGAGCCTTACGCCTGTGACGACGTGCGCCTGACGAGGCAGCTGATGGACCTGCTGCGGCCCGCGCTGGAGGCTCAGGGCCTCGACCGCATCTTCGGTCAGGTCAACTATTACGACCGCATCACGGTGGAGATGGAGCACGTGGGCATGCACGTGGACCGCGATCTGGTCGAGCGCTACCGCGCGGAGGCCGAGGGCCATGCCGCCGAGGCTCAGGCCGCCTTAAACGACGCCGCCGGGTTCGAGCTGAACCCCAACAGCCCCAAGAGGGTGTGCGAGTGGCTCGGGACCTCCTCCTCGTCCGCGCAGGTCCTGCAGGACCTGATCGACGCGGGCGGGGACGGGGCCGAGCGCGCTAGGCTCATTCAGGAGGCCCGGGGCTGGAGGTCGGTGGACTCCAGATACTACACGCCGTACCTGCAGGAGATGGACTCGGGGGGCGTGCTGCACTGCAGCCTGAACCTGATCGGGACCTACACGGGGAGGCTCGCGTGCTCGCACCCCAACCTGCAGGCGGTCGCCAAGGCCACGAAGGTGTTCAAGGTCAAGGACGTGTTCACCGCTCGCCCGGGCTTCACCATGATTCAGGCTGACTATAAGCAGGCCGAGATGCGCCTCGTGACGCACTACACCAAGGACCCCACCATGCGGGAGCTGATCCTGTCCGACGCGGACCTGCACTCCGCCACCGCCGAGCTTCTGGGCATCCCTAGGCAGGCGGCCAAGAGGATCAACTTCTCGGTGATCTACGGCATTGGGTATCGGAAGCTGTCCGAGAACCTGAAGGTGGAGCCTGAGGTGGGGCGTGACTACTTGGAGCGCTACCACGCCCTGTACCCGGGCTTCCGCAGGCTCATGGCCCAGTGCGAGGAGTTCGCCAAGGAGTACGGCTACATCGAGATGTGGACCGGGCGCATGCGCCACTTCAACGTGCCAGCCGCGGACCCCCATAAGGCCATGAGCAACCTGATACAGGGGGGCGTGGCGGAGGTCGTGCGCGTGGCGATCTCGCGCCTGTACCCGGCGGTGCGCGAGCTGGGAGGGCGCATGCTCATGCAGGTGCATGACTCGGTGATCTTCGAGGTGCCCGACGAGGCCCTGTCCGTGGCCCTGCCCACGTTCAAGCTGATCATGGAGGACTTCGACTTCGACCCGCCGATGGGCGTGGACGTGGAGTATGGCAAGTCGTGGGGCGCGTTCCGGAGGTGGGACCCCGAGGAGGGTGTCCCCGAGGCCACGGGAGGCCACGGGAGGCCCTTGGAGGGTTTACATCGTCCTGAGGACGTGCCGGACGAGGTGGTGCAAGAAAGGTCAAGAGACGAGGCCACGGGAGGCCACGGAAGACCCCTCGGCGAGGCCGGAGGCCCTAGAGGCCGTGCCGCATGCCCAGAGGGCCTCCCTGAGGCTCCCGTCGGCTCAATTCAGAGAGGTGCCCAGATGAGCATATTTGACGTGCTGGGGGAGGGGGAGTGATGATCATCGCCGTGGACTTTGACGGGGTGCTGTGCGAGAGCAGGTTCCCCGAGATCGGCGCGCCCGACTATGAGGTGGTGTCGCTGGTCAGGCAGCTGATCGACACGGGCCACGAGGTGATCCTGTGGACCAGCCGGACCGGGGACCGCCTGACCGAGGCGGTGGAGTGGTGCGAGGACCGGGGGCTGCACTTCTGCGCGGTGAACGGGAACGCCCCGAGCAACCGGGAGCGGTTTGAGGCTGAGTACCCGCACCCGTCCCCCAAGGTGTATGCCGACGTATACGTGGAGGACCACGACCTGCTGTACAGGAGGGCGGACAGGCTGCACAGGGAGGGAGTGCGTGAGCACCATGCGCAGATCCTTGAGAGCGGCAGGCAGGCCGTTGTCACTGAGCTTAAGATACTGTTGATGTCAGGAGATAGGAGTGATTATGGGCGGTAAGCTCTGCGTGATGGTGGGGGGCCAGTACGGCTCCGAGGGTAAGGGCGCGGTCGCGGCTCACGTGGCGCGCAGGTATGACGTGCACGTGCGCGTGGGGTCCCCCAACGCGGGACACACGATCTGGTGGCACGGGGCCAAGCACGTCATGCAGTCGGTCCCCTGCGGGTGGATCAACCCCAACGCCAAGATAGTGATCGGGCGGGGGGCGCTGCTGAACATGCGCCAGCTCGCCAAGGAGATAATGCACATACAGCGCTACTACCCGGACTTCTGCAAGCGCCTGTGCATCGACGCCGAGGCGGGCGTGCTGGACGAGCGGTTCCATGAGATGGAGGGCGGGGTCAACGGGGAGATGCACCGCCGCATCGGATCCACCGGGGAGGGCGTCGGACCCGCCCGGATCGCCAGACTGAAGCGGGACCCCGGGCAGTTCCGGCAGTTCCAGCAGGTGGCCGAGGAATGGGGGCTTGAGGACTGCGTGGCCTTCAACACCCCGGAGCTGATCGCCAGATGGCAGGACACGGGTGACGACGTCCTGATCGAGGGCACGCAGGGGTCAGCCTTGTCGCTGCTCCACTCGCACTGGCCGTACTGCACGAGCGTGGACACCAACGCCGCAGGGATCATCTCCGAGGTAGGGATCGCCCCCGCGCGCGTCACGGACGTGCTGTTGGTCTGCCGCACCTACCCCATCCGCGTGGCGGGCAACTCCGGACCCATGGAGAATGAGATCACGTGGGAGGAGCTGTCGGAGCGCCTCGGTCAGGAGATGACGCCCGAGCGCACGACCGTGACCCACAAGGTGCGACGCATCGCCGAGTGGGACGACCGCCTCTTCCACAGGTCCTGCGTGCTGAACGCCCCGACCCGGATCGCCCTGACCTTCTGCGACTACGTGGACCCGGAGCTGGCCGGTTGCGAGGACGAGGAGATCCTGCGCACGTCATCGCCCCTGTTCGAGTTCATGCGCGCCCACGGCCTTCTAGGTCGCGTGCGCTACTTCGGGACGGGTCCCCAGTCCATGGTGGAGGTGGGCGCCGATGCCTAAGTACGTCGACGCCCAGCTGGGGGAGGGGGCCAAGCTCCCCACCAAGGCCCACGCCGGGGACGCCGGGTGGGACCTGTACGTCAGCCGCCCGACCGTCATCCACCCGGGCCAGACCGTCGACGTGCACACGGACGTCTTCGTGCGCCTGCCCGCCCGGACCTACATCCGGATCGTGGGGCGCTCCTCCAGCCTGCGTAAGCACAGCTTGCTGATCAACGAGGGCATAATCGACAACGGCTACACCGGCGAGCTTTACGTGTGCGTGCACAACATGGGTCCTGAGCCGTTCCACGTGAAGCAGGGCATGCGGCTCGCCCAGTGCATCTTCGGGACCATCGAGGACGTGCGCTGGTCGGAGGTCGAGCAGGTTGGCCCCTCCTCTGACGGTCGCGGGTCCGGGGGCTTCGGGAGCACGGGGGTGTAGTCGCCATGACCAAGTATGACTGCATAGCCGTCTGCGTGCTGTTCGTGTCGGTGGCCGCCGTGCTGTGCTGCATGTTCCTGAGCGGGTGCACGTGCGGCCTAGTCTATTGAGAGGGGGACCTGAGATGACCAAGTTCAAGACCGGGGCGGAGCGGGACACCGGTGGCAAGGGGCGCTGTGACCTCCTGCCTCACTCCGCGCTCCTGCGCGTCAGCCGCCAGATGGAGGGGGCGCTCGCCGAGCATGAGGAGCGAAACTGGGAGAAGGGCATCCCGATGCACTCCTTCCTAGACTCCGCCATGAGGCACCTGTTCAAGTACATGGACGGGTGGGTGGACGAGGATCACCTAGCCGCAGCCGCCACAAACGTGCTGATGGCCCTGTGGACGGAGGATCACCTTCCCGAGATGCAGGACATCCCGACTCGCTCCGAGTACGTGAGGGACAACTCGCGACGGGACCCAGACGGGGGAGGGGACTCCGACCTGTTCAGGATCTCCAGTCACGACCCCGGCCATGGCAGCCCGTCGTACATCACGGTGAGCAAGGGGGCCAAGTAGGTGTCGTCCCTCAGGGACGAGCACTTGGAGTATCAGGGAGTTGTGGTGCCGATAATGCGGTACCTCAACTCCCTCCCTCATGCCAAGGCCGTCAACGTGCACGGAAGCGTGTTCTCCGAGCGCGGGACCCCCGACGTGATAGGGTGTGTCGGGGGTCGCATGGTGGCGTTCGAGTGCAAGAGGTCGGCGGATGAGGAGCCGACCCGGATCCAGCTCTGGAGGCTCAGCGAATGGATCCGGGCCGGGGCCGTGGTCGGGGCGGTGTCCAGCGTGGAGGACGTGGACCTGATCCTGCGCCTGATGGGGGTCATCGGGTCTGCCTGAGCGCGCGGATCCGCCCCATCAGGGACTCGTACTCCCTAGGCTGCACGACCGCCAGCGCGCTCATGTGCTCGTCGAGGACCTGCATCAGGGACGGATACGGGACCCCGCTGCAGGCCTCTAGGAACTCGGACCCGGACATGCGCTGTGTGGTGAGGTCCGCCTCCTTCGAGGCCTTCAGGTGATCCATCACCGTGAACATGTCGGCCAGCCTGCTCACGGTGTAGAACGTGGTGTCATGCGTGGTCATGAACACGTCGATGGTCTCTTCGATCTCATTCAAGTCGATCACTGCACAGCCCCCTGACGCACACCGGCCTGCCCAGCGCCTCAGAGGCTAGGGCCACGGCCTCCATCCCGTAGTTCTCCACCAGTTGCACCGCCCACTCCTCGACGGGGACCCACAGGCGCTCCGGTACGGTAGCGTGAAGGGGTCCCAGCAACCCGTGGGACATGGTCACCGCGTGCGCCACCTCATGCAGGACCACCCGGTCCAGCAGGGGTGGGAGCACCTCTGACGACACCCTTATGATGTGGTCGTTGGGGTCCGCCGTGGCGATCCTGTGAGTCCCGGTGCGGTCTACGAGCAGAGGGTCGCCCGGGCGGACCCTGACGACCCTCCACAGGTCACCGTTGACGGTGAACGGCCTCACCTTACATCGAGCCGTCCGCCATCGAGCGCATCTCGGCGCGGATGCGCTCCTGCTCCTGAGGGTTGGCCCCGCGCATGTAGGCGCGTACGGACTCCATCGGGTCGTGGTAGTAGGGCGTGTCGCCATAGCCGCGACGACCGCCACGGTTGCGACCGGAGCCGTACTGGTTCTGCCACCCGCTGCGACCACCGGAGGAGCCACCGGATCCGCCAGACCCGGAGCCTCCGCCCGAGCCACCATAGCCCATGTAGCCCGAGGACCCTCCCTCGCGCTCCATGGCCTCGACCACCGAGCGGTAGTACTCAGCCTCCCAGCAGGACTTCTCAGCCTCGGCGAGGTCCTTCACCATGTCCACCATGGAGCCGTCGAGGCGCTCGATCCCGCGCTCCGAGATGTCGCGCGTGATGCGCTCAAGGAGCTGGTTCTTGATCTCATAGATCTTGTCGACCATTCCTTACCTCCTTACTCGTTCACCGGGGCGATGGTGAGGTTTCCGCTCACCACGCTGATCACCGGGGTCGGGACGAACGCCGGGTCATCCACGGATCCGTTCACGTACTCGACGGAGAGTGACGGACAGCAGCCCCACGGGATCTTGACGATCTTCGTGGCGGTCACGTTGCCGTACTCGTCCACGGCTGCGGGCGTGAAGATCGCGCGGCTGGACTCGATCGGCTCGCCGCCGATGGTCAGGGCCACGGCGATCGGACCCACCGTGCCGCCCGTGGGGACCGCGATGTTGCCGTTGAAGGTCACCTGATACTCAGTCAGCTTCTGGCAGCAGCATCCGCACCCGACCTGTCGGTTGAGGCCCCGGAGCTGAAACGTGCCGTTCCCGTCGTCGTGGTAGATGCGGCCACGGCTGCACGGGATCGAGTCGTTGAACAGGATCGGGTTGTTTAGCGCCACGGTCTGCGCTGGTGCGATGTACTCACAAGCCATGGCATGACCTCCTAGCCGTTGCAGGGGCAGGGGTTCTGTCCCTGACAGGTGAAGATGGGCGTGCGACCATAGACGGGCGTGGTGGGAACGGGGCAGGTGTTCAGACGGTTGTAGAGGGCGTCAACCTCATTGGCGAAGCCCTGAGTGATGAAGGCGTTCTGCGCGGCCTGAGACGCGGCAAGCTGCTGCATGTTGAGCTGCTGGCGCAGGTTGTCGTTCTCGCGGCGCTCGGCAAACAGCTCTTGGTCGCAGAGCTTGTCAAGGATGCGCTGGATGCCTGCCGTCTGGTTGGCGATGATATCTCGCACGCCATCGGAGAGGGCGGCGCGGTCGGCGCAGTTCTCGGAGAGGATGGTAGCGGTCTGCGCGGCAAGCTGGCCCTGCACGCCGTTGAAGCCTTGGCAGAGGTCGGACTGGACCCCGTTGAAGCCCTGCTGCGTGGCGAGCTGGGCATTGAACGCCTGCTGCATGTTCGCCATCTGACGTGCGTTGGCAGCGGTCTCGGCGTTGGCGAAGCCGCTTGCGACGGCCATCTGCATGTCCGCACAGCAGTTGCAGAGCTGGGTGGAGAGGTTCTGGACCCCGCTGGAAATGCCGTTCAGCGCCATGATTGCGTTCTGGTCGGCGAAGCCCTGAGTCGTGAGCTGGGCCTGATTCAGCCACGGATACAGCTCGTTGCCGCCAGCATAGCCGCCGCCACCCCAGCCGCCAAAGCCGCCGTTGAAGCCCCCGAGCAGGGCGATGAGAATGAGGACCCACCATCCGTCCCCGTTGCCCCAGCCGCCGCCGTTACCGCGATTACCGCCAGCGCCGTCAGCGACTGCGGCGATATCGGCAAGCGAATACTCGTTCATAGCCATCGTGTTCCTTTCGATATACGGTTTTGAAAATCCCTATTAATGGTCGTGTGCACCCGACCGCATAGGCTACATGAGGGGCCGAATCTGGGAGTAGTCAAGCCCGAACTGCTTGAACGCCTCTTCTGGTGACTTCCCCTGACACTGTTGCAGCACTTGGGATACTGGCATGCTCTGCCCGTTGGGGAGCCTGCACATCGCGTTAGACTTGGAGAGCTGTTCCACCACGGCCTGCGGGTTGCCTCCCACTAGGCTCTTGAGCATGCCAATCCTGTCCCGCATCATTGCCACCTGCGGGCTGGGCTGCTGCATCGGCTGCTGCGGACGGAACTGCTGCATGAACCCCATTGATTGCCTCCAATGCCGCGCTTACCTTGGCAACGAACTCGTCGTACTCGGTGCGGCTGACGAACTCCGCGCCGTCAATCTTCACGGGCTGCTGCTCGACGTGCTGCGTGAAGTCGAACGTCTCGACCGTCTTCATGCCCGTGCCATCGGTGCTGACGATGTAAAAGCACGTCCCCGAGTTGTCGAACAGTGCGGGTGACGTGCTGTTGGGTGGCAGTTGGTACTGCATCGCGCTGTCGCGCCCGTTGACCTTGACGATGCCGTTGACTGGCTGCGAATACGGCGTGGTCACGCTAGGTATCACTGGGCTGTATTGTGGCTGCTGAACCTGTGGCAGGTACGGGTTGTTCCACGTGCTCTGGTATGGTGTGTACGGCATTTAGCCCCTTTCCTCTACGAAAAGATGCCAAACAAAATCTTGACCAGCAAGGTGAGCGCGATAAACCATAAGTACGCAATCGCGGTCGCCTTGGCTACCGCGCAAGCCGCCTTGCTCAATCGTCCATGGAGAGCCACGTCGCCACGACGATGCACGTGAGCGTCATCGCGGCAATCGTGACCCACCTTATGCACTCTAGCGCCACTTGCCGTCGTTGAGGGTGCGCTGCACGGCCATGGCGGTCTGCGGGCCGAGGTAGCCGTCCTGCGTCACGCCGACGAACTTCTGGATGGCCTTGACCGTCTGCGGGCCGAGGTAGCCGTCGACGCCCGCGCCGACCTTGCGCTGGATGGCACGGACGAGCTGGGAGCCGCCGTAGTCCCACGTGATGGAAGTAATGCGGTACAGATACTCCTTATTAATGGGGTCTTGTCCGCTGATTACGCCGTCCGCGTAGGTGCCGAGCGCCTGCTGCCAAGCGGTCACGCTAGCGGGGCCGAGGTAGCCGTCGACCTCAAGGCCAGACTTCTCTTCCTTGCCGCCGCCGCCAGCCAAGTCCCATCGAGGCGTGCCGTATCCAGTAATCCAAGAGTCCCAGCGGTCGTAGGTGCGGGACAGCACCGCGCCGCCCCTGTAGCCCTGCGAGTAGCCCGTGTTCCCTTCGACCGTGTAGACGTAGGAGTTGTTGTAGCCGACCACGACGCCAGTGTGGTCGTAGTCGCCGAAGAAAATCTGGGCGCCAAGCGACGGTTCGTTAGACCAGCGGCCCATGTCCTTGTAATACTGGGCGCTGTAGGTGCAGCCCGCGCCGCAGCCGCCCTTGGGCTGGTTGAGCATCGCCTGAACCTTGTCTGCTCCGAAGCACTGCGCGATGCCGCAGTCATAGAACACGTCGCACCAATCGTATCCCGACTTGGGGCCGTTGTACATGCCGAGCTTGTCCATGTAGTCGGCGTACTTGTTGCGCTTGCCGCTGTAGGCTGCGGTGCCGACCTGAGCCTTGGCCCAAGCCACGAGTCGTTCCTGCGGTGATGCCATGTGGTCAACCTCCTGACTGTATACGACGTACAGTTTAATTAAACCACTCATAACACCCCGTGTCAATTACTGCGCACGTTCGTCATTCCTCCTTTGCCGTGACCGCGCTTGCGCCGATGATTGCGCCGAGGAAGGTGGCGACCGCGTTGATGGTCAGCACGATAGCGTCGACCTGCACGAGTCCCCACGCGGGACCTACAGTCGCAATCAGAACCGCAAGCGCAGGCAGAAACAGACACGCCGTCCACTTGCAAGCCTGATAAAGAGAGTCAGGGATGATGTAAGTCATGGTTCCTCCTAATCGATGTTCCTATCTGGAAGCTGGTTTATTTTCGACCTGTAGGTGTCAATGAGTCCGTTAAAGCCAAGCGCCGAATACCTGTCGTGCATGTCACACCAGCTGGCACGCTCCTCGGGAGTTATCCAACCGCGCTCGAAATACTTCTCCGCGTTATGAATGAGCGTCGCCCGCATGGTCGACTGCTGCGCGTCTGCGAGCTTGTCTATCTTCTCACCAGTTTTCGTGCGCCACTCCTTGCCGGTCTTAAAATATTCCGTCGCGTGCTTGTAGAGCGAGCCGACGACAAGGCCGATGAGCGCTGTCAATGCCGTCTGGATATAGGGCGGTATGTCCATCGTTCTCCTTAGCTCCACGATGCGACGGTCTTGGTGCTGCTCCATGAGCTGCCGCCGTTTAGCGTGTACATGACCACAAGATTGCGGCTGTTGGGGTTGAGCACGAACCGCACGCCAACGCCCGTGTTGGCGTTGATGAACGTCCAGTAGTTGTTTGCGTTCGTGGACGTACCGCTTGCGCTCGCCGCGAGTCCGTTCGAGACAGTCACGTTGTCGCTGCCTGAGTAGACAATCCACTTGCTGTTCGTGGTGTCGTAGATGCCGCGGTTGGAGCCGCTGATGATGAACGACACAGCATTGTTCGAATCGTCCAGCGAGACGGAAGGCGTGGCGTTGTTCGTAATCGTGCCAACTGACACACTGCCGCCATTGACAACCACGGTATCCGCAAGCACGTTATGGGTCGCGCCTACCATAAGAGTGTCGCCGACATTGGCCTGCCCCATGACTTCCAAGTTGTCCACTTCGAGGTCGGATGCGAGGTTTGCGTGGCCGTTGTTGTACATCGTCAGGTCGGTGGAGCCGTGCGTGATGTTGAAGGTGGCCGTTGTGTTCTGCGTGCCAGAACGGTCTGTGTAGGTTCCGTAACCCGCGCTCATGGACGCGCTAGCGGTGCCCGTATGCCCGTTTCCGTCGTCGTAGGGCATTGAAAAATCAATACCGCTGTTCGTTATGTCAACGTGATTACCCGCCGCGTAACCAATGCGTGCAAGCGCCGCGCCGAACTGCGCCACGATATTACTTGCCGCCGTACCCGCTCCGTCATAAAAGGCTATCGCGCTTGCCGTGATGCTTGTAAGGTAGTTTGCCGCGTGCCTTAGCAGGATGCCCAGCGCGTTAATTAGGATGTTATGGCCCGTGGTCGCGTCTCCCTCGGCCTCTGTCACGTGTACGCCGTCCGTATCCGTGAAAAAGTGCTGGCCCGTCGCCTCTGCCACGGCCTGCGCCTCAGCAGCGACTTTGTTGGCCTCGTCTGTCGCCTCTGACACGGACGATATCGCGCTCGTGTTCTCGGAAACGATTTCGCGCAGGCCATCGATTCCTTCGGCTGCGGCGTTTGCAATCGTCCTAGCTATGTTCGCGGTTGAGTCATCCGTGGACGGGGATGACAGGTTGCCGACTATCCTAGCCGAACCGCGCTCCGTGGTGACGCTCACGCGGTCGCCGTCTGACACCTTGACTGTCGTTGACGTGCACGGGGTGTCCGACTCCGAACCAGCGAACCTGACCCATATCGTGCCGTCTTGGTCCGTCCTGCTAACGACTCCGCTGCACGTCTCGGGCGAATCGTCGCCCCTGCTTGAGACGAGCCTCGAAAGCCTTTCGCCTATGTTGAGGTCAATCATCGTCAGAACAACCTTTCTGATATCACTGTTTCCTGCAATGTAAGCCCGTCAGAGCACCTGATTACCTGACTCTTCACCCGTAGCTCTTCGCGTATCCCGTAAACCTCGATTTCCGCACGTATGAGGTCGCTCGGCACTATGTCTTGCGCGTAGTCCCTAGTCCAAGTATACGCCTTGGTGGACTTGAGCCTAGCCTCAAGGAGCTTTCTGTCGGCATAACCCTGAAGGGACTCGCCGTTGACCCTCTTCGGTGACAGGTCGACTTCCTCGATGATGATTCCAGTGCTGACGGTCGACGTGGAGCTTGCTGGGTCATCGTTCACGGCGACGGCCTCTTCCCTTCCGTCTGAGACATAGTAGGTGTTCGTGGTCTCGGCATCGGCTGACGTGAACGATATCCCGTCGCAGACGTTTGACGGCGTGACCTCAAACGAAGGCTCCGTCTGCCTCTCGCATATGGTCACGTCACCATGGCCGTTGACCCTGAGCCTCCATCCAGCTGCGTCCAGCACGGTCGTGGCGGCATCGAGGTACGTGGTTCCACCCTTGAACACGATGTGGTCTGACAGCAGGAAGCTTCCGTCAGCCTCTATCGGGGCGCTGACGCAGGTGCTCAGGAGGTCCGCCACCCATGCCGCGCCGTCTGCGCCCTTCGGCGCATACGCGCCAGAGCGGAGCTTGCGCTTGGATGCGGGCCAGAGCACCGAGAACCCGCTCACGTTCCTGCCAGCACCGAGGTTCTCGAACTTGCCGTCCTCGGCCATGAGGTAGAGGGTGGATATCGGGGCGATGTCCGTTGTGGTGCCGCTCCTTATGACGGCCTCGACCCTAGCCCATCCGCAGTACGGAGATTCCCTCACGTTTTGGTCGAGCTTCAGGGACGCGCTCTCCCCGTTCCCCTTGTCACTCTTCGTTATCGTTATGTCAGTGACCCCGCTTATGCCGTCAACGCTCTCCCAAGTGTCGGGGTCGACGGACATGAGCCTCCACGTCGAATTGTAGGAGCCTGTAAGGTCAACCATGCTATTCCTCCAAGACGGGTTCGGCCATGTACTCTTCCGACAGGGTGAGTTCGCTCACGTCAAGCCCGACAGTGGTCACGTATGAGCCAGCAGACCACGAGATGGGGGTGACTTGTACGTTTGCCATGAACGCGCTGCCATTCGGCAACCTGACGAACGCTGGCCCAGCATATTGCGCTAGGCTGCGGATGAGCCGCTGGTCTTCGCCGTCCATCGCGTTGACGAGCGTCGCGGACAGTTTCGATGACCTCGTTGAGCCGTTCGCCCACCTGCCAGACACGGAGCCGTCGAGGTGCGTGGTCTGCGCGAAGTTCTTGCCCCAAGAGTCGGTTCCAGCCGCAGCGTACTTCAGCATGATTGAGTTGTCATCGTCCCAGTCGAGGCGAATCCTCTTGTCGTGCAGCTCATACGCAACGTCCGTAAACTCGACGTCACCATCAACAGTCCTCGTGACGATTCTGTATGCCGTCGATGCGTTGCTTCTGTCTTCGGTGTACGGCACGTATCTGTCGGTGACCGTATCACCGAAGGCCCTCCCCTGTGCTATGAGGTATGAGCCGTCAGACGTGATGCGCCAGACATCGCAGACGTCGGTTTCGGTTGCCCCTGTCGGGGCGATGACAGACACCTCTGCCGTCATGTCGGTGCTGGACACGTCGATTGTGGCTGACGGTGCCAGAGCGCTGTGCGACCATGCGACGGCAAGAGATGCCGAGGCCAGTTCCGTCGTAAGCCCGCTCGCGTCATCGGTTATGGAGGCTTCCACGGTATAGGAGGCCCCGTTTCGGAAGTCAAGCCCTTCTGGCAGCACGAGGTACTGGCTTCCGCTGACCCCGTCAAACGTGCCAGCCCACAGCGTTGTCCCGTGCGGCTGCGCTGGCCTCAAGTCATCCTCAGAGCATCCGTCAGCCTTGACCGCGACGGTCACGGAATAGCTGCTGACCGTGGACGTCATCGATACGGTGAGCGGTTGCGCGGTGAGTGGTGTCGGAACGCTCATGACGCCAGTCGGGGCTTGTGACACGGTGACGATGCGCTCGGTTGACTGTGCCCATCCGCCTCCAGTCCTGACCTTGACGGAGACGGCATACGAGCCGTCTGACAGGCCGCTTGTCCTAGACGCTGGTATGACGGCTGCTCCAGACGTGTCGGAGCCGCTTGCGACCACGTCGCCGTCGAAGATGACCTGCCAGCCAGACTGCACGCTCTCGGAGTCGAACGTCCATGACACTGGTATCGGGTCACCAGCAGCGACGGACATGGGCGATGATGCCGTGACGTCATGCGGTGCGTCATACGGGACTGCCGTAACGACGGGAGACCATTGGCCGTATTCTCCCTCTGAGTAGCACCTAGCCCTGAAGTGGTATGGTGCTCCCTCTTCCAGACCTTTGACGTATGCCGTGGCCGTGTTGCCTATGGCCCATGAGACGTCGGTCGTGGTCGGCTGCTCGTTCGACTCCCAAGCGTCCTCTTCCTGCGACCATGACAGCTGGAGGTTGTAGGCCGTGTCGCTCCTTGTCATCGAGACAACGACCGTCTCGCCGTCATCGCCACTCGTGGCCCCAGTTATCGTCGCGGTGCCGACAGCGGACACGCTCTCGTCAAGCGAGAAGGATGACCTCGCGGAGTATGCGCCGTATGTCGTGCCGTCGACGCTACGCGCCCTGAAGTAGTACGTCTTGCCAACCTCAAGACCGTACACGTATAAGGTGTTGGTCATTCCACCAGCACTGCCAGTGAGCGTTTCTGGTTCCTCGTTGGATGACCATGCATAGAGCTTGTCAGACCAGCTCAGCTCAGCCGCGTCGCTTGGGTCTTCCTTCGTGAGAACGACCTTCACGCCAGCGTTGCTCGCTATCGCGCTGATTGAGGTTATGGTCACGGTGCCAGTCGATGATTCGACCACGACGCTGTACTGCTTGGAATAGTTGCCATATTTGAGCGTCGTGCCGTCGAGCTGGTAGTTCCAGTTCCTGACCCTCACGAAGTAGCGGGTTCCCTCGGTGAGGCTGTCGATGTACGTGGTTCCAGATGCTGCGTCCGTCGTTAGCATGTACGTGCTCGGGCCGCTCACCGATGACCACGCCGCGCTGTCATCTGACCAGCTTATCTCGATTCCCCCACCGCTTGAGGCGCCAGAGCGCTGCCACGACACGACCGCGCTGGTGCCGTTGCTCCTGCTGGTGAGCGACTTGACGTCAGCCTTGCCGACGCTCGCCGCCTGCGCGGCCACATAGATGCACTTGGCGAAGACTGGGACGCCGTACTGGGTGTACCCGTCACGCATCGCCGCGACGCGGTACCACGTGCGTTTGCCGTCATCGCTCACGCCGTCTGCCCACGTGTCGGTCAGGCCAGCGCACGTGCCAGCATCGGTGGCTCCGTCAACGTCTTCCCATCCTTGCTCCGCTGAAGCGTCGGTGGTGTTGGTGCTGTCACTGTTCTTGAGCCTCTGGAGTTGCACGGTCGTGGGCCAGACATACGTCCCGTCCTTGAGCTTCACGTACCCAGAGTTGCCTATCGGCACTATGACGGACGCCGTTGACAGGACGCCCCTCGTGGCGTAGCTGAGCGTCGGGGCACCGCATTTCGGGGCGTTGGGGTGAGCGATGAACAGGTTCTTCGTGACCATGTCACCGTTGCCGAACATGCCGCGATTGCGTGCGCTTGCGGTTATCCTTATGCACTGGCCCGCCGTGAGCGTCGACGCGTTGGATATGTCGAAGCTCCTGCTCCTGCTCGTGCTCGTGCTGACGTTGGCGCTCGTGAGCGTTGAGGTTCCACCGACGCCCTGTCTCTTCATCCATATCACGTTGTCGTATCGGTGATGGGAGCCAGTGACGTTCGTCGTTTCGAGCAGGTAGGCCACTTTGCCCGTCTCGGGGTCAAACCCCAGCGTGAGGCTCGGCTTGTGCGGCTTGTCCATGTTCAGCGTGTTGTCGACGTTCGGCCCGTATCCCTTGGAGTTCCACCCGCGCACCCGCACGGAGACGCTCCTTACCTGCTTCTCGGCTCCACCAGTCGCGGGCCAGAGGTTCGCTGGGTTGAGCGACGTGGAGTTGTAGGTCGACGTCGCTGGAAGCTTCTTGAGCACCGTGCTCGTGACGTACTCGCCCTTGACCTTCTTGTTGTACGTGATAGTCCATAAGACAACGACGTTCTGCCACCTCTTCGCGTTGCTTTCACTCACGGCGCTTGAGGGAATCTTCCAAGAGGCAGTGAACACGCCGCCCTCGCGAGTAGGCCTCGTCAGCCCGACTGGTTTGATGGTCGGTGCTCCAGTTATCGTTACGGCCATCTATCGTACCCCCGCCCTTTGCATGAGCTGGAGCGCGTTAACGAGGTCGTATGCCATCTCGTTAGCCGTCGTGCCAGCTTCGTAGTTGAGGTTGATGTTGTAGGTGTCCCCGCCGCCCATGCTCTTGGCAGCTGCCTCGCCCATCATTCTAGCGAAGTCGCCGCCGTAGCGTGACGTGAGCGGTATGAGCGCTTCGGCGCCCTTCTCGCCGTATCTGTCCTGAGCGCCGCCGAACGGCACGCCAGCGCCGAACCTGTCGGCTATCTTGATTCCACCGTCAGCGTGGTAGTGGATGCCTCCCCAAGCGCCACCAGAGCCGTTGCCAGAACCACCCGTGAGGAAGTTCGTGACCACGTTCACCGTCTTCGACACGAGCGACTTGATTGCGTCGACCATGTTCCAGATTCTATTTGCAACGTCATTGTCGGTTGCGCTGCCGTAGACGTTTGCGTAGACGGTCTTGTTCGACAGGTTCCTTATCGCAGAGTCCGTGTTGCCGACCGCACTCCTTGCGCCTCCGCTCACGGCGTTGCCGTTGACCTCAGCCGTCGCTCTCTTGCCTTCGAGCTTCGTCTTGTTGTAGCTGGTTATTGCGCCAGACGAGCGCCCCATTGAGCCTGAGACGGATGACTCCACTCCCTTCATGTTG
>JAEEGL012808667.1_pt1 | contig 45749 bp, 28 predicted proteins | sample 9134231 | NCBI WGS metagenome assembly JAEEGL01 (sample SAMN16246548, study PRJNA631951) | gut metagenome | biome: gut microbiome; feature: rumen; material: fiber-attached | host: Bos | place: Iran: Karaj | collected 2018-10 | reverse complement strand
TCGGCCTTTGCACTTCCAGAGAAAGCGAACCGGTGTTCCGTGCCGTTGACGCCACTCTCGACAAGCTTAAGGAAACGGCGGTGGACTGTGGGTCCGGCGTCGTTGTCAGGGATATGGCGGAGCTGCCTGCCGTACCGTTTTCGTACAGGAACGGTTTCCTGGAGGCGCTGGAGAGGTCTTACACGGCGCTGAAGCCGGAGATATTGACGCAGTTCGAAAGCGGCGCCCGGGACGATCCGGAATTCCCGCTGGAGATCGTTGCCGCAGGAGACCCTTATTCGGAAGTGGTGAGCGCGGCGGAGAAGATACGTATCCTGGCGGAAAAAGGTTACGAGTATTCGGATATTGCCATAGCGGTGCGAAACGTGAGCGACTATTCGGGTTACGTCGGGCCCGTGTTTGCCGCCCGCGGCATCCCGTATTTTATCGACGATACGAAAAACATATATTCCAACCCGGCGGTGGTGACGGTCAGGGCAATGCTCGACGTGTTCATTTACGATATGGACCGCGACGACGTGATCTCGCTTCTGAAAAACGGCATGATCGTCAACGACAGGTCCCGCCAGGACGAACTGGAAAATTACATACTTTCCCACAATATGTCCGGCTCCCGCAAATACGGAAGGTGCGATCAGGAAGAATTAAGAAAGTTATACGACTTATACCTGAAGCTGAAGGCCGTGTTCGAAGAGAGCGAAGGAATCGGCAGCGCCGTGGACGGACTGACGGCCCTGCTTAAAGAGATAGGCCTGGACGCGCGGGCAAGGGAGAAAAGCGAAGCACTGGAACGTGAGGGTCACACAGTAAAAGCGGAAGAATTCCGCAGGATATGGAACGTGATCGTCGACACCCTCGCCATGATAAAAGACCTTATGAAGGACAGGCCTTCCCCTGACCGGGACAGGCTGGCGGAAACTCTTAAAAATTACGTCGAGACCGGATTCGCAGGGCTGGAGATAGGATTCATTCCCCAGGAGCGTAACTGCGTCCGCGTCACAGGCACCGGCCGGTCAAGGATCGGAGCTCCCAGGGCCGTGCTCATGCTGGGCGTCAACGAAGGCGTCATGCCTGCGGAGGTCACCGACAGCGGCATATTGCGTGATTATGAGCGGAAGATAATGGAAGAAGCGGGGATCGGCCTGGCGGACAGCAGCCTTAACAGGGCCTACAAAGAGCTGTTTATGATCTATTCCGCACTTTTCTCCGCCTCTGACCACGTATATATTTCGTACGCCCTGAAAAGCGGCGACGACGAAGCTTATCCTTCTCCGAAAGTCATAAAACGCATACTGAACTCCGTTCCCGGGCTGAAAGTAAAAGGCGCTTACGGCATGGGCGCAGACGTGCAGGAAGAGGCGGGAACGGCGACAGCCGATCTTCATGAGGGACAGAACGCTGCGGAAGCTTTCCTGCTCGACCCGGACCTGTCCGGAAGGCTCCTGAGGCTTTCCGACGAACCCACTCTCAGCGTTTCACAGATAGAGAGCTACAACCAGTGCCCCATGGCGTACGTACTTAACTACGGCCTCAACGCCCAGGAGCGCGACGAGGGAGAATTCATGGCCACCGATCTGGGCACCATAATGCATTCCGTGGTTGAAAAAGGCGGAAAAGTGATGTTCCGGGAGCGGGATCTGGAATTTACCGACGAAGAGCTGGAACGGCGCTCGAAAGAACTGGCCGACGGCTTTTTCGACGAGGCGGTAGTGGAACAGTATCCTGAATTCGATCTGGTCTATTCTGAAAAGAACAAGCTCATAATGAAGCGCCTCAAGAACTTCTGCTCCGTTGTGCTGAAAGCCGTCGGGAAGCAGTACAGGACCGGACGGTTCGAGACGCTGGCCTTCGAATGCACTTTCGGAGGCGGAGGAACGCTGCCCCCCGTAACGGTAAAGTCATTGACCGACGAAACTAAAAATATTTACGTCAAGGGCAAGATAGACAGGCTCGACGCCTTTTCCGACGGAGAGCGCGTATACGTGAGCGTTGTGGACTACAAATCGTCCGATAAAACGGTCAATATGCGCGACGTGGAAGCGGGGCTCAGCATCCAGCTGATCACTTATATGAAAGCCGCATCCGGCACGTCCGAGGCCAGGGAAAAAGTGGCGTCGATGATCCGCACGCCCGGCGTCTCCGTCGTTCCCGGCGCAGGCCTTTATTTCATATTCGGAGATGGCATAGAATCGGGAGAGACCAGGACCAAAGCCACTTCGGACGCACCGGTCAATATCGATAAGCGGTTTATGATGGACGGTATCGTCATCGGCTCCGAAAGCGTCTTCAAAGGCCTCAACGGCGAGACCGACAGCGGCGTTGTCAGCGCTTCAAAGAGGAAGAAGCGGCCTTCCTTCGACGATTACCGGTATTATTCCGAAAAAGTAGACCAGGTCATTGCCGGAACAGGGCAGAATATATCTTCCGGACTTTTCACGGCGGCACCGAAACCGGACCATTCGAAGAATTATCATTGCGAATTTTGCCCGTACAGAGCGGTGTGCGGCGCGTTCTACGGCAAAAAGAACAACTGACTTTTTTTGCCTTTTCGACTTCCGATTGATTTTTGACTCCGGTATGTGATAAAATGAGCGTACGGCAATATGATCTTACGCGCGGCGCGGTCCGCGGGAAGCTTGTTTTGCCGTATAAGATTTTTAAGGAGATCCGTTATGCTAAGCAGCAGAGACGTTGTGGAAGCGGCGATCCGCGTTGCCCTGACCAAGACCAGGGAAGAAGAGAAAGAGCTTTGCGCCAGGTTCCGGGAAGAGGAGATACTTGCCGCAGGCGTGGATTTCGGCGGTGATTTCATCACTTCCATCACCAAGATCATCGAAAGAGCCGTGGTGGCCGCCAAGCGCGAAGGCCTCATAGGAGAGTCCCACACTGAAGAAGGCGCCGTGGCGGGAGCAGCCAGAGAAGCGGTCTCCCAGATCATGCACAAGGCCATAGGCCTTAACGTAGGCGGAAAGATCGGCATCGCCAGAAGCGGCCCTCACGTCAGCGTCTGCCTGTTCTTCGGCATAGGAATGCTCCACCTCAACGAAATGTCCATCGGCGTTGGCCACCGGGTCATATGACCGTTCAGGGAGGAAGATAGATGTTTATAAAAACGAAAAAACGTGAAGAAGGCTATTACAGCGTGGCGCTGGACGGACCCTCCGGAGCCGGAAAGAGCACCATAGCGAAGTCCATTGCCGCCGATTTGAATTTCCTCTATCTGGATACCGGGGCGATGTACCGTTCATTCGGGCTGTACGCCATCAAAAAAGGCGTGGACTTTTCCGGCAGCTGGTCCGACAAGGGCAACGAGAAGGCGCTCATCGACCTCCTGGAAGATTTCGAACTGGACGTACGTTACGTCGACGGCGTGCAGAGAGTCTTCGTCAAGGGAGAGGATTATACGGATTTCATCCGCACCAACGAAGTCTCCAAAGCCGCTTCCGCCGTGGCCGTGGTGCCTGCGGTGAGGCTTAAAATGGTGGAACTTCAGAGAAAGATCTCTGAAGGCGCAAACGTGGTCATGGACGGAAGAGACATAGGTTCCTACGTGCTTCCCAACGCCACCGTGAAAGTGTTCGTTACCGCCTCGCCTCTGGCAAGGGCCAAGCGCCGCTACAAGGAGCTGGTGGATAAAGGGGACACTTCCCACACCTTCGAGCAGGTTTATTCCGATATGATCGAGCGGGACAGGAACGATTCCGAAAGGTCCTTCGCGCCTCTCACCAGGGCCGAGAATGCCGCGCTGGTCGACACCACCGATCTGAACCTGGAAGAGTCCATCAACGCGGTAAAATCCATCGTATTGTCACGTATAAACGTATGATCTGATATTCCGGCGCAGCGCCCGTTGCCAGCGGGCAGTGCGCTTTTTTATTTGTGAGGACCGCCTATGTTGTTTTTACGTTTTTTGTGCAGAATAATATTCAAGATATTCGTTCCCGTAACCGTGCTGAACAAGGACAGGATGCCGGCAGAAGGCGCCTGCCTCGTCGCTCCCAATCACGAGACGATGATGGATATGTTTATGATCGGGTACAAGATCAAACGTAAGATCAAATGGATGGCCAAGCAGGAACTGTTCAAGTTCAAACCCTTCGGCTGGCTGCTGAAAAAATGCGGCGCCTATCCGGTGAAGCGGGACAACAACGACGTGGGCGGCGCGGCCCATACCATAAGCCTTCTGGAGAGCGGAGAAGCCGTGGGCATTTTCCCTCACGGCACCAGGTCCAAAGGCAGGGGACTGTCGCTCCCCGTAAAACCCGGCTTCCTCAGGCTGGCCCTTGATACAGGCGTGAAAGTGGTGCCGGTAGCGATCTGGGGCAAGATCCGGCTCTTTGGAAAAGTTTACGTCAAATTCGGCGAACCGGTCGATCCGGTAGAGCTGGTGGGAGCGGAAAACGTGTCCGACAAGGACGCCATAAAGCAGGCGGCCGAGCAGTATATGATAGACCTTTACGCGATGATGGAGGTAACGGATGAAGATCGAAAAGGCTGAGACCGCGGGATTCTGTTTCGGAGTCGACCACGGCGTAAAGCTGGCCTTCGAGGCGCTCCGGAAGGCGGAAGCCGACGGGAGCGCCGTAGTTTCTTACGGCGATCTTATCCACAACAAAGCGGTCATCGAAAGGCTCCGGGAAAAGGGGCTCACCGTCGTTGACGACGTGGAAGCCCTCGAGAAGTTTATGAGCTCCGTGGAAGGCGGCAGGGAAGTCAGCGTGATCATCCGCGCCCACGGCGTAGGCAGGGACGTATACCGGAAGCTTGAAGCGTGCGGGTGCAGGGTCATTGACGCCACCTGTCCCTTCGTGGAAAAGATCCACCGACTGGCATCCGGCCGCTCTTCGGAGGGAAACCACGTTGTCATTGTCGGAAATCCCGTTCATCCCGAGGTCGCGGGCATCCGCGGATGGTGCGAAGGGGAGCCCTTCGTATCGGACGATACGGAGGTTTTGTTCGACCATATTTCTTCGTTTCTGGCAGAAAATCCGGAAATTCCCGTGACCGTCCTGGAACAAACTACGTTTTCGAAGACAAAATTTGAAAAATTCGCCGAAAAAGTTAAAAAAGTCTTTGACAATGTTGAAATTTTTGATACAATATGCAGTGCGACTTCCGGGAGGCAGCGAGAAACAGCCGATATCGCGGCACGCTCCGAGCTTATGGTCATTGTAGGAGACAGAGGCAGTTCGAACACCGAAAAGCTCTACAATATCTGCCGGGAACTGTGCCGGGACGCCGTCTGGGTGGAAAATTCCGCCGAGCTGCCGAAAGAGAAGCTGCGAAACATTTCTTTTGTTGGGGTGACAGCCGGAGCATCGACGCCCGACTGGATCATCGAGGAGGTTATTAGTAACATGAGTGAAATCGAAAAAGTCGAAGGTGCGACTCTCGAAGCCGCACAGGCCGTTGACGCAGTGGTTAACGAAGCAACAGCCGCTGCAGAGGAGATCGTAACAGAGACCAAAGCGACCGTCGAGGCCGCTAAGGAAGAAGTTGCGGAGAAAGTTGAAGAAGTCAAGGAAGCTGCCGAAACCGTTAAAGAAGAAGCAGTTTCCGAAGCCGAGGAAGTCAAGGAAACGGTGGAAGAGGCCGTTGCCGAAGTTAAAGAGGAAGCCGCCGAAGCCGTCGAGAAGGCTGCGGAGACCGTCGAGGACGCGGATCAGGACGAGAGCTTTGCTTCTCTTCTTGAAGATTCCCTCAGCGCCGTGAAGAACGGCGACGTGGTCACCGGACGCATCAACAAGATCGACGACAAGGGCGTTTACGTGGACTTCGGATTCAAGTACGAGGGCTTTATCGCCATCGACGAATTCGCTCCCGTTCCCGGACACGAAGTGCCCGAGCTCAAGATCGGCGACGAAGTCATGGCACAGGTCGTTAAGGTTAACGACAAGGATTGCGAGACCATCCTTTCCAAGAGACGCCTTGACAACAAGAAGAACATGGAACTCCTTGAGGAGTCCTTCGCCAACAAGACTCCCGTGACCGTTAAAGTCACTGAAGCCGTTAAGGGCGGAGTGGTCGCTTTCCTCGGTTCCATCCGTATCTTCATTCCCGCTTCCCAGCTCTCCGAGCGTTTCGTAAGCGATATCAACCAGTTCGTGGGCAAGAGCATCGAAGTGGTCATCATCGCCTTCGAAAAAGGCCCCAAGGGCCGCAACAAGATCCTCGGTTCCAGGAAACAGCTCCTGGTCGCCGAGAGAGCAAAACTCGACGAGACGTTCTGGTCCGATATGTACGTGGGCAAAGTCTGCACCGGTAAGGTCAAGAGCCTGACTCCTTTCGGAGCCTTTGTTGACCTGGGCGGATACGACGGACTTATCCACCTGACCGAGCTCTCCTGGGAGAAGATCCATCATCCGTCTGAAGTCGTCAGCGTAGGACAGGAAGTGGAAGTCAGAGTCCTCGAGTGCGATCCCGAGAAGAAGCGCATTTCTCTCGGATACAGAAAAGCCGAGGACGATCCCTGGGCGGATGCGGAAGACCTGTATCAGGTCGGCGATATCCTGGAAGTCACCGTCGTGCGCTTTGTCAGCTTCGGCGTGTTCGTGAACATCGCCACCGGCGTTGACGGACTGGTACACATTTCCCAGATCTCCAATCAGCGCATCACAAAGGCTGAGGATTGCCTGAAGATCGGCCAGAAAGTCATGGCCAAGATCATCGAGACCAACATTCCGGAGAAGAAGATCAACCTTTCCATCCGCGAAGTACAGGCCTACGATCCCGAGCCGAAGCCCGAGGAACTTGACGAAGACGGAAATCCCATCGTCCGCGAGAAGAAAGAGCGCAGACGCAAGGATAAAGGCCCCAAGGGCGAGAGAAGGCCCAGAAAAGACGAGGACGAGATCCACGGCGATACCGTTCCCGCTTCCATGGGAACTTCCATCGGCGACATTCTCGCTTCCAAACTCGGCGGCAGTGTGGCTGACGTTCTCAACGCCAACACGGACAATGCCGAGGCCGAAGCCGAGGAGAAGACCGAATAATGTATTATCTGCCATAACCCCGGGCGGTTGCTTGTCCGGAGGCGCGGCGGAAGTACAATGCAATTTATATGTTGAAAAAAAGGTAAACTGAATTTCACTTATGTTTTTGCAATAAAAGGACCCGGGTGGTCGAAAAGCCCGGGTTCTTTTTTTACGCAATGTTTGGTATAATAGAGAAAAACAACGCGGAACGGGGTGGTTTTTACGGACAATAAAAAGTGGTTCAGGGAAGCTAAGTTCGGAATGATGGTACACTGGGGCCTTTATTCGCTGCTTGGCGGCGAATGGAAGGGCCAGAGGATGGCGGAGATCGGCGAATGGGCCCAGGAGTTTTTCCGCATTCCCGGAGAAGAATACAGGAAATTGACGGCGGCCTTTAACCCGGTCTATTTTGACGCGGAAGAGTGGGTCTGCCTGGCCAAACGGGCCGGAATGAAATATATCGTATTCACTTCCAAGCATCACGACGGGTTTGCCATGTATCATTCGAAAGCCTGTGATTATAACGTGTACGACGCTACGCCTTTTAAGAGGGACCCGGTGGCGGAACTGGCGGACGCCTGCCGCAGACACGGGCTGAAGCTGGGGCTGTATTATTCCCAGGATCTCGACTGGGCGCATCCCCACGGCGGCGGCTACACTCTCGGCAAGGTCTGGTGCGGCGACAGGGCATATCTCACCAACAACTGGGATTATCCCGACGACGGCGCCAAGGACTACTCCATCTGCTTCAGAGAGAAGATCGTTCCGCAGGTAAAAGAGATATTGACGGGCTACGGAGACCTGTGCCTTATATGGTTCGACGTGCCGGTGACCCTGAGCCCGGATCAGACCGACGAACTTTACCGGATGGTCAAGTTCTACCAGCCCGACTGCCTGGTCAATTCACGCATCGGCAACGGCTACGGCGACTATGAATCCGCCGACGACAACCAGATCCCGGACAACGACGCCGGTGAGAAGCTCCGCGAGTCTCCCTGCACCATCAACGACACCTGGGGCTACAAATCCTTCGACAACAACTGGAAGACCGCGGACCAGATCCTGGCACTCAAAAACAGGCTCAACTCCAAAAACATCAACTACCTGTTGAACGTGGGGCCGGACGCGCTCGGACGGATCCCGGGACCCAGCGCCGCGGTGCTGGAAGAAGTGGGCAGAAGGCTGCAGGTATAACGCCGGGCATAACTCCGGAAAATTGTCCTTGACAAGCACGTACGCAGCGTGTAGAATGACACTCGCCGCCCGGAAAAGGCGGCGATACGGTGGTTGTAGCTCAGTTGGTTAGAGTACCAGGTTGTGGCCCTGGGGGTCATGGGTTCGAGTCCCATTAATCACCTCTTTTTTGTTGACCGCCTCGTCAGAGGCGGTTTAGTTTTTCCGCAAAAAGGGCAGTTCCTGTGCCGCAGGAGGCCGCCGGGACCGGGAGGGGATATCAGATATGCCTGAACATACCATCGATACGTCTGAGATGCCGTCAGAAGGCCCGAAAACGGCCCTTAAAGCCTCTGACAGGGAAAAAACGGTAATACGTACCTCTTTCATCGGGATCGTCGCCAACGTCTTTCTGGCGGCCTTTAAATTGATCATAGGATTTTTGTCCTCCTCCGTAGCGGTGGTCATGGACGCGGTCAACAACATCTCCGACGTATTGTCCTCCGTCGTTACCATCATAGGCACCAAGCTTGCCAACAAAAGAGCGGATCGCAAGCACCCCATGGGACACGGCAGGATCGAATACCTGAGCACGCTGATCATTGCCGCGCTGGTCCTGTACGCAGGCATCACCGCCCTCATAGAATCGATCAAGAAGATAATCGATCCCGTCACTCCCGACTATTCCGTCGTCTCCATCGTGATCATCGCCGTGGCCGTGGCGGTAAAGGTTCTGCTGGGGCTCTACGTAGGGAAGAAGGGCAAAGACGTGGATTCGGACCTGCTCCGTGCTTCGGGCAAGGACGCTCTTTTCGACGCCATCCTCTCCGCTTCCGTGCTGGCCTCCGTGCTGATATTCGTCCTGTCCGGCGTGTCGCTCGAGAGCTACGTTGGCGTGCTGATCGGCCTGTTCATCATAAGATCCGGCATCGAGATACTCCGCAACACTCTCAGCAAGATACTGGGCGAGCGGCCCGATCCCGAACTCACGTCTAAGATCAAATCCCTTATCGGATCGATCCCCGGCGTCAGAGGCGCATACGACCTGGTCATGAACAGCTACGGCCCCGAAAAGATCATCGCTTCGGTCAATATCGAGGTCCCCGAGAATATGAGCGCCGCCGACATCGACGCCATATCCCGCCAGGCCCAGGCGCTGGTGATCAAAGAGACCGGCGTCATTCTGGCGACCGTGGGAGTCTATTCTTTCAACGTGGAAGAATACGAGACGGGGACAATATACAATTCCATCCGGGAGACGGTGCTGAGCCACGACTGGGCCCTGGAGATCCACGGGCTGTACGTGGACAACGACGCCAAACTCATCCGGTTCGACGTGGTGATCAGCTTCGACGTGAAGGCCGAAGACGCCCTTGCCGAACTCTACAAAGAGATGGATGAACTGCACCCCGATTACGATTTTTACATCGTTGCCGATGCGGATATTTCGGACTGACGCCCCGCGGCTGCTGAAGTTCTTTTGTAAACGCAGCAAATGATGTTCTTGGCGTCTTTTTAGAAATGATGTTTTTGGTGTCCTGTTACAATGATGTTGCTCACTGCGTTCGCAATGAAGTGTGCTCCGCACATGAGTGGAACATTTTAATTATAAAAAAACGACTGAAGCAAAAGTGTCAATGTCTCAGTCGTTTTTTGTGTTAATGATTAATTATCTTCCTTAATGCGCGTAGCGCGCATCATGTTCCGGTCACGGAACTCATCGTTCGCTTCAGCCGATCACTTCGGACCAGTATACCTGGCCGTAGATATCTGTGAACTTGTAGACTGCGTTGGCCCTTCTGGCCTCGGGCAGCGTCTTGTCGCTGACTTCGAGCTTGCCGTCGTAGACCATCTCGTCGCCGAACTTGTAAGTGTCGCTGTATTGTCCGCCGTATGTGTAATAGTCGCAGAGGAAGTCGATCTTGTCCCCGATATTGAGGCCGACGGTCTCGAAGTCCGCGTCCTTGCCGACTACTGGAGTGGAGGAAGTGTCGGTGATATATCTGACGCCGTCCACCTTGCCCTTGCCGTTCACGAATGTGATGAGGAGCTCGGCACGGTCGCCGTTGACCAGCACGGGAACACGTCCGGTGTCGATATCCTTGCCGCCCTCGGTGTAGGAACTGATGTAGTAGTAGGGAACGATCTGGCCGTTGATCGCCAGCCACATTCCGTCGTACTCGCCCAGCAGATATCCTTCATCTTCGTATTCATCTTTTTCGGTGAATTTAAAAATGTTGTCCAGGCCGAGGTCGATATAACCTTCGCCGTCGTCGTAGTAAACGCTGAGTTCAAGTTTGGACACCAGTTTCCACTGATCGTCTGTAAGGCCAATTACCTTGGTATCGTAATATTCAAGCCAGACCAGCTTGGAGGCGTCGAAGAGGTTGCCCTCGAGGATGGAAGCGGCTTTGTTCACGTCAAGTTCGGAGAGGTAGTCTTTCTTGCCGTCGAGTTCCGGCATCGATCTGTCCGAGCCGCCCAGGAAACCGGAGAGCAGGGAGGAGATCATATCGGAAGAGGCGGAGGAGTTGGAGGAGGAAGAAGAGTCGCTTCCGGTGAGGCTGCCCAGCAGAGAACCGACGGAGAAGGAAGAACCGCCGGAAGCCGCCTGGCCCGCCGTCTGCATGCTGGCAAACTGCTTTATGCATTTGGTGTATTCGCTGTCAACGCCCACCGCGCTGAGTGATTTGACGGCCGTGTCAACGTTGCTCAGCTTGCTGTAGGGGAAGTAGATGGACAATCCGTAGGAGTTGTTCATCGATGCGGATACGCGGTTGTATTTGACCGCGTTCAGCACTGCCTCGCTGAGCGCCTTGGCTTCGCCGGTGCCGAGATTGTCCGCAAAATGCACCAGGTCGATCTGGTCGATCTTGCTGCTGGAATATTCTCTCGTGCTGCTTCTGGCCTCGGAAACGCTGGAGAAGCTGTCGGAATTGATGAGATTCGTGGTAGCTTTAGCGAAAGTCTTCAGCGCGGAAGGAAGCGTGTTGGACAGCTCCGCCAGGTCTACGAGAGAAAGGGTCGTCTTGGCGCTCTGGTAGCGGGAGGCGCAATAATCAGTATAATCGTCGATTATCTGCTTGCCCAGGTCAAGCGTGCTCATCGAAGTGTTGGAAGCGAACTTCGTGAGCCAGTTGGTATAGTACCAGCCGGCGCCCGGCTCGGTCTCTTCGGAAGCGATCAGATAGTCAGCGTAGGAGGAGAGCATCAGAGCGTTCTCGGCGGTGGCCATCAGGCAGGTGTCGAAGCCGATGAAGTCGAACTTGACGTCCGCATTCTTAAGCGCCGTATCGATCCTGGAGAGAGTCATGCTGCCGCTGCTGGTAAAGCGCTGGTCGTAGCCGTAGCCGCTGAGGGAACCGCCGCCGTGATCCCAAAGGATCAGCTCGTATCTGTTGGCGGAATAATTCTTCACGCAGTACTTGATGAACTCGGTAAGCGTGGCGGATTCCGTCATGGATTTGTTGCTGAAGCTGCTTTCGAGAGTCACCAGGCTGCCTCCGGAGATCTTGTGGATCTGGTTGGCTTTGTTGCTGATGCTGCTGGTCTTCCAGCCTGTGCAGCCGCCGGTGAATATGATCACGTCGATATTGCTCGAAAGCGACGCCTTCTTCATCTCGTCGATGTCGGAGGAAGCCATGCCGCTCTTGGACTCGAGGTCGGTGCCGCACATATATACCATAATGGTGACTTTGTCTTTGTTGCCGCCCTTGATGGTTGTATATTTGGCCCTGGAGCCGGAAGCTACCGCCGTTTTGGGATTGCCGCCGGTGTTGGCCGTCCTGGTCCAGCCGGAACTGGAAGTCACCGCTTCCGTCAGGTTGGAGACGTATGAAGTGTCCGAGTTGGTGGGCAGCAGGGAATTGACGATGCCGCCTAGGCCGGAACCTCCGAACAGGTTGCCGATCTTGCCGAAAAGGCCGGTACAGCTTCCGATGACGACCACGGCGACGATAAGCAAAATGATAAGTATGCCTTTCCCGCTGAGCAGGGAACTGAGCCCGCCGCCTGAACTGCCGCCGGAACTGCCGGAACTTCCCGAACCCCCGAGGCCGCCGAGGAGGCTGCTGAGAATGCCTCTCGAATTCTCGCCTTCCTGTCTGTTGTCATCGTTCTGGGGGCCGCTCGGTCGCCCCGTATTTCCGCCGGGATTTCCTACCGGCCCCGTACCGGTACCGGAACCGCGGCGGTATACGCCTGAGCCCTGTCCCGATCCGTTTCTTTGTCTTCCGTGAGGTCTGTCTGCCATAGTTTTCAGTCCTTTATATATTTTTTGATCATGTCGACGATCTTAAGCGTTCCGTCAACGTTGTCCGCGCTCTCCATGTTCCGCGCGTACTCTGCTCTTTTATCATACAACTCGAAGATGGCGCCGGTCAACGTTTCCGACGTGATCTTTTCTTCTTCCAGCACCGCCGCGTACCCTCTCTGCCTGAAAGATTCCGCGTTCAGTATCTGGTCTCCCCGGCTGGCGGAGAGAGGCAGCGGGATCAGCAGCATGGGCTTTTTCAGTGCCAGGAACTCGTGGATCGCGTTGGCTCCCGCCCTGGACACTATTATGTCGGTGAGGGCAAGGTAGTCGGGAAGGGGATCGGACACGAATTCGAACTGGCGGTACGAAGGATTCCCGGTGATCTCCGGATCCTCCGAGAGCTTGCCCTTTCCGCACAGGTGTATCAGGTTGAACTTCTCGGTGATGGCGCCGATGTTGGAGCGGATGGCCTCATTGATGGCCGCGGACCCGATGCTGCCGCCCATTATCATTATCACCGGTTTGTCGTCGAATCCCAGTGCCTCTTTGGCTGCAGCGGCGTTGCCCCTGAAAAGCTCCTCGCGTATGGGAGTCCCGGTAAAAACGCCTTTTCCTCCCGGTATCTTGTCCACGGTATCGGGGAAGGTGGTGCATACCGCCGTGGCGTACTTGGAAGACATCTTGTTTGCCAGCCCCGGCGTGATGTCGGATTCGTGGCAGATCACCGGTATCTTCTTTTTCGCGCAGGCCCTGACCACGGGTACGGAGACGTATCCGCCCTTGGAGAAGAGCACTTCGGGCCGGATCTGTTTGACCACTTTTTTCGCGTCCTTCATGCCTTTCAGCACTCTGAACGCGTCTTTTATGTTTTCCACCGACAGGTATCTTCTGAGCTTTCCGGAATGGATGCCGTAGTATTTTACGTAAGGCAGTTCTCCGATTATCTGCTTTTCGATGCCCTCGAAAGATCCTACGTAACTGATCTCAGCCTCGGGATAATCTTTGTGGAGCACTTTAATGAGCGCCACGTTGGGAGTGGTGTGTCCGGCGGTCCCTCCGCCGGTAAACATTATCTTTTGCATAGTTTTTAAACGTCAGCCTCTTCTTTCACCTTTATTGTATCTTTCGGTCAGTCCAGCCTGTTTAGTTTTCTCCCGGAATTGAAAGCTGAAATGTTCTTTGCAACCGCTTCGATGAGCCTTATCCTCGCGGCCTGGGCAGCCCAGCCGATGTGGGGAGTGATGACGGTGTTGGGAGCTTTGAGAAGGGGATTGTCCGGCTTCGGAGGCTCCGTTGACAGCACGTCGAGTCCGGCTCCGGAAAGTTTGCCGCTCTTTAACGCGTCTGCCACCGCCTGTTCGTCTATAACGCCGCCCCGCGAAGTGTTGATGAGTATGGCTCCGTCCTTCATTATTGACAGCGCTTCTTCGTCGATATAACAGGCGGTCTTTTCGGTGAGCGGCAGGTGCAGCGTCACGATGTCGGACTTTCTCAGAAGCTCGTTCCTTGACACGAACCTGGCGCCTTCGGGTAGCTCTTTTTCGCTTCTGGAATGCACCAGCACTTTCATGCCGAACGCCCTGGCGATCTCGCAGACTCTGCTGCCGATGGCTCCGTAGCCTATGATGCCCAGAGTCGAACCCGCCAGCTCTTTAATTGGAGAGACGGTAAAGCAGAAATCATCCGAATCGCACCAGTCTCCGTCCTTTACCGCCGCGTCGTGCGCCGCCGCTTTTTCGCACAATTCAAGTATCAGTGAGAAGGTGAGCTGGGCAACGTCTTCGGTGCTGTATCCGGGAACGTTGGTCAACGCGATCCCTCTCTCTGAAAGGGCCTCCCGGTCAACTGCGTTTGCCCCCGTGGAGAGCAGCCCCACGTACTTCACGCCGTCGAATTCTTCTATAAGCTCTCTGTCGAGCACGCACTTGTTCGTGATGACCACTTCCGAGCCCCGAATGCGCCTGAGCACGTCTTTTCTGGCGGTCCTGTCGTAGATATCTGCTCTGCAGATCTTGTAGAGCGGATCCCAGGATATGTCTCCGGGGTTGGTGGTATGGCCGTCAAGCACCGTGGCTTTCACGGGCGTGTCGAAGGCGAACACCGTGGTGTATTCTTTAGTCTCTCCGGCTTTGATCACCGGAGAAGGCCATTCGGGATGATTTACGGAATCGGGATAGAACTGGGTCTCGAAACAGATGGCGCATCTGCGGCCGTACACCTGGCCCACTTTTCCCTTAAGTCCGTCTTTTACATAATTTGCGGAATACAGCTGGATGCCGGGAAGGTCCGTGGACACGCTCATACGGATGCCCGTGGAGGGGCCGTAGAGTTCCGCGGCTCTCAGCACCGTACCGTCGCCTTTATAGTCTCTTACAAGGAAGTTGTGGTCGATGCCGCAGCCTGCCTGAAGGTTCGAATCGGTCTCTTCTTTCTTCAATACGTTGTCCAGCTTGGTCCAGACGCGCATGTCCAGGGCGCCCCTTACGGACTGAAGCGTGCCCAGGGGGATGCACTCGTCGTTTACGGGGGTGAATCTGTCGGCGTAGAGCTTTATCTCGTTGTCCCCGATGTACGCTCTGGAAGGGCCGTTCATATTGAAGTAGGAGTGGTTGGTGGGATTGAACAGGCTGTCTTTGTCCACGGCGCAGGAATAAGTTATCGTCAGCTGGTTTTTATCGTCGAAAGCGTATTTTACCTTGACGGTCATGTGGCCCGGATAGCCCTGGTCCATATGAGGGGAGTCCCAGGCGAGGGTAACGGAATTATCGGTCTCTTCGACGACAGAGGCGATCCTTTCGCTGAAGCTGCCGTCGCCGCCGTGAAGATGGTTCTCGCCGTTATTCTTTTCCACCGAATAGTTGACGCCGTCCAGCGTGAACCTGCCGCCTGCGATCCTGTTGGCGAACCGCCCCACGAAAGCTCCGTAGTAGGCGTCCCTGTTCTTGAGATAGGGGGAAAGACGCTCGAATCCGATGACCACGTCGACGAGATTGCCGTTTCTGTCAGGCACGCAAAGGGAACGGATGATGCCTCCGTAATCCAGCACGTCCACAAAGGCTCCGGATTTGTTCTTTATCCTGAAGCAGTTGACAGTCTTTCCGTCTTTCGTATAATCGAAAACTTTCTTGCTGAGCATATGATCACCCTCTGTGCACTACGGGATATTTCCTGCGGGATTATATCACAATTTTGCCCTTTAGGGCAATACCGTCCGGAGGGCCGGTAAAACCGCCGGTCAACGCCTGCGTCGACGCGCTTCCCGGACCGCTGCGGAATATGCTCCGGGCGGTTTGACACGGCAGGCGAAGGATGGTAGAATATGCGCCGTGAACGGAACCGTCAACGGGGCCCGAAGGGGCATTGACCGGACGCCGTAAACCGTTTAAAGCGGAAAAGAGGATTTTTTTATGAAAGCGATCTACAACGACGGCCACGTCGGAGAATTACAGGATGCGGCCGAGGAACTGCACGTTCTTCGCCACAGCGCCGCGCACATAATGGCTCAGGCCATAAAGCGCCTTTATCCCAACGCGGATTTCGCGTACGGCCCCGCCAATGAAAAGGGTTTCTATTATGACGTGGATTTCGGCGATACCAAGATATCCGACGACGATCTTCCCAGGATCGAAGAAGAGATGCGGCGCATCATCAAAGAGAACCTGCCCATCAAGCCCTTCGTGCTTCCCAGGAACGAAGCCATAGCGCTTATGGAACAGCGGGGAGAAAAGTATAAAGTTGAGCATATCGGAGACCTGCCCGAGGACGCGGTCATCAGCTTCTACCAGCAGGGCGAATATATCGATATGTGCGTGGGACCCCATCTCACTTACACCAAAGGCCTCAAGGCTTTCAAACTGCTTGGGCTCTCCGGCGCGTACTGGAAGAATGACAGCAACAACACCATGCTTACCCGCATAAAGGGCACCGCTTTCAAGACCAATGAAGAACTGGAAGCCTATATGGTGGAACTCAGGGAAGCGGAGCTTCGCGACCACCGCAGGATCGGCAGGGAAATGAGTCTGTTCATGACCGACGACCTGGTAGGAAAAGGCCTGCCCATGTTCCTTCCTAAAGGCTATACCGTATGGCAGGAACTGGAAAAATACATCAAGGAAAAAGAGCGGGCGCTGGGATACCAGCACGTCATGACGCCCTGCGTCGGTACCGTGGATCTCTACCGCACCAGCGGTCACTGGGACCATTACAAGAACAACATGTTCCCGGCAATGGAAGTTGAAGGGGAGAGCTTCGTGCTCCGTCCCATGAACTGCCCTCACCATATGATGATCTACGCCAACCGCGCCCATTCGTACCGCGACCTTCCCATAAGGATAGGCGAGATCGCCCACGACTTCAGATTCGAAGCCAGCGGAACGCTTAAGGGCATCGAGCGCGGCCGCCATTTCTGCCAGAACGACGCCCACCTGTTCGTGACGCCGGAGCAGATAAAGGACGAAGTGGGAAAAGTGGTAGACCTGATCTTCGACGTCTATAAAGATTTCGGCATCACCAACTACCGCTGCGTGCTTTCTTTAAGAGATCCCGAGGACAAGGTCAAATACCATCAGGACGACGAGATGTGGAACAAGGCCGAATCGGCGCTCCGCGAAGTACTGGTGGGACTGGGCATCGAATTTACGGAAGAGATCGGCGAAGCCGCGTTCTACGGGCCCAAGCTGGACGTCAACGTAAAGCCTGCCATCGGAGCTGAGATCACGCTTTCCACCTGCCAGCTGGACTTCTGTCTGCCTGCCAAATTCGACCTCAAATACACCGATAAAGACGGCGAGAAGAAGACGCCCGTCGTGCTCCACAGAGCCATCCTCGGATCCATCGACCGCTTCATGGCGTACATCATTGAGGAGACCAAGGGCAAGTTCCCGGTCTGGCTGGCTCCCGTGCAGGTCAAAGTATTGAGAGTTTCCGAGAGATTCTCCGATTACAGCGAGATGGTGTACGACAAGCTCGTCGCCGCCGGTGTCAGAGCGGAACTTGACGACCGCAACGAGAAGATCGGCTACATGATCAGAGAAGCTCAGGTAGTCGACAGAGTGCCTTATATGGTCATCATAGGCCAGAAGGAAGTTGACGACGGCAATATCTCCATCCGTCTCAGGGACAACACGGAGACCGTTACAATGGGTATCGACGAGTTCATCGAAAAGGTGACTGGGGAGATCAAAAACCGCAAATAAAAAACAGACAGATATCAGTCGTGAAGTTCGTCGATGAACTTCCTGACCGTTCTGGCAATAGCGTTTCTGAATTCTTTCAGAGAAAGAGACTGCACGTCATCGATAAGCATGATGTGCATTTCTTTTGCCCTTTCTTTGACGGGCTGGAAGGCGGTCTTGGATGATACCAGCATCGCCAGGGCGTATTTTCCGCCGAAATGCTCCGCCATGGTCTTGATCTCGTAAAGATATTCTTTCGTGGGCTCCGTGTTTTTGCAACTCACGAACACGGGAACGTATCCGTACATCATGGTGACGTCCAGCTCGTTGGTGGGATCGGAGCCCTGTTTCGATATCACGCCGTTGACGTCAAGCAAGACCTTGGTGTAGCATTCTCTGAACATGCCGGTGCCGGAAGCCGCCAGGGCGGTGTACATCTCCAGCGCGGTGCCCGAAGAGACGTACAGCTCCTCGGTCACGGCAGAATCCCTGAGTCGGTATTTAAGCGTGTTGTCGTCCATGGAGTAGTCGCTGACTATGCCGCGCTTTTTAAGCCTTGACATTATGCGTTCGGCGGTGACCTTTTCGCCGGACTTGGAGAATCTCCGGGAGATATAGCCTTCCTCGTCTTTCTCGATGCCGTTGACGTAGGAAATGGAGCAGAAGCGGTTCCAGTCCGCGGCCAGGTCTTTCAAGGCGTTCCAGACTCTCAATATCTCGTACCGTTTCCGGTCCATGATGCCGCTGAACTCTTCGGGCCAGGTGCCTATGACCAGGCCTCCGTAGAGGCGGATGATGTCGGAAAAAGAGAAGAGCACGCCGCCGTTGTTGACCTCGCCGGCTTCATTCTCTTTATTGTCCCCGGAACCTTTTTTGGAACTCATGGCCAGGGAGACGGAACCGGCGATCACGTCCGAAACGTGTGCGGAAAAAGCGTTGCCCTGATATCCGGACAAAAACATGCCGAGCGCCGCGATGAATATCTCGTCTCCGCCCGTAAGGTCAACGTCGAACACGGATTCCGGGAACTTTTCCGGCAGCCCCGACAGCGCCTTCACCGCCGCGTCAATGCTTTTCTCCTCCGCCTCTTCGAAAACCAATTCGATACCGGTCCTGCCGGAGATGACAGAGCTCATAACGCGCCTTTTCGCGGGATCCGGATCCGAATCTTTAAAGCATAAAAATACCAGCTTATCGTACCTGCCTATCTCGAGAGATACGATATTCTCCAGCGCGTCGTTGTCGTATAATTCAACCAGTATCCTGTTCATCCCGACCGGCTTATCCTGCTTTCCCGAAGGCCGCACCTCTCGTGCTCCGGCCCGTATATATTCAGTCTATATAGCCTTTTCGCCTAAACAGCTTTTCGCAAGCTTTGTATATTACGGCGATCACGTATGCCTGCAGCGAGCACACTATGATCTCTTCCGCCAGCCTGGGCAGCCAGTAGACCACGAAAGGCGCCTTTATGCCGTAAAGTTCGATCAATATCTTCGAGTTTATAGTGGTGACGACGATGCCCGAAATGAGGATCGAGAACAATATCTTTATGAAAACGTCATTGTCCTTCTTAAGCGCTTCGGGATCTTTCTTCTTTGCCCTCAGCCTGAGAAGTGTCTTCACGCCCATAAATATCAGTCCGGCGGCGCCTACGGCGGCAATGCCGATGCCTGCAAGATTCGCGTTGGTGGCAAAGCTTTTCTGGTACGTCTTGGCGCCTTTGGAGGATGTCAGCATTCCTACGAATTTCGTGGGCGCTCCCACTTCTCCGGCTTCGATCCTTGTCGTCATATTGTCTTTTTCCGGAATGTCTTCGGTGTGAGCGATGATGCCGTGGGTGATGCCGTCACGGTTCAGAGACACGGTGACGCTGAGGCCGAACACCAGGAAGAAGCACATGATGCCTAAAAAGATCCATCTGGCGGCTTTCGCCAGGCCCCTGCCGGACTTTTTGAAAAGCAGCCAAAGCAGGCCTTTCAGGAAGCCTCCCACGAAGCCCATCAGCGTGAACAGGAAATTGTAGTCCCCCGTGGGTTTCATAAAGAAGCCCAGCAGGTCCGTGAGCGCGGAAGTGATGCCTCCGTAAAGGGGTCCGAAGAGGATGGCGGGGAAGGCGGTGAATATGCCCGCGAACCCGAACCTGAGGCCGTTGGAGCCCATGAGAGGCAGTTCGATGGAAAAGTATTTGAGCGCCAGCGCGAAAGCGAGCATCATGGCGGTGATGCTCATTTTTTCGGTGCGTTTTCTTGCGTCCTGCTTAAGCTCGGCTTTGTTGGCGCCGGGACTTTTGAGCATCATCCTGTATTGCATGATGAGATTGATCAGGATGCAAAGCAACAGAGAATCGATAACGACGACTATAAGGACTACCATAATAAAAATCTCCCCGGAATTGATTCGTCAGGAGAGCGTCTGCGTTTTCGTATGGCAACGGTTTGCAGCGGATGAGATGTGCCGCGGAACCTTCCGGCTCCGTCCGGGGACTCTACTCCCATTCCCCGATGAAGACGACCGTCAGGCACACCTGCTCTGATAACGGGTCAATAATAACGCAAAAAGGGGCGGTTGTCAATGACGCGCCCCGTATTCTCAGTTCATATTTTTAATCTTTTCTAACGCTTTTGCAGACTGTTTTTAAGCTTTTCCCGCGCAGCCGAACAGTTCGAGCTTCTTTTTGACCTCGGCCTTGATGGCTTCCGTCTTCCGCTGCCTGAGCGAAAGGTAATCGAGCCCTTCCGCGATGCCCTCGCGCATTGCCGCCAGGCCTGCCAGGCAGAGGTCGGTGTGGATGTTGACCTTCGTGATGCCGGCTTCGATGGTATTGCGGAAATCCTGATTCGACAGTCCGGAACCGCCGTGCAGGACAAGGGGAGTGTCCAGCGCCGCCCGGATCTCTTTCAGGCGGCCGATATCCAGTTTGGGCTTTGCCTTGTACACGCCGTGGGCCGTTCCGATGGCGATTGCCAGCGCGTCAACGCCGGTCGCCTGCGCAAATTCTACGGCTTCTTCAGGCGTAGTATACATATCCCGGACCTCTCCGTCGCCCGTTGCCGCCAGCCCCACGTGGCCGATCTCGCCCTCTACGCTGGCGCCGAAGGCGTGGCAGATGCGAACGATCTCCGCGGTGTCTCTGAGATTGTCCGCTTCCGCGCCTGCAGAGCCGTCGTACATAATGCTTGTAAAGCCGAGTTTCAGCGCTTCTATGCAGCGCTCAAACGTCAATCCGTGGTCGAAATGCACCACTACCGGAACGCTTGCGCGCTTTGCCGCGGCGATCATGGAAGGTGCGATCAGTTTCAATTCTCCATATGGAAGCAATACCTGCGCGGTGCCTACGATCACCGGCGAACGCAATTCTTCCGCGGCGCCGATCACCGCTTCCAGCATATCCGAATCCGTAGCGTTGAACAGCCCTACTGCATAGCGGCCTTTCTGCGCTTTATCAAGGACGTCGATAAGATTGGTGAGCATATTATCAAATTCTTTCTGTCAATTAGATATCGGCTCTTTCGGGCGGTGGACAACATCCGGCTCCGCGGGCAAGGGCGCTTTCTTATACCACAATCGAAAGGATTTTTCAAATACGTCTCATACGCACGTGGAACCTGCGTCGATCTTACGGTAACGATACGAACGTGACCGTGCGTTTCGGTAATAAGTTGATCAAAAGATCGGGATCTCCCAATACAGTTCGCCTGTTTTATGATTCAGCGTTGCGGCAAAAGTTTCGTTTTGAGAGTCCGACTCCCGCATAAGGTAAGAAAGGTGAACGATCTCGTCATCGGAATTGACCCAGGCGGCCACCCAGCCGTCAAGATAATATAAAACGTTGTCCTTCCTGAGCGTTGAGCTGCCCAGCAAAGCTTCGATATCTTTCACGGCGAGTTGTCCACGTTGAAACGATCTCAGCTCATCCTGCACGCGGGCGAGCGCGGTATTACCTGCTTCGGACAGTGTCAATTCCGGGTCGATATCATCTCTGAATTGCCGAGTGTTATAGATCGTACGGAGCTGCTGTTCTCCGTCGGCCTGTTCTTCGATGGTGCAGCTGCGCCTGAGATCGGAAAATTCGAATATCACCGTACGCGTTTCGGTCTTATACACGTCTCTGTAATTTGCGGTAGTGAAATAATCCTGATTTTCCCGTTCCGAAAGATCTGAATCGAGCTGACGGTATCCGTCTTCGTCTCTTTCGCCCAGCAGTTCAATGAGCTGTTCCCGGCTGAGCAGTTTCAAATCCAATAGTTCGGAATCGTTTTCAAGCATGATATTTCGCCGCTCTGATACGGACAGGTCCTCCTGCTTAGACGAGTTGTTTTTATTGTTGTTTTTTACAGCCACGGCAAAAACGGTGATCGCGGATATGGCGAGTGCAAATGCAACCGCTGCGGTAACGATGATAATTACACGGTTTTTCATAAAAAGCACCTTCTTTCAACCATAAAAATTCTCATTACGTATGTAAAGCCTGTCTTTACTCGTTTTTATTATAATACGTTGTTTTTTTTTTTCAACTGCAGATCGAAAACACTGTGAGGATGATCTTGGGAAGAAACGGATCATACAGATCGACTTCGCATATCCGCATACCGGGCGTGCACGCCGCAAGTCCGTTTCGCTTGTAAAAACCGCTTCGGTATGTTAAAATCAAAAGAGTGGACTGTTTGTCAGAAACAGACGAAATAGGAAGGCGAAGATTCAGTGGGATCCGATAAAAAAAAGAAAGAAAATAAACTGCTGCGGTTTTTCGGATTCGGCGTACGCGACGACGGAGAAGAGGGAACATCCCCTCCGGAAGCCGCGAGCGTCAACGCTTATTCTGACCAGGATCCGGAAGACAGCCGCTTCGACAGCGACTGGAAGCCTTTCGTTGACTTTTCCGACGAGGAGGTTGTGTTTGATGACAATGACGAAACGGAATTCTTTGAGGAAGAGGGGCCGCTCCTTAGTGTCCCGGAAGATAAAGAAGCCGATAATAAAATCGATGAAGAAAAAGATACGCCGGAACAGTATGCTGAGCACGGCGAAGACGCTGATAGTCTCGGTGAGAGCCAGGCACTCCACGACGGTGGCGGCGAACAAGCTGAGGAAGGACCTGAAGAAACTCAAGGAGACGGACTTCTCGAATATAGTGGTGACTCCGGAGATGGTGGAACAGAGGAAAGCTTTGGCCGCGGAGGAAGCGGAAACGCTGAAGAAGAGCGCGGAAGCGCCGGAGACGGAAACTCCGAAGAAGAGTCCGGAAACGGAGAAGCCGGAGAAAGACCTGAAACGGAAGAGGCGGAGACCGTCGCTTTCGAAAGGGGAGAAGACGAAGTCGGCGAAAGGATAAGCGACCTGGAAAAACTCTTCGGAGAACTCGAAATAGACGACGGCGTCGCGGACGAGGCGGCGGAAGCCGAAAAAGCCGTTCCTGAAGACGAAGATGACGACGGAGAGGACAGCGCGGATTTCGGCGGAGAAGAGATCGACGTCAGCGGCGGAGAAAGCTTGTCCTGGAACAGGAAGAGCTTGAGGATCGCGGCGGAAAAGACCGGAGCCAGGATCGTTGTCGACGACGACGTGATGACGGCTGTCACGGCCGGGTATATTGACCGGAACAAATTTAACGAAGAAAAGCAGAAAATTGCCGCGGCCAACGAGGCCGGTGAAGATATATCGCTGCTCATAAAAGAAGCGGAGAAAAAAGCCTCTCCTGCGGCAGTCCCTGACGAATCCGCGGTCAGGATCTCCGACAACGCTTTTAGAAAGATACTTGACACGCTTGGCGACGAGGACGCGGAAGTCAACGCCCTGACGTCGGACGATACCGGCGATGGCAACGTACCCGCGGAGCGCGGCGCTGAAACGCCTGAAGGAGAGGCTTCTTCCGGCGGCAGCGGCCTGACCGACGGCGAAAACGCCGAGGAGCCCGAGAGGGACGAAGAACTTCTGGACTACGACGACGTATTCCAGGACGATCCCGGCGTCACCAGGAAAAAGACCAGAAAAAAGAAGATACTCGCAGTCGTAAAAGAGGCCGTCAAGAGCGTCCTCCTGTTCCTGGGCGTGTTTATCGTATTCATCTTCTGCTACCTGACTTTCACGGTATATTGCGTCCGCAACAATCACGTTATAGGATCGTCGATGGAACCCACGCTCCACAACGGAGACGAAGTCCGTTCCTCCCTGATGCCCTACGTTTTCGGCAAGCCCAAAGTAGGAGACATCGTTATCGTGGACACCGACCGCATAGGGAAGGGCTTCAGCTTCTTCGAAAGGATCGGAGACGTACTCAGAAGCAACGAGGGCCTATCCAAGATGTTCTTTAAAGGGCAGGAGGAAGACGTGCTGTGGATCAAGCGCGTGGTGGCCGTAGGCGGAGACGTAGTGGAGTTCAGAGACGGTCAATTCTACCGCAACGGAGAGCTCGTGACCGAAGATTATATCTACGACCAGACCGTGGTCACGTACCCCAACGGCGAGAAGATCGAAGTGCCTGAAGGCTACGTGTTCGTAATGGGTGACAACCGCAACGTGAGCCAGGACAGCAGGGAGATCGGCGTCGTACCGATCTACGCGCTTACCGGAAGAAAAATGTGATTTCTTAATAGATCCGTGTTTGAAAAAAGCGCCCGCGGGAGAAGCAACATAAAGAAGAAACAAACCCACTCTGACATATTTCGATTTTAGAAGCTCGGCGAAACCGAATTTAGCTTGCGCAGCAAATTTAGCTCGCCGTTCACGGCGAATATAGCTGCGGTGTACTTCCTTACGAAGTACACCGCAACGGCCAGGCGCTTTCTTTGTTTTAAACGTTTTTATCTATCCGGTTCATCCGACGAGCTTTTCCATTTCGTCCACAAGTTCTCCGAACAGTTTCAGCGCGCTGTTGACCGGATCCGGCGTGCTCATATCGACGCCCGCGATCTTCAGAAGCGAAATGGGATCCGCGCTGCCGCCGGAAGACAGGAACTTCTTGTAATCGCGCACGGCCGTTTCTCCCTCGGAAAGGATGCGGTTGGCGATCGCCACAGCCGCCGAGAAACCGGTAGCGTACTGGAACACGTAGTAGTTGTAGAAGAAGTGAGGAATCCTTGCCCATTCGAGACCGATGAGCTCGTCAGAAAGCATTGACGGACCGAAATACAGCTTGTTCAGCTCGTAATATTTGTCACAGAGCAGATCGGCGGTGAGAGTCTCGCCGGCTTCGCTCTTCTGGCCCATGAACAGTTCGAATTCCGCGAACATCGTCTGGCGGTACACGGTGCCTTTAAACTGGTCGAGGAAGTGGTTGATCAGGTACGCGCGCTCTTTTGGCTCGGCGGTCCTGGAGAGCAGGTATCTCATCAGCAGAACTTCGTTGACGGTGGAGGCAACTTCCGCTACGAAAATGACGTAATCGGCGGTGCATACGGGCTGGTTCTTTGTGCTCAGGTAGCTGTGCATGGCGTGGCCAAGCTCGTGCGCGAGCGTGAACTGGCTGTCCAGATTGTCCTTGTGATTCAGCAATACGTAGGGATGAGGCCTGGGAAGCCCGGAAGAATATGCGCCGGAGCGTTTGCCCTTGTTCTCGTATACGTCGATCCAGTGATCTTTAAAGGCGGTTTTCAGTACGGAGGTATAATCTTCGCCCAGGACCTTCAAAGCGTCTAAAACGGTCGATTTCGCGGCTTCAAAGGGTATCTCCGCGTCAACGTCCGCTACCACCGGCGTGTACACGTCGTACATATGCAGTTCGTCCACGTTCAGCAGACGTTTGCGCAGGTCAACGTACCTGTACATCTTGTCCAGATTGTCGTGCACCGCCCGGATCAGATTGGTGTACACCTCCACCGGCACCTCGGTACGGTCAAGCGCCGCTTCGAGGGTGTTGCCATATTTCCTGGCGCCGGCAAAGAACCTCAGCTGCTTGAACTGTCCGTCCAGCGTGGCGGCAATCGTATTCTTAAACTCGCCCAGACGGTTGTAGTACGTCTCGAAAGCGTTCTTGCGGAGCACCCGGTCGGAACTCTCCAGCAGCAGAGTCAGAAGTCCTCCTGTAAGCGTGTGCCGGACGCCCTCGCCGTCAACTGCGTCGGGATAGGTCATATCGGCGTTCCTGAGAATGCCCGCGATATTGTCCGGGCTGTCAGCCATCTCTCCGGCGGAAGCCAGCAGCTGTTCCTCGCCGGCAGACAGGCAGTGGGCTTTCCTGCGGCGGATCTTGTCGATGGGCCTCTTGTATTCCAGCAGTCCCGGCTCTTCTTTGTAGAAACGCTCCATTGTCTCGTCGTCGATGGCCAGGATCTCCGGTACGGAGAAAGCGGCGGCGCCTTGGAGCGCGACTATTACGCCCATAGCTTTTCCGCGCATATTTTGGTAAAAACCGTTGCCAGTGTCCTGGTCGCCGGAGAGGCTCGCGTATCCGTATACCGCTTCGGCTTTAAGGGAGATCTCGTCGTCTTTCCTGAAATATTCCAGCAGCTTTCCGGCGCTCGAACCCAGCTTGCCTCTGAACTCCGCTATCTCGGAAACGACGTTCTGAAGTTCCGTATATGCGGCCTCCCAGGCGGCGTCGTCGGGGAAGATCGGAGTCAGATCCCAGGTGTATTTCGGGTCAACGTCCTTGCGTTCGGGTATTGCTTTGGCTGTTTTACTCATATTTTGCCTCCGAAAGTGAAAATTTCTTTTTGGAATTCTATCATATTTCCGGCAAATTTGCTATAATGTGATCAATAATATTATTTGCCCGGGAGGTCGACGCGATGGATTCCAGACGCAGTTTTACCGATATCGAGTACAGTATGAGAAAACAGACCGGAAAAAGGGAAGAGCTCCTCTTGCGCCTTGACGCGATAATGCCCTGGGAGGAACTGACCGGTTTTATTAAACCGTACTATCCCTCGGGAAGGCGCGGCAGGCCCGTGAAGCCCCTCGACGTGATGCTTAAAATGTACCTGCTCCAGCGCTGGTTCGGCCTTTCTGCTGCAGGCATGGAGAGCCAGGCGTACGACAGTTACGCCTTCAGAAAGTTTATCGGCGTAAGTTTCCTGGAGGAACAGATCCCGGACGCCAACACTCTTTCCAGATTCAGAAGGCTTCTTAAAAAGAACGGGCTGGAAGAGAAGATAGACGGTACCGTGGACGCGGCCATCACCGAAGCCGGCATCAAACTTACTCCCGGCAGCGTGGTGGAACCCTTTATAAGGCCTCTGCGCAAGAAAAGCAAATAACAGACAATATAACAGGATAATTAGATCCGGCCTGTCGCAGACCCGCTTATCCGCCACTGACAGCGAAGGAGATGAACCCATATGCCTCCCGGACCTGACAATAAAGTCAACGACCAGTACAAGGTCCCGAAACCCAAAAATCTGAAGGACGTGCCCCGATTTCTCAAGGAGGTCGTCGGCTCCTTCTCCAAAAGAATGTTCTACATCCTGAAACTCGTCTGGGAAGTGAGCCCGGGCATACTGTTTCTGATGGCTTTTATGGCGGTCTTCAACGGCGTGATGCCGGTGATCGGATCCCTGATCGGGAAAGAGCTTCTCAACAGCCTGGCCAAATCCTATTCCGGCCAGATCACCGAATTCAAACTGATAATGACGCTGCTCATATTCCAGTTCGCCTATTCGCTGATCAACAGCGTGGTGAACCGGCTGGACGGCACCGTGATCCGCATCTCCGGAGAGCTGGTATCCAACCACATAAAGCAGAAGATAATGAACAAGGCCAAGGAAGTCGACCTGGCCAGTTTCGACAGCCCCGAGTTCTACGCCAAGATGGAGAACGCCAACAGAGAAGCGGGCAACAGGCCTATCCAGGTCCTTAACGCCACTTTCTCCATTGCCTCGGCGCTGATCAGCATCATATCGTTCATCATCGTTCTGGCGGCCATCGGAGCCATACCAGTGCTGCTGGTGATACTCGTTGCCATCCCGTCCACCATCATCAATTTCGTGTACCGGCGCAAGAACCACAATTACGTTTTCCGCCGCAGCAAGGACCGCCGCCAGATGAGCTATTATTCCGAGGTCATCGTCAATAAAGACATGGTCAAGGAAGTCCGCATGCTGGGGCTGGCGGACAATTTCATCGGCCGCTACAACGACGTTTTCCGCCGCTATTTCAAGGGCCTGAAAAAACTGATCGTGGAAGAGTGCCTCTGGAACATCGGCGCCACTTTATTGTCCACCGTGGTCAACTGCGTGCTGTTCGTATTCATTGCCAGAGGCGTTTTCGAGGGGCGCTACGAGATCGGTTACTACTCGCTGTATACGGGAGCGCTGAACTCCATTGCCGCCGGCATCGCCACGCTGATCACCACCACCGCCAACATTTATGAAGGGACGCTGTTCATCAACAACCTCATCGCGTTCATGGAAGAAAAAGCTTCCGTCACGCCTATCCTCGACGTTCCGCTTCAAGTGGAGCGGGGCATCGGCCACACCATCGAATTCAGAGACGTGTCCTTCCATTATCCGGGGATTGAGCGCAACGTTATCAATCACATAGATCTGACCATACACGCAGGGGAAACGGTGGTCATTGTAGGCCTCAACGGCGCCGGAAAGACCACGCTGATCAAGCTGCTCACCAGGCTTTACGACCCCACGGAAGGCACGATATACCTGGACGGCCACGACATCAGAGAATACGATCTGGAGAGTCTTTACGACCTGTTCGGTATCGTGTTCCAGGACTACGGAAAATACGCCGTGTCGGTACGGGACAATATCATGTTCGGCGAAGTGAATTCCGAGATATCCGAAGAGCGGGTGAGGGACGCGGCCAGGGCCAGCAACGCTTCCGACTTTATCGATGCGCTGCCGGACAACTACGACACGCCTCTTATGCGGACCTTCGAGGAGAACGGCATCGAGCTGTCCATCGGCCAGTGGCAGAAGCTGGCGATCGCCCGCGCATTCTATTCCAAATCCGACATACTGATACTGGACGAGCCCACGGCCTCGCTGGACCCCATGGCGGAGCAGGAGATATTCAACCAGTTCGACGAGCTCAGGAGCGACAAAACGTCGATATTCGTCTCTCACCGCCTGTCCAGCGCCACCACCGCCGATACCATACTGGTGCTTCAGGACGGCCACATCATCGAGTCGGGCAACCACTCTCAGCTTATGAATAAGAAAGGGGAGTATTACAAGCTCTTCTCGACCCAGGCTGCCAGGTATCTGACTCCGGTAGATCCGGATGATACGGTCCCGGAAGGCGGCAATGAAAACGCGGGAGGCAGCCGGCCAACCTTCCCGAATCCCAACGTGGCGCTTCCGCACAATTCCAGCCACACCTGAGACGCCTTTGACGTAAAAAAAAACTGCCGCTTCGCGATCGGTCCCGATGGGACGCCTTCATCGGCGAAGCGGCATTTTTTATAAGCACGCAAGAGGCGGCTTTATTTTAGAACGGTCATTATGCTTTGACTTTCCCGTCTGCGTCGAACAGGGGAAGCTTCTCCAGATAGATTATGTCGTCTCTGTCTGCGGCTTCGCCTTCCGCCAGCACGGCCATACGGGCAACGATATTGCCCCCGGCTTCATTGACCAGTTTTTCCACTGCCAGCAGGCTGGCTCCGGTGGAGATGACGTCGTCGATTATGATGACCCGCTTTCCTTTCATTTTTGCCGCGTCAACAGCGTCCATATACAGTTTCTGGGTCCCGGCGGTGGTGATGGAAGTCACGTCTACTTCGAACACGCCCTGCATGTACGCTTTCTTGTTCTTGCGCACCAGCAGGTAATCGTCAAGGCCTTTCTGCCTCGCCATCTCGTAGATCAGGGGAATTGCCTTGGCTTCCGGCGCTACCAGATAGTCGAACTCCGGCGCCTTCTTCAGCAGCGCGTCGGCGCAGGCCACGGTGAGCTCCACGTCGCCGAACATTACGAACGCGCCGATGGCAAGACTGTCGTTAAGTTTACAGATAGGAAGCTCTCTTTTAACTCCTGCTATCGTCATAGGATAAGTCATATGATCATCTCCGAAATAATATTTAACGAGGGGATTATATACCCGCAAACGTTCGAATTCAACACTTTAAAGGTCGGAAGCTTAAAAGGTTCCGGAACTTAAAAGGTTCAGACCTTTCTTATGAAGCGTTTTGCCACCGTATAGTACCCGCCGGCGGCCCTGTGCTCTTCCTTGATGGCCAGCTTGATGGGCCTGTCGTCCTCGAACACGCCCAGCAGCACGGAATATTCACCTTCGGGCAGATCCCTGAGGTCCAAATTGACGTCGAAATCTCCGCTCTGCTCGTACTCCAGATCGTTGACGAAACGGCCGGTGCGAAGTTCTCTCACTATATTGCCGTCGGCGCCCGCCACCGCGAACCTGATCTCGTGCTTGTAATACGCCTTTGACCAGCCCTTGTTGGTAAACCTGACTTTAACGTGATTGTGCGCGGAAGCGGTAAGCTCCGGGACAACGGCGCTGTCGGCGAAATACCAGTAGCCCAGCCTGTTGGCGCAATATTCCGCCAGCCACTTGTCCGAAGCCATAAAATCTTCCGGATAGCCGTGGAATCCCGCGAATGTGGCCCTGGAGTTCTTGAGGCATTCCACTATGGTGAGGCCGTTCCTGTAATAGTCGTCGAACTGGGGGTGGATGTACCAGTAATGGGCGAACTCGATGCAGGAAGGGGCGTTCTGAGACAGCTTTTTAAAGGCTTCCGTAGCCCTCATAGTATCGTAACCGTTGACAACAGAATAATAGTCGCAGCAGATGGAATCGTCCTGGAGCCCCAGGCCGCGCTCGTAGGCGTAATCCAGCATCTCCTGGCATTCCTCCGAACCCTTAATTATGCGGCCCACTATGTGGTCGTCGTTCAGGAGCAGGTATTTGTCCGGGAAATATTTGAGATGAAGGTCGATATGCTTTTTCACCACGTCGATCGGGTATATCTTGGCTTCGCCTTCCACCGTATGACCCTCTCCCCAGGTGCCGTATGTGCCGATGTCGACGATGTCTACTCTCGGATCGTTGTTGAACCGTTTTCCGAAGGCCTCCATAAACGCTTCCAGCCGCTCCAGATAATATGGGTCTCCGTAGTCCGGCTGAAGCCTGTCGTTCTCCACGTCATAGCATTTGGCGCCTTTCTCGAACACGTACCTGGGCGTGGCGGTCTCGGGAACGAAGCTGGTCTCGTAGGTGCATACCCTTAAAGAGAAAGCGTATCCGTGAGGGCCCCATTCGTCCATGATCCTGTCAAGGAAGCCGAAATCGTACACGCCTTCTTCCTTTTCCGCGTCGGACCAGTCGAATCTGAGATACAGGTGATTCATGCCCGGGAAGTCCTCCAGGTAATCGCCGGGCTTGACTTTGTTGCGGTAGAGAGGTCCCCGGAAGCCGTTGTCGATAAAATGCCAGAACCATCCTTTGTGAGGATTCTTAAGCACGGTCTTGTCGTCGGCGATGGGGCGAAGATCGATAAAGCCGTTGATCTTCCGTGGGTCGTCGAACCAGCCGCAGAGCGTTTGCGCTTCATAGGGGCCGGATCGCGGGGTCTCGTTGGGGAATCCGTAGTTCATAATCTGTCCTCCTGGATGTTTCCGATCTGCAGCGCGTTCCGGACGCGGCTGGATCTGTTCGTTTTGACTGCTGTAATTATATACTAATCTTGAACGGAATTGAACAAACTTTTTTCGTATTGACAAAAATATTTAATAAAATATAATGGCCGTAACGGCTTTTGAAAAATCGCCAGATGACCCGCCGGACGCGCGGACGGGCCTGTTACCGGAGTTTATTTGCAATGAGTAAGAAGACATCGAGAATAATTATTTTTGCTTCGGCGGTCATAGCGATAACGCTTTTTGCGCTGTTCTTAAAAGACATTCTCGTACCGTTTATAAAGCTTGAGATCGCCAACGACGTTGACGGAGCGAAGGAGCTGCTCAGGTCCAGAGGGATACTGGGTTTTCTCACCGTTGCCCTGGTTGAGGCGCTCCAGATGGTGGTCGTATTTATTCCCGCCGAATTTATCCAGATCTCCAGCGGCCTCAGCTATCCGTTCCCGTTAGCGCTCCTGCTCTGCGACCTGGGCGTGTGCCTGGGGGCAACGATCATTTTCATACTGGTCCGGACGTTCAAGATCCAGAACGACGCCTACGACAGGCGTAAAAAGACCATCGACAAGATCGCCGGGGCGAAACAGGCAAAAGGGGACAAGAATACGATTTTATTCATGCTCCTGCTGTTCATAATGCCCCTGATACCTTTCGGAGCCATTTGTTATTACGGTTCCGGAACCAAGATCAAATATCACAAATACATCCTGACCGTTGCCGGAGGCGTGATACCTTCCATCGTCACTTCCAACCTGATGGGTTCCGCCGCCAGGGCGTTTATACAGAATTCATTGCCGCTGTGGCTGCTGATACTGATAATCGTCCTTCTGGGCGCTCTGCTGCTGACGACGCTCCTGTTCTTCCTTAACAAATATTTCCTTAAAGAGAGCGACGGAACGCCCGATTCTCCCGTTTTTTCTATGCTTATGAAGCTGAGCGAGATATACTTAAGAGGCCGCCTGAAGTTAAAAGTGGGGAAGCCTTTCCCGGAAGACGTTACGGGCCCCTTCGTATTGCTGGCGAACCATCAATGCTTTTTCGATTTCTATCTGGTCTACAAACTCGGGCTCCCTCTGCGACCGGCGTACGTGGCCAACGAATATTACACGCGCAAGGGCAAGTTCGAGACAAAATGCTCTAAAAAGATGGGTTTCATACCTAAAAAACTGTTTACGTTCGACGCGTCAACTCCTATCCAGATATACAGGACGCTGCGCAAGGGATACCCGGTGGCGATCTTCCCGGAGGCCAGGATGAGCGTGGACGGGACGACCAATCCGTTGACGGAGGAGAGCGCGGCGTTTTTCAGAAAGATGGGATACCCCGTTGTCCTCGTCACCATAAAAGGCGCCTATTTCGCCAAACCCAAATGGAGGAAAAAAATATTCAGGTCCGAGGTCGTTGTCAGCGCCGAAAAGGTGATCAGGCAGGAGGATTTTGCCGCGTACACCGACGAGGAACTGAACGCTCTCATAAGGGAAACGCTATGGAACGACGCCTCGAATGACGGACTTAACACCTACCGTCAAAAAAACAAGGCCAGAGGCCTCGAAAACGTGCTTTACCGCTGCATACACTGTGGGAAGGTATATTCTACCATCGGAGAAGGAAACGCGCTTAAATGCCGAAATTGCGGCCTTCAGAACCATCTTAACTCCCGCTATCTTTTCGACGAGGAGATCGATGGCAGACCCGGCACGATCTCCGCATATTATTCGAAGATCCGCGATATGGAAGAGGCGGAACTGGATACGCTGCGGCTGGAAACTTTAGTGGACACTAAGATCTTCGATAAGAATATGAATCTCCGCCTGAAAGAAAAAGGGGAGTGCGAACTGACGAAGGAAGGGTTCTCGTACCGCTCCGGCAGCGTCAGCTTTACCGTTCCCGCGAAAGAGCTGGTGGCGCTTCCGTTCTCCTGCGGAGAAGAATTCGAGACGTACCACAACAACGAACTGTATTATTTCTATCCCGAGAAGGATCCGGTCCAGGCGGTGAGATGGGCTCTTATCGGGGATATATTGAGGGAGAGGCGTGTGCAAAGTGAAAAGCAGGACTGAAAAGGCCGGGAACGGGGCTTCCGGGAAAAAGGCTCTCATCAACATTTCCAAGAAGACTTTCATTCAGGTGACGGCGCTGCTGCTGGGCCTGATGGTGCTGTCGATAATACTCACGTACGTTATCCCAAAAGGTGAGTTCGGGACGCTGCCCGACGGGGAAGTGGATTATGCTTCTTACACCAGGAGCGAGGACAGGCCGGGAATCAATATTTTCAAGGGCATATTCGCGCCGGTGCTGGTATTCGCCTCAGGAGACGGATTGACGCTGATAATGCTGTCGCTGTTCCTGCTGATCATTTCCGCCTCTTTCCAGGTGATGAACGACGTGGGAGGCATACAGGCGCTTATAGGCTCTATTGAACGGCGGTTCAAGAAGAGGCAGAACCTGCTGATAGCGGTGCTGGCGCTGGTGTTTATGAGTTTCGGAGCTTTTCTGGGATTGTTCGAAGAGATGCTCCCCATGCTTCCTATCATTACTGCGCTCTGCATAATGCTGGGCCTGGACTCTTTCACCGGTTTCCTGATCTGCATCATTTCGTGCGGTTTCGGATTTGCCAGCGCCATTACGAATCCTTTTACGGTGATACTGGCTTCAGAAATCATAGGCGTGAATCCCATGCACAATATCTGGTACAGGCTGATAATTTTCATCGTGATGTACCTGCTGCTGCTCGGGTTCATATTCCTGTACGTAAGAAAGATCCGCAAGGATCCCGATAAGAGCCTGACTTACGCCCACGATCTGGAACTGAGGAACGTTATGGCGGCGGAAACCGAAGAATCCGGCGGTTCCGATACGGAAGCCAGGACCGGCAGGACCAGATGGATATATACGGTATTTCTTACAGTGAGTCTTTTACTGATAATCACGTTCTCTTCGGTTCCCGCCCTCAGGAGCTACACCGTGGTGGGGCTGATCGCATACTTCCTGATATTCGGAATAATAGCGGGGATCCTGGCGTCGGGCAACGCCAAAAAAGTGTTCAAGAGCTTCCTTAAGGGCCTCGTGGGAGCGCTGCCCACGCTGGTGTTTATCGGACTGGCAGCGTCGATCAAATACATTTTCGAGGAAGGCGGCATACTTCCCACCATCGCCAACCAGATCAATACGCTGACCGCCGGGGGCAATAAATTCGCCATCGCGCTCATAATCTACCTGATCGTGCTGGTGCTGGAATTCTTCATCTCATCCTCCACGGCCAAGGCGATACTGATCATGGGGCTGCTGGCGGTGGTCAACGTGGGTCTCTCCAAGGAAATGATGGTGCTTCTGTACACCTTCGGTGACGGCTACACCAACGTGATCTTCCCGACTTCTCCCGTGCTGCTGATATCACTCTCTATGATCGGAATGGATTATTTCAAGTGGATCAAAAAGAGCTTCCCGTTGATATTGGTGAACCTGGTATTGGTTATATTGTTCATAATCGCCGGAGTGGCGTTCGGGTATTGACGGCGCTCAGCTGATGATGAGTGCCCTGACGGGCAAATGATGCCGTTCGCTTTGCTCACTAATGAAGGTAAAAATAATATTCCACAATTAGTCCCGCAGGGACGACATCATCAGCGCAGCGACATCATTCCATCATTAGCCCCGAATGGGGCGGCCTCATTTCGAAGCGGAAGCCATTGCTTTTTGCTTCGATCATCCTCCGATCCCGCCTATGGAAACGACGTAAGACAGTATGAAATATCTGCCGTCTTTGTAATAATAGATCATCTCAAGAGAATAACTGGAATCTTCTTCCACAATGCTGCCTATTTCGCAGCTGCTGTATCCGTCTTCCAAAACGTTGATATTTTCCGGCTTGAATTCGGCTTTCAGGTTTTTAAAACGCTCCAGCTTTCTGTTAAAAGACTTGAACGATGCGTAACTTCTAAGCAACTCGAGCGCACCCTCCGTGCCGATGGGGTAGTCTCTGTCCTTGTAGCTTTGCTTGATTTCAGGATAGTTCTTAAGCATGTAATCGGCGCCTTTGTCCCAGTCGGTAAGCATTTTGGAATACTTCTCGTAATCGGGGTCGCCGCTCTTGATTTCGCCGTTCCGAATAGCGTTCCGGACTTCCGTCATAAATTCGTTGACGGCTTCTTCCGGTTCTATCACGTCGAAATCGTCGCGTATCGCCTCTTCAAGCTCCGGGTCTTTCTCTTTCAACTCTTCCGCGGTGCCGTATATCAGTTTGGCTTTTTCTCTTGCCTGCTCGTCAGTGAGATCTTCGTAACCGTCCAGTTCTTTTATAAAGGCGATGGCAAGGAACTCCAGCTGATCGTGCACGTCCTTTATCTTTGAATAGTCGAGATCGTTCCGCAGGAATTCCACGGTCTTATCAACGAGCACCTGCACGGATTCGGCGCCGGACGGGGAAGGGACCTCCACCACGTCAATGCCTGCAGGCAGGAAATTTCCGCTTTTGCCGCAGGATACGGATACTAAAAGGATGACGATCAAAATCGCGAAACATAAGAACCGTTTCATGTAATTACCTCCTGAAACGCGCTTTATCAATACAGTTTGGCTCCCGCGGGGATGTGGGGATCCAGCTGAAGCAGATGCAGCTTTTCTTCTTCTCCTTCTTTGTGGACCGCCGAGATCAGCATACCGCAGGACTCGATGCCCATCATAGGCCTGGGAGGAAGATTGACGATGGCGACGCACGTTTTGCCCACCAGCTCTTCCGGCTCGTAGAACGCGTGGATGCCGCTGAGTATGATCCGGTCGCTGCCGGTGCCGTCGTCCAGCGTGAACTTCAGGAGTTTTTTGGACTTCGGGACAGCTTCGCAGGCCTTGACCTTGACCGCTCTGAAATCGCTCTTGGAGAAGGTCTCGAAGTCCACGAGATCAGTGAAGAGAGGTTCTATGGCCACGTTGGAGAAATCCGGCTTCTCGGAGGAGATCGCAGGCGCCCCTTCTATAGCGGGTGCAGCGGCGGGAGCTTCCTCGGCATTGCCGGCGGCCTTATCCTCCGGCTTGTCCGCCTTCCTGGCGTCAAGAGGCTTCATGGTGGGGAAGAGCAGCACTTCGCGTATGGAAGTGGTGTTGGTCAACAGCATGCACAGACGGTCGACGCCCATTCCCATGCCTCCCGTAGGCGGCATGCCGTACTCCAGCGCATCGAGGAAATCGTTGTCAACGTCGCAGGCTTCGTCGTCTCCGGCCGCTTTTAAGGCCGCCTGATGTTCGAAACGCTGCCTCTGGTCGATGGGATCGTTCAGTTCGGAGAATGCGTTGGCAAATTCGCTGCCGTTTATGAACAGCTCGAAACGCTCGGTGTAGCGCGGATCTTTCGGATCTTTCTTGGCCAGCGGGGAGATGTCCACCGGATGATGCGTGACGAAAGTAGGCTGCACGAACTGCTTCTCGCAATATTCCTCAAAGAACAGATTCAGTATGTCGCCGATGCCGTGGCGGTTCTCGTAATGTATCTTGTGCGCGTCGCACAGCGCCCGGGCTTCTTCAAGAGAGCCGATCTTAGAGAAATCCACTCCGGCGTACTTTTTGACCGCGTCGGTCATGGTGATGCGGGCGAAGGGCGTATCCAGGTCTATGGTCAGGTCGCCGTAGGGCACCACGCCCGTTCCCAGAACTTCATGGGCGCAATAGCGTATCAGATTCTCGGTGATCTCCATCATGCCTTCGAAATCCGTATATGCCTGGTAGAGTTCCAGCAGCGTGAATTCCGGATTGTGGCGCGTGTCCATACCTTCGTTCCTGAACACACGGCCGATCTCGTACACTCTGTCCATCCCGCCGACGATAAGCCGCTTCAGGTAGAGCTCCAGCGCGATCCTCAGGTACATATCGATGTCGAGCGTGTTGTGGTGCGTGATGAAAGGCCTTGCCGCCGCGCCGCCGGCAATAGTATGCAGCACCGGAGTCTCCACTTCCAGGAATTCCCGTCCGTCAAGGAATCGACGTATGGCGGAAATGATCCTGGAACGCTTCACGAAAACGTCCTTGACCTCCGGATTCACGATAAGGTCAACGTATCTCATCCTTGCCCGAAGGTCTTCGTCCTTTAGACCGTGATGCTTTTCGGGAAGGGGACGGAGCGCCTTGGAGAGCAGCAGGATCTCGGTGCACTTGACGGAGATCTCGCCCTTCATAGTCCTGAAAACGGTGCCTTTGACCCCGATGATATCGCCTATGTCATAGGTCTTGAATTCGGCGTACTTTTCGTCTCCCAGCTCGTTCAGCCGGGCGTATATCTGGATCATGCCGACCTTGTCCTGTATCTGGGCGAAAGCGGCCTTGCCCATAACGCGCTTTAAAATGATCCTGCCGGCGATAGACACCGGTACCGGCTCTTTATCGGACAAGGGAAGCCCCGTCTCGTGGTCGTGTTCCGGCTCGCATATCTCGTCGAACCGGTCGACTATTTCTGCCGACGTGAACGTGATGTCGTATTTGGTTATCACGTAAGGGTCTTTTCCCGCTTCCTTAAGCGTGTTCAGCTTGGATCTCATCACTTTCATGAGGTCGCTGAGGCTTTCCGTGTTCTGCTCACGTCCGTTTTCCGGAGCGTTCTTGTTTTCATCCATGAGGATTTCCTCCTTAAATAAGGCGACAGCGGTGAACTGACCGCTGCCTCCGTTAAAACTCGTCTGTTTTGAAAGCAGTCGTCAGATATCAGTTTTCCGCGGTTTTTATGTCCTTGATCACGTATCTGGATTCGCCTGCGGGTGTCTTTACGGTTATCTTTTCGCCTTTGGAGCGGCCCAGTATGGCGGCGCCCACGGGGGACTCGTTGGAGATCTTGCCGTTCAAAGGATCGGCTTCGGAAGAACCGACAAGGTAGAATTCGTCTTCTTCGTCGAAGTCGCAGTCGTACAGTACGACGACGTGACCCATCTTTACGGTGCTGGTATCCGAATCTTCGTCGATCAGCACGTAGTTGGAAAGGATCGCTTCGATCCTGGCTTTTTCGGCCTCGTTCTCGCGCTGGGCTTCCTTGGCTTCGTCGTATTCGGAGTTCTCGGAAAGGTCTCCGAAACCTCTGGCTATTTCAAGGCGGTTTGCGATCTCGATGGTCTTTTCGCCCTTGAGATAATCTAAAAGTTCCTGATAATGCTGAAGTCCTGCTTTGGTAAGATGTGTGGGTTTCTCTTTTTTCTTTTCGCTCATTTGATCAGATCCTTCTTGCTCTTTTTACGGTTTATTTAACGGGTGTGACGTTTTTGTCCTTAAGAATGACGTCGTGTGCGCCGCCTTCTATGATACTGGTGGAAGATACTCTCGTGAGCCTGGCTTCCTTGTGGAGGGAGGGGATGTCCTTCACGCCAATGTTGCACATGGTGGAACGGATCTTGCCGAGGGTCATATCCAGGTTGTCCCTGAGAGATCCGGCGTAAGGTACGTAGGAGTCGACGCCTTCCTCGAAGGAGAGCTTGGCGTTTCCGCCCATATCGTAGCGCTGCCAGTTGCGGGCTCTGTTGGAGCCTTCGCCCCAGTACTCTTTGTAGTAGTTTCCGCCGATGTTGATCTTGTTGGAGGGGCTTTCGTCGAACCGGGCGAAATATCTGCCCATCATACAGAAGTCCGCGCCCATTGCCAGCGCCAGCGTCAGGTGGTAGTCGTGAACGATGCCGCCGTCGGAGCAGAGGGGAACGTAAATACCGGTGTCTTTAAGATACTGCTCTCTGGCTTTGTTGACCTCGATCACTGCTGTGGCCTGGCCGCGTCCGATGCCTTTCTGCTCTCTGGTGATGCAGATGGAACCGCCGCCTATGCCTATCTTCACGAAATCGGCGCCGCAGTCCGCCAGGTACTTGAAGGAGTCGCCGTCGACCACGTTTCCGGCGCCGACCTTGACCCTGCCGTTGTACTCGGTCTTGATCCATTCCAGCGTGTCTTTCTGCCACTCTGAATAGCCTTCGGAAGAGTCGATGCACAGCACGTCAACTCCGGCGTTCACCAGTTCGGGCACGCGCTCTTTATAGTCTCGCGAGTTGATGCCGGCGCCCACCATATAGCGCTTGCTCTCGTCAAGGAGCTCCAGGGGATTCTCTTTATGGGAATCGTAGTCCTTGCGGAACACGAAATTCTTAAGCTTCCGGTTCTTGTCTATGATCGGGAGGCAGTTGAGCTTGTTTTCCCAGATGATGTCGTTGGCCAGCTTAAGGGAGACGTTCTCGTCGCCGCACACCAGATTCTCGAAGGGAGTCATGAACTCTTTAACCTTCAGGCTGAGATCCATGCGGCTGACGCGGTAATCCCTGCTGGTGACGATGCCCATGAGCGTTCCGTGAGGCGTGCCGTCGTCTGTGATGGCGATGGTGGAGTGGCCTTTCTCGTTCTTCAGCCTGAGCACGTCTTCCAGAGTGTCGTCTGGCTTAAGATTCGAGTCGCTGATAACGAAGCCGGATTTGTACTTCTTTACTCTCGATACCATTTCCGCCTGGCTGTCGATGGGCTGCGAAACGAATATGAACGACAATCCTCCGCACTTGGCGAGAGCGATAGCCATCTTATCGTCCGATACTGCCTGCATAACGGCGGAAACGAGGGGGATGTTGATGGAAAGGGGAGAAGTTTCGCCTTCTTTGAATCTTACCAGGGGAGTCTTCAAAGAGACGTTGGCAGGTGTACAGTCTTTTTTCGTAAGTCCCGGTAAAAACAGATATTCGCTGAACGTGTAAGACGGTTCGTCATAAATAAAGGCCATAGTACCCTCCTTGCAAATATATATTTGCTTATAGATTATACTTGTTTTTATTGTCCGCGTCAATCTCGCTTTTTGTCCTGGCCGCGATCGTAATTTGCGCGTACGATCAGCGCTCCGGCAACGTACATCAGCGAGTTCAGCAAAAGGACGATATTGTCGATCACGAGCAGCACGCTGCCCCGGGCGAATATGCCGCTGACGCCTGTGGTGATCAGTGAGATCACGGTCATTCCCAGAAGTATCATGCCCATAACGAAGGCGATTTTTACCGTCTTCTTAAGAGGGTCTTTCCACAGGACGTATCCGACAATACCGATGGCGAAATGAAGCACTATCTGGAGTATCGAGACGGCCATACTGAAGCCGCCTGCGAAGCCTATGGAGCGGCCGGGCTCGTGAAGCTCCGGAAGGTTGTTGAGTAGCTCTATAAATGCCACTATAGACCAGATCACCAGCACTATGCCGGAGGCAAGCATCAGCCTTCTGCCAATCCGCCAGGCCCTGCCTTCCTTCAGGTTTTTGAATTCCTTTCTGGCGTAGTTTTCCGCCGCGAACATAATGAGTATGAAGGCGGGGATCGCCACGTACAGGAACACGCGCAGCAGTATGAAGTTATTGCTGTCCGCAGCGAAATCGTTCAGCACCTGTGAATTCCAGGGCCTGAACATCTCACGGATCAGCTGCGAATCGAATATGGTCTGTCCCGCTGCGGCGTCGAACCTGATCATATCGGCGCCCACGGTCCTGCCTCCTACGTAGGAACTGGGGACCAGAAGCCCCAGAAAGGCCGAGACGAACACTACCGCGCCAAGCGTGAAAACTCTGTATTTGTTGAATGGCAGGCAGGTGGCGAACAGTACCACGATGCCGGAGACGGTCATCATCACGGTCATCATCGTGGCAACGTTGCCGTCCTGGATGAACGGGGCGGCGCCCTGGGCTTTGGGAAGCACGTTGAACAGCACCGGCGTCAATATCGCCACCGCCGCCAGCACTCCCGCGGCAACCGATTTGGATACGATGTTTTTCATAAACGAACCCTTTATAGGATTCCGCCTGGGCTCCAGAGATATCAGGAAACCGCCGGTGCCGATCACCGCCGCTTCCAGCATGTAAACGTTCTCCACGTTGTACCACATCTGGCCCTTGGACAGCGGGATCAGGGCGAACGCCAGAATGATCACGGCAATGGATTTCATCAGGTAGAGCACAGCGGTCTTCTGGATGTTCCCGATCACCCGGCGGCCCTCTCCCACGACCTCTTTAAGGTGGGAGAAGTCGTTGTCCAGCAGTACCACGTCGGAGCAGGATTTGGCGGCTTCCGTGGCCTTGGCGAAGGTAATGGAGGAGTCGGACCTGCGAAGCGCGAGGATGTCGTTGACGCCGTCGCCGGTCATCGCCACTTTGTGCCCCTTTGCCTGGAGCGCCTTTACGAGCGCTTCTTTCTGCTCCGGGGAGACTCTGGCGAAGATCGTATACTCTTCTGCGAGTTCGGGGATCTTTTCGAGAGGCACGCCCGCAAGAGAAACGTATTTGTCCGCGTTGTCGATGCCGCACATCTGGGCGATCTTGCTTACGGTAAGAGGGTTGTCGCCGGAAATGACCTTGACTTCCACGTGGTTTTCCTTGAAGAATCTCAGCGTGTCGGGAGCGGTGTCACGGATGTGGTCTTCAATGGCGAAGAACGCAGCGGGCTCGCCGTCGACGGTGAGCGCCAGCACGCGCTTGCCCTCTTTAGCGCATTCGGTGGAATAATCCAGGCGGCTGTCGTCGGGAGAAAGCAGGTATTCCGGCGCCCCCATCAGTACCTTTCTTCCGTCCCTGTAAACGAAGCCGGAACATTTGGCCTGGCTGGAGAAGGGAATAGTCTCGCTGACCATTTCCGCAGCGTTCACTACCGTGCCGAACCGCTGGTATACGGCTTCCATCGTGGCGTTCCTGTCGCCGGCCAGGGCGGTCAGAACAGCGGCGTGCTGCCGGATCTCTTCAAGAGGCACGAAAGCTTTAACGTCCGTCACGGTCATGGTCCCGTCGGTGAGCGTGCCTGTCTTGTCGAGGCAGACGATATCTACTCTAGACAGGTTTTCGAGGGAATACAGTTCCTGTACCAGCGTCTTATTTTTAGAAAGCTGGGCAATGGATATCACCAGTGCCACCGAGGTGGTGAGCACCAGCCCGGAAGGGATTATTCCGATGCCGAAGGATCCGCCGGTCAACAATATCAGCGCCCAGGTGAACGGGTCTTTTAGATCCAGCGCCTGCTCGGTGCCCCATACGGCAGGATCACCGCCGGTGGCCTTGATCTTCATTGCCAGGGTGACGAATACCGTGACAAGCACGCCGACGAGTATGACGGAAAGCACTTTTATGATCCTGGTGACGGTGGTCATCAGCTCCGATTTATGGCGGGAACCGCCTTTGACCTTCTTGGACAATCCCGCAGCGTATGTGTCGTCTCCCACGAACACCGCCCGGCCTTTGCCGCTGCCTATGATGACGGAGGAGCCGGACAAAATCCTGTCTCCTGGCACTTTCTTGATATAATCCGATTCGCCGGTAAGCATTGATTCGTCAACCGAAACTTCGCCTTCCAGCAGGTCGATGTCAGCCGTGGCCTGGTCGCCGGCGGACAGGTAAACCACGTCGTCCAGCACGATCTCTTCCGCGTCCACCGTCCTCAGTTCTCCGTCTCTTACGACCTTGCTCTTCGTGGCCGTGACGATCCTGAGCTTCTTAATGACTTTGTAACTGTGTATCTCCTGGATGGAACCCATAGCCACGTTCATGACGGCGGGGATCAGGAAAACGAATTTGGAAAAGCCGAAATACTTGCCCGCCACGTCGGAACGGCCGGTCAGGCAGAAATAGATGATGAAGCCGATGAAGATGGCGGCGATGATGAACAGGATGGCGTTGAAGAAAGTAAATACGTTGCGCGCTATGATGCTTCCGGGGGTCTTCCAGTTGGGGTCGGTCACTTCGTTGACGTATCCGTTTTCTATCCGTTCCCGGACCTGCGATTCGCTGAGTCCCACGTCCGCAGGGGCGTTGACCCGCTCCAGGTTTATTTTTTCTGCTTTTTTATCCATATCGGACCTTCCTGTCTCAAATCATTTAAGGCAAGTGGATTTTAATATAAAACGGCCGGATTTTCAAGTTGTCCGGCCCGGGAAAAGTACGATTTCAAAACGTGCTCAGAAGTGCTCGAACCAGCCGTTGATCTGTTTCGGAAAGGCGTCCAGCACCTTGTAAGAAGTGTCCGTGACCGTGACGCCGGGAAGGTAAGCGGCGGTATCTGGATCATACGAGTCATACCCGAATATAAGCTTTGAGAGCGCCTGGGGGGACAATATGATGTCCGGACAGGCATTTTCTACGTCAACTCTTTTTACTTTACACCCTCCGTCTCCGTCAACTTCCACAGAGAACGTTCCTCCGATCCCGGGATCTCCGTCGTTCACTCTCAGCGTGAAGCGGCCGCTGCCGGGCCTGTATCTTGCCATCGACAGCGCTTTTTCCGTATCGAGTACTTTAGCCATTATATCCGGCCTCAGCACGTATTCCGTATGCATATAATTTTTCAAAAACGAATCCAGCTCCGGCAACGGTCCCGCGTCGCACACGGTCACTTTTTCCTGCTCGCCTTCGAACATGCGCAGGAAACCCAGAACCTTCGTCAAAGCATCGGGTGACAGGAAGCCGAGCTGCCGCAGGAACAGTCCGTCGGGATCGCAGCGGTTCACGCCGTCGAAATGCTTTAAATTGTCCAGCTTCACGTGACCTGTTATCTTATCTCCCTCCAGGAGCACGTACGTTCCCTTAAGGTCGATATTGTCCGCATATTGCCGGAAGAAAAGATTCCGGTTCTTTGAAAAAGCGTCGAAATATTCGATATATGCGGGGACGAGGTCCGTTGTCAGCGGCTTCATATCCCGGAAGTACGGCACGAAGCTGATGGCGCTTAGTGGGAATGATATTACGAGTGTATCGCTGACTCGCTCGTAGCCGAACTTTCTGTAGTACGAGAAGGAGAAAGGGTGCAGGATGGCTATGGAGACGCCGTTTTGCAGGGCGAATTTTTCGCCTTCGGCCATCATTTTTCTCACCAGCCCTATTCTTCTGAACTGCGGTTTCGTCTCGAGGCCGCACAAAGTCAGTACCTGAACGTACCGTCCTCCGAAACGCACGTGGCGCAGCAGGAACGTTCCTGACGACATTATTTCTCCGTCCCCGGAAACGGCTTTTATTTCGAGCGATCCGGCTTTTTCGTCATTTTTTTTTTCCATGCGGATATCCATTTGAACAGCTCCTTTTTTGATCTTCCGGAGGCACGGCCACCCTTGACCCGGCATGCCCGAAACGACCGGATCACTCGTCCGGATACGCTCCGAACTCTTCGGCGGTCCCGTTGAAAACGTTCATATCCACGTAACGTTCCTGTCCGGCGTACCCTTTAAGTACGTGCCTGTTGGAATATTGCCAGAAAGTCCAGTCTGCCGCCTCGGGAACGGGTGAGTATACGCTCCTGTACCACAGATCGCAATCGTCGAAACCGCCTTTCACGATGGTCTCGTAAGACGCCTGATCCACGTATATCACAGGCCTCATCCCGTATTCCGACGTCAACTCATCCACCAGGTCTCTAAGCTCTTTTTTGATCTGATCTGCGTCAATATCTTTTACCGACCTGAACGCGCCGTAATATTCCACGTCGATCACGGGAGGCAGCATTCCGTCAACTCTCTTCACGGCATTGCGGAAGTTTTCCGCCTGCTTAAGGCCGGAAGATTCGAAACTGAAAAAGTGGTACGCGCCGATCCTGAGCCCTGTACCCGAAGCATCGGCCCAGTTGGCCTCGAAATTCGGGTCAACGTACGCAGATCCCTCCGTGGCCTTTATGAAAGCGAAAGCGATGCCCTCTTCTGAAAGCGTCTGCCAGTCGACCTCGCCTTGATACCGTGAAACGTCGACGCCCCTTACGGGATACGTATTCCTGTCCGGACAATTAAAATGAAGGACGCCGAAATAGAACAGGGCCGCCAGTACTCCCGCAGCTGCAACTACAAGTATAATGGCGGATATAAAGATCGCTTTCGCCTTTTTATTGCCCTGCTTTTTGGGAGGCAGCAACAGCAGCATCGACGTTTTCTGTTTATATTCTTCGTAATCCTTGCGCCGCTCCGAGTTGTGCTTTTCCATCATAGGTATCGATACCGTCAGGAATACGGCGATGATGCCCAGAAAGCCAAGGCCCATGTACCATTTTTCGGGGCAGAGCGCCAGGAAATACAGGTACATGCCTGTCCAGAAAGACATCTCGCCAAGATAGTTGGGGTGGCGGGAATATTGCCACATCGATATGTCGCAGGTCCGGTTTTCACCTTTGTGTTCTCTTAAGAATCTGTGTATCCCCCTGTCGGATACGAATTCGAGGACCACTGCCCCTGCCATCACCGCGATGCCGATAACAGAAAGAGGCGCGAAAATGCTGCGGCGGATGGAGAAGAAGCCGCTGACCAGCCCCAGGTACACCACCACCGTCGGCATCAGCTGTAGCCCGAAAAAGCTGAGCAGCTGGAATAATACCGGAGGCAGTTTCTCCCTGTACATACGGTAGCGCCAGTCCTCGCATCCAAGCCCTTTATAGGTGGCAAGCCAGTTGCCGGTGAGGCGAACCGACCAGATGAGCACGAGCAATAAAATGATCGCGGAGTTTACGTTCCAGAGCCTGTATTTGATCATTGCCGCGGTGACCATCACCGGGGGAGCCACGCTCCAGTAGGGATCGTATATGGAAACGTCGGAAAAGATCAGCGTGAATATATAAATGACCGCCGTTGCCGATAACGTGAACAGCGCTTCTGCGGCGAACAGGTCATCCACCAGAATGAAAGGGACGATCCCGATGCC